>Ga0302326_10015324_pt1 | contig 16136 bp, 15 predicted proteins | sample Palsa_T0_3_FD_202264 | JGI IMG/M metagenome (GOLD analysis project Ga0302326, IMG submission 202264) | Peat permafrost microbial communities from Stordalen Mire near Abisko, Sweden - Palsa_T0_3 | ecosystem: Environmental > Terrestrial > Soil > Palsa > Peat permafrost | place: Sweden: Abisko... | reverse complement strand
TGCGACGAGATGAACCGGCTTCTAGTTCGCACCGCTTCTAACGCATACTTCCCGCAGCGGATCAGCGTGATCTCCCTGCCCGAGCGAAATGAGACGGTGCGAGAAGCAGTTTCTGCCGCGTGGGACTTTCTTGAAGCCGCAGACGAGGAAGCCGATGTAGCTCGCGAACGCCGCAAAGCCAAAGTGCGCGACGCCCTTGAAGGCATCACCGATGCTGAGGTCTGGGCCGAGATACAGTCGCGGCGCGGCGCTCTCACAGGCTCCGATAAGTCGGTAAAATCGGCCGAATTGGAGACCCTCCTCGCCACGACAGAAGAGATCGGAGAGGACCGCCCTGGGGGTGTCTTCTATGCCAGGACGCTTCCCACAACGAAATGGGATAAGGCATGGATGGCTGGAATCGAGAAAGTTGTCCTGGTGCAGCGGCTGCGCGAGGTGATGGCGCTCGTTGGATTCACCCGTTTCGAAGCCGCCGCGCCCGACACCGAGGGCGAACTGGACATGGGAGTGCGGCGCGCCGATCTCGCTCGCGACGTCACCTGGGTTCCGGCCGTCGAGAACCGCGGCGAAGGCATCTTCCTGCAATTCAAGCGAGAGGCAATCGAAGGGTGGCTGAGGCGTCCGTCGGTCGGAGAGCGCGTCCTTCAACTCCGGCGTGGCTTTGAGGCATGGAAAGCGGAACACTCCGCTTCGGCCAGGAAATTTCCACATCCGGCGTACACCATGCTCCACTCGTTCGCGCACCTTCTCATCACGACTGTGGCGCTTGAGTGTGGGTATCCGGCGAGTTCCATCCGTGAACGAATTTATGCCCTACCGGATACCGGTTACGGCGTGCTCCTTTATACGGGCAGTTCAGACGCTGAAGGGACCCTCGGAGGCCTGGTCGAAGTCGGTCGCCGCATTGCGAACACGATCCGAACCGCGTTGGACCTCGGTGCGCTTTGCTCGAACGATCCGGTCTGCGCTCAACACGCGCCCGAAAGCCCTCACGAGAGGCGATTCCTACTCGGTGCCGCCTGTCACGGCTGCCTGCTTGTCGCCGAAACGAGTTGCGAACAACAAAACGATCTTCTGGATCGCGCGCTCGTTGTTAGCACGGTTCAGGGACAGGGAGCCGAGTTCTTTCTGGAGAATCAGCCGTGAGTCTCGGCTTGGCTTTGGCCAAGTTGGGTGAAGACGACCTCCGGGCACTGGCGGCCGGGATTCGAACGGGGAGAATTTGCCCGCCATTCGATATCTCTTCGGTCCAGCGCATAACAGGATCAGGCATGGCGGGTCCGGCGACTGCCGCCTTGCAACTTCTTTCCGGCAAAGGCTGCACGGCAGAGGCGCTGGCATCCTTCATCGAGATGATAGGCGATACGACGCGGTTTCGGCCAGCGGTTGAGGAGTCAGTTCAACTGGTGATGACTGGACCGGAAAGTTCCGGTGCGTATCATCGCGACACTGGAGTTGTCGTCGGTGATCTCTTCCGGCGAGCCCAAACCAGCGTCTTGGTTGCTGGTTATGCGGTCTACCAGGGCAAACAGGTTTTCGTGGAACTCGGTCGAAGGATGGAAGAGGTACCGAACCTTCACGTGCGTCTCTTCCTTAATCTGACGCCCAAACTGGGCGAGGCCAGCAGCACGGCTGCGATGGTCTGTCGTTTTGTCGAGCGGTTCAAGAATCTGCACTGGCCAGAAAACTGCCGTCTTCCGGAACTGTATTATGATCGGCGCTCTCTCCTCGCGGCGATCGATGCGCCGGTGGCCCTTCATGCGAAGTGTGTCGTTGTTGATCAGCGCGAACTGTTTGTTTCGTCCGCAAACTTCACCGAGGCTGCGCAGAATCGCAACATCGAAGCGGGGGTACTTGTGTCGTCATCGGTTCTAGCCGGACAGGCCGTCGAGTTTTTCGAGGAGATGATCAGGCAAGGTGTATGCTTGAGAGCCGCATGAAAGGCGATTGGAGGCTTCCGAGATGTCGGTGACTGGCGTTCGCTCAGACGTGCGGACCAGATTGTGGGGAAAGGCTGGTGGCCGATGTCAGTACGATGGCTGCAACAAGCCACTGTGGCTCGACACTCTTACGAAAGCGGAATTCAATACCTCGTACATTGCCCACATCATTGCCGACGAGCCCGGTGGCCCGCGCGGCGACGCGGTGCTTTCGAAGAAATTGAAGAGTGACATCTCGAATCTGATGCTTCTCTGCGATGAGCACCATCGATTGGTTGATAGAGCCGACGAGCCGGGCCACCCTGTGGATCGCCTCGTAGCAATGAAGGAACTACATGAGAAGCGGATTGAACTGGTAACGGCTCTTGGACCCGAAAAGCGCAGTCACGTCGTTCTCTATGGTGCGAATATCGGGCAGCAAAACGCACCCCTCTCGATAGCAAAGGCTGCCGAGGCAATGCTGCCGGACCGCTACCCCGCGGAGGCCAGGCCGATAGCGCTCGGGTTGGTCAACAGTGCCATCACGGACCGCGACGATGCGTATTGGAATACAGAGTCGCAACAATTGAGTAGGCTGATTGAACAGCAGATTAGGCCCCGACTTGCGCATGGTGAGGTGCACCATTTTTCGATTTTGGCCCTCGCCCCTCAACCCCTGCTCACTATGCTCGGCTACCTGCTCAGCGACATCCCCGCAGCGGAGGTTTACCAGCTTCACCGCGAGCCGCCGAATTGGAAGTGGCAGGACGGTCCCGAAGGTTTTGAATACGAGGTCATCGCGCCGGCCGATAGGTCCGGGGTTCCTGCGTTGGTTTTCTCTCTCAGCGCAACCATAAACGACGAACGCATCCACGCCGTCATTCCGGGAGCGAGAATCTGGAAAGTGACTGTTCCAAGTCCGAACAACGACTTTTTGAAGAGCTGGCGCCAGGCTGCCCTCTTTCGTGCGACTATGCGTTCTTTACTGGATAGGATAAAGGCAGAACATGGCGAGCAGTCGACACTCCACGTTTTTCCCGCCATGCCAGTGGCGTTGGCGGTCGATTTTGGCAGGGTGATCATGCCGAAGGCCGACCTCAAGATGATTCTTTATGACCAGAATCACGCCTTGGGTGGTTTTGTCCGCGCGCTGGAAATTCAGCAGTCAAGCTAGGCTGCTGGTTCGATCTCGTTGGATTCCCCGTGGGTGATTCCGCCGCCGTACCATTCACCAGTTGCCCGCCACATCTCGTAGAACGCCAACCAGAGTGCCAACCAGGGAATGACGGTATGTGCGAGTTTCATGTCCGATCGCCAGGAAGAGCGACTCGGATAGAAGAGACACGGTTCAGTTGGCCCATAAGTATGCGGGATTTTTCCTTCGGGCACCAGCGGCTCAAGCTGATTTCCAGGCACGAAAGCTTTCGGCCACTGTCCCGCGCGATAATGGATCTCAACAGCGTACACGCGATTGACGGGATCGGGCTGAAGAGTACCGCGACAAACAAGAAAACCTCCATCAATTGTGCACTGGAAAGTTGGAAAGCAGCATCGCACCCATGCTGCTTGGTCGCGGACACCAAGGGTCTTGATCCTGATCATCGGCCAAAAAAGTTGTTGGGCGGTATAGAAGCTGCACCCGATCGAACGGTCCCGATCAGTCCGGTGGCACCGACGCTGAGTTTTCCCTGGTTGCGATTCCGGTTCATTTCGCTTGCCTCGATACGAATCGCTTCCTTCACTTCGGTCTCACCAAATAGTTCCGACAACGGGCCGGCCGACTTCTCCAGTCCGCGCTGTTCGTCCTGAGCACTGGGGTATAGCACGGACTTCAGGCCGCGCCTGAAATTTCCGATATAGGCCTTAAATTTCTCGTACTTCTCCTGATCCCACGTGTCCGCGAAGTTCTCGCTCGGATGAACTGGGTTTTCGATCCGGGGGACTTGTGTGTGAATTGCCAGTGCCGCGGAAATTCCGTCAAGAACGCCATCGAGAGCTGTGCTTAGCGATCGCTCTCCTCGATAGAACATGCCTCCCAGCGTTGTCAAGATTACCGATCGGGCGATGTCTCTTCCGCCGTGGAAATAAAGATCCCTGTGCCGCTTCATGAGCTGCACGATCCGTTGCAAGGAATACTTGAATTCGGAAGGTACGGGGGAGGGGATCGGCGCCACCGAGTCCTTCAACATCACCCTGCGCTCATCCGACTCCTGACGACGACATTGTTCGAAAAACCATGCGGCAAAACCTTTCGGGTTCGTGTGCATCCAGCACACCAGTTTGCAATCCGGCACGACAATTGAGCCGTTCCCAATCTGGTCATTCGGACAGGCCGGAAGAATATCCATGTGGAAATCACCTGCATAGTTCAGGCGTACGCAACGCTTCAGCTTTTCGAGCATCGCGGCGTATGTCTCATGGCCCGCAATTCGATCGTGCACCCAGTCATAAATGGTCATCGGCGGTTGGTTTGCGCACCAGTGGAGCTGGCACACCAAATCCAAGTCGTATTCGATCCTCCCCTGCGGACGTACGGTTGTTCCCAGGAGCATCGATCCCTGCGGATAAATCTCGGGTTCATAGATCGCCAGCGGACTGCCGATGTCTGAAAGCCACCCGCCAACCGCTCGATATTTTTGTTCAGCATCTTTGTATTGCGTGGCGGTCAATTCGAGTTGCACGCATACGCGATTGAGTTGCCGGTCCACCCAGTTGGATCGGGGAGAGACAATTTTTCTTTCGGGTTCAACGATTAGCAAGGTGGTAGTCCTCACAACAAACATAGCATAAATTCCAAATTTTGCCGATTTGTGTTATATTTTGATGGAGGTTGCCATGCCGAATCGTTCTGTTCACATCGCCGTTTCGACCCCAGCTGGAATCTTCTATGCCGCCCATAAGTCCCGGTTCCAAAATGACTTATCGCGGTTCGTGGAGGGCTGCGGTGGGTTGCTTGGAGGGCTTATCGGGGGTCTTCTGCCCGATTTAATAGATCCGCCGACGTGGCCGGGACATCGTGCGGTCGGACATGGGCTATGTCCCGTGGTGATGGGTGCGGTCGTGTGGCAACATCGCCTCGATTCTGTGCAGGCGGACCTTCGCCGCGCGGCTGATGGCCATCGCTGGCAGGCAGCACAGTGCCAGGATCCGCTGTTGGCGGTTTGGCATTCATTGATGGAGATGGCTTGTCGTCTACTGGCAGGCTTTCTAGCTGGATTTTGCGCGGGCTACCTGTCGCACGTGGCCCTCGACTTCGCAACCCCGCGTTGCCTTCCGCTTGTATGCTAGGTGGAGAATTCATATGCCAATCGATCAACGTGAACTCGGCAGACGGTTAAAACAGGCCCGTGAATCTTGCGGCCTGACGCAGGATGACACTGCCCGCGAAATGGCTATGGTCCGGGCAACGGTTGCTCAGATCGAACTCGGGAATCGTTCGGTATCGGGGTTGGAGCTTTCTCGACTCGCGTATTTGTATGCTCGTGATATTCGTGAGTTCGTTTCTGAAAGCTTCGATGAGAACAGTTTGGCGTCCGTGCTGCTGCGGGCAGAGGATGATGCCGGAGATGGCGTCAGAACCGCACTCCGCGACTGCATCGCACTCGGGCACCGTCTGCGGGATTTGGAGGCTCTCCTAAGTATCAGCCGCAGCACCGCGAGCGTTGCCGCTTACCCATCCGTTACCCTCAACTCGAAGTGGGATGCAATTCAGAGCGGGACCCAGGCAGCACAGGAAGAACGGCGGCGGCTGGGGCTGGGTTCAGCACCAGTTTCGGATATGCCTTCGCTCCTGGAGGCTCAAGGTATCCGAACGGGATTGATCGCGATGCCATCTGGAATCTCCGGCTTGATGATCAGTCATCCGGACGTGGGCCTGTTCCTAGTAGTCAATCGTGAGCATCCGGCAGTTCGGCAAAGATTTTCGTGGTGCCACGAGTACGCGCATCTTCTTCTCGACCGTGCGCAAACCGGGCACGTCAGTAGGGAGTCCGAGCGGGCGGATCTTCTTGAAGTCCGAGCCAATGTATTCGCCGCCAATTTCCTAATGCCAGAAGATGGCGTTCGGCAGTTCGTTAGCGCTTTAGGCAAAGGCGGCGCGAGCAGGATGCACGCCGACATATTTGACGAAAGTGGCGTTGTTCCGGTGGATACCCGGACGGCGGGTGGAAGCCAGGACTTGCAGATTTACGACGCAGTGAAACTCGCATATCACTTTGGCGTCAGCGTTTTGTCGGCGCTCTACCGGCTACTTAATCTGCGCCTCATCACTGACAAGCAATTCGACAGCATGCGACAACTGGATCAAAGCGGCATGAGCCAACAGCTTGCTAGTCTCTTCGGTTTGATTCAGCCTTCCGCCGAAGAGAACATCACCGCTTTTCACCGCCGCTATTTGTTTCTCGCCCTTGAGGCCTATCGGCGCGACAAGATTAGTCGTCGAAAACTACTGGAGATCGCCGCCAAACTCGGGGTAGAAGCCAATGAGCTTGAGCTTGTCATTGATAACCTGGGCCTCGGGCAGGACGAGCCTACCGAGGTTTTGGTTCCCACGGTCTGATAGTGAGTACTGAGGAAATACTTCGGATCGTTGTGACGGATTCCAGTGTTGTAATCAACCTCCATCACACTTCCCACCTGGGGCTGTTGCGTGCACTTCCAACTTTTCAATTTGTAATTCCCGAAGAGGTGATCGCAGAAATCACCGAGCCAACCCAAGCCGAGATCCTGAGCCAACTCATTGCGGACGGAAGTTTGGAGAGAGTATGTCTTGAAAATCCCGAGGAACTCAGCTTTTTTGCTGACCTGTCCAACCGTCTAGGCCTTGGAGAGTCAGCATGCCTCGCTATCGCCCAGAGTCGCGGATGGCTGGTCGCCTGCGATGAGAAGAGAATATTTCTCCGGGAGGCCAAAGATCGCCTGGGGAATGCCCGCATAATGAATACTCCCGGTATTTACGTCTTGTTTATACACGCTGGGCTTTTGACGGTGGAAGAGGCCGACGAAGCAAAGGCCATCCTTGAGCAGCATCGCTTTCGGATCGCCCTGGTGTCGTTTCGCGACCTTATCGGTTAGTCACGCGAGGTCAATCACTCTTGGCCACGTATGGAAAAAGTCCGTAACGCGGAATCTCAGGATTGCCGGTAAATTCAAGCGCCGTGCTGATGAAGTTCTCGGGTGGAGTCGTGTTGTCCACTATGAAAATCTGCTCTTTGCCGGCGAATTTGGATAGATGCTCGTAGAAACGCGGCTTGAGATCGGTCCCGGCAATGCCCTCGTCCTCACCTTTCGGCTCCTTGTAAGCCAGTAACGGCGAATCGAGGATTACGAAACCGGGATGCGGCATCTTGCGTGACCTACAGTATTCGAACAAGGCAATGGTAAATGCAGAATACGTGATGGCGCAGAGGCCAGCACCCCGGCTGCCCCGCGCCCTGCCACCAATGACAATATCTCGGGTCACTTCGTCGAAGTAAACATCCGTTCCGTTCGGAAAATGCCACTCCTGAAGAATTTTCTCGACCGTCTTCGAAAAATCGCGCAGCACTGTCTTGGATACGTACTGATCGACGCTGGCGGTCTCTTTCGGGTCTGGTTTCTCGGGCAGCGTAGCTGGCGTGGTCGGTTCATCGAGCCTCCGGCGGGTGGCTAGTAGGCGTTTGTAAATGACGGCGGCCTGCCGGATGTTCGCGCGTTTCTCGATCAATTCCTCGTAAGATTTTCGTGCTGAGCCGAACTCCGGTGAGAGGGCGGCATCGATTTGTTGTTGATACCCGCGTAATTGGTCTTCCAGCGTGCGCCGTTCCGTCACCACTCCTGTATTCTCGGTTGTGATCGCCCTGATGGTTTCATGCAATTCGCTTTGCAGAAGCTTAATCTTGGCGATCTCTGCTGCTGCAGCCTGGGTGACTGCTGTGACGTTGCCATCGCAGGCAGCGTCGTGACGCTGTCCCTCCGGCAGGGCGCCGCATAAGGGGCAAGGCGTTGGATCTCGCAGAACGAAGAACTGGCCGGATTCCTCAATCGCCATGAGGCGTTTCAGGTCGTTGGCGTATTGCTGGTCGAGCAGGCGAAAGCGGGTTTGAAGTTCGCTGATCTCATCGCGTCGGTCGGTTAGTCGTTTGTAGAGGTCATACACTTCCTTCCGCTGCCGGGTTGTTTCGCTGATCTGGCCTTCCATTGTCCGAACGGAGGTGTGCAACTTTTCAAGCTCCTCCTCGATATTGAGCTCTTCCGCTTCCAGCTTTTCGGGCTGATCGGTTAGTTTGGCAAGTTCCTCTTCGTAGTTGTAGACCATCTGTTCCAGAACTTCGGGCCGGACGGCAGGCCTGGCGGGTGCCTGAAATGTTTCCAAGTCGACCGCCGTCTCAGGCGTGATGGCCGAATCATCGTTGCCATTTAGGAGCAGTTTGAAGACACCATATTCACGGGTATAGTCATGGTACTGACCGTCGTAAAGGGGAGAGATCGACTGTGTAATCTTGGGATAGATGATGACGCAGAGGTGGGCTAGCGCCCGGAATCCGAGGGATTTGAGTTTGCCCGTCGTGCTGTTGAAAAGAATGTCTTTCTTGTCGAGGCCGATCTGCTGCAGCAGCCAATGGGACAAATTGTTGTAGTGGTCCGTGGTGTGGATTGCAGATAGGACTTTGCCCGCCTTCTTATCAGGCGGCGTTTCAGTCAACAGTCCATCGAAGCGCCGGAAGCTGCCTCCATTTGTACTTCGCTGCAATGTGTAGTCTTGCCCGGACGCCACCGTAATGCCGAGCAAAACCCGGTCGTAACCAACGCGCTCCGGAATGTCCTTGAGAGTGCCAGCGCCCAGCATGTAGTCGATAGCGGAAACGAGAAACGTCTTTCCCGTGTCGCTCGAGCCCCAGAGGATATTGAGGCCGGTCGTGAATGCGAATTCCGCAGGTTCTTTGCCGGGACCGAGAAACCGAATGAACCGGAGTTGCAGGCCGGTAAAATTCATGAGAAGAGTCCCGGCTGCTCGGGCGTCTGAAACTCTCGGGTCCACTGATCGTAAACACTTGTGAGCATGACGCGAATGTCGTGATCGCTCATCTCTCTAAACCGATCGACAACCCACACGGCCCGGTCTTTAAGATCGTCGAGATAATTTGCCGTCAACGCATCGAGAAACGGACCGGCATCGTCCTCGGCCTGATAGAGGAACCCGTTCTGCGTTGCGTGGCGACTGACAAGCCCGCTGCTGATCATTAATAAGAGGCCGCGTTCGATCAATTGGCGGCGCACGAGCAGTTCGCCGGAACGAAGAGGCAGTGCCGGATGAATGCTCGGCGGTCCATCAACGTCTCCCGTGTGGACCATCAGGTAATCGAATTCCAGAATGCGTTGAAGGTCGAGCTGTTCGGGGTATGATTCGGCCAGCAGTATCAATGCGCGCATACCCGTCTCGATAGGACTGTTAAACGTTTGAACGGCTTGTGTTGGCTCAGGCATTGTTCTTCACCCACTCAAAGCGGTCTTCGTTTGCGAGATGGTGGCAAAGGCCCTGCTTGTCCTGCGTCTGGACGCGGATGCACAGGGCATTGCAGCTTGGCGTGAGCGTGGTGGCATGACTGAGAGTGGACCTGACGCGGGCGAGACCGTCCGCATAGTCCATCTCATAAGCATCCACGACGCCGTGGTAGATTTCCTCCCGGATCGCGTCGAAGGCGCCCGGATCGACGCTGTCACGAGGGAAGTTACGCAGCGACTCCGCGTGGTAAAAGATTTCACGCGACCGGTTGAAATGGCGTTCCATCTCCGGGTATTTCGCGAGTTGCGTCGGATCGTCCAGTTGTACCTTCAGCTTTTCGGAATATACGTCAAAGAGTTGCCGTACATAGCGACTTTCCTTTTGGTGAATTTCTGCGGGCGGTTGCTCAATAGGCGGTCGCTCCGGGAAGGAGGCGGTCCCAAAGCGGCGCTGATAGTAAACCGTGTTGGCATGACCCCGTATTATCTCGGTCACGGACTTCATCTTGAATATGCCAAAATCAAACTTCTTGACGTATTCGAGCAGCTTGCCATCAAGCGGGATGACCACGTTCTCGGTGATGCCGGTCTTACAATGACCGTCCCAATTCCCGATCAGGCCCGTTTTCAATTCGGCAGGCCTCGTGAGCAATTTCTTCAGCTTCAAACCGACCCCTTTAGACGCCGCGAAGTAATAGTTCATCGGGACGGTATATTCGCCGACATGGGAATAGTAGATCATCTTGCCCAGTTCGACCCAAATGTGAGACGGTTGAAGCTGCATCGCGTAGCGCTTACATTGATAGTTGTCCCAAGCGCCGTCGAATTTCTTGTCGGTGTCGAATCCGATCACGTCAAGGCCCATATCGCCCGCGCCGGACCAGCGAATCACTTCCTTATATCCGGGTTCGAGCGATAGCGCCCATTCCTCTGTGAACTCTTCCCATTCGCTTGGTTCAAAAATCTCGATCAGCTTGGCTACAGGGAAATTCATTCCCGATCCAACCGGCGTCTGCGGGTCGCCGGGCTTCAGCTTCCTCGAATTGATGGACAGTTTCGCTGTATTCACGCCATCTCAGGCGGCGCAAACCACAGGCCGCTATTTAAACACGATTAGGCAACAATGTTTCGCCAGCAGGAACGAGCATATCAAATGTCAGCGACGCATCGGATCAGTACCTCGACTGCATGCGTTCCTCAAGCCAGCTGGCCAGCCGTCCGCGCGTCTGGCGGTCCAGGGCAGTCGTTTCTTCCGGGTCCGCAAAGTCCGGAATCCGATCCATGTTGCGCTTGACGTCGTACCATTTTGCGGGTGTTCCGGTCATTAGTTCAGCGTGTCCCTCGGGATCGGCTATTCCATCGAAAATATATCGAAAACTCAAATCTTCGTACCGCGCAACATTCTTCGGGTCGCGCTCCTTCTGAAAAAACACCGATGGAATCAGATGGTCCGCATGGAAATAACCTGCGTAATGATCAGGTGAGTCCTTGATGAATTCTGAGGTGGCGCGCAACGGGCTCGGATCGGTCGCCTGTCGTGGAACCAGGAATGTCGCAGGACAGTGAGCGTACTTGTTTTTCCCGTCCGAAGGGTCCTTACGCGCATTCGCGATCGTGCGCATCGCTTGTTCGAGAGCGGACGCGCAAGTCGTCGCGTCGAGTTCTGTCTTCTTCGTTCTCGCGTACACGAAGTGCCCAAGGGCGTTAGACGTAATCATAATGCCACCTGGCGTCCGGTGATCATGCCACCAGCGACCATCGCCCTGCGCGCAGAAAATATTCGGAAGCGTGGAGAACTTCAATACCGAATTATCTGGCCGACGCAAGAAGACGTACTCTCGCTCGGTGTGATACGTGTCGTCGGGGACGCGCACCTGCATGTAGAGTTCGATAAATCTGCGGCAAATTTCCTTAAGCGCGGCGTTCGGTTCTCTTGTGATCAAGTGTCTACTGGTCAAGAGAATGACAAAAGACGAAACCAAGCCTTCAAGAGCAAGTCGCTTAAAAACCTGCCGGTGATCCTGCAAAGTGTCGATTACGTCAGCATCGCCCCGTTGCATGCGCAGAAGCTCGTGCTCCTCCAGAAGACAGATATATACATTCTTGTTCGTGGCCGCAGTCTTGCCGAAGACGCACGGCTGGCTCCTTTCTAACCACGCGCGGTAAATCTTGATTTTGGCCTGCCGATCGTATTTTGCGTTGAACAGGACCGCGTGGACGGCCTCCATGTCAGGCGAAAAGGGCCGCCGGGAACGCATCGCGTCTGCTGCGCCGTGGAATCGGCTGTTGAGCAGAAGCTCGGCCAATTGCGTCTGTGGTGGTGGCATAAAGTTACGTAGCTGATCGTCCATTCTAACGAGTTTCTCAAGCGGCCCGGTCCCCGAGTCGACGACCTGGCGGAAACAGAATCGCGAACCATCCGACCCGTATAAACCCCTACACGTGGATAAACGACACAGCGTGACCCTGTTCAACGAGGTCTTTATGGAGCTTCACTAGCCCGCACTTGGCGAAGAATGGAAGCTTGATCGCGGGCCTGCCGAGCGAGACCATACAGAGATTCCAATCTCCTTGTCGCGGTCGGGACTTCAGCCATTCAACATCTGCCGTCGGATGATGTTTCTTGAAGAGGCCGACGACCTTGTTTCTGTAGCCGTCGTCCACGCTGAAGAGGAGTTGCGCAGTGCGCCGGACTTGCTCGATCAAATGGCTCATCCCGCTGGACTTTGAGACGATCTTTGCGAAGTAGAGAGTCTTTCCGTGCAGATGCACGAGATCGCAAAACTCGAACTGAGAGAGCCCTCCACCGTAAAATATATTCTTTGCGTCGCAGTTAAGGCACGGCCCCGCATTGCCACAGGCGATATTGTAGGTGCCCTCGTCGTCTTTTCCGTTCCACGCCGGCAATACGGCATTCTGTTGAGAAATCTTCTTGATCGCCCCATTGATCCTCTTCACGAAGTCGTCAAGTACCTCGTACCATGTTCCCGACGCCAGAATGAACACGGAGCCACCCACTGACACCTCGTAACCGAAGCAATCAAATACGCTGCACGTTTTGATGTCGTTACCGTCCTCGTCGAGGATATGGAGAGGCGAGGATTTCGCCTCAGCGATGGTGGGTTTGAGCTGTTTCTTTGCAAGGTAACCAAGCCAGCTGTCAAACAGCAAATAGGGGCTTGTAGAGGCGGATGCGGCCAAGCGCCCATAAACGTATGAGTTTGCGAGTATTGATTCGTCTTTCCTCTGCGACGGTGTGAACATGACGATGCGGTTTTTTGCTTGCCCGTTCGCAAAATCTTCATCGAGCGTCTGCTCAAGCTTCCCGATCAGAAGGTCGTCTTTCACTGGGTTGATATTGTCGATGTCAGGCCAATCCTTCTTGTAAGCATCGCTGCCAAAGAGAGTTGAGCCTTGATCCAATACCGACGCCAGGTCGCTGATCGGTAGATTCAGGCGAAGACTGGTTCCACCACGCACGGACTTGCCCAAAGACGGCTTCAGCGTCGGAACCCCCTCGACGACGGAGACAAGATCTCGATCAAATTCGACCCCGAACTCGTCCAGCGACGACGCCCTTGGCGCTCGTTCGCTGGACAGGTGCCATTTGGCGAACACCTGTTCGGCCTTGATCTCAACCACCTGGTCCTTTGGAATAGCGTTCAGCGCCACCCGTCGACCAAAGTCACGCTCTAGCCATGAGTCGTCAAGCTTCATCCACGCATGTCCGAACGTGACGATGAAAGTTCCGCTCGGACGCTTCACGACTAAGAGTCCTGCCGGTGACTTACCTTGCATATCTGCGGTAATCGGCGCCTGAATGAGCGACTGCACCGCTCCAACCCACTTGGGCTCTGTACCGAAAGACGCAAGAGGCACAAAAACACCGTCCAACGGAGCTGTAAGTGGAATCGAACCTGCACCCGGAGTCAGAAACGCTTTTTCTAGAGCCGCGACCTGGTCGGGCTTAATCAAGAACACGGTCAGACCGATTTTGTGATCGCTCATTGCACCCCAAGACGGTCCGGTTTTACAGACCTCCCTTCATGCGCTGCTGTGGATCGCGGGCCACGTTCCCGTGGATCGCGGGTAAGTAAGTTAAACATGTTAACGTTTTCTTGTTCTCCTCTTCTCTCGTGCCTGTCGCGCCTCCTCCAACCGCTGATTCCTTGTTTGAAGAGCGGATTCGACCGTGCCCGCTGGATCGTACTTTTTCAGAGCCCTCCTGAGGCGTTCGATCTCACCCGAGATCGCCAAATCCTCTTCGGTCCGCTTTGCAAGGCCCTCCAGCCGACGATTCCACCAGTCGCCGTACCATTCGAGCTCTGCGGCTGTGGCGTTCAGAAGATTTACTTTCTTCTTCTTGAAGGTGATAAGACGCGGCATATTCGGGAACAAGTCCAGTTGGGCACCCGCGTCAATAACGTGCAGGATCTTCTTTATCAGGACCCTGATCAGGACGAGCGCTCCGTGCTCGGCCAACTGGGACTGCATTTCCTCCCACAACTTCTCGTCCGCCTTGATGATGCAGGCGAGGATTTCCTCGGCTGCACTATCGCCAACCCTCTCGAACATTTGGGAGTGCGCGGCTTTTGCTAAATCTAGGAACCTCTTCTCTCTAGCGCCGTCCTCGGGTGTTTTCAACTTTTGTCCTCCAGCCAGCCTTCTACCGTTTGTACAGCTAATCGGCTTACGAACCAGAGGTGATATTTTTGCCGCGATGCGGACAAATCCCGGAATCTGTTCGAATAAAGAATAAGGGGGCTGCGGATGATCCCGGCCAGAAGGGCTGTGACCGCGGACGACAATCTGTTCGAACGTATTCCTTGGCCGGATATCTACAAACGCCTTCGCGCCATGGCTGGTTGGCTCACGCGCGACCGGTCGCGCGTGTTTGACGCCGTGTCGGCCGACGATTTGGTCAGCGAGACCCTGCTGGACTTCCTGAGCTCCCCGAGTGGCTTGGGCTGGACGCCAAGCCGCGGCAAACTGGAAATATTTCTATGTGCCGTACTCAGAAACAAATTTATCGATCATGTCCGACGGCATCGGCATAATGCCGGTCCGCCAGCCGAATCTGACCTGTTCGCAGTCCAGCCGGAGCGCCAGATTGAGCAGCAGGAAGTCGTTGATCAAGTGATGCTGCGCATCCACGGCAGGAAGGATCTCGAGGCGACAGTCGCGGCGATATGCGAATGTGGCGGTGCCGCGCCCGTCAACCAAGAGCTAGCGGAGGATCTTGGAATCTCGGTCCCGGAAGTCGTCAACAGGAAGAAACGAATTCGCCGGGCCTGTCAAAAGAATTCGCCCACGCTACCCAAGACACGAAAGGAGCCTCAAATCCGATGAGTGAAGACACGAAGCGGCTCCCGAGCGAAGGTGAGGCTTTACTGCCCGAGAAATGGGCTGACGACATCATGCGTTCAGTACTAGGCCTAAACCAGGCCGAACTTGCGGACGTATATCGTTCGCAGACCGAGGATGACCCGACGCAAAAGCTGTACGATCTCGCTGCGATATCGGCCACCGCGTATCGGGGACGCAGCGAACCACTTCCGGCTCACGTTCTGGCGATGCTCAACAGTGCCCGCCAACAGCAGCTGAAACTCGAAGGGCTGGCCTTAGCATGTGCTGTCCCGAAGATTCTCTTGGTCGATTCTCAAGGAGAACGCTTGATCAGCCGAAGGGCTGTTTTCGAGACACACCACTACCGCGTTGAGATCGCGTTCACTTTGGCCGAGGCGCTCGAAAAACTGGATGCAGAGAATTTTCAAGCGGTCGTTGTGGAGTGGTCGCCGATCACTCCCGAAGAACTAGACGCTTTGCATCAGCTTCAAACATGGAATCTCCAGATTCCCGTCATGAACGTCTCGGCATGGGCTCGGCTGGCGCGCCCGGATGAACGCCGCTTCAACTGGAATCTCGTTCGCGCGTTGGCAAAGGCGTTCGGCAGGCCCATGCCGCGCAAGTTGCCGGAACGCAAACCGGTCGCGGCTGATTCGAAAACCGCAAGCGAGTGTGACGACCTTTTCGGCACCGCCCAATCGTAAGGCATCTCCTTTCCGAAGTGGCCTTCTTCATACCGCCGCAAGTCGAGATGAAAACCTATGACGGAGACTGGGTCGCGTTCGTGCGCGGGTTCGCCCCCCGTCTCCCGCTCCACCTTTTCAGTAATTTAGGATTTTCAACAAGATGAGCCTTTAATGCTTTAGGATCGCGATCACCTTGCGGAGCCGGTTGGGGTGTTAGCGGCAACCTCCGACCAACCCTGAATCTCCTCGCCATTGACATGCGGAAGCTTCGAGCAGGTCCTCGCAACCCCGATTGAAAAGCTCTCCGCCGCTCAAAGTTCCACGTTAATATGGTTGCGGAATTCTGCCGAATAACCCAGTGAGTGTCCGACGCTTCATGTGGCCTGGCAAATACGAAGCCACGTGTCCCCTTGTGTCCGCTATTCCCGCTAGTATCATTTGAGGATTCTGTCGGCACCAGAGGAGGCACAGTGGCCAAGGAAGCAGCTTCACCGTCAAACAACAACCGGGCGGAATTCACGCGCGGCGGTACCTTGTTCAAAACGTCCGGTTTCTGGATTGGACTGCTTCTCGCCGTGACTCTCGCGGTTCTCGGACTTTCATCCTGTGGCAAGGGCTCAGGCGGTGGCGGCGGTTCAGCTCAAGACGACACATCCTCTTGGGAACGTAAATCCTCGCGTCACAGGGTCATCATCTTCGTGCA
>Ga0302326_10015323_pt1 | contig 16136 bp, 8 predicted proteins | sample Palsa_T0_3_FD_202264 | JGI IMG/M metagenome (GOLD analysis project Ga0302326, IMG submission 202264) | Peat permafrost microbial communities from Stordalen Mire near Abisko, Sweden - Palsa_T0_3 | ecosystem: Environmental > Terrestrial > Soil > Palsa > Peat permafrost | place: Sweden: Abisko... | reverse complement strand
TCTACAGCCGCACCAAGCCGTCGACTGACGCCTCGCTCTTTGCGCAGTACGCCAGCACCCCGGAGCTCGCCTCATTGGTGAACACGATCACCTTCGCCGGGAAGACTGTCGCGCCCACCACAAATCGCACGGATCTCGTCGGCATCTTCATACCCGACATGCTGAGGGTTGACCTCTCGACGGGTCCCGCCCGCCTTGCCTACGGCGGCACGGGCTTCCCGGCCTACCCTGACGACAGCGGTTTCTCGAACCAGAGCGTGTTCGGCGGCGACACCCTGCAAAGCTCGGTCCAAGCAGGCTTCGGCGGCGGGGCGGTTGCCGGCGGATGGCCGAACGGCCGGCGCTACGGCGACGACGTCATCTCGATCGCCGTGACGGCGGTGATCAGCGACCTGCGCACCACGCCCCTGACGATTCGTTCGGCGGCAAACATCGACAACGTCTCCGGCAATGACGCCGTCTACAACAAGGTGTTCCCGTTTGCAGGAACTCCCTTCAACGGACGCAATTACCAGCACAATCCAGGGATCGGCCCGATGCCCGTCGTCAACTTCTCGACGCGCGGACCCGTCGGCACCAGCTCTCCGCTCATCGGCGGCTTCATCGTCCAGGGCAGCAAGCCCGTGCAGGTTCTGGTGCGTGCCACGGGGCCGAGCCTCGCCACATTCGGAGTCAGCGACCCCGTGTCCGGGACCACGCTCTCGGTCTATTCGGGCATGACGCAGGTGGCCACCAACGCGGGCTGGCAGGCCACGCAGCAGACGGCCATCCAGGCGACCGGCCTCGAGCCGGCAAGCCCGGCCGAGGCGGCGGTGCTCATGACCGCGGCCCCCGGCGCCTATACCGTAGTGGTTGAGGGCACGAACGGAGCGACGGGCACGGGCCTGATCGAAACGTTCCTCGTGGAACCCACGCCCTGATAAGGGCAGTCTCCCTGCGGGCCCTTCTAGAAAAGGCCCATCAAGAAGCCACGCCGGCATACAGCCGGCGTGGCTTCGTCGGGTTCCGGGGAAACTCGGAGCAGAAGCTAGAACCTGTAATCGAAGTCGACGTAGTACATGCGCCCGATGGCGCCGTTGTACTCCCCGACATCGCCATAGGAGTTCGGGAATGCGTCGTACGCGGGCGGAATGTTCCGATTGAATGCATTGTCGACCCCTGCCGTTATCGTGAGCCCGCGGAGCCAGCCACGCCTGCCGAAGCTGTAGGAGGCCGCGAAGTCCTCCTGAATGTACGAGCCTACGTGCGCGGGAGCCGTCGACACCCCGGGCTGCCCGGAGCCGTTGGAACCGCCGGTTCCGAGGTCCATCACAGATGGAATGAAGGTGTTATTGGTCACGATCTCCCATCCCCTAAACTTCCAATCCAGCGTCGTGTAGGTCCGATAGCGAGGGATGGTCTCCTCGTTCACCGTCGCGGTGCCGGCGTACTGGTAGTAGTTCTCGGATGGGAGAGCCTGGAAGAGATAGCTGTTGTAGAAAGTGATTTGGCTCTTGAGATCAAACTTGCCGAACGCGAAGGCCGGGAAATTGTAGCCGACCGTTGCATCCCAGCCCTTCACCGCCGTCGCACCCACATTGATCTCGTTGTCCAATATATAGATCGAATGGGCTGCGTGGTTGCTGATCTGGCCGGGGGCCGTCGGACTCGGACCGTTGATCGACCCAAAGCGGATCAGGCTATTGTACGGAGACGCCGGCCCGAGATCCTCGACGCTCTGTATGATGGTCTGCTCGGCCAGGACTCCAAAGAAGTTGTGGGTGACCGAGTCGAAGTAGTCGAAGGAGATGTCCAGTCCCTTCACCAGCTTCGGGTCCATGACGAAGCCCACGGTCCAGTCCGTGCCCGTTGCAGGCTGCAGGTTCGGATTGGAGCCGCCCTGCGCGTTGAATTGGACATTGGTGTAGGGAACCGATTGCTGGTAGGGCGTGTAGGTGATCGACTGCGACGATCCCGTGTTGGTCGGGCCGTACAGATCGTACAGTGGGGGCGCCAGGAACGACTTTCCGGCCGTCGCACGGATCGCAAAGTCGTCACCGAAGGGCTCGTACTTGAGCGATATCTTCGGGGTCTTCGAATCGCCCACACCGTAGTAGTCGTCGTTTCGGTACGCGGCATCCAGGTTGACCAGGTGGATTCCCGGCACCGTGAAATTCTCTCCAATAATCGGAATCTCGACCTCCCCGAAATAGGACACCCATTTCCTTTGCTGGTCAATTGGCTCGATTGAGGGAGCATCGATCCAGCCGTTGGTCTCGGAGTTCTGGTCCGCGAGTGCGGCAATCACCTCTCGCGAATAGCTGGCTCCGATCGCAAAGTTCAGCTTTCCGGCCGGCAGATCGAACGGCGATCCCCGGAAGATGAATTCACCAGTGGTCAGGTCGTTGATCCCATCGACGAAGGCGGTGCCAAGCAGATTGCCGGGAAGCACCCCCGGCGCCTGGCTGATCGCAAACGGATTGAGGGTGCCGTCGTTCAGCTCGGTTTGGAAGACCGCCGCGTTTATCACGTTGTAGTTCTCGTAGAGAAGCTCTCCGCGGCTGTAGTCGATAGAGGCTGTCCAGGAGTAGTCGGACCCGATCTTTCCGTCCAGCTGTCCCACCGCGTTGATCTGGGTCGACGTGTTCTGATAGATGCGCGGATAGTTGATGAGCCGGTTGTGGGGTGTCACGTCATTGCCGCTCGGAAAGGGCCCGTTGCCATTGGTGTCGGTGCTGTAGGTTTCACCCTCCTCGAGGTAATTGAGCGAAAAGGGGTTGGTGGGGGCGGTATTATAGAAAAACTGGGAACCTGCCGGGGGGGGAGACACCCCGAAGTCCAGGTTCGCGTCGAGCCATGGATCGGTCGCGCTGTCGATCTGGGGCGCGAGGGGCTGGGCATTCAGGGTCGATTCCGTGATCGTCCGCGAATAGAGGAGCGTGCCGGAGGCCGTCAGGATCTCGTTGAACTTGTGCTCAAAATTGACCGTGCCGCTCTCGCGCTTGAGGCTCTCCGAAAGCGTCTGGTGAGCCGCTAGGTTCAGAAGCGAATACACCTTCTGGTACACACCGGGGCCGTTGACCGGGTCCTCCGCGTTGCCGACGTCTATGTAGATGCCCATCGCCACGAGCTGTGCCATCGTGTACGTCCCTCCCCCCGGCGGGGCGTTGATCCCGGGGGCGAGGATGTAGAACTCGTCCCCGCCTCCGCCGCCCGCCGGCACGGGATTGCCGCCGACTCCGCCCGGAACCGTGTTGTAGATGTCGACGACTCCGGGGATGTTCACGCTCGCGCCGTAATTGGAGGTATCCGGCCGCTGACTGAACAGGATATATGGATTCTGCGAATACTCTGCGGAAATTGTGATTGAGTTCTTTCCATCCGAGACCCCGCCCACCAGCGAAAAGGTGCGCTCGTTGTAATGTCCGCTGTTGGGGCTCTCGCCCCAGTGCGTGCGGACGTCCCATCCGTTATAGTTCTTCTTCAGGATTATGTTTATTACGCCGCCGAGCGCGTCGGAGCCGTAGATCGCGGAGGCGCCATCCTCGAGGACGTCGATCGACTGGATCGCGGCCGGCGGGATCAGGTTCAGGTCGACAAAGGAGTCTGAGCCCACCGCCTCCGCCGAACTCGTCGATACGCGCTGTCCGTTGACGAGCACAAGCGCCGGCAGGCCATGGATAAACAATTCGGCGCCCCCGTAGTTCGTGGCGGTGCCAATCGTAGCGTTCTCGGCGCCTATCCCGGAGATGGACGGGATCATCTTGCGAAGGATGTCCAGTGTGTCCGTCTCCACCCCGCTATTCTGTATGTCGCCGATGTCGATGGACACCACGGGAACGGCGAGTGCCTCTGACGCCGTGGGTATGTTGGAGCCGGTGACCACGAACTTCTGAAGAACCTGTGGGCTGTTGTCGCCCGTTGCAGCCGGGACCGGCGCGGCTGCCGCGGTTTCGGACTGCGCTTGGATCGAGATCGCCGCGCCGAGGCCAAGAACGCTGGCCAGCACGGGCTTGAGTTTCCGCATGTAGTGCATGTTTGAGTCAGGTTTGTTTGCTGAAGCCGCCCCATAACGGGGAGCCATGTTTGCTTGGCCGTAATCAATGCGCGGAGGCGTAATACCCGGATAGCCATTTGCGACGAACCGTCCCCCCAGTGCCATGAATCGACGGATTTTCAGGACGGGGCAAAACGCCGAAATCACCTGGCGCACAATTGCGGCCATTCGTCGCGCCCCGGCGGGCGCTCGGCTCTAGACCGCCGTCGACGCGCCCGTACATCCGGAGGCCGGGGGGGGACGGGGACTCGCGCGCCTCCTGCCGTCCGTGGACGCCCAAGCGGGACTGAGGCCGGGCGGGACCGGCTATCCGCCGCCCCGGCTCAAGAAAACAGCGTGGAGGGGCCGCCACCGGCCCCTCCACGCTAACACAACTAACAACGAGACGGCGCAACGGAGGCAGGGCCTCGTCCCATTGTGAACGATTTTGCGTCGAGTCGCCCCCATATCGCGGCGAACGGCTGTCGCGGTGCGACCGGCGGTTCCGTAGCGGCCCGGTCAGCCCGACGGCGGCCCTGCCGGCGGAAGGGCGGACCAATTCGCAGAAGGCCGGTACATGCCCAGCGCGTCGAGCGAAAGCTCGCGAGCCCGCGCCACCTTGCCTCCCCTGACGAAGCAGGCGATGGACCGCGCATCGGCGCCCGCGTGTGCGGGAATCCGGATCGGAGCGTGGGGCTGGTCGGGATCAACGGCCATCAGTTCATTTCGGGCTTGGAAAACGAGGACCGTGTGGCCGAGTCGGCCGGTCGGGGTGTCCACGTAGAAGAACAGCAGGCGCGGGGAACGCAGCTCGGCCCCTGCCGCGATCCTTTGCCGGAGGATCGCCACGCACTCTATGAAGCAGTCGTTCGGCGGCGGGACCCTCCGTCCCGGGTCCGGGGGGGCGGAAGCGTCGACCCACTTCCAGGCGCCAAATCGCGGCGAAATCGCCTTAAGAAGGGGTCCAGGGTTCAGCTTGTCGGCCTCCACCGAACCGAGCGTCACCGAGAGGCTCTGCGTGCCGTCCGCGTCGCAGTAGAACCAAAGGATCCCGGAGAGCTCGAATATCAATGCGTAGGTGACGGACGGATACCCCTTGCGCGTCGCAAATCCCCGTTCCCCGGTGTTCTCAATGCGGACGACGCGGGCCCAGTCGTCCGGTCCAAGCAGGGAGCGTGCGGCGAGCGCGTCGGCGAGCCCGTCCGGCACTCGCGCAAGTCCGGAGACCGTCATCATGAGGAACGCAGCATACAGGGCGCGCATCACCCCATAAACCCCCATCAGCCACGCCCGTATTCGGAAATGCGACGGCCACGCTCTAGAAAGCGGCGAACCGCCGGAATTATGCGCCGGCCGGCTAGTCTGCTATGCCGAGAAGCGCCCGGATCCTGTCCTGATAGCCCCGGCTCAGCCTGAGCTTTGTCCCATCGTTGAGAACGACCGCGTACTCTCCCTCGAATGACGGACTGAGCTTCCTCAGCCGGTCGGCGTTGACGATCGTCGATCGGTGGATCCGGATGAAACGGGCCGGATCCAGCTGCGCCTCGAGGCCGGCCATCGTGCCTCGCATGAGATGGGAGCGGCCCGCGACATGGAATTTCACGTAGTCTCCCTCGGCCTCGACCCAGTCGATCTCGCTTGTCTTCAGGAAAATGATCTCACCCGACGACTTCAGGAGTATGCGGTCCCTCCTCTCGCCCTCCAGGTGCTTGACGAGGCGCGCCAGCCGGTCGTCCACGCTGCCGCCCCGCTTGAGACTGACCTGCTCCTTCGCGCGGTCCAGGGCGACGGCAAAGCGGGCGTCGTCGTAGGGCTTGAGGAGATAGTCGACGGCGTTGAACTCAAACGCCCTGAGGGCGTACTCGTCATAAGCCGTTATGAACACGACCACAGGAGCGGCGGCGGGTCCGACGCGTTTCAACGCCTCAAACCCGTCGCATCCCACCATCTGGACATCAAGAAACACGAGGTCCGGACGCAGGCTCAATATGAGCTCGGAGGCCTCGACTCCTCCCGCCGCCTCGCCGATCACCTCGATGCCGGAGTCGCGTTCCAGGAGAATGCGCACGCCGCGGCGGGCAATAGGCTCGTCGTCGGCGACCAGCGCTCGGACGCGGGGGACGTTCTGGGGCTTTCTCTGCGGAATCATGTGCGGCAGGGAATGACGATTTCAACCGAGACGCCGCCAGTGGGTCTGTTGCGGATTCTCATTTTGCCCGCGTCGCCGTAGATCTTGCCGATGCGCTCGCGGGTGTTGGCGAGGCCGACGCCCTCGATGATCCGGCGGTTGTCCGGAAGGCCCGGACCGTCGTCCGTGACCTCAAGGTGGAGCCTTCCCCCTTCCACCCTTCCGGCGACCTCAACGCGCCCAGGCCCTGTCTTAGGGGCGACGCCATGAAGGATCGCGTTCTCGACGATGGGCTGGAGAAGGAGCCACGGCACCATAACCCCAAGCGCAGACTCCTCGACCGCGATTGCGACGGTGAGGCGGTCGGGAAATCTCGACCTCTGGATCTCGACATAGCGTTCCAGAAAATCCATTTCCAAATGCAGCGGGGCGGTGTTTTCACGGCTTCCATCCAGGGACATCCGAAGGAGAGAACCCAGCCGGGCAAGCAAAGTTACAGCCATATCGTTGTTTCCCTCACGGACCATCGCGGAAACGGTGTTCAGCGTGTTGAAGAAGAAATGGGGCTTGAGCTGCTCGCGGAGCGCCTTGAGCTCCGCTTCGATCAACCGGGATTCGAGCTGGACCGCCCGAACTTCCTCGCTCTTGTATTTGCGCTGAAGCTCGCTTCCGTAGCCAAAGGCGAGGACGGCCCAGTAGCAGGCAATGTCAACGAAGTTGTGCCCGTAGAAGCTCTTGTTGGCGGCGCGCCAGAATCCCTCCTTGAACGGCTCGGAAAGGAGGGCGAACGATTCGAGGCGGCCGAGATAAAAAGTGGCCATGATGACGAAGCTGAAGGCGACGTGGAAGAGGATCCCGCCCGCCCAATGCCAGGTGTTGAGCGGCACCCGTTCGCGCAGCATCAATATGAAGGGTGTCATGCAGGCCCACATGGCGGCCCGCCCGAGCTGCGGCACCGCGATATCCACAAAGTTCGCCCAGCTCATCGACGCCCTCTGGTTGAAATAAAGCTCCAGCGAAAGGACGAGGCCGACGAAGGCCCACCCCATTGCGGCGACGGAGACACTTAGCAGTCGATTCATCATGGGGGCTGGGGTTCTCATTCCGCTGGCAGACCCAACGGATCAAGCCGATACCCTCGGTTTTGCGACGAATCAACTGAGGCGTACGACGAATCACCACAGAACCGCGTCGAATGTGCCCGTGATATGCCAGGGAAACCTCGAGAGTCTTGTTGGTGCAGGAAATGTGCGCCGGATGTCCCGGAATCGGGAACCCCTCGTTCCAAAGGCGGGATAAATACGACGTAAGCGCTGCGAACCCGGCGGCGGCCCATCGTTCGTTATCAGCGACTTATGCTTGCCCGCGACACTGGCACGTCGCATGCAAAACATTCGCCCAGATCCCCCATGAATCCTTCGATTTTTTCCCAGGACCTGCGGATCGGGACCCGGGTCCTTTTCAAGGAGAAATCCTTCTGTTTCCTCGCCGCCGTCGTTCTCGCCCTGGGCATCTGCAGTGTCACGACAATGTTCAGCGTCGTCAACGGCGCGATGCTCCGGGGCTTCTCTTTTCCCAACGCCTCTCGCCTCGCCGGAGTGCAGGTTATAGATGTGACGCAGAGGAATGCCAATGCCAACGGCTTTGGAGGGCAGATCTTCACGCTCGATTATGAGACGATGCGCGAGCAGCAGAAATCCTTCGAGATGCTCGCTGCCTACGTTCCCTCCGCGACGGTGAACGCCACGGTCAATGGCAGTCCCGAGCGGTACACCGGCGCGTATGTCTCCTACGACTTTTTCCGGATACTGGGGGTGGCCCCGTCCGTCGGCCGGAATTTTGCCCCGCGCGATGACCGACCCGGCGCGGAAAAGGTCGCCCTCATCAGCCACAAGCTCTGGGTCCGCGACTTCGGAGGCGCCGACGTCATCGGGAAGAGCATCCGGATCAATGGCATGCCCGCGACGGTGATCGGCGTGATGCCGCAGGGTTTCGCGTTTCCGGTCAACGAGGAGATCTGGCTGCCGCTCTACAGCGAATATCCGCCCACGCTGCGGAACGATCTCAACGCGCAGGGCAACACTCCGAACGTCCTCGGCCTCCTGAAACCGGGCGTCGCGTTCGACCAGGCGACCGCCGAGTTCACGACGATAGCCAAGCAGCTCGCCGTGGCATTCCCCGACACCAACAAGAAGTTCGACACCGCGCTCGTCGAGCCGCTGATCAAATCCTTCACTCCCCCGGCCGCGGAGCAGCTGCTCTGGACGATGCTGGCATTCTGCACCGGCATCCTCCTCATCGCGTGCGTCAACGTCATGAACATGCAGTTTGCCCGCGCCACGCTTCGCGCCAAGGAGCTTGCCATCCGCTCCTCGCTGGGCGCGTCGCGTATCCGGCTAATCCAGCAGATGCTGACCGAGAGCCTGCTCCTCGCCTTCCTGGGAGCCTCGGTCGGCGTCGCCCTCGCGTTCCAGGCGGTCGCCGAACTGAACGCCATGACGCACAATCTCGAGAATCCAGTCCCGACCTACATGGTGTTCAACATCGACGGGCCTGTCCTCGCCTTCGTGGTCATAGCCACCGTGCTTTCAGCCATGGTGTCCGGGCTGATCCCCGCATGGATGGCATCGCGCGCAAGCTCCATTGCGATGATCAAGGAGTCGGGCCGGGGTAACACGAGCCGGACCGTGACCGTGCTCACCCGCGGACTGGTCGTGTTCCAGATCATCGTCACCTTCGTCCTGCTCATCGGGGCGATGCTGCAGCTGCAGTCCATCCTGAGGCGCAGTCGGATCGACTGGGGATACAATAACGGCGCGGTCCTCACCGCGCGCATGGCACTCATGGAGGGCGACTATCCGACGGCAGAGGCCCGCAAGCTGTTTTTTGACCGGCTCCTGCGCGAAGTGCGCGCCGACCCGGAATTCGCGGGCGCGGCCCTCACGAACCGCTTTCGCATGTCCTTCTCCGGCGCCACGCCCGTCGAAATCGAAGGCAACGCCTATGCGTCGGACAGCGACCGTCCCAATACGAACTTTGAACAGGCGACGGACGGCTTTTTTGCCACGCTTGGGACGAAGGTGCTGGAGGGCCGCGATTTCGCGCCCAATGACAACGATGCGAAACTCCCCGTCGCCATCGTCAACGCCGCATTTGCCCGGAGACACTTCGGCAATGAGAGCGCCATCGGCCGCCGCTTCCGCACGGTCGGCAACAACGGCCAGCTCTTTGGGCCGTGGCGCACCATCGTCGGTGTCGTCCCCACAGTCCGGATGATAGGGCCGTTCAACAACCCGCAGGTCGACGACACCGGTTTTTATGTTCCCTACTTCTCCACCGTCTTAGGGCCGGCCCAATCGGCGCCGGTCACTCAGCAGTTCGCGACCATCGTCGTCCGCCCGAGCGGCGGGGGCGAGCTGGACCGCCGGGCCGGCGCCCTCGCAAGCGCTCTGCAGCGCAACGTCAATCAGGTCGATCCGAACCTGCCCCTGTACTTCGTGGGCACCGCCAAGGCGAATCAGGATAGCTTTCTGGGTGCGACGCGGATTACGGCGGCCATGTTCTCCATTTTCGGCCTGGTCGCGGTCGTCCTCTCTTCGGTCGGCCTCTACGGCGTGATGTCTTTCTCAGTCAATCAGCGGACGCAGGAATTTGGAATTCGGATGGCCCTTGGAGCCGATAGTGTCCGCATCCTGCAAATGGTGCTCGGCCAGGGCGCGATGCAGCTCGCCATCGGCCTCGCGATCGGCCTCGCCGCCGCGATTTTGATCGGGGTGGCCGCTCGCGAAGGCATCGCGAACCAGCTTTTTGGAATCAGCCCGTTGGATCCCTTCACTTACGCCTCAGTGGGGCTCGTGCTTTCACTCGTCGCGCTGGTGGCCACTCTGGTACCTGCGCGCCGCGCCACGCGCGTGGATCCCATTATAGCCCTCCGGGCGGAATAGCTTCATCGGTGGCGAAGGGTGGGCAAACGCATGCACGTTGAGTTGCGACGCATGTGATCGATTCATGAAGTTCTAAGAGCAAGCGCCCAAGCCGCCCGTCCTACCCCGACGAGGCTGTGACGCGCATTGGTTTAGGTCTGGCTCCCTTGATCAAAAGCCATAGCATAACGGCTCCTTCCCCAACGAATGCCGGGGAGGCAATCTTGGTGACTCTATCTACGTAGATCGGGGCCAAGATGCCCGTAAAGCTGATGACCAGGTACGCAAGCCCGTTAATGATCAGTCCGACGCCCAGAAACCGGGGGAGAAACATCGACCGAAACACCAGGATGCCGAAGGGAAAGAGCCATAGGCCAGCAAAGATTTCATTTATAAGGGATCCGTGATCATGGATACGGAGAAACAGAGTCGCCATCGCAGCCTGCTGCGGTCTTCCGAATGGGGAGAGAAACGGCTCCCCACGCGCAAGCAGCAGTGCGGCAATGTCGTTGAGCACGTTGAAGAAGTCGATGACGCATGGCATCAGCCCCCCAAGGATGACCATGAGCACACCGAGCTTATGGTCCACGGCGTCTAGCAATTGATAAAGCGCCAATGCGACCAGGATACAGCTGAGTCCGGCTAAGAGGTCGGTGATGATCCCGAATCGGAAGAGCAACTCGTGGTTGGCGATGTTTTCGGCCGTTCCCGTCGGGTCTTCGCGCAGGATGAGTTTGCCGGCAATATAGATCGGTCTGAACACGGAGAATCCGAGGAGAAGGTAAAGGCATCCAGCAATCCTCCCAGGGTTGTAGTGTGAACTCATGTTTATCCTAGGTGGGGCACCCCATTTGACCAAAGGCGGAGACGACGAGGTTTCAAATCACGATCACGAAGATTCTCGTAGGGCCGTCCGAAAACAAGTTGAGTTGATTACTTAACGCACACGAGCGTAAACGGACGAAAGCGGTGCCTGAAATAGAACACTTACAGACGGCACGTGCGGGGAACCGACAGAGCGCCAGTCCTTCCAGCTTTCTCCGGCTACGGACCTCCAAAAGGCCAAACATGATTCGAATGAGAATCCACGCATCGATCCCGGAGGTCATCAAATATTGCACGCCGAATTCCGAACCTGAATTCCACCTGTGTGTCGAAGTATGCGACCGCCAAGGACCTATTTCACCGTGCCCCTCCCAAAGCGCATCCAGGACATTCCGCCTCTGCTTGCCGCATTCAGCCTTTCGCTTGCCGGGGCGGATTGTCTGGCCCAGGTCGATCCCATGGATCGAAACCTGCTCGAGCTGGGCTATGACCAGGCTCTCGCCGGACACGGGCCGCAGGCTGCCTATGCCTATTACTATTACAATGAGCCGGACTTCTACGGCCCCGATGTCGCCCTGCGAATGGCGATCGCCCCCGCCTACATCGACAGCGAGATAGGGCTCAAGCACCTCCTTTCGCCTTACACGGACGTGGGCCTCGGCCTGTCGGGGGGCGCCTTTGGAGACAACTTCTATGATGTCCGCCAGGGCAACTACCTTGAGACCCAGAGTTTCTACGGGAGCGGCGGCGGGGCGTCGGTCAGCCTCTACCAGCTGCTCGATCCGGGAGTCCGAATCCCCCTGAACCTGGTCGCGCGCGCCGGATTTCGCTACTCATCCTACTTTGCCACGCCCCAGACGTCGTCGGACTTCAAGCTGCCCGGTGACCAGACCGATGCGTTCACCCGAGTCGGCCTGCGGTTCGCCGGAAAACAGCCTGTTCTCTATCCCTCCCTCGGCCTTGAATTATCGGCGTGGTTCGAGAGGCAAAGGCACTTTGACGATGACATGTACGGGTTCGACAATGACCGGCGCATCACTCCCGATACCGATCTGTACTGGGCTTATGCGGGGTTGGATTATGAATTCAAGGACAGTGGAAACAAGTTCTCATTCGCCGTGACTGCCGGCGGATCCACCGATGCGGATCTATTCAGCGCGTGGCGACTGGGCGGCGTCCTTCCTTTGATTTCGGAATTCCCGCTGGTACTGCCCGGCTACTATTACGAGGAGCTGACGGCGGAGCGCTTCGTCCACTTCTACGGGTCGTACAGCATCCCCCTGGACCAACGGCACCACTGGGATTTCCGGCTGGAGGCGGCCACGGCCCGGCTGGACTACCTGCCCGGTTTTGCGCAGAAGGGAGACTGGCAGACAGGCGCGGGATGCGGCATCACCTTTACGCCCAGGCAAAAAAATTTCCAGGTCGTCCTTCGCTACGGCTATGGCTTCAACGCGCTCCGCCACGGCGTGGAAGGGGCGCAAAGCGTCGGGATACTCTTCCAGTACGATTTTAACGCCCGAAAGAAGGCAAAGTGACATGTTCTCGAATGATGCATAATCTTAGAGGCTTCGTTCCCAGACCTTGTAAGATCGCGACTTGCTACCGCTCGTAACTGGTCAGTTTCTCTGGATCGAGAAGCAGGGAGAATCGTTCCGAATGCTCCCTACCTTTGATCCGACGAGCGCAAGGCCTCCAGCGGCGTCCCGGCCAATGATGAGGCCATACCGGGAACTCGTTCCGATTCCATAACCGGAAACGGTAACATTCTCGAGCAGCGTCGATGAAAGCGAAGGATGTCCATCACGGTTTGGCGGTGTGACGATTGAGATCCCGTCTGAGAAACTGTCGCGGATATCTACCTGCCGGAGGGTCAAGCCGGAGATGCTTCGATGATCGAGGCAGACCTGCAATGATCCTCGCCAGGCCCAATCGTGGTCGTAACCGCCGCAGCGCAACAGTCGGCAATTCTGGATAACCGTGTCACCGCTGAAATTGTTGTCGATCCCCAGGCGCTCGTCCGAGGTCGGGAATGTAGTGCTGATGAGAATGCCGCAGCCGGTACCGATGTCGGTGAAGCGGCAGTCCTCGATCCGGTTGCCGGCCCCCCCGTAGATCGCGGCGCCGTTTGCGAGGAAGGCCAGCTGGCCCGTGCAATGGCGAATCACGTTGTTTCCCGACCGCGGGCCTTTCCCGACGAATCCCTGGTCCGAGGCCGCCGGCCAGATCGCGAAGCAGTCGTCGCCCGTGCCACGGGCGGTGCAGTTCTCGATCACTGTCCCGCTCGTGCCGACACAAAGGTTCACGCCGTCGGCGATCAGGTTTCGAAGGCGGCAGCCCTCGATCGAGAGGTTCACGCCGTTGTAGACCCATATCCCCACCTTGGTGTGTTCGAGCCAGATCCTCGAGACGGACGAGTCGGCGCAGCCCGCGCCGACGATTCCATCGTTCGGCTCGGAGTCGTCGCGGTAGTTCAACCGGCCGACGACGGAGAAATCGGCCAGGTGGATATGGCTGCCGGCGAGCTTGAACCGCACGCGTCGCGCCGACTGGCCGTACAGTGCTGGATCCCCGACGAAGTTCGTGTGCCACATGCCTGCTCCCTGGATGGTCACGGAGGACGGGACTAGGATCTCGCCGGTCAGCCTGTAGTCACCGGCCGGCACCCAGACGGATTTTTTCTGCTTCTGGGCTTCCGCGACGCAGCTTCGCAAGACGCTCGTGACGTCAGCCCCCCCGCTTTGGTCCGCTCCGAAATCGAGGACGCACAGCGAATTCGCGGGTGCCGGCAATGGGGCGGGGACGTTCTCGAGGTCGACGAGATCGACGATGCAATAGGCGGCGTCTGCATCGGACCGCTGGAGGCGGATCACGTCGCTCCCGCCAATCGCAAGGCCCTTGACCCTAATCTCGTCATAAAAGTTGCGCGGCTTGCCCTGGCCGGGCTGGTTTGAAAAGGGATAGGTTCCGTACAGCCATGAATACTTCGAGGTAAGGGCAAGCGTCCTGACCCTTTGTCCATTCACGTACAGGTCGAGGCCGGCGCGTGTTCCGCCCCCTTCCTCGGCGTCCGGAAGGCTGTAGCGGACCACCAGCGCGTTGGCTTTCGCTCCAGCGGTGAATTCCACATATTCTCCGGCTGCAGCGAGTTTCACGCACTTCTGGCCGGACGACTCGGCCTCGACGACGTTGGGATCGTACTTCGGGCCGAGCACGACGCCGGTCGTTTTCATGCCTTCGGCCTCATAGGTGGTCCAAGGCATATTCGCTCCGACATTCGCGAAAGCCGCGCAGGCGCTGAGGGAGCAAGAGACCGTGAGCGCCCGCCAAAGGATGGATGGGGTCATAGGGGTACGTGTTGCAATGCCAAGGCCCGTCCCTGGAGCCAAACTATCTCGCCTGTCGGTACTTGACCGTCACCAGGCTGCCCGGGCTGCATTTCAGCGGCCTGCCGGCCACGAGCACGGTATGGGCGCGCGCATTCGTCCTCGAGGAGGCAACCTTCAATGAGGTTTTCGTGATGTTCATTCGGAAACCATCCCCCTTGTAGGAGAGATGAAAATTCAGGCGCTTCCATTTCCGGCAGAGCCGCGGGTTCACTGCGATCCTCTTCTCGTCCGCCTGCACTCCTCCGAACCCCAGGACGGCCGTCATCCACGCGCCGCCGTTCGCGGCGGGGTGTGAGCCGCCCATGAAGACGCTGCCGACGTAGACCTTGTACTTCGCCTCGAGATCGATCTTCGCCGTCTTGAGGAAGTACTTGTATGCGAAGTCGAGATTGCCGAACTCGGTGGCCACCATGGCGTAGGCGCAGGCGCTCAGGCTGGAGCCGTGCTCGGTGCGCGGCTCGTAGTATTCCCAGTTCAGCTTCTTGATCCTGGATGAGAAGCGGGTCCTGAAAAAGTTGAGCATCATCACGACGTCGGCCTGCTTGATGATCTTTGTCGGCACTGCCAGCCCCTGTCCGGCACCCAGGTACTCGTTCGGGTGGACCATCTTGGCCTTGAGTTCGTCGACGGTCGATTCACGAAGCCCGAGGTAGCCGTCGAACTGCTCGATGATGCCTGTCCTTGGATCGGGACCGGGGACAAACAGCCTCCGAGCGGCGTCCCGGAAATCCGGCAGCTCCCTTTCGATGCGTAGCTTTCGGAGGAGGGAGCGTAGCTCCCTGGGATGCTTTCTGCGGAAATAATCAACGACCTTGTTCGCGATGGTGAGCGTTTCCTTCACCACCATGCTCGTGAAGGCGTTGTTGTTTACACGCTCATGATACTCGTCGGGGCCGATCACATCCAGGATCTCGTAGCGCCGCTTCTCGCTCTTGTAGAAGGCATACGAGTAGTAGAAACGGGCGCATTCAAGGATGACCTCGGCGCCGCCCTCCAGCAGGAGCGAGTCGTCGCCGGTCAGCCGGAAGTAGTCCCACATGGCGATGGCGACGTCGCCGCTGATGTGCACCTGCTTGTCCCGGAAGTAGGTCCGCAGCGCCCGTCCCGTGAGCGGGTCGCCGATGTTGAAGTACGTGCACGCGTCATCGCCCGTCTCCTGGCTTTCCCAGGCATAAAAGGCGCCGCGGCTCCCCAACCCCTCCGTCCTGGCTTTCCGCCGGGCCCCGGCGAGGGTCTTGATCCGGTAGCGCATCAGCTCGACCGCCTTCTCCGGGTAGGTGTGGATGAAGAATGGGAACATGAACATCTCCGTGTCCCAGAAGATCGCCCCCTTGTAGACCTGGCCCGAGAGCGCGCGCGCCGGTATTGAGTTGGCGCTGCCCTTGACCGGGGCGACCATCAGCAGCTGCAGGATGCTATAGCGAAGCGCGAGCTGCGCCTCGTCGTCTCCCTCGATCGCGACGTCGCACCGCTGCCATTTCTCCTTCCACTTGGCGTTGTGTCCGGCGAGGCAGCCGTCGTAGCCGAGCGACCTCGCTCGCTGGACGGTCTCGACCGCCGCCTCCGCCACCGAGCCCCGGACGGCATCGTTGTCGGTGAAGACCGCGAAATACTTGTGGAAGGTGTAGGTCTTCCCAGCCTCGGCGCGCAGGTGGATCACGCGCAGGCTGCGGTTGCCGCTGGATTCGTAGGTCACCTTTCCAAAGTCGATGTCGGCTGTCTCGGCGACCGCCACGCGCTTGGAGGACTCGTTCGTCCGGCCCTCCACAAGCAGGACTGAGTCCCGCCTCGTCGCCGCCAGACCGAGGAGGTGCGGGCCGTTCAGGTCCCAGATGTTGCCGTCGATGCCGGTGCGG
>Ga0302326_10015320_pt1 | contig 16138 bp, 16 predicted proteins | sample Palsa_T0_3_FD_202264 | JGI IMG/M metagenome (GOLD analysis project Ga0302326, IMG submission 202264) | Peat permafrost microbial communities from Stordalen Mire near Abisko, Sweden - Palsa_T0_3 | ecosystem: Environmental > Terrestrial > Soil > Palsa > Peat permafrost | place: Sweden: Abisko... | reverse complement strand
CCGGCCTCAAACCTCATCCGCTGGTGAAATCGTCGCTGGCGCCCGGCTCGCGAGTGGTCACGGATTATTTGACAAAAACCGGCCTGCAAACTTCGTTGGACGAGCTTGGTTTCAATCTTGTCGGCTATGGTTGCACCACGTGCATCGGCAATTCCGGTCCGCTGGCCGCGCCCGTCGAGGACGCGGTGGTCAAGAACGACGTCATCGCCGCCGCCGTGCTTTCGGGCAACCGCAATTTCGAGGCGCGCGTTCACCAAAACATCAAAGCCAATTTCCTCATGTCTCCTCCGTTGGTCGTCGCGTTCGCGCTGGCGGGCCGCGTGGCAATCGATTTAACAACGGAGCCGATCGGCCAAGGAAACGGCGGGCGCGACGTTTACCTGAAGGACATCTGGCCGGCCTTGGAGGAAATCCGCGAAGCCATGCGATCCGCGCTCAAGCCGGAAGTTTTTCGCAATTTGTACCGCGATTTCGCCGCGCAGAATCCCAAGTGGAATGAAATCCCATCCAGCGTGGGCCAGGTTTATGAATGGGATGCCGTGAGCACCTATATCCAGCAGCCGCCATTTTTCGAGAATTTCAGTCTCCAGCCGGGCCGCATCGCGGAGATCAAAAGCGCCCGGCCGTTGGGCATTTTTGGCGACAGCGTGACGACCGATCACATTTCACCGGCGGGCAGCATCAAAAAGACTTCCCCAGCGGGCCAATACCTGGTGGAACACGGGGTCAATTTCGTCGATTTCAACAGTTACGGTTCGCGTCGCGGCAATGACCGCGTGATGACGCGCGGCACGTTTGCCAACGTGCGCATTAAGAACCTGATGGTCCCCGGCACCGAAGGCGGCGTGACCAAATTCCAGCCGGGCGGCGAGTCCATGAGCATCTTCGACGCGGCCATGAAATACGCCCAAAGCGGCACACCGCTGATCGTGTTGGCGGGTCAAGAATACGGCACAGGCAGTTCGCGCGATTGGGCGGCCAAAGGCACGCGGCTGCTGGGTGTCAAGGCGGTGGTTGCGCAAAGTTTCGAGCGCATACACCGTTCCAATCTCGTCGGCATGGGCGTTCTGCCGCTGCAATTCAAGGAAGGCGTCTCCGCCCAGACCCTGCGCCTGGACGGCACGGAAACTTACGACGTCCTCGGCTTAGGCGATCAACTCAAGCCGCAGCAAGACGTAACGCTGGTCATCCATCGCGCCGATGGGAGGACGGAGAATGTCCCTGTTGCGTGCCGCATCGATACCCCCGTTGAGATAGATTACTACCAGCATGGAGGAATTCTTCCCTTTGTTTTGCGGCAATTGGCATCGAGGGCGTAACTTGACGAATGTGGGGCAAGCCAGTAATTTCTCCTCGTGAACTATACCGTGATTTTGGAAAAGGAAGCGGTCGGCGGCTTTCATGCATTCTGTCCCGCTTTAAAAGGCTGCCACAGCGAGGGAGAGTCCGAGGCTGAGGCATTGCAGAATATCCGGGAAGCAATGGAAGTTTACATCCAGAGTCTCGCCGCCCACAACGAGCCGATCCCGCGCGAGGACATTGCGATTCACTCTATTCCGGTGGCGGTATGAACAAGCTGCCAGCGATCCGGCCAAAGGATCTCGCGCTAGTGGTTCAGAGAATTGGATTTGCCCTGGATCGCCAGAAGGATAGCCACGCCGTTTACCTTCGAGCCGGCGATCACCGCCGAGTAGTTATCCCCATGCACAACCGTGATTTGAAGCCGGGCACGCTTTACGGATTATTGCGGGACCTCGGAATCTCGGCGGAGGAATTGGCCGATCTGCTCTAATTCAACGGCCGCGATTGCGGTGGCCAAAGGTACGAAGCTGCTGCGTGTCAAAGCGGTGGTCGCGCAAAGTTTCGAATATATAATCGTTCCAATCTTCTCGGAATAATTGTTTCTGCGCTGAAGCTGTTTGCCGGACTTGGTTGATGCTTGCCTAATGTACGTCGTACCCTTAAAGTGTTTTATGGAATTGACTTTGCCAACGCCCTTCTCGGAAAGGCTGTCGCGTGAGGATGCGGCACTGCATCTGGCCATTGGACTTTTCGTGACCGAAGAAGCCACGCTTGGCCAAGCTGCCCAAGTCTCCGGACTTTCACAAGCTGCTTTCTTGCGCGAATTAGGACGACGGCGCATCCCGATCCACTATGGGCCGGATGAGTTGGCGGAGGACTTGGAAGTCGTTGAATCTCTCCTGATGAGATGATAGTCGTCTCCGACACTTCACCACTCACGGCGTTATTGACTGTCGGACAAGCGGACCTCCTCTTTCAGCTTTTTGGTGACGTAATCATTCCGAAAGAAGTACAAAAGGAGCTCGCACGCAGTCATGCCACCCTTCCACCGTGGATAAGGATAGAGGAGGTGACAAACCAATCCGAGTCGGCCCGACTAGCCCAAATTGTTGATAAGGCCGAAGCGGAAGCCATTGAACTGGCCAAGGAACTTCATGCGGATCGCCTTCTTATCGACGAGCGCAAGGGACGAAGATTAGCCATGCAGGAAGGCGTCCCGGTCATCGGTTTACTCGGCGTCGTGCTGCTCGCCAAACGTCGGCAAATGATTCCCTCGGCCCGCAGGTTTCTCGAAAGGCTTGATCAAGAAGCCGGAATATATCTGGCCTCGGAATTGCGTGATCAGGCGCTCAGGAGTGTTGGTGAATGACTCGCAGCGTTTCCAGCACGGCGCGGACTCGCGAAACTTCGTGCGTGCGGAACAAATCGGTCTTGCCCAGCGCCGCCAACACTGCGAAAAACGGCTCGGCGCAACGCACGTCCTCGCCGAAGTATTCAAAGGCGTGCGGCAAGGCGTGGCAGACGGGAAATCCCAGGTCTCGCAAGCGAAAGGTTTGCAGAAAAGTCATCATCTGATGCCGCACGCGCATCGCGCTGTCCTGCAAATTGCGATAATAAAAACCCAGCCCAGGATCGAGCAGGATTTTCTCCACTCCGTTGTGACCGGCGTGTTCAGCCAGAGCCGAAAAATAATCCCGCATCCGACCGATCACGTCCCCGCTCATATCGAAATCCACGACTTCCCGCACACTGGGGCCTTGCACGAAACAGAGAATGACCGCCGCGCCGTGCGCCGCCGCCATGCGAAAAATCTCATCCGCCTCCTGAGTTCCTGTCAAATTAATAACTTTCGCACCCGCTTCCAGGCAGGCTCGCGCGACTTGCGCCTGATACGTTTCGACCGATATCAAAAGTCCTTCCGCCGCCAATGCGCGGACTACGGGCAGTAGTTTGTTTATTTGGGCAGGCTCGTCCAACCGTGCGGCTTGGGCCAGGGTCGATTCGGCGCCGATGTCAATGAGATGCGCGCCTTGCGCCTGGAGAACCCGGCCGCGCTCAATGGCCCGCTCGGCAGAAAGACAAACGCTCTCGCGATACCAGGAATCGGGCGAAAGATTGATGACCCCCATGATGGCGGGGGCGGAATTGAAAGCGAAGAATTGGCGGCCAATAGAGAATTCGCGTACCTTCGCGGCCGCGGCCATGCGGTGGTTTTCCAACAAGCCGGCCAATTGCTCAATGCACAACATTCAGACCTGCTTCTGCTTTGCGAATTGCCGGAAAAGTTGCAATTGCTCGGGATGCTTTTTCCAGAAACCGACCAGCTTCTCCAACACCTCCAACGTTTGCGGCCGAAGATGATGCTCGATGTCTTCCACCTCCGCCGCCACTGTCTTTTCCTCCAATCCAAGCAATCCCAGCAATTCGGTCAGCGTCTGGTGCCGTTCCTTGATGCGCGCGGCCACGGCCCGGCCCTCGGGGGTCAGGTTGAATCCGCGGTATCTTTCGTAACTGAGGAGGCCTCGCCCCGCCAGGCGCCGCACCATGTTGGAAACGGTGGAAGCTGTCAAACCCAATTCCTCCGCCACGTCCGTCACGCGGGCGTAGCCCTTGCGTTCGACGAAGTCGGCGATGCGCTCCAGGTGGTCCTCAGTCGAATCAGAGAGGTGCCCGGAATGCGCGCGGATTTTGTCTTGTTTTTCTGCCATCGGACGAGATTACCACAAAAGGACGCGTTGTGACGAATCTTTTTGCGGAAGCAAAGGCTGTCAAAACTAACCAGGATACGTTATAAGCAGGCATGAATGATGAACTGCGGCAAGTGGATCGGACTTACGTGATATGGGGCCGGCACAGGCTTTCCTACTTCGCCGGATGCGATTATTTCCGGCTCTCCAGCCATCCGGAGGTTTTGCGGGCGGTCAAGGAAGGGTTGGACCGGTATGGGTTGAACGTGGCCGCCTCGCGCATGACCACGGGCAACCACCCGCTGTTCACGCAATTGGAAAGGGCGCTGGCGAAGTTTTTTGGCGCGCCGGCGGCGTTGCTGGCGGGCAACGGATACGCCACCAATTTGATTGTCGTGCAGGCGTTGCGGGATGACTTTTCGCATATTCTGATAGACGAGCGGGCGCACGTGAGCCAGCGCGATGCCACCCGCTTTTTCGCCGGTCCAGTGCTGGAGTTCAAACATCGCGATGCGCCCGATCTCGCGCGCCAACTGCGCCGTTTGCGCGGAAAAGCCCGGCCTCTGCTGATGACCGATGGCTTGTTCTCGCGGGACGGAGAAATTGCGCCTCTGGCCGAGTATTTAAAAATCCTGCCGGCCAACGGGATGGTTCTTATAGATGACGCCCACGCGGCGGGCATGATCGGCGCGACCGGACAAGGCACCCCGGAATACGCCGGTGTTCCGCGCCGCCGCATCGTTCAAGCGGTCACGCTCAGCAAGGCGTTTGGCTGTTATGGCGGCGCGATTTTGTGCGAGGCCGGATTGCGCAAGAAAATCATGGCCGGCAGCGCGATGTTCGCGGGAGGCACGCCGTTGCCGCTGCCTCTCGCGAACGCCGCGCTGCGGGCCATGGAATTGCTGCGGAGCGATCCGGGCTTGCGCTGCCGATTGAGCCATAATGTCAACTATATCAAAACAGCCTTGCGCGCCCGGGGCCTGTCCATCGCGCACACGCCCGCGCCGGTCGTTTCGATTGTTCCGCGCGACGCGGCGGAGGCGGCCGGAATGCGGCGGCGGTTGCTGGCGCACGGAGTGTATCCTTCCTTCATTCGTTATCCGGGCGGGCCGGCGGACGGCTATTTTCGTTTTGTCGTGTCCAGCGAACATTCCAAGGGGCAACTGGATGACTTGCTGGCCGGGCTGCGTCACGGCTGAACGCTGATTTTCATCCCTGATTTTTTCTCAATCTCCTGCAGCCACGGACGCGAATCTCCCTCCAACAATACCCGTTTGCAGTGGGTCTTGCCATCGGTCATGGTGGCGAATATTTCAATGATTCCCGGCTCGATCCTGGCTCTCAACGCGCTGATGTTCGGCCTTTCTTTGACAAGCCATAGATCGAAGACCGCAATATCCACGCCGGTCTCCTTCCAAAATTGCTGCTGGTCAACAGGAAGTTCCAGGAAGCGGCGCGTCACAAAGTCGCGCTCCAGAAAGGAAAGAAAATTGCCCGCCTTGGGCCCATTTTCACGGTCCAGCAAAACGCGGTAAATGGCTTTAAAGGCGCTCGGCTGATCGATGGGGGTAAGGCGTGCGGCGCTAAAAATACAGACCTGGAGCGCCTCGCCTTCCCATTTCACCTGCGGGAGCAGTCCGGCCAAAATATGGAGAAACGCGCGTTGCGTGGCGGAAAGTTCTTGCGCGCGCGCGGGCAAAGTTTCCTGCAAGCGTGTTCGTTCCTCCTCGGTCGCGTAATGTTCGACCCAATAGTGCGCCGCGCGAATGCGCAGTTCCAAATGACGGCGCTCCAGCCCGGTGAAAGGCGAGCCTTTGCGCTTCTCCAACTCGCGCACGACATCGAGATGCGGCATCTGCGTCAGCGCGGTGATCAGTTGAAAATCCGCCGTCCAGTAATCCGGCTCCGCCTGCACTTGGGAGAGTTCGTAAATGCGCCTGGATCCGGGCAATGGTTTTTCATCGTGAAAATATGTGTGCTTTGAGCGGTCGAATTCGTTAAACAGTTTGATGATATAGACTTCCGACGGCTCGAAGTTCACCGGCTGGCGCGGCGGCGGACGAATGAGCAGGAAGCGCAGAAGCTCCGGCGGCAGAAAATCCGCCATCTCGCGGCACGTCACGCCCACTCCTTTACTGGAACTCATCTTGGCGCCGCCAACGAGAAAGAAATCATAAGGGCAATTGAGCGGCGGTTCCTGCCCAAAAATTTCCCGCAAACACGCCATGGCCACGTCGCGTGAGCCGCCTTTTGTGCTGTGATCCTGGCCCGCGCCTTCGATGGTCACGGGAAAAGTCTTCCACTTGGCGCACCATTCCAGCTTCCAGGGAAGTTTGCCTTTGCCGTCGAAGGGGGACACTTTGCCGTGATGTCCGCATCCCACAGCCCACTTGACCAGATCGGTTTTGCAGTCGTAAGTGACCTCCTTGCCGTCGTAGGCGGTAACCACCGTGGTGCCGATACGCCCACAATTTTCGCAGATGGATTGAAACGGATGCCAGTCTTCGTCGCGCTCCGAGCCGCTCACTTTCTTGTAAATGCGCCGAACGACGTCTGCCTTGCGCAGAATGGCGTCAATCGCCTCGTTAAACTTGCCGGAGCGGTAGATGTCGCGCATCCGATAGAATTCGGGACGGATGCCCAATTCGCCAAACACGCTGAAAAATTCGCCGATGAAATGGTCGGCCATATCAGTCGCCTTGGAGTCCGGCGGAGGCGGCGTGTTGCACAGCGGCGCGCCCAGATATTTCTCGAAATGTCCGGCCTCGCCATAGGGGATTTCATCCACCGGGTCATAATCATCGACGCCGAACAGATAGCGAACTGGAACGCCCTTGCCTTGAAGCGTGCGAAAGATCGCGTCGTGAATGAGCGGCCCGCGAAGGGCACCCACGTGGGCGCGTCCGGAGGGCGTCTTCGAATCATTGATCGTCTGCGGGCCTTCGATCTTCTCGACTAATGTGTCACACCAGAACATGTTTATTTTCTTTCGTCAGAGGAGAATGATCGTCCGATTCGGCCGGGTCAAGCATCTCGCGCCTGGATTACGGTGCGGGCGGTTTGGCCTCGATCTCATACGGCTTGCCGCCGCCCACCTGCACTTTGCCCGTGATGCGCGAATTTTGTGTGGATGGAATTTGCGACCCATTGGATCCGTTTTGGAACTGGAATGAATTTCGATTTTGCGCAGCGGCGTTGTTGAACGTGTTGGCCCAAGGCATATCGAGCACATCTCCAGTAAAGATAATATTCTGCCTGAGGCTGTGGTTGGTTCCCGTGACGTTGAATGTCCAGTTTGTTTCCTCCATGCCGTCTTTGGGCGCCTTGGCCTTTTGTTGTGCGGCGCCGCCAAATCCAGAACGGTTGGAAGTTCCATTGAGAACCTGTCCGTTATAAACCGAACCATCAGCATCGACCACGCTTACATTTTGACCCGAGCGCAACATGCGAAAATTTGACAGCAGGTTGGAGGGAGGAAACAGCGCCGCGCCTGACCGAACGCGATCATGGACTTGCACAAAGTTTCCCGCAGCCACCTGCGCCTCGACGCTTGCTGACAGGGGCGTGGAAGCCGATGCCGGAGAGCGGCGGTAACTGGCCGCCCCTCGCACGGAGTCGCTCGCCACAGCGGCCGCGGAAACGCCCAGCGGCGCGCTCGCATTATCAAAGCCCTCCACGACCGCCGCCGGGGCCGCCGGAGGGACGACCGCGCTCGCAATTTCCTGAGGCACAGGAGTCTTTTGCTTGAAGGATTCCATCTTTTCACCAGCACCAGCCGGCGAGGAATTTCGCGTCAGCGCATCTCGCTTTTCATCCTTCATCCTTCTTCCTTCTTCCTTTCTCTCGCCCGTTTCCATACTTCGGAATTGCGCGTTAAGCATGGCGAACATCACCAGCAGCACCGCCATTCCGCCCCACATGGCCAGGAGCGGCCAGCGCCACACCCGCCAGCTTTGAGAGGCGGGCTTCGCCGCGAACGTGCGTTTCACCTCATCGTGCAACAGCTTGCGCGTCGCCGGGTGCATCTCCGCGGCCGGCTCGGCTTGCTCCCTGCGCTTTTTAGCGTAGGCCCTGAGCAATTCGTCCATTTTACTGTTTGGCTCCTGCGACGGCATATTACATTAGACGGAAGATGGGGCCGTTTTCTTCCCGCCAAAAACCTCGACGGCGATTTTCTCCAGCCGATCCAGGCACTTGCTCAAACGGGAACTGACGGTTTTAGGGTTCAGTTTCAACTCATCCGCCAATTCATCATAGCTCAAATCGGCGAAATATCGAAGCTGAATGATCTCGCGGCACGGTTCCTCCAGACGTTCCAGGGCCTGGCCCATTTGCGCGGCGCACTCGGCCCGCAGCAGCACGGCGTCCGGCGCGGGCAACGCGCTGGCGACTTGCATCGGCAAGCTGTCCTCGCCGTTTTCGTCCTGCAAGGAGATCACCGTCTGGCCGCCGCCGCGTTTGGCGGCCTGCCGGCGTTCCCGGTAATCGCGCGCCTTGTTGGCGGCGATGCGGAAAATCCACGTTTGCAGCCGGCTGCCGCCTTGAAAAGACCCGATATTCTTAATGACCGCCAGAAAAGTCTCCTGGCAAACCTCCTCCACGTCTTCGCGCGAGAAGGCCGGCGACAATTGGAACACAAACCGGACCGCCGCCGCGTAATGGAGATCGAAAAGCGCATCCCAGGCCCGCTCCTCACCTTGCCGGCAGCGGGCGATCAAAGGCGCCTCCGAATCCGCAGTCACGAAAAGACCATATTCGTTCCCAGCGCAAAGTTCAAATTGCAAACTGTGATATGAAAAGCCCCCAAAATGGGTTCGTTTTTCCAGAAACGCCTTTTAAGAACGAAGGCCACAATTATAGGAATTCGATGACTTGCGGCGCAATGCGCGTCTCCTGCGGAATCCTATTCTTGCCCGAAAAAGCGCGGTTCCATAAAAGTTTGTAAGTTCCTCGCCATCAATGCCTACCGGACCCGTGGCCCTTTCTAAAAAACGTACTGACAGCAAAAATGAGCCTTTTTTGGGTCGTTTTGGCAGGAAAACGGGGGATGAGCGCGAGAAAAAAAACACTTTGTTTTGCACTTTTTCACGTTTTGGTGGTTTTTTGCGTTTACAAGTTATTGGCTGGCAACATCTTCCGGCGAATTTTTGCCTCCAAAACAAATCGTGCCAAAAAACCTACCGTAGGTTTTTTATTTTTGGGGGCTTCTGGTAATATGGTTGCATGAATATTGAAACAAATCAGGAAATGTGGGCCATGGTAGCGATCCTCGGATCCCTTGTGGCAGCAGCCTGCGCTTCCAAATGGGCCTCCTTCACTTTGCCGCCGATTCGGATTCGATCCGACTCGGCGAATTTGCAATCCTGCCTTGATCGAGGTTCAATCCGAGTTCGATCCCACCTAATCCGACCTAATCCGACCTAATCCGACCTAATCCGACCAATGGGCGAAGTTCTTTTGTGAGAAGCGAAAATCAAAGCGTGAAAGCATGGATGAAAGGAATTCGCTAACGCCTAATAACGCCTAATAACGGCTAAGAAATATTTTTTGTGATGATGTGGCTCAAAAGCGTACGACCCAAAATGAAATTGCTCAAAAAACAATATCTCGTCCGACCCTGTGGCCGGATCGTTTCCACTTTTCATGATTGCGCGCAAAAGTAGATTTGCGCCCGATGACTTGCACCGGTTGAGTTGACCATCCCGAAAATTGGACTTATTCTTCAGTGGTAGTAGCATTATGATGATCGTCTTCAGTCGTTGGCATATTTACCGTTGTCTGGCCGTGGCTCTTCTGGCTGGCGGCTTGCAGGCCGTCGCGCAGGACGCGGTCACGTCGCCGACGCCGCTCGCCGGCAACGCCTCTCTTCGCCATGAAGTGCGGCACGCAGTCGAACGGGGCCGCGCCTGGCTGGAAAGCAAACAGAATACCAATGGTTGGTGGTCGTCGCCGGATTATCCCGCGCTGACGGCGCTAGTCTTGACAGCTTTGCTCGGGCCGTCGCCGGAAAAGACCAACTCGCCTGACATTGAGAAGGGCTACGCTTACGTGCTGAGTTGCGTGCAGCCGGACGGGGGGATTTATCAGAAAGAATTGCAATCTTACAACACTTCGGTCGTGCTGAGCACGCTGGTTTTGCGCAACCGGCCATCCGATCAGGCCGTTATTCAGAACGCGCGGCGATACTTGATCGGCCTGCAAGTCGGCGATGCCCAATTGGGCCAAACCAACAGCCCGTTTAGCGGCGGGATCGGTTACGGCGGCTCGGAAAAGCGCCCCGACCTCTCCAACACGATGCTGGCTCTGGAGGCGCTCTACCATAGCCGCTCCGCGGTACAGGATGTCAACGGCCTTGCGGCACCGGATTTGAATTGGAAGGCCGCTCTGCGCTTCGTGCAGAATTGCCAGAATTTGCCCGGCACCAACACGCAATCCTGGGCTTCGGACGATCTCCAAAACAAGGGCGGTTTTATTTATGCGCCGGGCCGCAGCAACGCGGGCCAGACCAATCTTGCTTCCGGCCGAGCCGCCCTGCGCTCCTACGGTTCGATGAGCTACGCCGGTTTGTTGAGTTACATTTATGCGGACTTGAAGTTCGACGATCCTCGCGTGATCGCGGCGATGGATTGGTTGCGCGGCAATTACACGGTCGAGGAAAATCCGGGCATGGGGCCGCAGGGTCTCTATTACTATTACTTGCTCATGGCCAAGGCCCTGACTTTCGCCGGCGTGGATACTTTGGAAACCAAGGATAGCCGCAAGGTCAATTGGCGCGAGGAATTGGCGCTCAAGCTGATCAACCTGCAACACGCCGATGGTTCCTGGGCCAATGAAAATGGCCGTTGGTGGGAGAAGGACCCCATCCTCGACACCGCCTACACCCTCACGGCGATGGAAATCGTCGAAGGCAAGTTGTGATGCGGATGAAAAAAGCCCTTGGCTGGCTGCTTTTGTTTTCCGTCGCCTTGAGCGTCAACGCCCGGCAAGACGCGACGCCCGCCACCAATCCGCCGCCCAAACAAGCCACGGGTTACCAGCCGGTGGAAAGTTCCATGACGAAGTTGACCAACGCTCCCGTGCGCATGGTGGAGCCGGGCATTATTGAAGTTGGCCGGGTCAGGTTGGACCAGCACCGCCGCAGCATCACTTTTCCCGCGACCTTGAATAAGACGCAAGGGCTGATGGAGTATTTTCTGGTGACCACTTACGGTAAGACCCACGAGAGCATTTTGAAAACCCAGGCCGAACCGTATCACATCCATCTGGCCATGCTTTTGTTGGGCGCGCATGGACCCGGCAACGCCGATTTCCCCGGCAGCCCGACCAACGGCGTTCCGGGCCCTGTGGTTCATCCCTCCAAGGAAACCATTCCTGGCAACAAGGTGTCTATCGAAGTCAAATGGAAAACGCCCGCAGGCGAAACGCGCCATTTCGCCGAGGAACTGATCCGCAAAAACGACACGCCAACCAACATGGCGCCCGGATCGTGGGTTTACAACGGTTCGCTGATAGTCAACAATAAATTTCTGGCGCAGATGGATGGCTCCATCATTTCGCTCGTGACCGATCCGGTGGCCCTGATCAACAACATCGGCCCCGGCCACGACAACGATTTGATTTGGGAGCCGGACATCCCCCATTTGCCGCCAGCTGATTTGCCGGTCGAAGTCACGATTACCTTCCAGGACGCGCCGCCCAAACCGTAGCTCTTCAGTTCACGGCGGCAGCACGGGCGCGCGGGCGATGGCTCGCAAGGCCGGTTTTTGCACACCGAACTGATCCATCGCAAAGTTCACGAAACCCAAAGCCAGCTCGGGCGAACCTAGTTTGACACGGTAGTCTCCTCTGGCGGCATCAACGAATTGCGCGTCTGCAACGATCGAATGGCTGTCGCGCCCGCTCTGTTGTTGAAGGCGGACTGCGGGCGACGGAAGCGCTCCCTTTTTTTGCACGAGATTGTAGTCCATCTCCTTTCCCCAAGGCGGAGCGGGCATCACCGCCGGTGCGTAGTCGCGCCAAACGATGTTTCGGCGAAAAATATCGCCGCTCGCTTCCAACCAGACGTGCGGATCGAACCCCGCGCCCACCATGATGTTATTTTCCACCACGCGGCCATAACCCTCGCGATTCTTGATGCCGCCATGCAAGCAAAGATTATTGGAGATGATGTAATTGGAAGAGCCATCGTCCAAGTCAATGTCCCAACCATGGTCGCAACGCCAGCGATTATTCCTCAGGATGTTCGGCTCTACGGCGTCGAGCTTCGGCAATTCGGGAACCTGTCGCACCCTGCGGTTGATTTCGGAAGCGTCCGGCATCCAATAACGGTCGCGCCCCCAGGAATTGAACGAGCCGTGATCGCCGGTTTCCTTGACCGTGTCAAAGACATCGCAACCTTCGATGACGTGTCCGCCCCAGCAACCATCGCCGATGTTGATGCCCGCGCGCGGCAGGTCGTAAATCGAGCAATGGCGGACGGTGATATTTTTCGCGAGGTCAATTTCAATTCCGGCGGTCTGCTTTTCCACGCGCCCGGCAAGGTGAATGAGGCAATCCTCCACCAGGCAATCCGCCGGGAAATTTTGGCTGCGCGGGCCAGGGGCGCGATCAATGTCCTCCAGTTTGTTGGCCTGCTTGTAATTGGAGAGCGCACTGCGCGCGGCGCGAGGGTCGCCGACAAAACAAACGCCGCTCGCGCCGGCTTTGGCGATCTCACAGCCGCGCACCGTGGCGCGGCGATTGTAATTGTTGACAAAAACCGCGTTGCCTCCCACCTGATCCAGGAAGCAGTCCTCCAACGCGCAATCTTCCGTGCCCTCGAAAAAAATCGCGCCGCCGCGATAAATCGCCCAGTCCGTCCGCAACAGAGGTTCCTTGGTATCCATGACCGTGCGCGCCGCCTGACGGAAGGTCAGCCCGCGAAGAGTGACGAATCGAACGGGCTTTTCCTCGCTGCCCCGGAACTCGATCAGGCTGCGCAACCGCGTAGCTTCCACGACGGCCCCGGCCAACTTGAGACCGGCGGCCGGATAAAAATACAAGGTGTGGGTCTTGTCATTCAGAAACCATTCGCCAGGCGAGTCCAGTTCCTCGAAAATATTTTCCACAAAACGAATCGTTCGATGCGGGCCGGCGGGCCGATTGTTCTGCCAGCCGCCCTCCATGGTCACGCCGCCTTGCGCGTTCTTGCCCGTGATGCGCCAGGTGAAATCGCCCCACAGCGAAGGGTGCATGGCGTGAAAGTAGCCGCCCGTTGGGTCGGCCCACTGCGCGATACGATTGGTGGAAATCGCATCGGCCGCGAAGCCGTCGAAGTACTCCGCCGCCGAATCGAAATCAGGATAGCGTGCCAGAATTTGCCGCTGGCCATTGACAAAAATTTCCTCGGTCCGCAAATCTTCGGGCACTTTCGCCTGAAAAATCCCGCCACGCCACGGTTGCCAGGCCAGCGCGTCCAGTCTGACAGCGCCGCTGAGGACGGGCCGTTCATTTTCGAAGGCCTGGAAAACGGCCGGCGCGTCCTTCGTCCCTGAATCCCGCGAGGTGAAGACCAACGCTTGAGTCAAATAAAATGTTCCCCCGCGCAGAAACACGACGCCCGGTTTTTGCCGCGCGGCCTGTTGCGCGCGCGGAAGGCTGGCGAATGGTAGCGCGAGTGTGCCGGGATTCGCGTCATTTCCGGAGGGCGCGACATAGTAAGGTTGCCCCCGCGCCGACAATACCCACAGCAAAAGCGCCGCGCACAACAAAGCAAAAAATTTTGCCCGCTCACCAGCCGGGGATTCTTGGACGATCATCATAGGCAAAGAGCCTGACGAAAACGGGCCGCGAATAATCTAAAAACCGACTTGTCCCGAATTCTGCTTGAGCCACTCCTCGGCGGCGCGGTAATCCGGGCAGGCTTTCTCCACCTCCTGCCAGAAACGGAGCGAATGATTCAATTCCCGCAAATGCATCAATTCGTGGATGATGATGTAGTCCCGCACGTGATCGGGCAATTGGATCAGGCGCCAGTTGAGCGAAATGGAGCCGTTGCAGGAGCAGGAACCCCAGCGGCTTCTTTGGTTGCGGATGACAATATGTTTGACGTCTGAGGGATGTTCCCGGGCCAGTTCCCGCACGCGGCGCGCCAATTGGACGCGGGCGAGATTGCGCAAATGGTTCTCCAGGGCCGGGCGCAGATTGCCGGCGGGGTTGGCCAGGGGCGTCCGTTCCGGGCCGAACAGCAATTGCCAATCCTCCCCTTGCTGGAGCAATTCCAGCACGACCGGCCGGCCTCCCAGCAGGATTTCCATGCCGGGCCGCAACACCAGCGGCGGTGAGCGCCGCGCCTCCAGGATGCGCCATTGTTTTTCCAGCCAGTGCTTCCGGCTGGCCACAAATTCGCGCGCGAACTTCTTGGTCCCCAGCCGGGGGAGGGTCACCATGACCGTCTTGTTCAAGTGCAAACGCAGCACGTAATTGCGCGCCCGCGCGTGCCGGCGATAAACAATGGGCATCCGATGCGAATGGATGTCGATCACATCCGGCTCGCTCGGCGTCCCCACAGGCGAGATCAACCTGAAAAACTCTCTTAGCTCTTTCACCACACTGGCGTGTAATCTATCAGGGCATCGAGCCAATGGCCATCCTTTTGTTGTGTTCACATGGCTGAAAGCGCGGGGGCGAATTGACTACATCCCGTTGACTGAAACCCGCGCTGGCCGTTCAAGGCGGGGCGGGCGGGGTTTGTGCCCCTTTTAAGCGGCGCAGCAATTCTTTACGGGCGGGCGTGGCCGACAGCTTCAAAGCATGCTCGATCTCGAGGCGGGACGACACATTGTTGTGCCATAGCCGCTCATATATCGTGTCCATGGCGCCGGGATCCAGCTTGTACAATTGAGTGAGCATGGAGCCGATCTGAACGCTGTCGTTGGTTTGTTCGATTTTCTGGACATAAGAATCGCGCAATTCCGGACGTTCGGCCAGCACGGACGAAAGGCGAAATGAGTAGTCTTTGCCCGGCGCGTCGGTATCCATCAGCACATGGAAACAGGCGGCGTCTGTTTGCGGGGCGTCTTGCCCGGCCAGCACCAGCGCCAGCGGGAGAGCGACTTTGTAATAATCGGTGTTGGTCGCGACGCGAGAGATCATGGCTAATTCCGGGGCTGAGAGACGGATGTGGCCGTCCTGGCACAAATCAAGCAGGTCTTCCGCCAGGCTTTCCTCCATGTAGGAAGTGCCGCCTTTGGCCAGCAGGGGAAGGATCAGTTGTTTCAGCGCGGCATTCCGCTTCGTTTCGTCTGGCATGGAGCGAATTTCCAACTCTTTCGCCAACACGCCCGGCAGGGCCGCTTCATTGGCATCCAATTGGACCGCACTAAACGGGGTGGTTAAATCGGGCGCGCCATCGGGGCCGGTTTTCAGAAAGACCAACGCGGGTTGGCTGCCCAAGAGCGAACTATAAGAAGGGGAGTCCTTTGCGTTGAGCCTCAGGACAAATGATTTCAAGGTCCCCTTGATCTCCCGGCGGACAGTGAACTCGACGTCATGCGTGGGAAGACCAGCCGGGCGATTGGTGAGACAGGAGGCAACAACGATGAAATCCGATCCACTGGCCAGGTGCGAGAGGCGGCCCGGCCCGTTGTCCGCAAAGTCCGAAGCAACCGAGGGCGCGCATGTGCATAGCATAATTGAGGCGCTTGCAATGAATTTTGAATGCCGACTTGTGTTCATGATCTAGTTTCGCGGGAGGACGGCTTGAAGTTCAAGGAAATCCCGGGCCGTGAAAGTTCCCACGGGTTCCAACTGGCCGGCGGGGACCGCCGGATTGAATGTGACCTGGCTGTCGGCGTTTTCCGCGCGCTCAGACATGTTTTGAAAGCTGCCGCTGTCCATGACGAAGTTTTGGCCGGTGACAGGCATGAGCATAAGATCGTCGCAATCCGAGACGGGGATGGGGACCGCGTTGGCCGTGACCGCTTGCGCGTAGGTTGGCAAGACCCCCGCCGCCTGTGTCGTGCCGGCCGGCGGCACCGGAAATGGCCCGATTCCCCCTGCAATCATGCGCTGCGACCGATAGATCTGGCCTTCATGGCTTAACTGCCCCATTTTTGCTCCGTTGAAACTCCAGTCCGATCCGACGTGGAACAAATCGGCTCTCGGCTGGG
>Ga0302326_10015319_pt1 | contig 16138 bp, 16 predicted proteins | sample Palsa_T0_3_FD_202264 | JGI IMG/M metagenome (GOLD analysis project Ga0302326, IMG submission 202264) | Peat permafrost microbial communities from Stordalen Mire near Abisko, Sweden - Palsa_T0_3 | ecosystem: Environmental > Terrestrial > Soil > Palsa > Peat permafrost | place: Sweden: Abisko... | reverse complement strand
CACGGAGCGCTCGAGGGCCCGCACCGGGCCCGTCATCGAGGAGGCGACGCGCCTTCGCGGCCTCGGCTTCCAGCTCGCCCTCGACGACACCGGCGCCGGGAACGCGGGCCTCGAGATGCTCAGCCGCATGACCGTCGATTTCGTGAAGATCGACGGCGACGTCATCGCAAAGATCACGAAGCAGCGGACGGCGCGCGGCGTGTTCGCGGGAATCGTCGCGATTGCGCGGGAGACCGGCGCGTACCTGATCGCCGAAGGCATAGAAGACACGCGGACCCTCGCATCCGTCGCTTCGCTCCGCGCACCGTTCGAGGCGGGCGTCGCCGGCCTCCAGGGTTACCTGATCGGGCGTCCGACGGTCGCCCTACCGCAGAACGGCGGAATCCAGCGCTACGAAGCCGCCATCGGCAAGCGCGTCGGCGGCGCGACCTATCCGCGTGCGGTGGAGCAGCCCGCCTAAGGACATCGACGTCGCGCGCTACGTCTTGAGCGAGCGCAGGTATGCGACGATGGCCCGCGCATCGCCGGCGTTGAAACGGTATTGCGGCATCGGCGGCAGCGCCGGCTTGCCGTCGGGGCCCAGCCCCGTCGTCAGGAACGTCACCGCATCGACATCGTTCGAAAACATCGGCAGCCCGATCAGGCTGGGCGCCGCGGTGGCCCACGGAACGCCGGGCGGTCCCGGAAACCGAATGGGCGCGCCGGCGAAGCCCGTCCCGTGGCAATCGATGCATTGCCCGGCGTCAACCGCCAAGTAGCGGCCATGCTCGACGTCGGCCGGGGACGCCCCGGCGGCGGGAGCACTCGCCGGCGGCGTGCTCGCCGCAAGCACGATGCCCAAGGGGACGAGCATCATGGCAGACGCGATCGATCGGCGCATGGCAACCACCTCCGCAAGGACAGCGCCCGTTACGTACGGCCCGCGGCACCCGCGGCCCTGGCCGCTTCGGCCGGTTCTCCGCCGCCCGCCACGTAGAGCTCGCCGCCCTTCTCGGCGAACTCGCGCGACTTGTCTGCCATGCCGCGCTGCGCGTATTCCCGGACCTCCTGCGTGATCTTCATCGAGCAGAAGTGCGGGCCACACATCGAGCAGAAATGCGCGACCTTCGCGCCGTCCGCGGGAAGCGTCGCGTCGTGGAATGCGCGCGCCGTTTCCGGGTCGAGGCCCAGTTCGAACTGGTCCTGCCAGCGGAACTCGAAGCGCGCCTTCGAGAGCACGTCGTCCCAGTGGCGCGCGTGCGGATGCCCCTTCGCCACGTCGGCGGCATGGGCCGCGATCTTGTACGCGATCACGCCGTCCTTCACGTCCCGCTTGTCCGGCAGCCCGAGATGCTCTTTCGGCGTGACGTAGCAGAGCATCGCGGTTCCGTACCAGCCGATCATGGCCGCGCCGATGGCACTCGTGATGTGGTCGTAGCCGGGAGCTACGTCGGTGACGAGCGGGCCGAGCGTGTAGAACGGCGCTTCGTGGCACACTGCGAGCTGACGATCGACGTTTTCCTTGATCAGGTGCATGGGGACGTGACCGGGGCCTTCGATCATCGTCTGCACGTCGTGCTCCCAGGCGATCGTCGTCAGCTCGCCCAGCGTCTCCAGCTCGGCGAACTGCGCGGCGTCGTTGGCGTCGGCGAGGCAGCCGGGGCGCAGCCCATCGCCGAGCGAGAACGTCACGTCGTACGCCTTCATGATCTCGCAGATCTCGGCGAAGTGCGTGTAGAGGAAGTTCTCCTCGTGATGCGCGAGGCACCACTTCGCGAGGATCGAGCCGCCCCGCGACACGATTCCGGTGACGCGCGACGCCGTGAGCGGCACGTAGCGAAGCAGCACGCCGGCGTGCACCGTAAAGTAATCGACGCCCTGCTCCGCCTGCTCGATCAGCGTGTCGCGGTACAGCTCCCAGGTGAGTTCCTCGGCTTTCCCGCCGACTTTCTCGAGTGCTTGGTAGATCGGAACCGTTCCGATCGGCACGGGCGCGTTGCGCAGGATCCACTCGCGGGTCTCGTGGATGTTCTTTCCCGTCGACAGATCCATCACGGTGTCGGCGCCCCAGCGGGTCGCCCACGTCATCTTCTCGACCTCTTCCTCGATGGTCGACGCGACGGCCGAGTTTCCGATGTTGGCGTTGATCTTCACGAGGAAGTTGCGGCCGATGATCATCGGCTCGCTCTCCGGATGGTTGACGTTCGCCGGAAGGACGGCCCGGCCGCGGGCGATCTCGTCGCAGACGACCTGCGGCTCGACGCCCTCGCGCAGCGCGACGAACTCCATCTCGCGAGTCACGATGCCGCGCCGCGCGTAGTGCATTTGCGTGACGTTCGCTCCGCCGGTCGCCCGCCGCGGCTTGCGCAGGGCGCGAAAGCGAATCGCGTCGAGCTCGCCGAGCGCTTCCCGCGCGACCCGGTACACGGATGACGGCCTTGCGAGCTCCTCGGTATCGTCGCGCGATGCGATCCATGGGGCGCGGAGCGGCTCGAGGCCCGCGCGCACGTCGACCGTAACGTCGCCGTCGCCGTAGGGGCCGCTCGTGTCGTAGAGGCGATGGCGCTCGCCGTTCGTCAGTGTGACCTCGCGGAACGGGACGCGCACGTTCCCGTCGGCGTCGCCGGCGTACACCCGCCGCACGCTCGCCGTCCCCTTCGCCGTACCGTTCGTCGCAGCACCGTTCGTCGCGATCGCCATCGTCGTCTGTCAACTCCCTCGGGTTTGTGGGGGAGCGGGCGTGGTCCGCTCCCTCCGCCGGCATGACCCGGATCAGGTTCGACGGTCGGCGACGAACATCGCCCTCTCAGCCCGTTTGCGCGGGCTCCCGCGGTGCACTCACAGTAGCCCCCGCTTGGAGGCATGTCAACCGTTCGGCCGCAGCCGTACAGGAGCGACCGCGCGATCGCGCAAGGTTGCCGCGTGACCGCGTACGCTCGCCTCTTCGGCGCGCAGATCGCAATCGGCGCGGCGGCGATCTTCGCGCGGTTCGCGCTCACGGGCACCGGCCCGCTCGTGGCGTCGGCGCTCCGCCTCGCGATTGCGACCGTGCCGCTCGCCGCCCTCGCCGCACTCCGCGGCACCGGCACGCTCGGGCGCCGCGCTGAGTGCCTGCTCGCGCTCGCGGGCTTCGCGCTCGCGGTGCATTTTGCCGCATGGCTCGCATCGCTGCAGTACACGTCGGTGGCAATTTCGACGCTGCTCGTCTGCACGTCGCCGATCTGGGCCGGGCTCTACGAAGCGCTCGTCGCGCGACGCCCGCGGAGCCGCACGTTCGTCGCCGCGCTCGTCCTCGCCGTGGCCGGGGCAGCGCTCGTTGCCACGCGCGCCGACGTGCCGGCTCCGAGCGGCGGGCATGCCCTCGCCGGCGCGATCCTCGCGGCGAGCGGCGGAGCCGCAATCGCCGCGTACCTCCTGCTCGTGGAAAGCGTTCGGCGCAGCGCGCGCTCGGGTGCTCCGCCGACGCGCCAGATCGTCCTGCGCACGTACGGCTGGGCCGCGCTCGGCCTCGCGCTCGCGTCCATCCCGAGCGGGGAGCCGATTCCGCGATTCACGGATGGCATCGCGTGGGGCGGCATCCTTGCGATGGCGCTCGTCTCGCAGCTGATCGGGCACACCGCCCTCAACGCTGCCCTACGCGATTTCGCGCCCAGCACGGTCGCGATGTCCACGCTGCTCGAGCCGGTCGCCGCGGCGTTGCTCGCCGCGGCGATCTTTCACGAAGCATCGGGCGCGCTCACGATCTTCGGCGGCCTGCTGATCCTTGCCGCCATCGGCCTTGCGGCGCGCGAAGAAGCGTTCAGTCCCCCAAGTCGTCTAAGTCCCGCTGCGGTGGTGGCAGGGGACGCTGATGCACGAAGTACCCCCGCGAATACTCCGAAGTGATCGGGGTGAATGCACGGGGGGCCTGGTGCAGGTCCAAGCAGCCTTTGCTGGCGGGCTTGGCGCGGCTGTCGCGGACGGGCTTTCCCTTCGCGTCCTCGAGCCGGCCAAGCGCGAAGTTGTCCTCTACGAAGCGAACGATGCTCGAGGACTCGAGTTGCGTGTGGTTGACGACCCCGTCGAGCGCGTACGGCGAGATACAGAGCAACGGGACGCGCATGCCAAGGCCGTCGTAGTACACCTGCGGAGGCGGCACGTGGTCGAACTCGCCACCCCATTCGTCCCAGGTAACGAAGATGGCCGTGCTGTTCCAGAACGGGCTCATGCCGACCGCATTGATGACCGAGGCGACCCACGATGGCCCGGTCTTGCTATTCGAACCCGGGTGGTCGGAGTTATAGGCCGCGGGCGTCACCCAGGTCATGTTTGCGAGCTGACCATTCGCAATGTCGGTGAGGACCTGGGTCTCGGGATGGATGATGTTCACCGCGTCGGGGCCATCGATGATGTGCGGCACCGCCTGGTACCCCATCCACAGGTATCCGGTGGCGTTCTTCTTCGGTGAGTACCAGCGCCATGTCAGGCCCTTCTCGTCCAGCAGATCGCCCAAGGTCTCATAGCCGGCGGGGCTGCTCGGGCTCCCGAAGCACGGCGGTATGCCGGGACCGATCTTCCGATTCTCTGCGGTGCCGCTGATCGTCGCGACCATGTCGCTCGGGCCGCCGGTACAGCCCCAGGTGCTCGTGGGCAGATCGACGGCGTGATCTGCCTGCGCTGCCAAGAGGTATTGGTGCGCGACGAAGCTCGCGTCGAGGTGCGACGAGAAATAGTCGTCGGCCAACACGTACTGCCCCGCCATCTGCAGGTACGGTCCGATGTCGGTTTGGTCGACGTACGTGTAGGCGAGCAGCTTCTGCCCGCCCGGCAGCCCGTTGAGGTCGAACCCGTCCATCTTGCCGCCGTCGTAGTTCCAGACGAAATCCTGATAGACGTGCGCGAGTTGGAGCGAATAGCCGAGCGGCTCCGGCGCGAGCGTGATCATGTCGCCCTTGGAGTCGTATCCGTAGGACTGGGTGTTCGCACCGGGATACCCCTGGAATAGGTTATCGAAGCTGTGGTTCTCCTGGATGATCAGCACCACGTGCTGGATCTTCTGCTGCCGCATCGCGACGTGGCCCTGCGGGAGAATGCGCAAGAACGGCGGCGCGACGAACGCAGCCGAGGTCGCCGCTCGAACGGGCGAGTTCGCGAGGAATGCTGCCATCGCCGCGCACGCGGCGAGCACCGGCGCCGCGCGCATCAGTCGCCGTCCCCGTCGCCTTCCGCCTGCGTCGGTGGGCCCGAACGCTCGTGCAGGAAGAACGACTTCGAGTACGATGAGGTGATCGGAACGAACGCGCGTGGCTGCTGCTTGAGGTTCAGGCAACCCGTTGCCGCGGACGTCGCTGCCGCGTCGCGGACGCTGGTGCCGTCCGGCGCCGTCAGGCGGCCGAGCGAGAAGTTGTCCTCGATGAAGCGCACGACGCTCGCCGCCTCGAGTTGCGTGTGGTTAACCACACCCTGCATCGCGTACGGCGAGATGCACAGCAGCGGGACGCGCATGCCGAGCCCGTCGTAGTACAGCTGCGGCGGCGGCACGTGATCGAACAGCCCGCCCCACTCGTCCCACGTGATGAAGATTGCGGTGCTGTCCCAGAACTGACTCTGGCCGACGGCGTTCACGACCGATGCAACCCATGACGGACCCGTCTTGCTCTTCGAGCCGCCGTGATCGGAGTTCGCAAATGTGGGGGTGACCCAGGTAACATTGGAGAGTTGCCCCTTCCCGATGTCGGTGAGGATTTGCGTTTCCGGAGAGTGGTAATTGGCCCAATCGGGGCCGTTGTACACGTGCGAGACGGCCTGGTAAGCCATCCAGTAATAGCCGGTGTCGCCCTTCTTCGGCGCGTACCAGCGCCAGCTCAGGCCCTTCCCATCGAGAAGATCGGCGAGCGTCTGATAGCTCATGGGATCGCTCGGATTTCCGAAGCATGGGGACTCCGGCGGACCGAGGATCCGATTCCGCGCAGTGCCGCTGATCGTGTTCTCGCTGTCGCTCGGGCCGCCGCTGCAGCCCCACGAACTCGTCGGCAGGTCCACGGCATGGTCCGCTTCGGCGGCGATCAACATCTGATGCCCGGTGAAGCTGGCGTCGAGGTGCGACGTGAAATAGTTGTCCGCGAGCACGTACTGCCCCGCCATCTGCAGGTACGGCGAGAGGTCAGCCTGATCGATGTATGTGTAGGCTTGGAGTTTCGCGCCGCCCTTCAGCGTGTTCTTGTCGAACCCGTCCATCTTGCCGCCATCGTAGTTCCAGACGAAGTCCTGATACAGGTGGCCGAGCCCTACCCCGGAGCCGAGCGCGACCTTCTTGAGCACGACCTTCTTCCCGGTCGAGTCGTAGCCGTACGACTGCGTATTCGCTCCCGGGTACGCCTGGAAGAGATTGTCGAAGCTGTGGTTCTCTTGGATGATCACGATGACGTGCTGGATTTTGCTCGTCCGTGCGTCACCGCGGGGCGAGGCCGACCACGATCGCCCGGTCGCCGAGGTTCGCTCGCTTGGAGCTGCCGGCGCAGTCGCGCCGGCCGTGCTGCAACCGGCGAGGGCGAGAAGGCCGCTCCCAAGGAACGCCGCAAATGCGGGAACGACGAACACCCGACGCACCATCGGATACCTCCGTCAGCGCGAAACCGTACATGACCCGTGGCTCCGCCACGCCGATTCTTCGCGATGCGGCACGCGATACTCTTGTTTTCTCGGGACATCGACGCTGCTCGCCGGATCAACGGCGAACAGCCGGGCCGTAACCGGTGGGACGGAAGAGCGAGCGCTCGCCACACGGGCTGCGGAAAGCTCAGGGCTCCTCACCACGCGGGCTGAGAGCTCAGGGCTCCTCGCCACCCGCCGGCCCGTAAAACGCGACCCACGTCGCAAAGTCGTCCGACATCGCCGAGAAGCGATGCGCCCTGCCCGACGCCACGAAGATCGCATCGCCGCGTTCCACGGCGCGCTCCGCTGCGCCGTCCACCACCATGCGCGCGCTGCCCGCAGCAACCACGTACAGCTCGTCGCGCTCGTGCGGCTCTTGGTCGTCCACGATCCGCGGCGCGTACCAGCCGAGCTCGAGCGACCCATGCGACAGGACGACGGCATACTGCTCGCCGTCCGCCGGCAGTCCGGCGCCCGCTTGTGCCGGCGTGACGATCGAGAAGCCGCCGGCCGGCCGGCGCGTCATGGCCTTACGACGCCCTGCGCAGGGCGCGGAGCACGTACTGCAAGATCCCGCCGTGCCGGTAGTATTCGGCTTCGTCCGGCGTATCGATTCGCACGGTCACAGAAAACTGGGTGACCTTCTTCGAGCCGCCCAGGCTTGTCGCCGCGACGCGCAACCGGCTGCGCGGCTCGATGCGCTCGCGCAGGCCGGTGATGTCGTAGACTTCCTCGCCCGAGAGCGCGAGCGACTCGCGGTTCGCTCCCTTCTCGTACTCGAGGGGCAGGATCCCCATGCCGATGAGGTTGCTGCGGTGAATGCGCTCGAACGACTCCGCGATCACGGCGCGCACGCCGAGGAGCATGGGACCCTTCGCGGCCCAGTCGCGCGACGAGCCGGACCCATACTCCTTGCCCGCGAGCACGACGAGCGGCGTGCCGTCCTCGCGGTAGCGAACCGACGCGTCGTAGATCGACATCTGCACGCCCTCGGGTAGGTAGCGCGTGACGCCGCCCTCGACGCCGGGCACGAGCGCGTTGCGCAACCGCGTATTTGCAAAGGTGCCACGCACCATCACCTCGTGATTGCCGCGCCGCGCGCCATACGAATTGAAGTCGGCGGGATCGACCCCGTGCGTCGTCAGATACGCGGCAGCAGGGCTGGTGCGGGCGATCGAACCGGCCGGCGAGATGTGATCGGTCGTCACGCTGTCGCCGAGGACGGCGAGCGCGCGGGCGCCGGCGATGTCGCCCGGCGCGACCGGTTCGGCGGGCATGCCGTCGAAGTAGGGCGGCCGTCGCACGTATTCCGAGGCCGGGTCCCACGCATAGCGCTCGCCGGTCGGCACGGGCATCGCGCGCCATGCGTCGTCGCCCGTGAAGACGTCGCCGTAGCGTACGCGGAACATCGCGTCCGACACCGAGCGCGCGATCGTGGCTTCGATCTCGGCGTTCGAGGGCCAGATGTCGCGCAGGTACACCGGACCACCGTCGCTGCCGGTGCCGATCGGCTCGGTGGTCAAATCGATGTCCATCCGCCCCGCAAGGGCGTACGCGACGACCAGTGGCGGCGAAGCCAGATAATTCGCGCGGACCTGGGGGTGGATGCGACCCTCGAAGTTGCGGTTTCCCGAGAGGACCGCGGCGACGATCATGTCGTGCTCGGCGACCGCGTGTGCGACCTCCTCGGGCAGCGGCCCGCTGTTCCCGATGCACGTCGTGCAGCCGTACCCCACGAGGTTGAACCCGAGGGCGTCGAGGGAAGGCCAGAGCCCGGCACGCTCGAGGTAGTCCGTGACCACCTTCGAGCCCGGCGCGAGGCTCGTCTTCACCCACGGCTTCGTGGATAGACCCTTCGCGATCGCATTTCGGGCGAGCAGTCCTGCGCCCAGCATGACGGCGGGATTGGAGGTATTCGTGCAGGACGTGATCGCGGCGATCACCACCGCGCCGTCGGAGAGTTCGGTTTCGGGCCGCGCCGCCACCGCGGTGCCGCCGCCGCCTTCGCCTTCGAGCCGTGCCACCGCGTATTCCGTTGCGCGGTTCGAACCATCGCGGGCAGTTTGCCACTCCGCGAGCGCGACGGCAAACGTTGCTTTGACGCGATCGAGCGGCACGCGATCCTGCGGGCGGCGCGGACCGGCGAGGGTCGGATCGACCGAGCCGAGGTCGAGTTCCAGCACGTCGGAATACGCGGGATCCGGCGACGCATCGGTCCGAAACAGCGACTGCGCCTTCGCGTATGCCTCGACGAGCGCGATCTGTTCTGCGCCGCGTCCCGTCAGCCGCAAGTACGTCAGCGTCTGTTCGTCGATCGGGAAGATCGCGATCGTCGATCCGTACTCGGGCGACATGTTCCCGATCGTCACCCGGTCGGCGACCGTCAGACGCGAGAGGCCGCTCCCGAAAAACTCGACGAACTTTCCGACGACGCCCTTCTTGCGCAGCATCTCGGTGATCGTGAGCACGAGGTCGGTCGCGGTGACGCCCTCGCGCAAGGCCCCACGAATGCGCACGCCGATGACCTCGGGAATCAGCATCGTCACCGGTTGACCGAGCATTGCAGCTTCCGCTTCGATGCCGCCGACGCCCCAGGCGAGGACGCCGAGACCGTTCGCCATCGTCGTGTGCGAGTCGGTCCCCACGACCGTGTCCGGATAGGCGACCTGCTCGCCGTCCGGCGCGCTCAACCCCGCGCCGCCGGCGCCGAATACGACCCGCGCGAGGAACTCGATGTTGACCTGATGCACGATGCCCGTGTCGGGCGGGACGGCACGGAAGCCTTGGAGCGAGGCCTGTCCCCACTTCAGGAACGCGTAGCGCTCGCGATTGCGCACGAACTCGAGGTCGGCGTTCGCTTTGAGGGCGTCGCGCGAGCCGAACCGGTCGACCTGCACCGAGTGGTCGATCACGAGCTCCACCGGCTGCAGCGGGTTGATCGCCCGCGGGTCGCCGCCCATCTCCGCCATGGCGTCGCGCATCGCCGCCAGGTCGACGACGGCCGGAACGCCCGTGAAGTCCTGCAGCAGGACGCGCGCGGGTCGATACGCGATCTCGCGCACCGGCGGAGCATCCGCAGACCACGCCGCGAGCGCCGCGACGTCGTCCTTCGTGACGCTCCGCCCGTCCTCGAAGCGGACGAGGTTCTCGAGCAGAATCTTGAGGGAGTACGGCAGTCGATCGAGCCGCGTCACGCCGGCGCGCTCCAGCGCGGCGAGGCTGAAGTACGAGTACGTACGATCGCCGACCGCCAGGGTGGAGCGGGCGCCGAAGCTGTCAGGATGCTGCGTCGTCATGCGGCATCCGTTCGCCCGAGCGCCGTGCCGTTACTCCGCCAGCGCCACCCGCTCCACGCGCGGTGTGCCGTGCGCCGCGCCGCGGACCGCGAGCGCGGTCTGCCCGCACAAGAGTTCGTGGAGCGGACGCGCGACGAGCTGCGCCCGCCACGCGCTTGCGTCGAGAACGGTCGCGACCGCCTCTTCGGTTGCCGGCAGCTCGCGAGCCACGCGCTCCAGCGCGGCGCGCGGCACCAGCAGCGACGGCGGCAGGCCGTTCTCGCCCGCGATCGCGCTCGTCAGCACGTTCAGGCACGCGACGATGGCCTCGCGGTCGTGGCCCGGCGGGCGCGATGGACGCGAGGGCAAGTCCGAATCGTCGAGCGCGAGGCCCCTGCGCACGGCGTCGACGATCTGATCGCCGAACGCCTTGCGCATGCCGGCATCCAGGCGCCGTAGCTGCGCGAGGTCCTCGCGGGTCTCCGGCCGCAGGTGCACGATCGCCGCCATCGCGTCGTCGGGGATGATGTATTTCGTCGGCACGTCACGCTCGCGCGCGAGGCGATCGCGGAGGACCGCGAGCTCACGCAGGACGCCGAGTTCGCGCCGGTTCATCCGCGCCGCGCCGGGGATGCGCAGGTACAGCCGCTCCGGATCCGCGCGATAGCGCGCCGGGTCGACGAGCGCACGCGCTTCCTCGGCGAACCAGCCCTCGCGCCCGCGCTCGCGCAGGCGCGCACGCAACGCATCGCGCATCGGCAACAGGTGCAACACGTCGGCGACCAGGTAGTCGATCTGGGCTGCCGAGAGCGGACGCACGCTCCAATCGCTGACGGTCTGCGACTTGCGCAAGCGAATTCCGATCAAGTCGTGAACGAGGTCGGCCAGAGAAATCGAGATGCCGTACCCGAGGAACGCCGCGGCCAGCTGCGTGTCGAACGCCTCGACGGGCAACCGGTCGAACCGGTCTGCAAAGATCTTCAGGTCGCTCGCGAGCGCATGCCCGACCACCGCTTTGGGCGCGAGCGCCGCTGCGAGCGGCTGCAGATCGGCGATGCGCAGCGGATCGACGAGCGCCACGTCGTCGCCGACGACGAGCTGCACGACCATGAGGCGCGCCGCATACGATCGCTCGTTGTGAAACTCGGTGTCGAGCGCGACCGCATCGACGTTGGCGATGCGATCGCACAGCGCCGCGAGGGCCTCGGGGGTGTCGATGAGAGCGACGCTCATCGCGTCTCCGGAAGCGGCCGCGGGTGGCGGTGGAACGGCAGATGGAAATGCACGTGCGGACGGTGCTCCACGTAGTAATGATGGACGGCGACGGCGACCCGATCGCCGAAGATCGCGAGCAGGGTGCAGATCGGAATCGCGATCGCCGACATCGTCCATACGTGGACGAACATCGGTACGCGAAACGCGGCGGCCGTCTGCGTTGCGATCGTACCACCGAACCCCGGAATGACGCGCACCGCCAGCAAGAACGCCGGCGACCCCACCTTGAAGCGGGTCACCCAATGGGGGAGCTTTGCGACCTGGCGGTCGAGGTCGAGCAGCTTCGACGTGCGGCGCGCGACCAGGTAGCCGACGATGGCGGCGCAGACGATCCCCACCGCATTCACGATCGAGCCCAAGAGCGGCCCGAACAGCACGCCGTTCATGATCGCGAGGGCGTCGGTGACCGAGAACGGCGCGGAAGCGACCACGGTGAAGATCAGGACGGCGAGCGGGAAGGCGAAGAACCCGAGCGTTGCGAGCTTGTGCTCGATCGGCAGCTTGTACCGGATGACGAACGCGGCGAGGAGAAACGACACGACGATGACGATGACCGCTTCGCAGCGCCGGAGGAATAGATGGAGCCGCGGATGCTGACTGCCGCCGCCGTCGCGACGCTGTGCGCCGTGGGTCTCTACGTCTCCGCTTTCATGTATCGTAAGTCGCAACGGGCCTCGCTAGGTCAACTGGCGGAGCCGAGCGTCGTCGAGTCCCCGCGCGCCCGCGCCCTCGCGGGTATACCCAACGCGGCCTTCGGTCTGGCCTACTATGCTGCCCTCGCCGCGGCCATTCCCCTCCTCGGCGTACCGCCCGTTCGCTGGGCGGCGATGGCCGTCGCGCTCGGCGCGGCCGCGTTTTCCGTGTACCTCGCCTACAGCCTGCTCTTCGTCACCCGCATGCCGTGCCCGTACTGCTGGACCGCGCACGCGGTCAACTGGGCCTTGGCGCTGCTGCTGTGGTGGCCGAGCTGAGTACCGGCGGCGCAATCGCCGTGGCCGTCGGAAGCGACGCTGTGAGCGAGCTCACGACTGCGCTCCTCGCGGCCCTCGAAAGCCGCGGCTACGCCGTCTCACGCTTCGGGGCGATCGATGACGGCGGGACCGATTGGCCACTGGTCGCGCGGGCCGTCGGCGCCGAGGTCGCCTCGGGCCGAGCGGCGTTCGGCGTCGTGTGCTGCTGGACGGGGACCGGCGTGTCCATCGCCGCCAACAAGGTACCGGGAGTGCGCGCGGCGCTCTGCGGCGACGCCGCGACGGCGGCCGGCGCGCGCCGCTGGAACGACGCGAACGTGCTCGCGCTCAGCCTTCGGGCGACGGCAGTGCCGGTCGCGCTCGAGATTCTGGACGCCTTCATCTCCCAGGCGGCCAGTTCCGAACCGTCCGACCGGGCCGCCGTCGAATCCATCGAGTCGGGCGGCACGCGAATGTGAAGACGGGGCCGATTCTCCGCAACCAGCCCCGTCTCCAACCCAGGCGCCCTCCGTGGCGGAGTGCCCTCCATGGCCCTCATCCGTGACCTTTCGGCCAAGTACCCGAGGCGATGCACCGGCTTCGCATCCGTCCTCCCCGATGCCGGCCACGCCTGCGTAACGGTCCACGGCCGTCCGTGGATTTGGGTATATAGACTGTTCGGTCTACTCTAACACGACCCCTGCGGCCGCCCGCGCCGGCTCTAGCTCGAGGTCACGTCGATCTCGTTCGCGTTCAGAGAGCCATCGCTCTGGGCGACGCCGCTGACCCGAACCGTCTGGCCGGTGCCCAGGCTCGCGCCGCGCGGATTGATGACCGTTCCTTGGTGCAGATGGATCGAGCGATACGCGCTCGGGCCGGTTCGGATCTGCATCTCGAACCGCTTGAAATACGTCACCTGACCCTGGGCATTGTTCGCATTGCGCTCGTGGGCCCCATGAAGCAGCGAGTTCACCGCATCGATGCCCATCTTGACGTACGGGTTCTGCGGCGCACTCGGCGGCATCGTCGGCAACACGATGGGCGTGGGCGAGGGCGAGGGCGCGGGCTGGCCGGGATCGGCGGCGCCGGCGGCACTGCACAGCATCGGGGAAAGGGCGAGGGCGCAAAGGGCGACGAACGGCGAGCGCATACCTTGCAAAACGAGCCTCGAAGAGAACAGGTTCCTCGCCCAGCCGCGACCGTGATGCTGGTCCGCGATGCCGGCGCACGCATCGAAGTCTATATGGCGCGGCGCAGCGCGCGCAGCGCCTTCATGCCGGACGCATACGTATTCCCCGGTGGCGCGCTCGACGAGCGCGACGCCTCGGAGCGGGTCGTCGCTCGCCTCGACGGTGTCCCGAACGGCATCGACGCGCCGTTTGCCGTCGCCGCGCTGCGCGAACTGCTCGAGGAAGCGGGCGTGCTGCTTGCGGCGACGAGCGACGGATGCGAACCGGCGCCGGCGCAGGTCGCCGCGGCGCGTGCCGCACTCGCATCGGGAACCGACTTCGCCGAGATCCTCGAGCGCGGCGGCTGGCAGCTGCGGGGAAGCGAGCTGGCATATTACTCGCGCTGGATCACGCCGCCCGGTGAGGTGGCGCGGCGTTTCGACGCTCGCTTCTTTGCGGCGCGCGCGCCGGACGGTCAGGCTGCGGCCGCGGACGCCGTGGAAGTGCACGACGGCGTGTGGATCGCACCCGCCGACGCGCTGCAGCGGTTCGAGCGCGGCGAGTGGACGATCGTCTTTCCCACGTTGCGACACCTCGAGCGCCTCACGGCGTTCGCGAGCGTCGCCGAATTCGTTGCGCACGCGCGAACGCGTCGCCCGGTTCCGGTGATGCCCGACATGACGCCCGAGGGTGCGATCAGCCTGCCTGCGGCCCTGCAGGCATGGTGAGGGGCGTTCGCGTCTCCGCGCGCGTGTCGCGCATGCGCGCGCCGAACCCCTCGCCGATGACGCTCGACGGCACGAACTCGTACCTCATCGCCGCCGGGCGCGGGCTCGCCGTCGCGATCGACCCCGGGCCCCGCGATGCGGGGCACGTCGACGCACTCGTGGCCGCGGCGCGCGCCGACGGGGCGGAGATCGGCGCGATCCTCGTGACCCACGGCCACCCGGACCACGCCCCCGGCGCGGCGCTGCTGCACGAGCGGACCGGCGCGCCCGTCTACGCCCACCCGGACGCGGGGTTTCCACACGACGTTGCGGTCGCCGACGTCGACGCCGTGGGGTTCGCAGACATCGCGATCGGCGTCGAGTTCGCGCCGGGTCACGCGCGCGACCACCTGGCGTTCTCGCTGCCCATCGACGGCGTGCTGTTCACGGGCGACGTCGTCATCGGTCGCGGCACGGTCGTCGTCGCCCCGCCCGGTGGCGACATGCGAACGTACCAGGCAACGCTCGCGCGGCTGCGCGAGCGGCACGCGGACGCCCGTGCGATCCTCGGCGGCCACGGCGAACGCGTCGAGGACCCGGCGGCGAAGCTCGACGAGTACATCGCGCACCGCATCGCACGCGAAGAGGATATCGTCGCGGCGCTCCGCAGCGCGCGGACCGCGACGATCCCCGGCATCGTCGAGCTCGTGTACGCCGACACGCCGCGCGCGCTCTGGCCCGCCGCGGCTCGGCAAGTGCTCGCGTACCTCGAAGCACTCGAGCGCGAGGGACGCGTCCGCTCCCACGTGATGCAGCGCGCGCCGACCGCAGCGGAGTCTGCGCTGCTGCACCCGGATCTCTCGCGCATCGTCGACGCCGAGAGCGCCGCCGTGGCCCGCGCGGAACTCGGCTTCGACGAGGCCGGCGCACCGCTCGTCGCGTACGAACTGCGCGAGCGCGCGTCGGCGCAGGACTAACCGATCGCGAGCACGCGTCGGCGCAGGACTAACCGATCGCGAGCACGACCTTGCCGAATTGCTCGGCGCGCAGGAGATGCTCCGCAGCGGCGGCGCACTGCTCCATCGGGTACACGCGGTCGACCACGGGTCGCAACCCCGCCTCGAACAGCGCCAGCATACCCGCGAAGTCGCTCGGGCTTCCCATCGACGTGCCGAGCACGTCGATATGCTTCCAGAAGATGCTGAACGGGCGCAGCGTCGTGTCGCCCGTCGTGCCGCCGTAGACGACCACCCGCCCGCCCGGCCGCGCGATGTCGATGCACCTCGCGAGCGTGTCGCCGCCAGTGCTGTCGATCGTGAGCGTCGGGCCGCCTTCGGAGAGCTTGCGGACGTCCTTGTACCACTCCGGCGACGCCTTGTAGTTGACCGCTGCGTCGGCGCCGAGTGCGAGCGCGCGTGCGAGCTTCTCGTCGCTGCTCGACGTGACGATCGCGCGCGCGCCGGCGTGCTTCGCAAAGAGCAACGCGAAGGTCTGCACGCCGCCGCCGATACCGGTGATCAACACGACGTCGTCCTTGGTGATCCGCCCGCGCGTAAACGTCGCCCGGTACGCCGTCAGGCCCGCGAGCGGAATCGCCGCGGCTTCATCGTCGGTGAGCCCCGCCGGCCGCGCGTAGACATTCTGCGCCGGCACGATGACGTATTCGGCGAACGTCCCATCGACCGGCATCCCCAGCACCGAGCTTCCTCGCGTCGCGTGATAGGTTTGGTCGTCCCAGCCCATCTGCGGATCGATGACGACCGGCGTACCGATCGCGGGCCCCGCAACGCCCTCGCCGAGGGCCGCCACGGCGCCGGCACCGTCCGATCCCAGCGTCTTCGGCAATTCGATGCCCGGATAGAGGCCTTGCGTGATGAACACGTCGCGCCGGTTGTACGCCGCGCGGACGATGCGCACGCTGATGTGCCCCGGTGCGGGCTCCGGCGTGGGGATTTCCTCGACGTGCAGCTTCGCTGGGCCGCCGAGTTCGTTCAGGCGTACGGCTTTCATGGCTGCGCGCTCTACGAGCCGCGGGCTGCCTGCGCCTGTGCGCTGCGCCCGTGCGCGGGGCCGGCGTTATGCGCCGGTCGCCGAGTCGTCGCCGCAGCGCCGCTCCTCGGCGAAGCCGCCCCAAAAGACGATCGCGGCGG
>Ga0302326_10015318_pt1 | contig 16140 bp, 7 predicted proteins | sample Palsa_T0_3_FD_202264 | JGI IMG/M metagenome (GOLD analysis project Ga0302326, IMG submission 202264) | Peat permafrost microbial communities from Stordalen Mire near Abisko, Sweden - Palsa_T0_3 | ecosystem: Environmental > Terrestrial > Soil > Palsa > Peat permafrost | place: Sweden: Abisko... | reverse complement strand
AACTGTCCGTATGACCTCTACTTCGACCGTGCGGCCGGCGTGCCCTGGAACCCGGAAAAGAAGGTCACGGACTTCTACCGCGTCGCGAACCGTGAAATGTTGAGCCAGGCCGGTGAGCGAACGTTTCTCGCGTGCATGATCCCACCGGGTGTCGCCCACGTGAACACAGTTTTTGGCATGGCTTCTCCAAGCCTGCGCAATACGCTATGCTTCGCGGCCGGAGCAATATCGCTGCCTCTTGACTTCCGAGTGAAAACAACGGGTATGGGCCACGCGAACAGAACGCTGCTAGAGCAACTACCTCTACTCGACGGCTCGCCGAGTCTTTTTGTCCGCACGCTCTTGCTGAACTGCTTGACCCGCCCCTTCGCCGACCTCTGGCGCCGGTGTTGGGACGAGGCATTCACGACCGACCGTTGGGCGAAGGCGGACCAGCGTCTTCGGAACGAACGTTTCTCTGCCGTCGCCCGAGACTGGACCCGCGCTACGCCGCTTCGCACTGACTATGAGCGTCGTCAAGCTCTTGTCGAGATCGACGTCCTCGTCTCCATGGAAGTTGGGCTTACCCTAGACGAACTTCGTACCATATACCGCATCCAGTTTCCCGTGTTGAGCCAGTATGAACGCAACACCTACTACGACCGAAATGGCCGCATCGTCTACCTCGATGGCGACCAGTCATACGGACTCTCCACCCCTGAATGGAAGAAGAAGCGCCATCTTGATCGAATCGAGCGCACGATCACCGACGACACGCAGCCCGGCGGCCTCCGGGAGCGCACGATCGTCTACGAAGCCCCCTTCGATCAATGCGATCGCGAGGAGGACTACCGGACCGCATGGGCCGAGTTCGCGCGGAGACAGGGATGATCCCGTCCGTTATCGGCGCGCAGGTCAGACGCGGCATCGAAGAGTTCCTGCGAACCACCTTCCCGATCACGAATCCCTATTTCGCCGGCGCGCTAGATGAATTGTTGGCGCGTCCGGGCGAGGTATTTCGCGGTCCTTACATCTCGCTGAAGCTTCCGTTCACCGCATCCCCAGATGCCCGACGATTTTTCCCAGATGCCGTGCCGGAGTGGTTCCGGCCGTTCCGTCACCAGGAGCAAGCGTGGGAGCGCCTGGATTGGAAGACAGGCAAGAGCACAGTGGTCGCCACGGGAACGGGGTCGGGCAAGACTGAGTGCTTCCTCTACCCAATCCTCGACTACTGCTACCAGCACCGCAACCAGCGCGGCATCAAAGCAATCGTAATTTATCCAATGAACGCGCTCGCTACCGATCAAGCGGGGCGCATGGCGGAAGCAATTTACCGCAGCGACGCGTTGCGAGGGCGCGTCACTGCGGGCCTGTACCTGGGCGAGAAGGACCAGACGCCCACCGTGACGATGACCGAATCGCGCATCATCACGGACCGGGATACCATGCGGGACGCGCCGCCAGACATCCTGCTCACCAATTACAAGATGCTCGATTACCTGCTGCTGCGGCCGAAGGACCTTCGGCTGTGGCGCAAAAATGGGCCGGACACCCTGCGCTATCTGGTGGTGGACGAACTGCACACGTTCGATGGAGCACAGGGCGCGGATGTAGCCTGTCTCATCCGGCGGCTGAAGGAACGGCTGCGGACACCGAAGGCGCACTTGATCTGCGTTGGGACCTCGGCAACGCTGGGCAGCGACGCCGTGGTCTCGGCGACGCAACTGGTGGAATACGCCGGCAAGGTTTTCGGCGAGACCTTCGACGCGGATAGCGTGATCGGCGAATCGGTACAGACACCCGTCGAGTTTCTATCTGGCGCCGGTGTGCGCTATGCGGGCACGCCTGGTCCCGAAGCGAAGGAGGTGCTGAACCCACTCCGCTACGGCGCCCCCAACGAATATCTGGAAGCCCAGCGGCGGCTGTGGTTCGGCGATGCCATCGGCACACCCGATTCTCTGGAATGGCAATTGGGGCTGGCCAGCCTGTTGCGGTCGCACGGGTTCCTCCGCAGGTTGCTTGCCTCCATGACGTCCACCGCCATGGAATCCGCTGAACTGGTGAAGCGTCTGGAAGCCGCTTTGCCGGCTTATGGTAGCCCGGACACGGAATACGTGGAACTGGTGCTAGGGAGCTTCCTGGCCCTGGTTTCAGCGGCACGGATTAACGGGCCGGGCGGGCCGCAGCCGATGATCCAGGTGCGGTACCAGTTCTGGATGCGGGAACTGGCGCGGGTGGTTTCGAGCGTGGGGCCGACGCCCAAATGGGCATTCGCAGCGGACCTCAAAACCGAGGAACTGCGGCACAGCCTACCGGCGATTCATTGCCGAGAATGTGGACTTACCGGCTGGGCGGGTACGGTGAAGGACGCCGATGACCGGCTAAATCCGGAACTGGACATCTTCTACCGCGCGTTTTTTGATTTCAAGCCGGAAGTTCGGTTCCTCTTCCCTGGGGAATACGGGCCGGATGCGCAGATGGAGTTGCCTCACTTCCTGTGCCCGGAATGCTTGCACTTCGGGCCCGCGGAGAGCGCGCTTGAGTGCTCGTGGTGCGGCAAGGAAGCGGAGAAGATGATCCGGGTCTGGATTCCGGACACCTCGGAGAAGAGAGGTGGGGAGCAGGCACGGCTGGTGGGCAAGCACGATTGCCCATCGTGCCAGGGAAAGAACAGCCTGACCATCGTCGGTTCGCGCGCGGCGAGTTTGACAGCGGTGCTGATTTCGCAACTCTGGGCGTCGCCGTTCAACCCTCAGGAAAAGAAGCTGCTGGCGTTTTCGGACAACGTGCAGGATGCCTCGCATCGCGCTGGCTTCTTCAAGGCGCGGACGTTCCGGTTTAATCTGCGGACGGCGATCCAGAAGGTGGTGCAGGATAATCCTGGGCCTCTGCCGCTAAGCGATTTGCCGCGGCTGTTTCTAGAGCGCTGGGAAAAGGAGTATGAACGTCCGGGACGCTTTGTCGCCACGTTCCTTCCGCCTGATATGGAGTGGCAGGAGGATTATGAGGAGCTTCGGCGCAAAGGTGTACTGCCCGCTAGTTCCGATCTTGCGGCGCTGGTGCGCAAGCGCCTCGATTGGGAGATCTGGAGCGAATACACGCACAACTGCCGCATTGGCCGGTCGCTGGAAAAGACCAGTTCATCCACCGTGCAACCGCGCTCTGAGATGTTCGAATCAGCAGCCGCGGCGATTCTGGTCAGGCTGCAAAATGAGATAGGGGGGCTGCGGGAGATCGGGCTGGACGCGGTGCGCCGGTTTCTGCATGGGTTCCTGCTCAACTTGAAGAATCGTGGGGGCGTATGGCATCCGGAACTGCTGCCCTACCTGCAAAGCTTCGGCGAGTCCTACCTGCTTAGTCACACCGGCGGGCGGGACCGGTACATGCCGCGGTTCGGGAGGCAATCGCGATTGCCCGAGTTCTTGGTGGTGGGTGGTGGGAAGAACCGGTTTCTGCCACTGCTCTCTGGCAGCACCAGCACCCTGAGTTGGCACACGACTTGGCTACGGCGGGCTTTTGGAGTATTCGACCCGAATATTCCCCCGCTGACCGTGCCGATTTACCGCGCCGTACTGGACGAGTTGCGCAGCCGCAATGTTGTGTTCGAGGTGGATGCAGGAGGGGCGCCGGTGTGGGGTATCACTCTGGAAGCTCTTGAGGTGACCAGGGATGTGCGGCAACTCCGCTGCGACCGGTGCAGCCTGATGCTCTCGGTAGGGCCGGAAGCGGCTCAATGGATGGCTGGGGGAGCGTGCCCGCACGGGGCTTGCAAGACCGGAACCCTGCGTGAACAGCCGCACGCCGAGGATTATTACGGCCGGCTCTACCAAGCTGGCGACGTGGCTCGCATCTTCGCCGAGGAGCATACGGGTCTGCTGACCCGTGAAGTTCGGGAAGCGGTTGAAATTGGTTTTGAGAAGCGGGAGAAGCCCGGCGATCCAAACTTGCTTTCCTGCACGCCGACGCTGGAGATGGGCGTGGATATTGGCGATCTCTCGTCGGTCGCGATGTGCTCCGTCCCGCCGAAGTCGAGCAACTATCTGCAACGGGCCGGGCGCGCCGGCCGCAAGCACGGCAACGCGTTCATCGTGGCAATCGCGAATGCGCGTCCTCACGATCTGTTCTTCTTCCAGCAGCCGGACGAGATGTTGCAGGGGCGGGTGGAATCGCCGGGCTGCTACCTGAACGCATCCGCGGTTCTCGAACGCCAGTTCACAGCGTATGCGATGGACCGGTGGGTGGAAACCGGGCTTCCGACGGGCGCCATACCGGATAAACTCGCGCCCGTGCTCGATTCGGTCGAAAAAAGCGGACCGCCAGAGGCTTTCCCATGGAATCTGCTGGCCTACTTTGAACTGAACCGGACCGCGTTGGAAGAGGGGTTTCTGGCGATGTTCGGCCCCGAGGTGTCCGAGTGGACTCGCGAGCGGCTGCTCACTTTCTCACGAGGCGAAGAGGGGCTTCGTTACCGCCTGCTGGACGGGCTGCGCGTGCGCGCCAAGGAATTGAAGAACTGGCGTGGCCGTGTGCAGACTCTCAACAAGCGCATCCGGGACGTGCAGGATGAGCCGATGCGTGAAGAGGATCGGCAGAAAGAATTGGACGAGCTTCGTCAGGAGAAGGCTGCACTGCAAGAGTTAGTCCGGACTCTGCGCGACCGGAATGTCCTGAACTTCCTTACGGATGAGGGCCTGCTGCCGAACTATGCGTTCCCGGAGCAGGGCATCACGCTGCGGTCCGTGATCTACCGGCTGCGGAAGAGCGAGTCGGACCCGGAGCGGAAATACGATACGCGGACTTACGAGTACGTGCGCCCAGCCGCCGCGGCGATTGCGGAACTAGCGCCGGCGAATAACTTCTACGCCGAGGGCCGTAAGGTCACAATTGATGGCGTGATCTTCGAGCGCGAAGATCTGGTGGCGTGGCGTCTCTGTGCCAACTGTACGTGGATGGAGCGGGAGGGCGAGCATGAATCGCAGCCGACATGCCCGAAGTGCGGGCACACGCTGTGGTCCGACGAAGGGCAGCGGCAGACTTTGTTGCGCATGCGCGAGGTGATGGCCAATTCGGAAGACCGGGCCAGCCGTTCGTTCGACGAAAGCGATGGCCGGGAGCCCAAGTTCTACGACAAGAACATGTTCGTCCTCAAGAATGATGAGGATGTGACAGACGCCTGGTATCTGGATTGCGAGGAGGTACCGTTCGGGTTCGAATTCTTCCGCAAGATCACGCTGCGGGAAGTAAACTTCGGCGAATCGAGCGGCGGAGGCGCACGGATTCAGGTGGCCGGGCGGGAGCGTACCGCGCGGTCGTTCGAATTGTGTGAATCTTGCGGTAAAGTACGGCGCAACGGCGAACTGATTCACTCGCCATGGTGCCGGTACCGCAAGGACCCCGAAAAGGAGAAAGCCGTTCGGGCCTGCTATCTGTATCGCGAGTTCACTTCGGAAGCAATTCGAATGCTGCTGCCAGTGGCCGCGACCGAGATCGAACGGAATATCGAATCGTTTGTCGCTGCACTCCAGCTTGGATTGCGCAAGAAGTTCCAGGGCGATCCGGGGCATCTGAATACGACGGTGTATGACGAACCCATCGAGGGCAGCGAATCCAGGCGGCGGTATCTCGTCCTGTATGACGGAGTGCCGGGCGGCACCGGGTACCTCAAAGAGCTGATGCGCGATCCGGGGCAGCTTCAGGAGGTCTTCCAGAAAGCTTTCGACGCTCTCTCCGCCTGCGAGTGCCGGTTGGACGAGCGGAAAGACGGTTGCTACGTGTGTTTGCTGGCCTACCATGGGCGGCATTTCCAGGGCAAGACGTCCCGAACCGCAGCGATTGACCTGCTCCGCTCCATTCTGGATAACTGGGACAAGCTGAAGACCACCGACCGCCTGGAAACGATTCGGTTGAACCGTCTGTTGGAAAGCGAATTGGAAGCGAGTTTTCTGGAGGCACTGCGCCGGGTCCGCGACGGTGAGGCCGCGCGCAGCCTATCGCCGCAGGTAGTGAACGGCAAACAGGGCTGGTACCTGAAGATACCCGAGCACGGCAACTGGCTGATTGAGCCGCAGGTGGAATTGGGACCGGAAAAGGGGGTCAGTGTGCCGTCGCGCGCGGATTTTGTTCTCTATCCCGAACGTCCCTTGCCTGGTGAGCTTCCAATTGCGTTGTTCGCCGATGGCTATGAATGGCACGCGGACCCAGTCGGCGGCAAGATGCGGATAGGCAAGGATTCGGCGCAGCGGCTGGCAATCGCGCGATCGGGCAAGTACTGGGCGTGGTCAGTGACATGGAGCGACGTTTACGAGAGGCTGGATAAACCTCAGCCGGCGCTGTCGCCAGTAGGTGGCGCACCTGGGCCGGTCTTCGCGGCGCTGCTGGCGCAACTGGACGCTGAGAATTCAGCAGCTTGGTCGCGACTCTATGCCGGGTCGTCGTTCGACATGCTGCTTTACCGGCTCACTTCGGGCAGACAGGCAGCGTGGGACCGATTCGCGCAGGCGGTACTGCTCCATTTGCTGCAAACCGACATGCGCCAAGGAGCGGGACCCGAGGAGATCCGTTCGGCGCTCCATGAGGGAACGCTGGCTGAGGACTGGACGACGGCAGGCACGGTTTCCACAGAGGGCGGCGTCGCGGTTCAGCCTGCTGGATGGCTCTATCGCACGATGACGCGGGAGGATCTCTGCGCTTTTGTGAGCCTGCCTATGGCGGATCTACAGGCATGGAAACTGGAGGAGATCGCGGCCACCCTCCGCCTGATGGACGACCGCGCCGGTGCACTGGGCGCTACCTGGAAAAGCGCCTGGCGGGAATTTCTGCGCATCGGCAACGTCATCCAATTCACGCCTGGCGCGGTGTGGGTGACAACGCTGGGACTTCGTGAAGGAATTTACGGTGGATTGTTGGGTGATGCCGTCACACCCAAACGGAAGGTGCCCGCCAGCATTATCGATATTCTGCTCACCGATGTGCTGGATCAGGAAGCGCGGTCAATTGTAATCGCGGCATACGAATCGGGACGGGTCTTGCCCGAACCCGGTTATGAAATCGCGGATGTCGCCGGTGAAATCGTCGCCTTCGCTGAGTTAGCCTGGATTGGTCAATTGGTTTGCGTGATGACGGCTGCCCAGGCGGAATGTGCCGAAGCTGCTCGACAGATCGGCTGGACAGTATTCACTGCCGAGGAATTGAAAGACTACTCGCAGAAGCTCCTGTCGCTGCTGCCGATGAGAGAAGAGTAAATGACAATAGCCCTGTCGAAAGATTTCCTGCTGGCATTCTCAAATGTGCAGAAGTCGCACCAGAAAAAGGTGCGGGAGTTCTTCGAGCGCTTTCAGGTGCACCCTGAATCGGACGGCATCAACTACGAGCCGATCCAGAGCGCTCGGGACAAGAACTTCTACTCGGTTCGGATCGACCAGGCCTATCGGGCGGTGATCGCAAAGCCGGATCCGAACGTGTTCGTCCTGATGTGGGTCGATCACCACGATGAGGCGTACCGCTGGGCGGAAAGAAAACGACTTGAAGTTAACCCGGCGACCGGCGCCGTCCAGGTGCTCGACATGACGGCAGTCCCCACTGCTGTTGCGGCTGCACCAGTCACCGCCGCGCCGCGCCTCGGCGCCCTGTTCGCATCCGTCAAGGACAAGTACCTCCTTCAGCTTGGCGTGCCGGAGGAATTACTGCCGGTTGTGAGATCGATGAACACGGATGCCGACATGGAACGGGCAGAATCGGCGATCCCGCAGGAAGCCTATGAAGCTCTCTTCCTTCTGGCATCGGGCTACTCAGTGGAGCAGGTCTTTGCTGAGATGCAAAAGCCGCAGGAGGAAGCCCCGCCGGTCGATACGTCCGACTATAATAAGGCGCTTCGCAACGAGGACTCGCAGCGGCGCTTCCACATCGTCGAGGGCTCGCAGGAACTGGCCGAGATTCTAACCGCGCCTCTGGAACAGTGGCGGATCTTTCTGCATCCCAAACAACGGCAGCTAGTCCGCATGCGCGCCAGCGGCCCGGTTCGCGTGCTCGGCGGAGCTGGTACCGGCAAAACGGTTGTTGCGATGCACCGCGCGCGTTTCCTCGCCGAGGAGGTGTTCACCGGCAAGGAAGACCGAATCCTCTTCACCACGTTCACGAAAAATCTCGCGACTGACATCTCGCAAAACCTGCGCAAGCTTTGCGGCGACGAGAAAGCGTGGGCGCGCATTGAGGTCCAGCATCTCGACGGCTGGGTGGCTAATTTCCTGCGGACCCAAGGCTACAGGACGGAAGTCGTCTATGACGCAGAAAACAACTGCTGGCAAAATGCCCTCGATCAGGCACCGGAGCAAGCGGGCCTGCCCGAGAGCTTTTACCGAGTGGAGTGGGAGAGCATAGTCCAAGCGCAGAATATTACCAACGTCGATGAATACCTGGCCGCTTCGCGGATCGGCAGAGGTACTCGCCTCAGTCGCGACGTGAAGAAAAAGATCTGGCCCGTTTTTCAGGAATACCGCGCGCAGTTGAATGAGGCCGGAAAGAAGGAATACGTTGATCTGATTCGGGACGCCCGGCAGTTCATCGAGAACAAGGCTCTAAGGCTTCCGTACCGTGCCGTGATTGTGGATGAGGCGCAGGATCTGAGCGCAGAAGGCTTCCGGCTGCTGCGGACGATTGTCCCAGCCGGCGAGAACGATCTATTCATCGTCGGCGATGCGCACCAGAGGATTTATCGCCATCGTGTGTCCCTGGGCAAGTGCGGTATTGACATCCGTGGCCGCGGCAAGAAGCTCAAGATCAACTACCGCACTACCGACGAGATTCGCCGGTTTGCGGTTCGCCTTCTGGAGGGCCGGCCAATAGATGATCTGGACGGGGGTCATGACGATCAGAAGGGCTACATGTCCCTGACGCACGGTACTGCACCTGCGGCGATGACCTTCGCTTCCGCAGTCGAGGAAGCGGCCTACCTTAAACAACATATCCAGACGTTGGTTGCTGAAGGATCGCCACTGGAATCGATCTGCATCGTGGCCCGGACCAAGAGGCTGGTCGAGAACTATGCAGCCCACCTGCGCGCCTCTGGGATCGAAACCTACGAAGTGAAGCGCGATACGGCGGAACAGCGCGACCGGGCCGGCATTCGAATCGCCACGATGCACCGCGTCAAGGGCCTGGAATTCGAACACATCATTGTGGCCGGCGTGAACCGCGGGATCGTTCCGCTGGACATCGCCCTCGCCGCTGGTGACGATGGGATCACGCAACGGAATTTGGAGACCGGCGAACGGGCACTACTCTATGTCGCATTAACCCGCGCCAAGCGATCGGCGCTCATCACCGCGTACGGGGAGGCGAGTCCGTACCTGAGCTTGACGATAAGTCCAGAAACCTGATTTGCGCTCATCGATTCAGACCAGCATCCAACACCTGTGGACGAGACTCGGCGACGCAAAGCTTCCCAGCCGGGCACTTCGACGAGTCGGCGACTTTGATCTCATTGTGGTAAGAAAGCTGGCCATAGCAAAGAAAGCTGGTCACGTCGCATTCGGGGGTACGCTTTGTTACACTCTTGATCGAGATTGACTAAATAGGGCAATCAGGTCGAGGAGCGTGGCATGGGTCGATCCGTCGAGTTGACGATACATGGCGTGAAGGTTAAGGTGGCACGTGCGAAGGAGTGTGAAGTACTGAGTTGCTTTTCGGACGCGGAGACGGACTTATATGACGAGCTCCCTGCCATGCTGGGAGAGTACGGCCACGCCGCCTACAAGAAAGAACCGAGCCAGCACGCGCTACAGGTATCGAAAATAGAACTTAGGAAGAACGCACGCCAGATCGAGGGCCTTATCGAGGCTGGCGCATATGGAAGCGAATCGGACATTCGCAATCTGGGCCGCTGGGGGAAGGTCGCGTATCGAAAAGGAACCGACGACGTCGATCTACATCCGTTTTACTTTCTGTTTCACATTCCGGAAGGCCGTGACCTGGGGTATCTCGTGTTACAGCGGACTGGAGTGGAGGGTGTCCAATCCCTGTTGGCCGAGGCATTGCACGACTCCTTCAGCCAGCGCTTTGACCACCACCGTCTGCAGATCACCTCGCTGATACAGGAGTCCGTCGTAGACGAACTCAATAAGGGGAAAGCATCGGAGGTGCGATTCATCCGGCACGAATTGGCCAGCGATGTCGCCGCTCTCATCGGCCCCCGCACCACCGTGCAGCAGGCCGGCAGTATGGAGTTGGTAGTTAGGCTGAATGCGGATGGAGGCTTGGTCAGCGCGATTCGCCAGTTTATATCCCAGTCTCAAGAGGCCGGAAGCGTGCTCGAATTAGAGGAGACGCGCTTCCAGTATGACGATGTTAAGGTGAAGACGAAGCTGCGCGGCAAGGAGCGCACCGTGAACTTGGCGGAGCCGAATAAAATCCGTGCGAGTTTTGATGTAACGGAGGAGGTGTCCAAAGGTCCAAGCGGCCATCCACGATTCCAAAGCATTTCTCAGGTTGCAAGGTCCCTTCTGGCCGATTTTCAGGCCACAATGGTAGGCGGGGGCAGTGGCGCTGACAAAAATTGACATTCGCGCGATCGTGAAGGGCCACGCCGCGAGCCTCAGAGACGTTCGCACGGGCCGATCATCGCCGGGAGACGTCGCCCTGTTTGTCGGCGGCCCCCTGTTTCTCGCGGGAGTCGCGATTTGGCGTGGGGTCCAGATCCGCTCTACCGCAATCAACGCTCTCCTCACGGCCTATTCGATCTTCGCCGGATTACTTTTCAATCTAGTAATGCTCGTAATCACGTTTCTAGAGCGCACACACGGAAATGCAAATGACGCTTCCCTCCAGGCGCGCAAGCGATTGCTGCGCGAAATCACGGCGAACGTTAGTTTCTCAATCCTAACCGCAGTGGCGATGGTGGCTGTGGCAATTGTTGGGCTGATTGTGGCGCGGGACGACCGAGATCCGGCGGCCACGTTCGTGAGCGCCCTCTTAGTGGCCGGCAGCACGAATTTCGTGTTGAATCTCCTGATGATCCTCAAGCGCATGTATGCGCTGGTGATCAACGAGTTCGATCGGCACAAGTTGCAGAAGGGTCCGTCCCAAGCTGCCTAAGCGAACCGTCCGCAGGCGATGCAACACGGGCCTCGGTACCGTTCAGGCGGCGTCTGTCGCCCGGGAGGAACTGTATGTCTGACGACCTACCAGTGACAGGCCGACGGCGTTTCAGGCTGTCTCTGCCATCTCTTTTTCTCTGATCAGAGAAGTTGTCTTCGTGTCAGGTGTGTTTCAGATGAGGCGTACAAACCCGCATGCATGGTGCTCGGCTTCGTCCACCGTGAAGCACTTGGATGTAGGACGACTCGCGGATATGGAAGTAGTTTTCCACACGTCCCCTTCTGTTACCTGTGGGACGACCCTCGGAGCAGCCCCGTCTTTGTGGCCGACCGGCTATGGTTCGCCCCGGGCCGCCGTTGCCAGCGTGTGGCTCGTGGGCGGGCCCGTGGGCGCCGGTACCAAGCATGGGGAGGAGGGTACCGTCGGCGCCAACGTGGGCAAATGTGGCGCGACGGGCGGCGCCTCGTTCTGGTTGCCAGATCGGCCGGAACGCCCGACGTGTTTTCAAACAGTTACCGCCGGCTGCTACTTCTCGCCGCCCCGTTGGGCGGGTTCGAGCCCCGTCGCCGATAGAAGATTCCGACGATTATTTCTTGATATGTCGGTTCCTCACGAATATCGCGGGAGTGATATGTTTGGTATTATTGCGTGTCTCGCGGCTACCGGGTATACACTATGCTGGAACGCGGTTTTAAGAACTTTCCGTCGCCTGAAAGCAGCGATGACGAAGAGATCATCGCGTATGCCTTCTTGTATTGTGCAACTGCTGTCGAGGAGTGGCCCCGGTTCCGGAGTGAGTTGGAGGCTGAGGGAAGGCCCCCCGAGCAGTGCGACCACATAGAGAAGCATGCGATAGACGTTTTTCGGGAGGTCCGAGACGCCATAATCACCGCCATTGACACCGACAACATGGCTCTCATGCCACAGCCGCGTTTGCTAGATCGCATGGCGCATGCGCTTGCAGTATTGGCCCTATACGCGGATACCACGAGTCTGGCGAAGTACCGCCAGATGATTTGTCCAGAGCTCCGAGCCGAACATCAGGAGGATTTCAATTATGCGTTGTGGGGGGCGTCCTGGAATGGCCCTGCTGTGGAGTCGCCAGCAGATGTTACACGGAAGGAAAGTCTTCGAAATTTGCGAGCGCACCAGAAGGACGGTGTGTACAACACGAGCGGCCGTCGTGATCCGGTCGCGCAAGCACAAGAGCAGATCGAACCACTGTTCGCGGGGGAAGAAGTTGGGCCCCTTTTCCCCGCGAGCGAGCCGCACCATAAGCCTCCTGACTGGCTAACCGTATTGCGGCCGTTGTCTGTGATCGAGCTGGCCGTTTGCCGCGAGGAGGTTCGGAAGCTCGGAAAAGCAAGCGGCTTGCGCCCGGAGCACACGCAGTTCTTGTGCAAGATGGTATTTGACGGCACAAAGCAGGTGGACAACCCCGCCGCCTGGAAAGCCATCCGACAGGCGAAGTCCAGCCGGCTGCTGGCCGAGGTGCAAGCGCTTCTGGAGAGCAGGCCAGGAAAATTATTATTGCCTTGTATTCAGTAGCTTGCACGGACGGTCGTTCTGGAGCCCGCGCACATAACTAGTAGAAGGCTATTTCTTGATGGGCTCGCTAACGATTACTTACCAAGCGCCGGGCCAGCGGCCCCTCTCGGTGGCAACTGTTGAGGACGACCGGCTACTACGGCAAGTTGCTCGCCTCGCCATTCAACAGGCAGAGCAGCGCGCCGCCGCTGTCGCCGCTGAAGACCCGGTCATGGGCATGTTACAGGCGGCGGAAGTTCGACGGCTGCGCGCAGCGCTCTCGATTCTCGTTCCCGGACTTGCTGTTCCGTGTCTGGCCGGCGACAACGTGCAGTGACGTACGGACCTTGCTTTTGAGGTTTCTTCTCTGATTTAGAAGTACCTCCAGCCACACAACTCTTCCCTAGCTCTGAGATCATCGGGGACCAATCGACAACCCAGCAGAATGGCCGCTGAGCCCTGCGACCTCCAGTTCTTCCCATATGCACGCTTACAGTGATCGCGACAATCGACGTCGAACGCCAATCGAGGCCGCTGCGCGCGCCGCACTGGATCTGCGCACCGACCGCGCACTCACGGATGCGGAGTGGGTCGCGGTCCGCGCCAGGCTCTTGGAGTTCGTCGGCATCTTGCGTGGCTGGGACCGAAAGACGAACCCGTCTAGACGGGGTAATGTTGAGGTGCTATGCCAACGAGAACCTTAACCGCGATGCCAAGCTCAAAAAGCAGGACGGCTGTACAGACCATCCGCGTTGTACTCTACGCGAGGGTATCCAGCAAGGATCAGGAGAAGGAAGGCTTCAGCATCCCGGCACAACTTCGCCTTTTGCGCGATTACGCCGCGGACAAAGGCTTTGTGATCGCGCAGGAGTTCACTGATGTCGAAACGGCCAAGGCGAGCGGCCGAACGAACTTTGGCCAGATGCTTGCCTACCTGCAAAAGCATCCGGGGACATGCGGCACGATCCTGGTGGAAAAGACGGACCGTCTGTACAGGAACCTCACGGACTATGCCACGCTTGATGAACTCGGCGTCACCATTCATTTGGTGAAAGAAAACCAAGTCATTGGCCCCGACTCAAAATCCTCGGAGCAGTTCGTTCACGGCATCAAAGTTCTGGTGGCGCGGAACTATAGCCAGAACCTTGGCGAGGAGACGGTCAAAGGCATGACGGAAAAGGCACGGGCGGGCATCTACCCGAGCTTCGCGCCCGTCGGCTACCACAATGCGGACGGCCCCAACGGTAAGCGAATCATTGTTCCAGACCCCGAAACCGCTCCGGTGGTCCGCGAGGTGTTCGAGCGTTTCGCCACTGGAGAATACTCTGTGAAACGCCTCGCTGCCCAATTCCGTGGCGAGGGCAGGACACTGCGTGGGCGCATTTTGAACGGCAGCCTCGCGCATCAAATCCTGCGCAAACGCCTGTACATGGGCGAGTTTGATTGGGACGGCAAGGTCTATGCTGGTTCGCATGAGCCGCTCGTAACGAGCGAAAGCTGGCAGCGCGTTCAGGAACTGTTGGATGCCCGGGCCGAAAACAAGACCCGGAAGGTGAAGCACGATTTCGCCTTCACGGGTTTAGTCCGCTGCGGCCATTGTGGATGCATGATGGTGGGCGAAATCAAAAAGGGCCAGTACGTTTACTACCACTGCACCGGCAACCGCGGAAAGTGCCCTGAGCCATTCACGCGCCAGGAGGTCCTCAGCGGAGCTTTCGCCGGGGTCCTGCAAGAATTGGTTATTCCTCCGGCGATCCTGGAATGGCTGAGCGACAGCGTATTGGAGTCCGACCGAACGGAACAGGCAGCGCGCGACCAGTCCATCAAGCGGTTGCAGGCGCAGTGTGATCGCATCGAAGCGCGCATCGAGACCATGTACATGGATAAGCTGGACGGGCGCATCACGCAGGAATTCTTCGACAAGAACGCGGCGACGCTGCGGGATGAAAAGGAAGCACTCGCGCGGAAGGCCCGGAACATCCAGTCCGCCGCAACGGTACCCGTTGATCAGGCCATCGACATGATGCGGTTAACGAGTCGAGCCAGCGAGTTGTTCCTGGAACAGCCCGCCGCAGAGCAGCGCAGGTTCCTCGGGACGGTTGTCGAAAAAGCCACCTGGCAGGACCGGGCGTTGCGGACGACCCTGTTCGAACCGTTTGAAATTCTGCGCCGTTCGAACTCCGAAAGCAATAGAAAACAAAAGGAGAACGGCGGGTCGGTGGCCGATATTGAAATTTGGCTCCGCGAATATGGAGAACGTCGAGGCGCGTCTCCGGAGACGCGAGAATAGCAGGTTTTTGCGTTAGATATACGTGAAATAAACGCAACTACAACGCAATTTTCCGGGCTCTAACGGGGCACGATAAACGACGTCGCGGTTCTTGAATTTTTCCGTATGTAACTGATTGTGCGTCCCTTAGCCTGACAATCGATTCTAATGTACGATTATTGCATCGCGAGCGATGAAGTGCGAATGTTCTAGCTTGTCTCGCGTTATTTTGCGTTAAGCTCGGCGTTATTTTTGCGTTATCTAGCGCTTATCCTCAACGATTATGTCTCTCTTTGGGGTTATTGTCGTTGCTCAAGGCTCCGCTCCGGGCGACGAGTGAGCCGAGGGCTGGTTGGGCGATGCGGCCACGGTAGTAACCATATGTAAGAATAGGACCGAGAGTGTCGGGAGTTGAGATTGAACCGGCAGAGAGACAAGACATTGTCGGATTCGGAAGTAACCGAAAAAGACAGCTACGATGGCGCTGACGGCCAGGGGGCCCAGGGACCTCCACCCGAAGTCGGTCGAATCTCAGCGCCAAAGCCGTCGGTGTGCAGGGCGCCGCCGCCGGCGACCGAAGTAGGCGGCGGATCGTCCTGGATTCCGCCGCGTATTCGGAGCCGTCCGAGCGAGCCTCTTACCTATGGATATCCGTTTCCGGAAGCTTCCGGCAGCCGCGTTCGAGCCGAAATGCTTCGGGCGGACGCGGATTTCACGCGCGAGGAGCAGTCGCACGATCTGACGTTCGCGCAGCGCCATGCCCATGCGATTTGTTGGATTCGCCGGGTTTTGGGAGTCTTCGCCGAGGAAGCCTGCCGATTGGCCCGTTCGGGCGCCCCGGCATGGCCACAATCCAAAATTGAGCCGCGCGTGAATGAGGTGGTCCGACTGCTTGCGCTTGAGTGTGAGAGCAGTAAGTTCGTGGGCGGATACAAACCTCTTACGCAAGGAGGACAGGTTCGCGCCGAGATTGAGGTCGAGATCGGCAAATCGAGTGAGTGGTCCCAATACCGCCAGAGGCTGCTCGAGGTTTTGGATCAGCGCGCCAGTTTAGAGCTGCCGAACGCGACAACTGGCGATCTGGAATTAGGACGGACTCCACATGGAGACGGTGGCACGGCGGAACGGAGCGTGGATGCTCCGGTTGGTGACAGGGCGGTGGCGCAATGCACGGCTTCTGGAGAAATACAACCGAAAAGAAAGCGTGGGGCGAAGCCAAACTACGAGTTGGCGTCAAGGGTGGCCTTGATCGTTACGCGCGTAGCGCCAGATGG
>Ga0302326_10015317_pt1 | contig 16140 bp, 10 predicted proteins | sample Palsa_T0_3_FD_202264 | JGI IMG/M metagenome (GOLD analysis project Ga0302326, IMG submission 202264) | Peat permafrost microbial communities from Stordalen Mire near Abisko, Sweden - Palsa_T0_3 | ecosystem: Environmental > Terrestrial > Soil > Palsa > Peat permafrost | place: Sweden: Abisko... | reverse complement strand
GCCCGCGCGTTCCGAACAGGGCCGCACGAGAGTTGACGAGCAAGGCCAACTACAAGCCACTGTAACTAGTTGGCATTGCAGAACTTGGTCTGGCACGAGGTTTTGTTGATCTAGCAGACCTACCAGAATGTCCTATGGTAATCCCCCGTTAGTGCCATTCCGCTAGTTGGGAACCCAAAGTAGAGTAGCCCTTGAGCAGACTTCGGGGGAGGGCTGTTCAAACGGGCGTCCGATGACTCTAACCGAGTCCGGGCGCTTTCGTTTTTTGCAGCGCAAGTTCAAGCTCGACGGATTCATATTCCATGTCCCCGCTCCTTGGGCACATTTTTTTTCGGTTTCATCATTTCCCACTCCTTCTCAGTGAGTTCCCGGCCCATAGCGGTAAATTCGCCTGCTCCTTGCAACCACTCACCGCCATCCATGGTTACGACTTCTCCATTCAGATAGCTGGCACCATCGCTGATCATAAATGCCGCAAGGTTAGCAAACTCCTCGGTCGTACCAAACCTTCCCAGTGGATTTCGCTTCTTTGCCGCCTCTGCCAGTTCCGGACGCGGCAGCAATCGCGAAAATGCACCTTCGGTTGGAATCGGTCCGGGGGAAATGGCGTTCATACGAATCCCGCGATTGCCCCACTCGACTGCCAGGCTTCGGGTAAGCGCCTGCACGCCGGCCTTTGCAACTGCGGACGGCACCACGTAGGCCGAACCCGTTGTGGTGTAGGTGGCAGTTACGTTCAGAACTACGCCTTCGCGCTCTGCCGCCAGCCACCGCCGGCCGCAAGCCAGCGTCATATGCAAGGTGCCCATCAGGACGATTCCGATCACGGATTGAAATGCCCCCAGCGAAAGTTCTTCAGTGCGCGCCAGGAAGTTTCCGGCCGCGTTGTTCATGAGCACATCGAGCGGACCTTCGCTCCAGATGATCCCGAGCAGTTCGTCCACCGCCACAGATTCGCGCACGTCGCAGGGACGGGAGTGGATCCTGCCACCGGTACGTTCGCGCAATTCCTGCTCGGTCGCGGCCAAAACTTCGTGACGACGGCCGCAGATATAAACCTCCGCGCCAAGTTCGAGGAAGCGCTGCGCCGCCGCCTTGCCCAGGCCCGTACCACCGCCGGTAATCAGGATGCGCTTCGCTTGAAGCAGATCTTTCTGAAACATTGGTCGTCCTCCGCCCAAACGGGTGTCTCTCTTCGAGATTTTCGGTATCGCTAAACGGCTTGCGGAAAAACGAGGTTTCGTATCAGGTTATCGCTTTAGCGATACCACAATTCCTTGAAATCCGTCGCCCCCTATAGGGGGCTGGGCGTTCGCGCCTTCGACTTTTTTCCGCAAGCTGTAAAGCGATACTCTGATACGAATCAAAGTTCTTTCGACGGCTTTAGAGTTTCTGGCTGTATTCTGGCTGCCGGTTGATGACGTTGACGGAGTCTCTCCACGGCCCAGCGCGCGTGTTCCGCTACTACCGAGTCTGAATCTTCGCTGAGTTTCTTTAGCGTGGGTAGGAACTTCTTATCGCCGCTGTTGCCCATTGCAATCACCGCATTCCTCCGCAGGCCGGAAAGCTTCGCGCGGCGGACGGGGGATCCGTGAAACACTTTGCGAAACTCTTCCGGTTGCATTTCGGCTAGCCAATCGAGCGCCGGACTGACCAGCCGATCCCGGGGCGCGAACTCCACCGCAGAAGTCACTGGCGCCTTGCGGTTCCAGGGACAGACGTCCTGACAGATATCGCATCCGAAAACGTGCCGGCCGATGCCTGGGCGCATTTCGGCTGGAACCTCGCCATGCTTCTCTATGGTGAGGTAAGAGATGCAGAGGCGGGCATCCAATTCTCCAGGCGCAACAATCGCTTGTGTCGGACAGGCGGCGATGCAACGGGTGCAAGTTCCGCATCGATCTGGTGCAGGCTGGTCGGCCGTGCCGTCATCATCGGTTAGCTGGACTGATGTGAGAATTACCCCCAGAAACAGCCACGATCCCAGCTTCTGATTGATAATGCACGTGTTCTTTCCGACCCATCCAATGCCAGCGTATTTGGCGTAGACGCGTTCGATGAGCGGGCCAGTGTCGACGTAAGAACGAAGTTGAACCGAGTTGCCGTTAGCCTCGGTTAGTCTGCGCAAATCGTCTTCTACTTGCTTCAGGCGTCGCAGGAAGGCGTCGTGATAATCCGCAGACCAGGCGTACCGCGAAATCCAGCCTCGGGCCGAGTCTCCGAGTTGCACCTGAGTGGAATAGGGGTGCGCGGTATTGTAGTTAATGGCGCAAACGATCACGCTGCGCGCCCAGGGCGCGACCCGGCCGAGAGTTGCGCGCTTGAGTTCTCCGGCGTCATCACGGGCTTCCATGTACTTCATTTCACCGTGCATGCCTTTCGCGATCCAGGCAGGGAAGACATGCAATTCGCCGAAGTCGAGGACCGGAGCAATGCCGCATAGGTCGAATCCGGCGTCCCCGGCGAGTCGTTTGATACGGGTTGGAAGGTTGGTCACCAAGGCCTGTTCAGCCGCAGGGAAAATTGCATCCTCAAAAGGCTACCACCGCGGGCTGTTGGTGAGAGCATGGTAAGCATTCCCTGACGTCGGTTGGACTGGTCGATCTGTCAGAGGTCGTTTCTTCGGTTCGTCGTGGAAAGGCTTTAGCTTTTGCGCACCTGTCCAGCCGCGGTTTTCTTAGCAAAAGAACGGCAATGTTCGATCCGGTTCCGGCCTTTCTCTTTGGCCTCGTAGAGGCCGGCGTCAGCCTGTTTCACCAAAACTTCCAAGTCGTTTTTCTTATCGCAGGCGGAAACGGCGACTCCCATGCTCATGGTGATCAGCGTCTCCTCGCCAGAACAAAGCACCGGCGTCTTGGAAATATTCTCTCGCAACTCATTGGCACGCAACATGGCATGGGGCAAATCGCAGTTGGGCAAAACTATAAGAAATTCTTCTCCGCCATATCGACCGACTCCGTCGTAGATACGGAGTTGCGCGCGCAAACGGCGGCCGATTTCACGAAGCGCCTCGTCGCCAAATAGATGACCCAGCGTGTCATTCACGCTCTTGAAGTGGTCGATGTCGCCAAGAATCACGCCTACCGGGTAATGCTCGCGGCGCGAACGCTCCAGTTCACGCTGAAGCATAGCGACGATCTCTCCGCGATTCAGCAATCCCGTAAGGCTGTCGTGGGTAGCAGCGTGGCGCATGGCTTCCCGCGCGGAAACCAACTCCTCCTGCAAATCAAGAATTCGCTTGCCAACCAACAGGCGCGCCTTCAATTCCAGTTCGTCAAAAGGCTTGACCAAATAATCGTCCGCCCCGGCTTGCATGGCGTCAAGCATGTTCTGGCGGCCTTCGTTGCTAGTGAGCAGGATGACGTAAACATAGGGACGGGACGATCCGGCGCGCCGGATGCGTTGGCATATTTCGATGCCATCAAGATCGGGCAGTATCCAGTCGAGCAGGACGAGTTTGGGAGCCTCGGGTTGTTCCAGGATCCGCCAGGCCTCAGATCCGGTTTCCGCCAGGCTGACTCCAAAACCCCAGCTTCGCAAATGATCTCCGATCAATTTGCGAAAGACGGCAGAATCGTCGACGACCAGGACCTGCTTAGAGCTTCCTATCTCAGTCGTGCCAAACGCTGATAGGTGCGCTCGGTCCAACGACGAAGAGTCGCTCATGGATGCCTCTTGGAAGTTCAGTTGAGGCTGATCGGTCGTGGGATCAGCACCGGACCAACCTACTATCATAAGACCAAAAAGTGGTTTCCGGGTCGATAATTAGGTCGCCCGTGCACGAGAAGATATGTCCTGAAGATACGGCCTGATTTTCGAGTCGTCACGTGGCAGGGTTGACCTGGGCTTCGGCTGCAGCCTAACATAGCCGCCGAAGGCACTGAGGCCCTCGGAATGATCGGCCAAACAGTCTCCCACTACCGCATCGTGGGAAAACTCGGTGGTGGTGGCATGGGCGTCGTCTATGAGGCGGAAGACACACGCCTCGCCCGCCACGTCGCCCTCAAGTTCATTCCCGAGGAAATGGTGCACGACAGCAAGTCGCTTGAGCGCTTTCTGCGCGAAGCTCGCGTCGCCTCCCAGCTCAACCATCCTGGCATCTGCACTATTCACGATATCGACGACAACGGAGGGCATCCCTTCATTGTCATGGAGAAGCTCGAGGGCGTGAGCCTCAAGGAGCGGATGCGGGGCAAGCCGATGGAAGTCGACGAGGTGCTCGATATCGGTATTCAGGTGGCGGATGCTTTGGCGGCATTGCACGCCAAGGGCATTATCCATCGTGACATCAAGCCGGCCAACACTTTCGTGTCGCAAAGCGGTCAGACCAAGATTCTAGATTTCGGATTGGCCAAGTCGGCGCGCGACGCGGGATCAAGCGAGGCTGCGCTGGAAGACTCGCTGACCGCAATGGGCGTTATTCCCGGAACCGCGGTTTACATGTCTCCGGAGCAAGCACGTGGCGAAGAATTGGACCAGCGGAGCGATTTGTTCTCGCTGGGTGTCGTGCTCTACGAGATGGCCACTGGCAAGAAGCCTTTTGCCACCGGGAACGTGATCACCACGCTGGACGCGGTTTTGAACCAGAAGCCCGTCTCCCCGCTCGTTCTCAATCCGTCGCTTCCGCGGGATCTGGAAGGCATTCTTGGCCGCGCTATGGAAAAAGACCGCGGCCACCGATATCCGAACGCGCTGGCGATGAAGGGCGATCTCCAGTCGCTGCGTAGGGAAACTGAATCGGGGATGACGAAGAGTGGAGCGCGGCGGCCAGCTTTGCCGTATCGGCTGGCGACGACTACGTTCCAAACTTCCAGCAAATTTTCCACTTATCTGCTGTTAGGAGTTAGCGCGCTGTTGCTGACGGTGTTGATTGCCATTGGCGCCTGGTGGTTCAAACTGCGCCAGATGTCGGGCGCGGCTGCGGCGAAAAACACGATTGCGGTGCTTCCACTACAAAACATGAATGGCGATATCAGTGTGGAGTTTCTCCGCTTCGCTCTCGCCGACGAAATAGCCAATACGCTTACCTATACCCGCACGCTGGATGTTCGTCCGTCGGCGATCACGCGAAAATTTGTCGGGAACGACATCGATCCGGAACAGGCGGGCAGGGAACTGCGCGTTGCAACCGTCATCACCGGCCACTTCCTGAAGCAGGGCGACCGCTTGCTGATTACGCTTGAGGCAATTCAGGTGGAAGGCGACAAGCTTCTGTGGCAAACCAACATCACCGCGCCCGCTCAGGATCTGATCGCATTGCAATCGCAAATGGCCGCCAAAATACGGCAGGAGTTGTTGCCGGCGCTCGGTGTGGCGGGCGGCTATCTCGACACGGGTACACGCCCGAAAAACGCCGAGGCATATGATCTCTATCTGCATAGCCTCGCATTGCCCCATGACACCGGACCGAATAAGGATGCCATCGCGGTGCTGGAACATGTGGTCGAAGTCGACCCGACCTACGCACCCGCCTGGGAGCAACTCGGTTTGCGTTGCTACTTTGACGCCGACTACTCCGATGGCGGCGAGGCCATGTTCCAGCGGTCTAACAAAGCCGACGAACGCGCGCTCGAACTCGATCCGAATCGGATTCTCGCCGCCGGGCAACTTGTCATCAACCATGTGGAGCGCGGCGAACTCGGCAAGGCGTATCTCGCGGCCCAGACGTTGGTGAAACAGCGTCCCGAAAGCGCGCAGGCTCATTTTGTAATGAGCTTTGTGTATCGCTATGCGGGAATGCTCGAACAATCGACGAACGAGTGCAGCACGGCGCTGGCGCTTGATCCCGGTAACTACACGTTCCGTTCTTGTGCCTGGGCATTCATGGAGCTGGGCAAGATGGCGCGGGCGCGAGATTTTGTGCGGCTGGACGCGGGTTCGGAGTGGGCGGCGTACGCGACTCCTTCAATTCTTCTCCGCGAAGGCAAGATTGAGGAAGCACGCGAGGCTGTGAAACGCATGCCAACCGCGCCGCGTTATCGCCGCGATCTGCTCGAGGCCTGCCTGCAGTTACGCCCGGCCGCGGATTTGGATCGAATGGCGCAAGAATCGGAAACGAGTCTCCCCTCCGAGCCCGACCCGGAGACGTGGTATTACCAGGGAGCGATTTTCGCTTACTGCGGCAAGAAGCAAGCGGCTCTGCACCTGTTGCAAAGCGCGGTCGAGCAGAATTATTGCGCGCACGAAAATCTTCTGTCTGACCCTCTGCTGGCAAAACTCAGGACAGATACAGCGTTTGACAAAGTGTTGACCGCAGCCGGCACTTGCCAGGAAGCCGTGCGTGCGGCCGGCGGCAAGCAGGGTCCCTAGAGCGCAATTAGGTCCGAGTCAGAAGTTTAGAAGCTGATACAATCCCGCTTGTCGAGATGGTTTCCATTCTTCCGCGAATTCTCGCAAGAAATATCACAATAAGGAATGGCTCAATGATTTCTATCCGAAGGTTGTTGGCGCTCGTTGCAATGTGCTCGTGCTGCGTTCTTGGCGGGACCCGTATTACAGCGGCGCAGGAAACACAGGAAGGACGCTTGCTCATCTTCCCCGATATCTTTAAAGACAAAATTGCATTCGTGTATGGTGGCGACCTCTGGCTGGCGTCAAGCGCGAATGGCAGCGCGCACCGCATTACTTCAAATCCGGGACGGGAGCTGTTTCCGAAGTTTTCACCGGATGGAAGGTGGCTGGCATTTACCGGGCAGTACGATGGCAACTTCAACGTGTATGTGATGTCGTCCGCGGGCGGCCAACCAAAACAATTGACGTTCTATCAGGGGCAGGCGCAGCCGCTCACCGACCGTATGGGTGTGCTCAATCAGGTGATCGGTTGGACACCGGACAGTAAGAACATAGTGTTTCTGTCGCGGCGCGACGCGTCCAATGGCTGGACCAAGCGACCCTACACGGTCAGCGTCGACGGCGGTCTGCCGCAACCCATGCCGATGGATGAGGGTGGCCTGCTCTCATTTTCCGCGGATGGCACCAAGATCGCTTATAACCGCATCTTCCGCAATTTCCGGCAATGGAAACGCTACACCGGCGGCATGGCGCAAGACATCACGATTTACGACGTCAAGAACAACACCGTGGATCAGGTCATTCCGCACACGGAGTGGACCGACACCTTTCCCATGTGGCACGGAAACACAATTTATTTCACATCCGATCGCGGCCCCGAGCACCGGCTCAATCTCTACAGCTACGATCAAGGCAGCAAGCAGGTAGAGCAACTCACCAAGTTCGACGACTTCGATATCATGTGGCCAAGCCTCGGTCCCGATTCGATTATTTTTGAGAATGGCGGCTATCTGTACACGTTTGACCTGCAGAGCCACAAGTCGACAAAGCTCACCATCTACGTAAATGGCGACCAGGACCAGGCGATGAAGCATTGGGTCAATACGAACAGACATATTACGGATTTTGACCTTGCGCCTGATGGTAAGCGGGCTGTGATCGCTGCGCGCGGAGAAGTCTTCACCGTACCTGCGAAAGAAGGAAGCATTCGCAATCTGACGCATTCTCCCGGAGTACGCGAGCAACATGCATCGTGGTCGCCGAACGGACAGTGGATTGCTTATATTTCCGACCGCACCGGCGAAGACGAAATTTTCATCGTTCCGCAAGACGGGCTCGCCCCCGAAGAAGAAATCACCGGCGGACACAAGGGCTTCATGTTCCAACCAGCGTGGTCGCCCGACAGCTCGAAAATCGCCTGGGCTGATAAAGACTTGAAACTCTGGTATGTCGACATCAAAGAGAAGAAGCCGGTCGAAGTGGATCGTGGCAAATACGGAGAGATTACCAATTACGCTTGGTCTCCGGATAGCAAGTGGCTTGCCTATGACAAGAATCTGGACACTGGCTTTTCGGTGGTCTATCTATACGGCTTGGCCGACCGCAAAATCACGGCGGTCACCTCTACTTTGAACAACAGTTACTCCGCCCTGTTCGATCCCGGCAAGCGATATTTATATTTCCTGTCCGATCGTGACTACAACGAAGTGCTCGGCAACATCGATTTCGAGTTTGCAAATCCGAAGACGACTCGCGTCTACGTTGTCACCCTGACGGCGGACGAGCCTTCGCCGTTTCCAGCTTTGAGCGACGAAGTGAAAGTGAAAAGCGAGGAGCCTGCGGCGGCGGAGCCGGCTCCGGAGGCGAAGAAGAGTACCAGGCAACCGCCCGATAAGAAGCCGGAAGAGGAATCGAAGACCGGAGAGAAAACAGCGCAGACCGAGATTAAAGAGGCGCCGAAGGTTTTCCGAATCGATTTGGATGGCATTCAGAACCGGATCGTGGCTTTAGCTGTGCCTCCGGCCGTGATTCGCAACCTCGACGCCTCGAAAGAGGCGATCTACTACTCGACTTCGCCGATTCCGGGTCTGTCGGGACCCATTCCCGGAGAAGAGCGGGCCGTGCGCGCCTATGACTTTGTAGACCGTAAAAGCAAGGTGGTGCTGGAGGGCGCCGATCGTTTCGTGCTTTCGCGCGACGGCTCGAAGTTGTTGTACCGGGCCGAGGACGACGGCCCGATGGGCATCATCGACGCCAAGCTGCACAGGGATGAAGATGACGTCAAGACGGTTGACGGGCCGCACAAAGTCGGCGATGACGTCCTCAAGTTGGATGGCATGCGAGCTTTGGCCGATCCTCCACAAGAATGGAAAGAGATGTTTAACGAGGTCTTCCGGCAGGAACGGGATTACTTTTTTGAGCCTTCTATGAATGGAGTGGATTGGCCGAAGGTCCGGGATAAGTATGCTCAGTTACTCCCCTACGTTTCCGATCGTTACTCCCTGACTTACATCATGGGTCAGATGATCGGGGAGTTAGATAACTCGCATACCTATACTGGAGGAGGCGATTATCCGGACCTGCATCCCGTAAATGTTGGATTGCTGGGCGCTGACTATGAAGTGGACGCAGCCAGCGGCATGTACCGGATCAAGAAAATCTTCTCCGGCGAGAATTGGGATGCGCACACCCGCTCTCCCTTGACCGAACCGGGAGTGAACATTAAAGAAGGCGACTATCTGATTGCGATCAATGGACGGGCGTTGCGGGTTCCGCAGACTCCCGATGAGTTGCTGGTGAGTACGGCCAACGAAGTGGTCACGCTCACCGTCAACTCCAGGCCTGCGGCGGACGGTACGCGCAAAGTGGTGGTGAAGCCAATTGGCGATGAATACAGCCTGCGCCAGTTGAATATGGTCGAGACCAACCGCAAGAAAGTGGACGCGGCCAGCGGCGGCCGTATTGGTTATGTCTACCTGCCTGATATGGAAGACGATGGACTCAACGAGTTCGTTAAGCAATACTTCCCGCAGATCCGGAAGGAAGGCGTGATTATCGATGTCCGCTATAACGGCGGGGGTTTCGTCGATGAGCTCATTTTTGAACGGTTGCGGCGCGTGCTGGCGGCCATGAGTCCGGCTCGCAACTGGGAATCGGGCACCGTCCCGCAAGATGTTTTCTACGGCTACATGGCCTGCATCACCAATCACTATGCCGCCTCCGATGGAGATTTCTTCAGCTATTTCTTCAAATATTACAAACTGGGACCCCTCATCGGCGAACGGACCTGGGGCGGAGTGCGCGGAATTCGCGGCCTCATGCCGCTGATGGATGGAGGCTACATTACGCGTCCCGAGTTCTCGCTCTCCAGTCTTGACAGCAGGTGGCTGATCGAGAATCGCGGCGTGCAACCAGATGTGGTGGTGGATAATCCGCCGGACCTGGTTGTAAAGGGACAGGATTCGCAACTGGAAAAAGCCGTCGAGATGCTGATGGAGCAGATCAAAGCCAATCCCAAGAAGCTGCCGGCGCGGCCTCCAGATTTGCCGACTTATCCGGAGGGGCCTGGGCTCTAGGAGCCAGGGCTCTCCACTGGCAGAACTGGATCGGCTGAGAACAACTGTCGGAGGTGCGAGAGCGAGAGACTATTTCTTGAGAGATTAGCTCCTGATAAGTCCTCGAACCGCGTCGTTATATTGCTTCCCGGTCGTCAGTCGTGTACCGCATTGCAATTCCAGCTGATAGGTTCCACTGAGAAAGGGACGCACGGCTGCAATCCGTGAGAGGTTCACGATCCGGCAACGATGAATTCGCAGGAATTTGTCAGGATTAAGCCGGCTTTCCAAACGGGTGAGAGTCTCTCCCATGAGGTGGTGCTTGAGACCGCAGTGCAGTACGACATAGTTGTTGGCCGACTCGATCCAGTCCACTGCATCCACGCGTACTAAACTGAAGCCGTCGCCATTCCGGAACGACAGGCGTTCCGGCCATTTGCGCTCCGTTCTCTCGAGGAGAGCCTGTAGTTGCTGCGCGAGTAAAGGTCCTCGCTTTTCGGAGATGCGGTCGCGCGCTCGTTCCACCGCGACGCGCAATCTGCCTTCGTCAAACGGCTTGAGCAAGTAGTCAACGGCATTCAACTCGAAAGCCGTGACTGCATATTCATCATAGGCAGTAACAAAGACTACAGCGGGCATGCGTCGTGCTCCCACCTGGCGAACTACGTCGATCCCCGTGCAGTCGGGCAACTGCACATCGAGAAGGACCAGATCCGGGCAGTCTGAAAGAATCGTTTCAACGGCGCGTGAGCCGGAATCGCAGTCCCCTACGATCTCTATGCCCTCAGTCGCGGACAGTCCATTGCGAATGCCCTCTCGGATCAGAGGTTCGTCGTCAACGATCAACAGTCGCAGGCTGCTCATCTGGGACCACCTCCTCTGATTGATTTCTTAGCCGAAAAGGAATAACGATGCGAACTTCGGTTCCGCCTTCGTCCAGCTTTCTGACTACGAACTCATGCTCTCCCGGGTACATTCTGCAAAGCCTCTCGCTGGTCGAAGTCAGCCCGATGCCAGCGTTGAGTTCCCCGGGCCATTCGTCAGGGACGCCGACACCATTATCGGCAACGGTTAGCACCAGGCGGTCGCCCTCTTTCGCGGCTCGCATCGCGATTGTGCCGCCTTGCGATACGCCACGAATACCGTGAATGACTGCGTTCTCAACGAGAGGTTGGAGCAGGAAGCTTGGAATCAAGGCCTGCTCCGATCCGGTTGCGACGTTCACCAGGATCGTGAGGCGATCTCCGAACCTCATTTTTTCCACGGCCAGATAATCCTGAATCAAGGCCATCTCGTCGCTCACCGTCGTCTCAGGCGAGATATTGCGACGAAGGGCTGCGCGAAGAAGATCACCCAATCGAACGAGCATTTGACTCGCGACCTTCGGGTTGTGTTGAGTGAGAACCGAAATATTCTGCAAGGTATTGAATAGGAAGTGCGGATTAAGCCGCATCCGCAAATTTTCCAACTCCGCCTGCCGCAGACTGGCTTCGAGCTGGGACTTCTCCAGTGCAAACTGAGTTGCCTGGCGCGCTTGGCGATGAAATTGAACGAAGTGCCGGATGGCGCAACCGGCAGCCAACGTGGACCAAAAACCGAACTGCTCAAAATAGAACATGAACAGGGGGAAATGCCAGAGAGAGTCGGCGATCGAAGTGTGTCTCCCGAACAGGTCGTTGATTCCAAAGTCCAGAACAGTTCCCATTTGCAACGCCAGATAGGAAAAGATCCAACTGGCAAAAAAAAGAACTCCGAATCTTTGCTTCCACCTGGTCCTCGTTAGCGGAAATCGCGCCTCAAGTCTGAAGATAGCTGGAGTTAATAGCGCCCAGCGATAAAAGCAGGCTAACCACGAGAGGAGGTCGGGCCAGGATCCGGCGGGCCATGCGAAGGGATCCGTGCCTTCGAAGTAGTGACGGGCATAGCTCAGAATCGCAATTGCCGTCCAAGTCAGCCAAACGCCGGCCAGAAAATGTGCTCTCTGCCTTCTGTTTTGCACAGCTGGATCCGCCATGTCTTGCCCCCCGGGACCCACCCCGTCCGGCAATTCTGGCGCCATTTCATCGGTTAATGCAACCAGAAGCTGGCCAACGCACTGTTTGCCTTGGCGAACGCCTACCCGGACAGATCGAAGACTCGAGTGGGTGACCGGGATTGCCGTCCCAATGGTTGGCGGGCGATTGCTCGCCGAAAACCGCAGCAGATATTTCCCCAAGCGCCGGCGGTCTCCTGCCAAGCCAAGCCGGCTGTTCATCCGTTCTGAATTGTTCTGAGGGCGGACTCCTGACAAATTCGGCCCATGACAACCTCAAGATGGTCCGACCGCTCATGGATGGCAGTTCTGCAAGCCAGCTTGCTTGTTTCTACAACGATTTGGGGCATTTGTCCTTCTGCGAAGGCGGAAAGCTCCATGCCGCCCGGGAAAGTGAACGCCGTTGCGGCCCAACATTTCATCTGCGATGCGGGATTCGACCGCCAGTGGTGCTTGCGGCAGGTCGCCAAGCTAATGGCAGAGTTGATGCGCTATCCTGCCGACCTGCCAGCACACTGGAGTTGGGTGATTGTGGGATCGGGGGCTTGGCAACCCTTAACGCAGAAGCTGCGCCTCGATCAGCGCAGCCCGGCGTTCACTGCGCTTGACAAACGCGAGACATTCCTCGAAGAGGCTCTGTTCTTGCCCATGCCGACCCGAACCAATGAGCTCGTACGTGACCTGCATGTGCCTTTCGACCAACTCCTTTCTATCGCGGTAAGCCACGAATTGGGACACGCCATCTGTCACGGCGGAGGCGAGGCCACTGCAAAGCGAGTCTCTGAGCAGTTGCGAAGCGGTAAACGCCCCGATTGCGGTAACGCCATGAAATCTCCGAGTCGGATCGAAGAGATGTATCTGCGTAGTCGATTGTCAGGGTTGCTGCCTTTGCGATGATCGGCGGGACCCTCCAGCCGTAAAACCAAACCGACAGTCCTAATACGGCGGTCCTAATCCTTGCCAACCGGACGGTCGGTCGGTTAACATTGCTGCTGTGGGGGAGCCTCAATTTCAACTCTCTTAACTCACCTCCCACAACATGGCGGGTTTTGTTTTTCGAGAATCAAGTTTGCCGACGTTCGCCCACGATTTTGAAAGGCTGCGCAGTCGTTAAGGCGATACCCTGTACTAAGCTCGATGTGCTGGCACGAAATCGCTTGCACGAGGAGTAGTAGGGAGGTTGCAGTGACGGATCCGAGAACCATGCCAACAATGAACGACAAAATGATGAACAAGAACAAAACGACCATGACTGGGGCCGGCATTCTTTGGGAGTGTCTGGAACGGGAGGGCGTTAGGGTCGTCTTTGGCTATCCTGGCGGCGCCATTCTCCCCGCCTATGATGCGCTGAAGCATAGCAAGATCCATCATGTGCTGGTGCGGCACGAACAGGGCGCCACCCACATGGCGGACGGATACGCTCGCGCCAGTGGAGAGGTCGGAGTTGCGGTCGCGACCTCGGGGCCGGGAGCCACGAATATGGTCACCGGAATCGCCACTGCCATGCTCGATTCGATACCAATCGTCTGCATCACCGGCCAGGTGGGCAGCAAGCTGATCGGGTCGGATGCGTTTCAGGAAACCGATATCACGGGCGTGACTCTACCGATCACCAAGCACAATTATCTGGTGACTCATGCCGGCGAAGTGGCGCGCACGGTGCGCGAAGCTTTCTACGTCGCGCGTTCGGGCCGGCCCGGGCCGGTGCTTATCGATATCACAAAAGATGCGCAGCAGAGCACATGCGAGTTCGACTGGGAAGCAGCCAAGCCGCAGTTGCCGGGCTACCGCCCCGATCTTTCGCCCGCTCCGGCGGAGTATGCGCAGGCGTTGGACTTGATCCACAATTCGAAACGACCCCTGATTCTGGCGGGGCACGGCATCATCGTTTCTGGAGCCATGCGCGAGGTGCGCGATTTCGCCGAACGCGCGGGGATTCCGGTCGCCATGACGCTGCTTGGACTGGGTGCGTTTCCCGCATCACACCCCCTCAATCTCGGCATGATGGGCATGCATGGAGAAGCCTGGGTGAACCATACGATTCAGGAGGCTGATCTGCTGCTCGCTTTCGGGATGCGCTTCGACGACCGGGTTACCGGCAACTTGAAAAATTACGCGTCCAACGCTAAGAAGATTCACATCGAGATCGATCCTGCAGAGATCAATAAGAACGTCAAGGTCGATGTGCCGCTGGTTGGCGACTTGCGAGAAGTTTTGCTGGAGTTGATGCCGAAGGTTGAATCCATTGATCGTAGCGAGTGGCTGGATTCCATCGACAAACTGAAGGGCGACTCTGCGGTGCGCGATATTCAGAACCTCCCGGATAGCGGCCATCTTTATGCCGCGCATGTAATCAATGATCTGTGGCGGCAGACGCGCGATGGCAATACGATCGTCGTGACCGACGTGGGCCAGCACCAGATGTGGGAAGCGCAGTACTACAAGCATGAGCGTCCCCGCTCGCTGATTACTTCCGGTGGACTGGGCACGATGGGGTTCGCTTTGCCGGCCGCTATCGGCGCCAAAGTCGCCTGCCCCGACTCAGAGGTCTGGGTGGTGGTGGGCGATGGCGGATTCCAGATGACCATGTGTGAACTGGCTACGCTGGTGCAGGAAAATCTGAAAATCCACATCGCCATCATTAACAACGGTTTTCTCGGCATGGTGCGGCAGTGGCAGGAATTCTTCTACGACCGCAACTACGCTGCGACGCCGCTGCTCAATCCGGATTTCGCGAAGTTGGCGGAGGCTTATGGCATTCGCAGCATGACCATTTCTCAGCGGTCCGAGGTGGTGCCGGCCGTCGAAGCGGCGCGCCAGCACGAAGGACCTGTGTTAATTAATTTCAAGGTGGAACAGGAAGACACCGTGTATCCGATGGTCGCGGCGGGATCGGCCTTGCACGACATGATTCGGCGTCCAAGCCCGATTGTCGAGACGGCTGAGGATGAGTAGTGCGCCGCAGGTTGCGGGTCATCGGTTGCGAGCCTGCATTTTAATCGAAGCTCGCTGTCCAGCACCCAAAATTGAGTTTCATAAATAAAAGAGCAAAGCCTATGCTGAATACATTCATGGTGTACGTCGAAAATAAACCTGGTGTGCTCACCCGCGTGGCTTCGCTGTTTCGCCGCCGCGCCTTCAATATTGATTCGCTGACGGTGGGCCGGACCGAAAAACCCGAAGTGTCGCGTATGACCATTACCGTCGATGCCGACCCTGATCAGGTCCGCCGCATCGAAGCGAATTTGTACAAACTGGTCAACGTGCTGCTCGTCGAAAACATCACCAATCAACCTGCCATTGTTCGCGACCTGGCCATGATCCGGGTGGCAGCCACGCACGGTGCGCGTTCCCATGTGTTGGAACTAGCCAGCGTCTTTCGCGCGCGCGTGGTCGATGTTTCCACCGAATCCTTGACTATCGAAATCACTGGGGGAGAAGACAAAATTGACGGGCTGCTCGAGGTGCTGCGACCGTACGGAATCTTAGAGATGGTGCGCACCGGCATTGTCGCCATGCGACGCGGAAGTAAGTCTGCTGAGCTTATCTCTCCGGCGGAAAGCTCGGTGACGGGCGCTGCACACGATGATGTCTCTTACTCTGTTTAAAACCAGCGATGCGTTGCACCGTCATTTCTTTTCCCAAGTCGCTCCATCGTTTCCACTAATCCAGATTTCACCGGTAACAGTGGAAACCAGAGTTTCCAATCGGCTCCGTAGTTCGATGTGAGTTATGTCCGACCTGAGTTGTTGTGCTTTGATGGAAGGTCGTACCTGCACCCATGTTAGTCCGCCGTCGGTCGAATGAAAGAGAGTTCCCGCCTGTCCCCCGGTCCACACGTCCTGTTCGCGAGAGGCATAGCACAACAGCATCTGGTCTGATTCCACAGCATTTTGCCAGGTGTGACCGCCGTCCAGTGACCGTTGCAGGACGCCAGCTGTGATCAACCAAGTGGGATTGGTCGCGCTAGGCTGGACTGTAGGAGCTGCTGCTTGTTCCTGCAGTTGACTCGCTTCAGTTTGCGCGGCCGGTTTTGCCTTTATCACCGCTTGGGCACCGTTCTGCGCCATCAAAACGTCGGGAGCCGAGGAAGTCTCAGCTTGAACCGCGGGGGAACCTGTAGCTACCTCGACGCTTTCCTTCGTGCCCCTGTTTACCTGAGCGTCCGCCATCTTGCCTAACGGGTCTTGATCTGTCTTATTGTCAGCTGGTGTCATTCCGGATTCAGCCTGCAATGCTGGTGTCATATCGTGTCCGGATTTG
>Ga0302326_10015316_pt1 | contig 16143 bp, 12 predicted proteins | sample Palsa_T0_3_FD_202264 | JGI IMG/M metagenome (GOLD analysis project Ga0302326, IMG submission 202264) | Peat permafrost microbial communities from Stordalen Mire near Abisko, Sweden - Palsa_T0_3 | ecosystem: Environmental > Terrestrial > Soil > Palsa > Peat permafrost | place: Sweden: Abisko... | reverse complement strand
CGTAACAGGTGCAAGAGACCCCCGGCTATGGCTAACAGTTGGTACAGGGCGGCAGGGAGAAACAGCAGCGGAAGGAATCTCACGATGTCCGAGGACCTTGCGCGGGAATCGGCCGCCAGAGAGTCATTTCGCTAATAGTATGACGCCGCCGGCAACCAGCAACGCGCCGGCCACCCGCCGCTTTCCCAAGTGCTCTCGCAACAGAGACTTCGCGAGCACCGTCTCGACGACAAACTGAAGAGCCGAGGCGGGGACGACAAAGCTAATGGGAGCACGCTGGACGAGCGCCATAAAGGCAAAGAAAGAAATGGCCATGCAAAGAATCGCCAGCCCGAGCGGCGCGCGGTGGGCGATCATGCGGAGCAGACGCCCCAAGCCGCGGGTGCTGACGTCCTGTTCGCCGGCCCGCTTCATTTCGTGGCTTTGCAGCAGGTCCGCGAGGACGGTGGCGCAGACGACGACGGATAGCAATGCCCACGTCATGTCGTTTCCTCACCGCCTCGGCCGGCAAGCGGCATACTGACTCGCTCGTACGGCGGCGAGGGCGTCTTGTGCGAAGTGGTTCCCACCAGGACGGATCCGGCCAGAATGAGCGCCATCCCCAGCCATTGATCGAGGCCCACCTGTTCGCTGAGAAAGGCGCGCCCGAGTATGGCGGAAAGCACGTAGCCCGCCGCTGTTACCGGCACCACGAAGCTGAGATCGGCCCAGCTCATCAGGGCCATGCGCGTGAGCAGCCACAGGATGAGCAACCCAACGCCGGCTGCCACCAGCGGATCAAACAGGGCGCTGAGATAGCCAATCGGGTTGATGCCCAGCAATTGGCGATGCTTCATGCCGGCGGCCAGCGCAAGGTTGCCGAACGCATTCAGCGTGATGACCGCGCAGGTGAGCAACAGGGTTTGCGCGTGCGTACGCCGCTTCACCGGTCTGAAAGCTGACTCTGACTCTCGAGGGGACTCGCGCACAACGGACTCGCGCACAGCGTGTTTCTTCGCCCTACACCCTAGTCGCCGGCACTGGTGGTCAGTACGGGTTGCTGTTTATTGTCCTTCACAAACTGCTTGCGTTTAGACCGCAGGGCCAGGAACTCGCGCGCTTCTTTGTACAAGCGCTTGCGCTCGGCGCCATTGAAAATCGCCTTGCGGACCAGGCGGAAAGCGACTTTGGGGCGGAAGTAATATTCGCCGTAAAACCGCTCGACGGATTCGACCAGCTCGCCGCGATCGAGCCCGGGATAAATCACGTTGGGCAACTGGTGACCACTTTCGTCGGTCATCGAGTCGATAGTGATCAGGTTGTTCTTCTTCGCATGTTCGTAAAACTCGGTGCCCGGATAGGGATGCGCCAGGGACACCTGAATGGTCTCGACGTCCAGTTCCTTGGCAAAGTCGATGGTTTTCCGGATGGATTCACGAGTTTCCCCCGGAAGGCCTACGATGAAGTCGCCATGTATGATCAGGCCAAGCTTCTTGCAATTGGCCGTGAAGCGCCGCGCCATGTCGATCGTGGCGCCTTTCTTGATGTTCTTGAGGATCTGCTGATCGCCCGATTCGTACCCCACGATAAGCAGCCGGGCGCCCGCTTCCTTCATGGCCTTCAGCGTCTCGTAATCGGTGGTGACGCGCGAAGTGCAGCTCCAGGTGAAGTTCAAGTGCTTCAGCTTGCCGCACAGCTCGATGGTGCGCGCCTTCTGGTAGTTGAACGTGTCATCATCGAAAAAGATTTCCTTGAGCCCCGGAAAGTTCTGCAGCGCCCAGCGGCACTCATTCACAATGTCGTCCGATGAGCGGAGGCGCCAGCGATGGCCCGAGTGAGTCTGGGGCCACAAGCAGAATGTGCACATGGCCGGGCAGCCGCGCGATGTGTAGAACGAGATGTACGGGTTGAGCAGAAACGGAACGTTGTAGCGGCGGAAATCAAGATCGCTCTTGTAGACCTTGGTGACCCACGGCAGCTCATCCAGGTTCTCAATCACGGGCGCTTCCGGATTGTGCTGGAACCCGCCGTTCTTGCGGAAGACGACGCCCGGAATCTCATCGAGAGGCTTTCCCAGGGCATAGTCGCGAATCTGATAGTCGAATTCCCGTTTCACGACGAAATCAATCGCCGTGGAAGCGCTCAAGCATTTTTCCGGCTCGACGGTGACCGGAGGACCGACGAAAGCCACCTTCAGGCTCGGGTTCGAATCCTTCATCATCTCGGCAATCTTGATGTCGACGTGGAAGCCGGGCGTGGAGGTAAACAACACCAGTAGCTCGAAATCCGGAGCCATCGCCACCGTCTGCTCAATGGAAATCTTGTGGGGCGGGGCATCCACGACCTTGCTCCCGGGAATCATGGCAGCCGGGTAGCAAAGCCACACCGGATACCAGTAGGATTCGATCTCGCGCGAGGCGGGCCAGCGCGAACCGGCGCCACCGTCAAAGCCTTCAAAAGAAGGGGGGTTTAAGAAAAGCGTTCGCATGAACTCCCTCTAGGGTAACGGGTTTCTCTGCTCCCCACAACCAGGACACGGCTCGGTGGTATCCAAAGGAATCCGAGCGGCCAGCGGGGGCGGGCGAAGGGCACCTGAAGAGAAGGGAGGTTCGCCGTTCAAAATCAGCACGTTAATGAAGCGAGGTGTTCAGAAGGAACTCATCCCCGGCGGCCTGCGATTCCGGCTCAAAGTTGGTGTAGTTGACGTTGAGCTGCACTTTACCCACCATGCGGCAATCGATCACGCTGGACATACTCTGGGGGACCGCACTGCCGTTCTCGATCCGGTAGGCTCTCTCGAAATCGACGTGCTTAAAGAAGATGCTGGGATTTTTCACCAGGCGGCCCTTTTCAAATACGGGTAAGAATGTCGCCTCATCCAACCACATTTCTCCCTTGAACAACCCGGGCGCCTTTTTGCGCGGAGACAGCGCAAAAACGTAGACCCAACCCGCGTCGGCGGTGAGCTTCTGTCTGCCTTTGAACTTGAATTTGTAGTTCACCGGCGTGATGGCTATGCCTGTGTAATTCTGGGACTCCTGCTCGGCATCGAGGTAGCGGGCAATGACTTCCTGTTTGACAGTGCTGTCGCCCTGGAACCCAAGCACCTTGTACGTGATCTTTCCCAACTTGGAGATGTTCCGCAATGCGTGCAGTTTTCCGTGCTTCTGCAAATGCGGCACGGAGGCGTCGATATCGACCTCCATAGACACACCTTGCAAGGAGGATTGGTGGGCTTGCGTAGCAGTCAGATAGTTCTGGATAATGCCAGAGGTTTCCGAACTCTCCCCGAGCATATCGTCATCGGAAGCCAGAACTGGAACTGCGGTAGAACAAACTCCAAGAATCAAAGCAATCGCAATTGATTTCAACGCCTTTACTCCATGCCTCCCGAAAAGCGGCGCCATACTGGCATTGCCGAATCCAGATTCCAGATCACCCATAGTATCAGAAGTCAGCCACACGGGAATACCAGGACCCATACCCTACCTTTCGACGCTCACCATAGAGATGCTGCCACCCAACCCAACTATTCGACCATTCGACGGATTGTGCCCAGATTGAAGGACGCTGACGAGCGGGCCAGCCGAGGTAAAGATTCCTTAATCCTTTCGGACACGCCGTAAAGCTAACGCTTGCAACCTGATCCAGCCTTCGCCTAGGCTTCGGCTGGCGAGCCGATTTATATGACACGCGGCCTGGTCTGGAACGCAAGCTGATATGCTAACTAGCCAAGGAGAGGAGCCTGTATGCATCGCCGATCATTCCTGAAGCGGACCTTGGGCAGTGCGGTCGTTCTTGACGCGTTTCCTTACCACCTTTTTGCCGGTCCTGAGAAGAAAGCGGCTTCGGACCGCGTGCTGCTGGGCCCGAAAAAGATACCTGTAAGCCGGCTGGCCCAGGGCTCGGGAACCAATGGCGTGGGCGGAAGCTCGAATCAAACCCGCAAGCTGGGACTGCATGGCTTGGCCGATCTGTATCGCGCCGCGTACGACCATGGCATCACGTTGTGGGATTCCGCCGATCAGTACGGCACACATCCACATTTGCGAGAAGCTTTGAAGAGCGTCCCGCGAGATAAAGTGGCCATCCTCACCAAGACGCACGCTTCCACCGAGCAGGAGATGCGAGATGACTTGGACCGGTTCCGCCGTGAATTGAACACTGACTACATAGACATTCTCCTCTTACATTGCATGCTGGACGAGGATTGGGACCGCCGCAAAGCGGGCGCGATGCATGTGATTGAGGAGGCCCAGGCAAAGGGAATCGTGCGCACGAAGGGCACCTCCTGTCACGTCCTCGAGGCACTCAAGACCGCGGCGAAATCGCCCTGGGTGGAAGTGGATCTGGCCCGATTCAACCCGGCCCAAGTGGCAATGGACGCCGATCCGGCCACGGTGTACGGAGTGCTGAAGGAAATGAAGGCGCGAGGCAAAGGTGTGATCGGGATGAAGATTCTGGGAGCGGGCAAATTGCGAAACAAAGTGGACGAATCGCTGCAGTATGCCTTGGCCCACGAGGTGCTCGATTGCTTTACCATCGGCGCGGAAAGCCGCGAACAGATGGAAGATCTGGTTCGCAAAATACCTGCCGCCAGCGTGTGCGGCTAGCCGGCTGGGTTGGTTTTCGATGCCTCAGCCCCACGCGTCAGCTTGGGGCCACTTTCCGCCCGCGCTAGCCCCAAGCTGATGACGCGTTTGGCTGTCCGTGGAATTAGAAGCGATAGAAAACCAGTAGCGTGTCTGTCGGATTAGGGATCGCCGTGTTGGTGAAAGTGAGTGTAGCGCCGTTGGCCGTGTAGTCGGCGCCGGCGTTAAGAAGGACTCCGTTCTTGTAGACGCGCAGTCCGCCTGTCGGTGTATTGACCAGCGTGAACGAGGTGTTGAAGCCATTGATCAGGCCCATAGGGTTCTCGCCGTCGGAAAAGTATACGATCTGCGCTGGGCCATTCACGCGATAGTAGGCCACCAATATGTCGGCCGGCAGCGGAATATTGGTGAAGGTGATTGTCGAGCCGCTGAGCGTGTAGTCGTTGGATAGGTGCTGCAGGATGCCGTTGCGGAAAATCTCCAGGCTCGCCGCGGGATTAGGAGTTTGCGCGAGTGTGTATATCGAGTTGACGCCATTCATCGCGCCACCCGGTATCTCGGCGTCGATGAACGTGACGTTGACTGTGTTGCCGGTGGCTGCAGCCAGAGCCGCCGCCAAGCCTGCAACCTGGCTGATCTGAAGGGGCAGGGTAATCGAGCCGGTGCCCGCGAGGGGAACAGTGATCGGATTGACCGAGGTGCTGTTTGCGATCTGCAGTGTCGCGGCGAGACCGTCGCTAGCTACCGGCGCAAACTCGACATTGACCTGACAACTCGAACCCACGGCGAGGCTCGCGGGGCAGGTTGTCGAACTGACATAGAAATCACCGGCATCAGCTCCCGCTATCGAATAGCCGCTCAACGTCACTGCCAGGCCGCCGGTGTTCTGGATATTCACAGGCAGCACGCTGGTGTCGCCCAGTGTCAGCGTTCCAAATGCGAGAGCCGGCGTAAATGTGAGCTGGGCGCCCAAACCAGTGCCGTTGAGGGGTACCGTTTGTGGGCTGTTGGTAGCCGTGCCGGCGATCTGAAGCGTGGCGCTCAAAGAGCCTACCGTCTGTGGAGTAAAAGTCACATTGATTTGGCAGGAGGCCGCGCCCTGCAGAATCGCACCGCAGGTGTTCGAGCTGATGGCAAAGTCACCTGCATTTGTGCCGGTGATGCTGAAAGTGGCGAGGCCCGCCGCGGCAGTGCCCGCATTCTGGACCGTCACCGCCTGGGATGCGCTGGTTGAGTTGATGACTTGCGCAGCGAAGGTGAGTTGGGGAGTAACCGTCAGAAAGACCCCTACACCCGTTCCCGAGAGCGAGCTGACAATCGGATTGGGCGTGCCGCTGTTTCCAATTTGGAGATTTGCAGTGAAGGCTCCGGCCGACCCTGGCGTAAACGTGACTGCCACTTGGCAGGAGGCCGCTCCCACCAGGCTCGCTCCGCAATTAGTTGACGAAATGGCGAAGTCGCTTGGGTTGGCGCCCGCCAGCGATAAGCCGGCCAGAGTGATCGTAACGACTCCGGCATTCTGCACGAGCACAGTCTGAGAGGAGCTGGTAACTCCAATGCCTTGCGCGCCAAATGCGAGGGAAGGCGTAATGGTCAAAGCCGCGGGTAGACCCGTGCCCGAAATGGGCGCCGTTTGCGGGTTGTTTGAAGCGCTATCGGTGATCTGGAGCGTAGCGCTTCGAGTGCCGGTAGCCAGGGGAGAAAAGGTAATGCTGACCTGGCACGACGCTCCGGCTGCCAAGGTTGTGGCGCACGTATTCGCGCTGATTGCAAAGTCTCCAGCATTCGCGCCGGTCAGGCTGAAGGTGTTCAGAACGGCCGTGACACTGCCGGTGTTTGTGAGACTCACGGCCTGTGCCGCGCTGGTCGTACTCAGATACTGAGAGCCGAAGGTAATCGTGGATGGCAGGCTGAGCGTCGTAGTCGCTCCGCTGCCGGTCAACGCCACAGCCTGCGGACTGTTTGTGCCGTTATCGGTGATTGTGATCGACGCCGTCCGGCTGCCAACCGCCTGCGGAGAGAACGTGACACTTAGCTGACATGAGGCACCCGCCGTTACTGTCCCGCCGCAGGTATTGCCGCTGAATGCGAAGTCGCCGGGGTTTGTGCCGGTGAAGGCAATGCTCGAAAACGTGACGGGCGCACCGCCCGTGTTCTGGATGGAAACGGCCAAGGGCGCGCTGGTTGTGGACATCCCCGTTGCCGGGAAGGCCAGGCTGCTGGTGACGGTGAGCGAACTGCCCAATCCCGTGCCGGTGATGCTGACCGCCTGGGGGCTGCCCGGAGCAGTATCGGCGATTTCTAAGGAAGCCGTTCGGATGCCGGGACCGGTTGGAGTGAAGGTTACACTCACCGCGCAACTGGAAGTGGCGCCGATGCCGGCGCCGCAAGTATTCGCGCTGATTGCGTAATCGGACGCGTTGGCGCCCGTCAGCGTAAAGCCGCTGAAAGAGTACGCCGTGGTACCCGGGTTCTGGATAGTCGCGGTTTGTGCTGCACTCGTCGAGGCTACGATTTCCGCGGCAAATGTCAGGCTGGGTGTAATGGTCAAACCCGCCTGGCCGGTTCCGGAGAGCTGAACTATCTCCGGACTCCCAGAGACGTTGGCCGCAATTTGAAGCTGTGCGGAGCGTGCGCCACCCGCGGCCGGAGTGAAAGCGACGTAGACGGTGCAAGAGTCACCGTGAGGCAGCGAGCTCCCGCACGTATTGCTGGTAATGGTGAAGTCGCTCGCGTTCGTGCCGGCAATCGAGAAGCCGCTGAAGTTCACCGCGTCCAAACCGACACTGGTGACCAACGCGCCTTGCGAGGCGCTTGTGGTTCCAACCGTCTGCGTCGTAAAGGTCAGGCTGGAAGTCACGGTCAACTGCGGAGGGATACCGGCGTCGGGGTTAGTGGGCGGTGGCGACAGCGATACGCAGGCTGAATTCGCTGTCAACACGTCGGCAATCGACTGAGGCTGCGAGCTGGGCGGAACAAACCACTGCATCGTATAGGACGCGTCTCCGCTTGAGGTAACGAACGTCGCGGAGTAGTAGGCGCAGGGAGTCACGGGCGTGGTCGGCTGCAACAGCACCGAGAACAAACCTGAGATCACGCTGGCGGTGGTCGAAGTCGGCGTTACCGATGAGCCGGTGCCGCCAACCCATGTCAGCGTCAGGGTTCCGTTGAAAACGGACCCATCCGGATTCTCCACGGTGTCCTGAACCAGCGTCAACGACTGCCCCATTCCGTTCTGCGCCAGCGCCAGGCTGCAAAGGATGGACAGGATTAAGAGATGGCGTAACTTCAGCATGTCGCCTCATTTCGGAAATTGCCCAGTGCTTTGGGCGACTTCAGTCAACCATCCGCGCACGGCTGCTCTCGTCTGCCCGGAATGACAGAGTTCCGGCAACACGCTGTTTCCATTGGAGTTGCGCTGAGAGGGGAAATTTTGGAGTTTTGTGACCAGGCTTGAAGACCCGGGCACTCGCGAGCTTTTTCGAGTCGCGGCAAGAGAGCTTCAGGCTCGAGCCGCCACTTGAGTAATGGCAGCACCTAGCTTCCTGTGGGGTAATCGTGGACGACCGCCAGCGCCAGATACTGAACACGCTCATTCAGATGGACAAGCAGTTCGGCAAGGGATCCGTGCTGATGCTGGGATCTCGCGCCGCCGCCCCGGTGACGGTGATTCCAACCGGATCGATATCGATCGACGCGGCCCTCGGCGTCGGAGGGTTCCCGCGCGGGCGGGTTGTGGAAGTCTTCGGACCGGAGTCGTCAGGGAAGACGACACTCGCGCTGCACGTGATTGCGGAGGCTCAGCGCGAGGGAGGGGCCGCGGCCTTCATTGACGCCGAGCACGCGCTCGACGCCCCTTATGCCGCCCAACTGGGCGTCGATGTCGATCATCTGATTGTGTCGCAGCCCGACTACGGCGAACAGGCACTGGAAATCACTCAAGCGCTGGTGGCGTCGGGCACGATAGATGTAGTGGTTGTCGACTCCGTCGCGGCCTTGACCCCCAAAGCTGAGATTGAGGGCGAGATGGGTGACAATCACATGGGCTTGCACGCACGGATGATGTCGCAGGCCATGCGAAAACTGACGGCGGGGGTCTCCCGCACGAACACCTGTCTGATTTTCATCAACCAGATTCGCGAAAAAATCGGCATCGTGTTTGGCAATCCGGAAACCACCACCGGTGGCCGCGCACTGAAGTTCTTCGCTTCGGTTCGAATTGAAATCCGCCGCTCGGCAGCCATCAAAGACGGCGAGGCGGTTGTCGGGAACCGGACCAAAGTCAAGATCGTGAAGAACAAAGTCGCTGCTCCCTTTCGGGAAGCCGAAGTGGATGTACTGTATGGGCAGGGCATTTCGCGCGAAGGCGACTTGATTGATTGCGGCGTCCAACAGGGGCTGGTGGAAAAGAGCGGCTCCTGGTACAGCATCGAGGGAGAACGCATCGGCCAAGGCCGCGAAAGCGCCCGGCAGACACTCCGCGGCAGTAAGGGTCTGGCGAAACGCCTGGAGCTGCGGCTCCGCGAGAAGTTCGAACTCCCCAACGTCAAGCCGCCGCGCGCCGGCGCCGGCACGGAAAGCGCGGCTGGCTCGAAGGCGGCGAACGCAGCAGGTTAGGGAATCCACGCTGTTTGCTTGTTTAGGAGTTTGACTCGACAGACGTTCTGCCTCTCCTCGCTCACGCGATAGAAGGCTGACGTGCCAATCAGTTTCCATCCAAAACGCGGCGTACCCGATAAATCGGCCTTGAGCAGTTTACTGACCCCCCGCTGGAAACAGCGGGGCGTTTTGCATGCGGCCCGCATTTTCCGATCAACACTCGCCAAGCGTGACCGCTTTCAACTCATTGCATGCAGTTTCTCAACGTGCCTGGGGTCTAGGGCTACGCGAGGTCTGCAACGGGCTCGCGATCTTTGCGCCCGCTCCGGTGTGGCCTTCCCCTTCCGTCCACGGGGTCGGCACCAGCGCTTCCACAACTACGTATCAATATCAAGGCAACGTGGTCACGGTCACCGATCCGGCCGGCAAGCAGAAGACGTACACCGTGGATGCCTTCAGCGAACTGATTCAGGTCACCGAGGCCAGCCCCAACCCGGCTACGGAGCCGACGCACCAGACTTACTACACTTACGATCTGTTGGGGCACTTAACGCAAGTGTCGATGCCGCGGACGGTTTCCGGAACCGTGGTGACGCAAACGCGCACCTGGGTTTATAGCTCGACCACGCAATTACTAACGAGCAAGACTCCTCCGGAATCCGGCGCCACCAGCTATACATACAACACCGACACAACGCTTGCCACGGTGGTGGATGCGAATAACCACGAGAAGAAGTTCACTTACGACACGTATGGCCGCGTGACGCAGATCTCGCGCGGGACGCTCAGCGGCAGCACCTTTACCGAGGACACGAAGCAGCGCTCGAACTATACCTACGACTCCTCGCATACAACTAACTGCGGGAGCCTGACGAACACCATAGCTCTCCGTCGCGAAGTTCCTCTACTTGATGGCAGGGGAGTTGTGGTTTCCACTTCGTACCATAGCTCTCCGTCCCTGAGGTTCCCGAGGTTCCCGTTGTTTGAGACACAGTTCATCCTCATTGTGTCCCCTTCTCGCGTGTCTCATCTTTGGGGGGAACTCCAAACGCCTTGATTCTGGCTGTCCCCTCCGGTTTCGTCATCAGCGAAGGGGACGGAGCGGACTGCCGTTTTCGCGAATTTGATGAACGCCTTGATTCTGGCTGTCCCCTCCGGTTCTCCGGTTCGGGGGGAAGGTCACCCGAAGATCCCGATAGCTGGAAGATCCGAAGATCCGAAGATCCGAAGATCCCCCGAAGATCCCCCGAAGATCCCCCTACTTCGTACCATAGCTCTCGGTCCCGAAGATCCCGAAGATCTCTGCGCGGCGCGCGGGCGGCTACTTGTTCTTAGGGCTGGTCGTGTAGAACTCGTAGCGGATCTGGTACTTCACTGTCTGGCCGGGCTGGATGTCGAAGTGGAGATAGGGCTCGGGTGAAAGCACGGTGCTGACGGACCAGAAGAGGAGTTTGAACAGCGGCTGGCTGCCGGTGATGTGCACGCCCGCGCCGGTCTTCTGGTTCTCCACACGAAAATCGTAGTCACTCTTGGAGGATCCGTAGCCCTTGAGCTGGACCATCACATATTGGCCTGCTTGGTCTTTCGGGCCAAGGTCCTTGACATAAACGAGCCGTTGTCCCTGGGTTTCGACGAAGCTATTGAGCTCACCGGTGGCGGTGAGTGCGAAGGGGAACGTTACGGTGAAACCGCGGCCGACAGGCGTGCCGTCGATGACCAGGAAGTTGTGATCGTAGACTTCAGTGGATAGGGTCTTCGTGCCCGTGTTCTTGAGCGAGTGCTCCAGGATCAGGACGGGCTTGCCTGGCTCGAGGCGAGCGGTCTTCGTGTAGGAGTATGCGTAGCCGGAGGTTGGATCGGCAGCCTGGTGATGGAAGGTGACGCGATCGGCCTTGGGTTCGACTTTCCACGTACCATTGCTCACAATTTCGTAGGTCTTGAAGCGATCGAACTTTTCTTCCACGGGCTTGCGAAGAACACCGACCCCGATGCGGAGGAACGTGCCGCCGGGTTTGGCTTCGTCATAACCGATGGCGGAGGCGCCGGAAAGGAACTCTTCGACCGGACCGCTGATGGCGTCATGAATCTTCGGGTCGTAGTGCTCGAACCACGGGCCGAAGTAGTTGTGGCCGGCATAAGCGAGGCTAGCGAAGACGCCGGACCAATCGAAGCGCGTGCCGCGGTAATAGCCCGCGGCGGCATCCGGCAGGTAGAGTTTGGCCTGGATGACGCCATTCGAGATAGTGGCTTGCAGCGGAGCAGTGGCTTCCGCGGCGAAAGCGGCTTGCGCGCTCAGAAGCACCGGCAAGAGGCTGATGATGGTTGTGGGATGCGGTCGACTTTGCATGTTCTAATTCTTCAACACTTACCTGCCCGAGGTCAGTGTCGACCGGCCGCAGCGCCCTGCCCCACAGGACTTGCATGCGGGATCGGCCCGGGACTCTCGACGCCGAGCAGGTGGAGCGGCAGTACTTTGCCGGTTACGGTCGCAAGCGGCTCGGCGATGACTACCTCCACCGAGCCGGAGTGCCGAAAGAGCCTCGCCGCCAGTGATCCGCCATGATGCCGCGCCAGTTCTTCGAGGAAGCATTCGCGCACCGCCGCCGTGTTCGACAGTCCGGTTCGCGGGCTCGCGCGCAACACCAGAGCCGTCTGGGCCGGGCCTTCCTTTTCGACGAGCTGGTAGTCGCCCGGGGCGCCACCCAGACGGCTCGGCAGGGATTCCTCCAGGATGCGAACCAAATCGGTGCCCGCCAGAGTTACGCCTTGTCCGGTAAGCTTCCCGAAACTGCTAATCTCGCGGATCTGACGGGTCAAACCTACCTTGCTGAACGCGCAATCGCAGCCGGCGCGCTCGATACTGCCGCTGTCGTCCAATTCGACGTTGATCAGGACACGTGGAGCGAAGGGCGCAAGGGTAGTGAACAGGAGGGAGTTCACCTCCTGGTCAGATAGCGGCGCGAGCCTGCGGCGGGTGATGGCCGCCAACGAATCCTCGAACAGATGGACACAGTTGCCCACGGTCATCTGCCGGCAAGAATACCCGACGGGCCCAACGTCGACAGTCGAATAGAACGGATAAACCCGTCCGCCGACTGCCTCGAGGAGTGCTCGCTTGGCTGGCGTCAGAGCCTCGCCGCCGACGGAGAAGATGACGCCGCTGATGTCGAGGCCGCGTTCCAGAGCGGCTGCGGCAACGCGAACCGCCGGACTCACGAACCCCCCGAGGAAGCACTCCACTCCGGCCGCCTTCCGGCGGGCGATATACCCGGCTACCGCCGAAAAGTCGTTGCCGGGCAGGTAGGTTGGAAACGGGGATCGCGATCCCGCCAGCTTGCCCGCCACGACCATCGCTTTGGTCACGGCGCGGTAGTGCCCGGAATCACGCAGGGCGCCGCCGACCGCATACCAGCGTTCGGCACTCCAGCCGAATCGCCGGCCCCGCAAGGTCATCGTGAGCCCGGTGGCGGATGGGAGAATCGGGAGTAGAGCGACGAATTCGCGTTCGCGCAGGCCCAGATCGTCGGCGAGCAGCGCGTTGTACCGCTCCCAGTAAATCTGAGCGGTCACGCTATGCTGCATGCGGGTGCCTTTGCCGCGGCTTCCGCTGCTCTGAGCCTCGATGCGGGTGGCGAATCCCGGGTTGTGATAGCTGAGTTCGTCGGAAGGGATGAGTTCGCCGGCGCGCAGGATTGGGGCTTTGCCCTTCATTTCATCCTGCGTCAGGTAAACGTCCGCGCGGAGCAGCGCTTCGAGCGCGCGCTCCAGACCGTCGCGGCGGACGCTCTGCTCCAGGTCGCCGTATTCGCACTGGGCCAGCTTGAGCATCCGGCTATAAGGGCTGCGCGGATTCAGGTAAACCGCGCGCCGGAGAAGATCCAGGAAGTTCGCTTCACGATTCTCCACTCGGCGCCGGATGTCACCCGCGGGATCGGCGATCGGCGGCGTTCGCACGAGCTCGAACATCCCAAGCGCCATGCGGGAGTAGCGGCGGATTTCGGGAAGAAGTCTCATTGTGTCGCAGGTTTCAAAAAAGAATATCAGACATCGCCCTCGTGAACCAGCGGCGCAAGTCTGTTATTAAATCGTTATGATGAGCGTGTTGTGTTGGGAATTTAATCCATGAACGCCGCCGAGATGTTTGACGTAAAGGGGTACGGCGTGATTGTTACGGGCGGCGCCAGCGGCCTGGGTTTGGCGTTCGTCGAGGTGCTTGCCGAACATGGCGCTCGTGTAACCATTCTGGACTGCAACCGCGAACGAATTCAACGCGAGGCTCCCAGACTGACAGGTCTCGGCATGGACGTGCGGGGCGTTGTAGTGGATGTCACCGAGCGGGAGCATCTCGACGCGGCGTTCGACGAAGCTGCCAGTTTCTACGGCCGCTTGGACGTGGTTTTCGCGAATGCGGGCGCGGACGCCGGGCCGGGCTTTGTGGGTTTGGCGGACCGGAAAAGCCGTCCCGCGGAATACGCCATCGAGAATTACGAGGACGCCCGCTGGAATTCCGCGATCCGCGCGAATCTGGATTCGGTTTTCTTTACGATCAAGGCGGCCGCGCGGCACATGAAGCCGCGCAACTCGGGCCGCATCATCGTGACTACCTCGAGCGCGGCGATTCGGCCAGCACCTGGCGTCGGAGTGGCGTACGCGGCCGCGAAGGCCGGGGCGGCTCACCTGGTGCGCAACACGGCGCTCGAGCTGGCGCGATATAACATTCTGGTCAATAGCATCGCTCCCGGCCCATTCGTCACCAACATCGGCGGCGGCCACGCCCACAAGCCGGAAGTTCAAGCCAGCTTTGCGAAGCGCGTGCCTTTGCAGCGAATGGCGCACACCGACGAAGTCAAGGGGCTGGCCCTGCTGCTGGCGTCGCGGGCGTCGAGTTTCATTACGGGAGCGCAGTTCGTGATCGACGGCGGATTTACGCTCGGCATGGTCGAATAACCGCCGAGGCCTGCTCATAAGGATGTGAGAAACGCAGGCTAGGCCGACTGATGCCCACGGCAATGGGAGATCACGGCACGCACCTTGCCGCTCAATTCGGGTAGTATTTGCGGGACGCGCTCGATGCGCAAAGCGGTATCTTTGCCTACGCTCGAAAGGAACGACTCCGAGAGACGCGCCGGGACCAGGTTCCAATCGGCGCCGTCCGAGCAGACAACCCGGATCAGGAAACGGCGCAGCTCTTCCTGCACCAGCTGCACCTGCACCACGCCGGGCACCGCTTGCAAGCCTTCCAGCATCGACAGCGAGTGGATGGACGAGCCGTCAGGGAGCAAGATCAGATCGTCGGCTCGGCCCTCAATGCGTTCAAGAGTAGGCAGGCTGCGCCCACATGGGCAGGGACCGCGCCCCAGCGTGACCAGATCACCAAGGCGGTAGTTCAGCAATACCGTTCCACGATTTGTGAGATTGGAGATGACAATTTCGCCCGTCTCCCCGGGGCCGAGGGTCCGGCCCGAGCTGTCGATGGCGCGGACAGCAACTTGGTCGAGACTCAAATGAAGTCCTTGGCGCACTTCGCACTGAAAGGCGATCCGCAACGCTTCAGCGGCCTGATAAAAGGAGAATACGGGAATACCCAGATGCTCTTCGATGAGGGTCCGGTCGGCGTCCGCCATGCGGTCGGCACCGTAGACAATCGCTTTCGGCAGGTGGCCGACGGCATTCTGCAGGCTTACCCAGCGGTAGAAGGCGCCGAGATGCGCGCCATAGCCGCCTACCACGGTAGGGCGGAATTCCTCGAGGCGCTTAAGGATCTGAGTAAAGGCCTCGGCGGGCGAAACGATGATGCGTTGAAGCTCCCAGCGTGAAGGGACCCACGAATGGGTCTCGTAGAACTGCCGAATCTGCTTAGGAAGGCCATCCGGCCGGGCTATGACGGCTTCGCGGTAGCCGCTCACTTGCTTCAGGATTGAGGACATCGCGAGGCGTTGGCGGTGTCCGTGAGCGAGCGAGAGAAACAGAGCCGCCGCTTCGTAGTCGATGTGGCGGGCGCGGCCCGTTGTGCCGCTGGATTGAAGCCGGAGGCTACAGAGTTCCCGGCGGGCAGGGCAGAACTGCGCCGGATTCGAAAGCACTTCGTTCTTTTCAATCAAGGGCAAGCGAGCAAGATCCTCGGCAGTCCGGAAGTCTTCGGGGCGAAGCCGGGCGGCCAACATCGCCTCGCGATAGAAGGGAACTTCCCGCCAGGCGAACGAGACGATTCTCCGGACACGCCCGTTTTGCACGGCCTGCACGCGATCGAGGGGCCAATACGGCAAAGAGGACTCGAGCCGAACATGCCACGCGGTAAACGCACTCCAGCGGAGGCGCGTAAAGAGGTTTGCCATAGAAAAGGTTATCAGCGTCGAGGCTTTGTCTCATTCCAGCGGATCAAACGGCGCCAGGGACCAAGCCGGAGAACGGCCAGCCAGCCAGCCGGATGATAACCGGCGCTTTCAACCGCACGGAGCCCGGCCTGGTTCTCGGCATCCACCACCGCGACCATGCGTTGAAAGCCGGCTTGCCGCAACGAGTGCAGACAGAACTTAGAAACTTCCGTCGCCAGGCCGCATTGGCGCATTTCAGGGATAGTGAAACTCTTGTGCGGAAAAGCAGCGTCCGGAGCAAGCGGCACCTCGGCGCCGAGTTCTTCGCACCAGGCTTTTTCGACGGCCACCCAACGTACGTGGCCGATTCTGCCTTGCACACTGGCGATGAAGCAGCGGTCGCCTTTGCGGAGCCGGCTGGCGGTCTCCTCCGGGCTCGTTCCCGGGAGGAGATCCTGCAATTCACACCAGCGGTCCGGTGGCAGTTCTCCAACGGTCACGCCCAGCATTGGACAAGCCGGTGGGACCGGGTCCCACAAAGATCGTTCGAAATAACGCATGCGGCGGAACGCAGTCTCCCCGAGTATCTTCCAAAAAAGCAGACGCGGGCCACCATCTCGCCAGATCTCTGTGACTCTGCGGATGACAGAGGGAGGCGT
>Ga0302326_10015315_pt1 | contig 16144 bp, 14 predicted proteins | sample Palsa_T0_3_FD_202264 | JGI IMG/M metagenome (GOLD analysis project Ga0302326, IMG submission 202264) | Peat permafrost microbial communities from Stordalen Mire near Abisko, Sweden - Palsa_T0_3 | ecosystem: Environmental > Terrestrial > Soil > Palsa > Peat permafrost | place: Sweden: Abisko... | reverse complement strand
GGCGACGCGTTCGACATGTTCCAGTCCATTCTCAAGATCACGATGATCACCGTCCAAGTCAATGGCAACGAGATGGCATGGGTCTGCGAGAACCACTTCGGTACCGCACCGAACGTTCAAAAGGCCTACAGCATAGAGACGTTCGCGTGGGATGACGATGGGAATCTGCTCATCAAGACCTACTATCCGATGCCAGAAACCGTGGGTTCCGACAGTGACCCGTACGCACACCTTCTCAATGACCGGCAGTGACGGCCATCGAGGTGAAGGCCGTGGCCGCAAGCGATTTCCAGCGGGGCAGCTGATGCAGGCGACGGCGGCGGAGACCGTGGAGGCCATCACCGCGCAGTGGACGACGGCAGTCCTTGAACAGAATGGTGTCGCCGCCAGCGTTCGCGGTGTGACCCTCGAACCGGTCGGCACCGGACAGATGGGTTCGTGCTACCGATTGTGGATCGACTACTCCGCCGGCGACGGTCCGGACCGGTTGATCGTGAAGCTGCCGGCAACCGATCCGGCAAGTCGCGCCGCCGGACAGCTCGGCTATCGCTGCGAGACATCGTTCTACCGCGAGATCGCTAACAGGGTCCAGGTCGACATCCCCCGGTGCTACTTCGCCGCGATGAACGAGCTGGGTGACGGCTTCACCCTCGTGCTGGAAGACCTCGCACCCGCGCAGCAGGGCGACCAGATCACTGGTTGCTCGGTCGATCAGGCGGCTGCCGCGGCAGTCAACGTCGCGGGCCTACACGCTCCGACATGGAACGACCCGTCGCTTCGTGAACTCGACTGGCTCATACCGGATCTCACGGCGAACGCCGAATTCACCGCCCCGCTGGTGGTGAGCGCCACCGAGCAGTTCCTGGACCGCTATGCGGTGACGCGAGAAGCCGCGGCGACGTTGCACCGGTTCGCCGAACGATTCGAGGATTGGGCGACCGGGCACACCGAACCATATGCACTGTTGCACAGCGATTACCGCCTGGACAACCTGATGTTTGCCGCCTCAGATGCATCCCGCCCGGTGGTGGCCGTCGACTGGCAGGTCGTCATGGTCGGCTCACCACTGCGCGATGTCGCCTTCCTGGTGGCGACGGGTCTGTCGACCGAAAGCCGTCGCTCCGGTGAGAAGGGAATCGTCGACGCATACCACCGTCGCCTCGTCGAGCTCGGAGTCGACGGCTACAGCGCAGAACGGTGCTGGGAGGACTATCGATTCGGCTTGTTCCAAGGCCCGTTCATCACCGTGTTGGGTGCGTTCGTCGCCCAGCCCACCGCCCGCGGCGACGAGATGTTCACCGTGATGGCCGAGCGCTCGGCGGCGGCAATCAACGACCTGGATGCGATGTCGCTCCTGTGACGATCCTGGGCCAGATCGACATTCTGGTGGCCGCTGGTGGCTGAGCGTTACCGCGGCCGCGTCGCGGTCGTGACAGGAGGAACGACGGGAATCGGGCGCGGCATCGTCGAACGCCTCGTCGGCGAGGGGGCTTCCGTCGTCACCTGTGCACGCCATGTACCTGAGTCCCCGTTGCCCGACGGAGCGTCGTTCATCGAAGCGGACATCACCGACGAGGAATCGGTGGCCGGCGTCATCGACGCTGCAGTCGACCGGCACGGACACCTTGACGTGGTCGTCGCCAACGCAGGCGGCGCGAATATCGGGCCCTGGCCCGACGAGTCCTTGGACCAGTGGCGGGAACTCGTCAACCTCAACTTGCACGGCACCATGCTCACCTGCCGGGCAGCGTGGCCCCATCTGGTCTCGGCACGGGGGAACATCGTCGTCATCTCCTCGCTCTCGGCGTGGATGGGTGTCGGCGAACACGAGATGGAACGGATGGGCGGCTTCCAGCCTTCGGCCGCCTATCAGGCGAGCAAGGCCGGAATCGAAGGACTGGCAAAGCATCTCGCCGGCCGCGGCGGTGAACACGGTCTGCGCGTCAACGTGGTGCGTCCCGGCCGCATCCTCACCGACAAGTGGGAAGGCTTCCTCGGCGAGGACGGCCTTTTCTGGCCCCACTACCGGAGCATTCAATTGCTCAAGCGCCACGGCCGCGTTGAGGACGTCGCCGCAGCCGTGGCGTTCCTGGCCTCCGACGAGGCGGCCTTCATCACCGCCGCGGTCCTCGACGTCGACGGCGGCGCAGTCGCCAAACTCTGACCAACTTGGAGGAACCGTGCTCAGCCCATTCGACGACTTCCCGATTCATCCCTCAGCCGATCCGATCGCCCACCCCGCCACCGGCGACATCAACCACTACGACCGGTACTGGTTCAACGGACATCAACGCGACGCCGAGTTCTACTTCGGCGCGGCGATGGGGCACTACCCGGTGCGCGGCGTGATCGACGCCGCTTTCAGCATCGTCCGCGACGGAGTGGAACACTCGATATTCGCCTCCGGCGCGATGCCCACCGACCGATCCACCACGATCGGGCCGATCCGCATCGACGTGGTCGATCCGATGCGCACCATCCGCTACATCGTGGAACCCAATGAGCACAGCATCGCGTGCGACCTGACCTTCCGCGCCACCACGGTCGCCATCGAGGAACCTCGCCAACAGCGGCGCACGCCCGAGGGCATCCTGCTCACCGATCACACGCGACTGACCCAGTGGGGTACCTGGCAGGGCACTGTCACGGTCGACGGCGACGAGCTGCACATCGATCCCACCGAGGTGTCGGGCACGCGAGACCGTTCCTGGGGTATTCGCCCCGTCGGCGAGCAGGTGCAGGTCATCCGGGAAGCTATGCAGTTCCAAGTGTTCTGGCTATGGGCGCCACTGCATTTCGGCGATCGCTTCACCCATCTGGCGCTGCACGAGCACGAAGACGGCAGACGGTGGCTCGAAACCGCCCTGGTCATCGATCCGATCCCCGGCGGCGCAGCCCCGTGGAGCCGAGCCGGCGTCCGCGAATGCCACGACATCCGCTACGAAATCGAGTGGGAGCCCGGCCGCCGCGAGATGAAACGTGCGCGACTGTGGTTCGACGACCCCGACGAGGGCGAGGTGCTCATCGAGGTCGAGAAGGTATTGACCTTCCGCATGCGCGGCATCGGCTACTGGCACCCGCACTGGGGTCACGGAAGCGTCCACGGCCAGCTCGAGACCGGACGTGAGTCGATCCGGCTCGAGGATTTCGATCCCACCGACTTCGCCTCGATCCACCTCCAGAACCTTGTTGTTGCGACGATGGGTGACCGCCGCGGTGTCGGCGTCGTCGAGCAGATCGCCATCGGACCCCATCGACCGAGCGGTTTAACCGGCCTCCTGGATGGACATCGGGCTGTGGGTCCGTCGTAGCGACTCTTGAACCAGGCCGATACGAGATGGCTTTACGTCGCGTCGAGGCCGGCGGTCAGCACGTGCCGGAGCGCACGACGATCTGCCCGGATTCAAATACGTTTGGTTCGAACATGGTATGCCGGGCAATCCATTAAGCGACCTGCGCAAACATGCTCGCTTGGTAAGACCGATTGATGAGGGATACCCCAATGACGTTGCTGCCGTTTCGAAGGCGGAGTACTAGTGGGCACCAGTGAGTGTGCGCATAACGATGAGGGTGGCGATGGGCCGGTCGGCCACGCCGACGGCTCGATGTTGATCCATGTCAGCACGCATTCTGCACCGCACGCAGTCTGCCGAAGCTCATTGGCAACGCGGCGATGATCGCTGCCTTACCGGGGATTCGACTCGCATAGGCCCCTTTAGCCACATAGGGTCGCATCTTCGCTCCGATTCGGCGCTGGCCATACGGCTCCCACGTCGAGATCCGCGGCCTTTGAGGCCAGCGGGGCAGTTCAGGAGCAAGTCTGCTTGACGCGGCTATTCCGCGTTGTCCTGTCGTCACACAACGAGGCGACACGTACTGCTACTGGCCCAAAGCTGTTTTAAATCAGGGTCGTTGACGATGAAGCACGGACGAGAGTCGAGGCCGCCAGTCCACGGTTACTGAAATATGAAGATTTCCAAAATGTTTCACCACGTTTCCGAGAAGATTTCCTCACATTGAGTCGAGGGGTTGATTTGCGTCGTGGACAGGCCGACCCTGTGTATTACCGGAGGCGGCTCCGCGCCCCACTGGAATCGGCTCCGGTGCAAAGGAATACAACGGACCGCAAATATCAGGAGAGTGACATGGCCCAGGCAAACGATGTCCAAACTACAACAGAGCCACGACGCGAGAACGGCGAGCTGCACAAGCACGAGCAAGAGTTGAGGGAGCTGGCCGCACGCGAAACCATCGACCACGATTTGGAGCGAATTCGCGACCGGGTTGAGCTGGCTCTGCACGAGGCGCACGGTGCGCGTCAACAGGCCCAGCAGGCGAGGAGCCGCGCGCAGCAGGCGCACAACGCTGCGCGGCAGGCGCACAACCAAGCCAACCAAGCCAACCAGTCCGCCCAGCAAGCGCACAACCAAGCGACGCAGGCCGCCCAGCAGGCTCAGCAAGCGCAAAACGAGGCCAACCAGGCCAGCCAGCACGCGCAGCAGGCACACAATCAGGCCAACCAGGCTGCCCAGCAGGCTCAGCAAGCGCAAAACGAGGCCAACCAGGCCAACCAGCGCGCGCAGCAGGCTCAGGAAAATTCTGAGCAGGCCAACCAGCAGGCGCAGCAGTCGGAGGATCAAGCGGCCAGGACCTTCGAGTTGGCCAACGAGGCCGATCAGCTGGCCCAACACGCGCGTCACAACGCGCGGCACCTCCAGCGCGTCTAGGTTCACACAACAAGCGGCATGAGAACGGCCCCCGGAGTCATCTCCGGGGGCCGTTTTCTACTGACAGCGGGGACAGGATTCGAACCTGCGACCTCTGGGGACAAGGCGGTCGCCGCGAAGATCACCACGCGACGCGTCTGGTGTCCGCCGGGTAAGGCGAGCGTGCACATTGCCATCGCGTGCCGCCCACTCACGCATACCGAGGTCAAGAGCGAGAACGGAATAGGCTGCAGGTCTCGCAATCCGCTGGGCACGGATATGATCCTTGGTGTCATGAGCGCGACGATCGATAGACTCGACATTGGCGCGCTTCCGCTTGCGCCGAAAAATCCGCTGCCCATTCGGCAGGTGCTGTCAGCGGCGCGGGTTTTGCACACCGGACTAGCACTGCTGAGCGAGGCCGGCGGACCGGTGACCCGCTTCGTACCGCTGCCAAAGTTCGTTGCCCCGGCCCTTGTGCTGGTTACCTCGCCGAGCGGGGTGCGCGATGTGTTGGGACGCACGGACGAACTCACCGAGCGATGCCAGATCCACGAGGAAGTGCGGAACCTGGCGGGCGACAACCTCTTTTCTCTGCCCAACAGAGAATGGGCTCCGCGCAGACGCGCACTACAACCGGTGTTCACCAAACAAAACGTCGACGGCTTTGGCAGACACATGACGCAGGCGGCGCAAACGTTCGCCGATCACTGGCGCGAGGTAGGTGACGTCGACCTCGACGCTGAGTGCCGCCGACTGGCCATGCGGTCGCTCGGCCGCTCGATTCTCGGTGTCGACGTCAACGAATTCGGTAACGAGATCGCACAGAACATGCACGTGGCATCGGCCTATGCGACCGATCGTGCACTGCGGCCGATACGTGCGCCGCGGTGGCTCCCGACGCCGGCACGCCGTCGCGCTCGCGCCGCGGTTGCGGCGATGCGCCACGTCACCATGGACATCCTGCAGGCGTGCCGCGCAGATCCGACCCGCGATGCACCGCTGATTCAAGCGTTGATCGCGGCCACCGACCCAGATACCGGCCAGCCGCTGTCCGACGACGACATCTCCAACGAGCTGCTGATCTTCATGCTGTCCGGCCACGACACAACGGCGACGATGCTGACCTACGCCTTCTGGGAATTGGGGCACCATCCCGACATGCAGGACCGGGTCGCCGCCGAGGTTGCCGAGATCGGCGATAGAGAACTGACACCCGAGGATGTCCCCCGGCTCGAATACACCGCCCAGGTGCTCAACGAGTCGTTGCGACTGTGCCCGCCGGCCGCGGGGGTCGGCCGGTTGGCGCTGCGCGACATCGCGGTGGACGGCTACCGAGTGGAAGCCGGCACCATTGTGGCCGTCGGAATCAATGCCCTGCACCGGGATCCGGCCTTGTGGGAGCGCCCGCTGGTCTTTGACCCCGATCGGTTCAGCCCGGAGAATTCCACCAACCGCGACCGCTGGCACTTCATCCCGTTCGCCGCGGGGCCACGTTCGTGCATCGGCGAACACTTCGCGATGCTGGTGACAACCCTCGCGCTCGCCACGATCGTCCGGTCCATCCGGATCCGTTCGACGGACAAGGACTTTCCTCTCGAATCGCCGTGCACCACTGTCGCGAAGGGGCCCATCCCGGCCCATGTCGACGCGCGGCTGTGAAATTGGCTGGGCCCCAAGCGAATCGGCGGTTCGAAGCGGTACAGCCCGACTCCGCTCGCAAAGCCATCCAAGACTGCGGCTACCAGCTGCGATAAGGCGAGGTGTCGAGGACAGCGGCAATCCGGCTCGCCGTGTCCGGGTCGAGGGTCGCTCGCCACGCGTTGATCTGATCCGGGGCAGTCCGCGCGAAGAAGGCCAGAAGGTTGAGGTACCGGTTGGTGGCGTGCGGCACGTTCTGGAACATCTGGGCCAGACGGGGCAGCATCCGGCTTCGCACGGTGACCGCCTGGTCCAGCACGCCGTTGATGTCCAGCCGCGGCCCGAGTTCCTTGCCCACGAGCAGCCGGTTCATCATCCACACGGTCGCCCGTATGTCGCCGCAGCAAGCCGCGGCGATCTGGTCGCCGGACTTGGCCGTGGCCCGGAAGTACGGGGCCAGAAAAAGCTGGAGGAACTTCAGCGAGTCGACCGCCGAGATGACGATGAGAATCCATTGCAGCCGTTGGTGCTTGGCCTTCAGCTGGCCGATGTGCCGCCCGATCAGGTAGGTGAGCTCGGCACGGTGCCCCGTTTCGAGCAACTCGGCAACGAGGCCGCCGTCGAGCAGGATGATCCGGGTGCCCAGGTAGCTTGTCATCGTCGAACCGCCCTTGACCTCGTCGGTGACGTAGCCGTCGATCGGCTTGTGATAGTCAAGCCGCGAGCGGACCTCGTCAAAGACCGCCTGGAGTTCCGGCAGCGAGGCGTGGCTTACCCGCACCGCCCCGCCCAGCAGGCGGGACCTGGCGATCTGCAGGGACAACCAGATCGAGGCACCGAGCGCGACGAGCGTGACGAGGAGCGGGAAGAAGGTAGTCAGCCCGATCGCCACGACCAGGGAAGCGCTCAGGGCGAGCACCAGGCGAGAATGCTCGGAAGGATGCAGCAGTGCCCGGATGTCCAGCGGGGCCGCGCCCGCCGCGCTAACCGGCGCGGCGGGCGGCGGGCCTAGCGGAGCCGACCCCCACCATTGCTGGACCGGTGGCGCGGCGGCCGGCGGGGCGGCGGGCGGTGGCGCCAGCGTGGATGGTTCCGGTGCGGCTGGTGTCGTAGTCATGTTCACCCCGAACGTCGCTGGAAAATGGTCTGTGCGCAAGCCTCCGGCGCCGCAGGGGTGGGTCATAGAGTAGTCAGCTACTCGATTTCTCATGCGTCGAGAGTTAAGAGAGGTGGGTCTTTTTACCAGCCAGCCGGAGCAGCATTTGTAGGCGATGGACGGCGTTAGCCTGCCCGGACAACGGGGCCCACGACCGCTGCGTTACTTCTGCCCGCTGCGGGCGATGCTCGAGGACAGATCCTCAACACAAGCCGTCTAGGCCGCCCCGCGGCGGTGAATTGGCGGGCCCCACCCGAATCGGCGGTTCGAAGCGGTTGGCCCGCGAGGCTCAAAGCTCGTGCTCGATATCGTCTGTTGCTTTTTCGGCGAGCTGGTAAATGCGGCGCCCGATTTGAATCCCGATGCCCATCAAGATCAACGCTAGCGGGATGTTTCCGCACAGTCCGGTGATGATCGAGGTCGGACGGTCGTGCGGGGAAGCGGTCATGATGTCGAACCAGACGTCGACCAGCAGCAAGACGCCGGTAGAAAATGCGGCGATGCTGAGCAGGTGGGAGCGTCGAAACCCCAGAATGGCTGTGGCGGCAAGGAATGCCACGAGTCCTATGTCGAACCCGACCCATGCTCCGCGCCAGTGATACGCCTCGTAGTGGGTGGGCAGCACCAGTTCTAGGTACAGAACCCAGGGGATCAGGAATATCGCCGCAGCCGACGCAACGAAAGGCCGGAAGTACTTGTCAACAATTTTGGTGATGTCCACTGAGCCTCCGATCGAGATCGCGGATTTCGTTGGTGATGAGCATGCCGGATTGAAGCAGGTTGGATGGCTACATCCGCTTTTCGAGGGCATCGGGTTATCGCTGGGCTGCCGCGGACGCTGCTGTCGCGCACCGATGTTGTCGCACCGCAGCTAGAGCGTGCCTTGATAGCAGTAAAGAAAGTCGTCACACGCCGAGTCTCTCGGCACGGCCGTACGAACACCATTGTCACGCTGGGACATACTCCACGACGTAGTCGCTGAGGGGCGCGACTCGCGCACAGTACGGAGAAGTGCCCTCAACTCTGCTGAGAAATATAGGGAAAATGCCCCATGCGCGGAGGCCGTCTGCCGGTGCATTCTTAACCACGCCGCGTGGATGTTGCGCTCGATCCTGACGGCTGCGTTTCGGGGGCTTTTCCCTTCTGAGCTGAGGCACCTGCCCTTGGGGGGTCATCGGCCGACCGCATATAAGCGAGCCTGCAAAGAAAGGCAAGGACAATGGCTCTAGACATCGTCGCCTGGCACGACCAATCGCTGGCCGACCATCAGCAGAAGGTCAGTACCTGGTCGGCAAAGGGATATCGGACCAAGTCGCTGTGCGTGTACGGCGATCCTGGTTCTCAGTTGTATGCCGCGGTGATGATCCTCCGACCGGTTGTCATCCCCGAACGTGCATGGTTTGCACTGAGCGCCAGCGAATTCCAACAGACCTTCGACGAACAGACGAAGGACGGTTTCGGGCCTTACATCGTCAGCGCCACCGGGCCGACGGACAACCCGCTGATCGCGGTGTCGTTCTGCCCGGTGACGCCCGCGCCGCTCACCCGGACCAGTCTCAGCGCCGACGAACTCACGACGCTCAACGACCAGGCGTTTGCAAACGACCTAGTGCTGCGTTGGGCCGATGCTTTCGGCACTCCCGGTGATGTGCACTACATCGCGGTCTGGTGGCCCAACCCGGTCGAAGACGGGACCACCGCGCAACGGGCGTGGCAGAACGACGGGGTGGCCGACGACGGGGCGACTGCCCAGGCACGTTTCGTCGCCGTCACGTCGGGCCGGGGTCGGCCCGTCCATATAGCTCTCGACCCGGCCGGCGGGGTCTTCGAGGTGTACGACGACACCGAGATCGGACCGTGGGTGTCGCAGGTCGGCATGACCAGCCAGCAATACCAGGACGCATTCGATCAGCAGACCAAGGCGGGTTTGAGCCCGGTCTGCGTGGCCGCCTCTGCGAGTGGCGGCGACACCAGCTTCGCCGCCATCTTCGCAGGGGCCGAGGACCCGACGCCTCGTCAGTTTCGATCCTCGGCGGACGCGGCCTGCGCGCCGGTGGCGGCCGTCGACAACGTCATCGAGACATTCCTCAAGGCCAACGACATGCGTGGCGTGTCCCTGGCCATCCTCAGTGGCAGCCGCCTCGTTTATGCCAAGGGCTACACCTGGGCGGAGCCCGACTATCCCGACATCGTCCCGACCACCTACTTCCGCCAGGCCAGCGTGTCCAAAACATTCACCGCGTTGGGCATCTATCAGCTCATCGAGGAGGGCGCGAAATGTCCGGACGGATCGACCTTTTCGCTGGACACCCTGCTGCAAACGGTTCTCAAGCTCACCACCCCCAACGGAGGCGCTCCCGCAGACCCCCGGTTCGGACAGATCACCATCCGGCATCTTCTCGAAATGACCAGCGGCGTGACGGACGTCTGGGGCGGTGGTAGTGACGCGGCCGCGGTCGGCGGGGCGGCCCACCTGCCGGCATCGGCGCAGGACTTGGCCAGATACACGGCCTCGCAGAAGCTCACGAACGCACCGGGCGACACCACCAAGGCGGCTTACAACAACACCGGTTACATCCTGCTGGGGTTGGTGGTGTGCGCCCTGCGTGGCGGGGACTTGATCACGTCTCTGCAACCCAAACTGCTGAAACCGCTATCGATCACCCGGGTCCGCCTGGCCCGAAGCTTGCGGGCGGACCAGGAGCCGGGCGAGGCGTTCTACCATCCCCGTGTGCAGGGGACAACAAAAGCCGTACACAACACCTATCTCGCGAGTGGTCATTCCTTGATGACCCCCGATCAGCCCTTGGTGCCATACGTTTACGGATATCCGAACGTGGAGAGCACACCGGGAGCGGGCGGGCTCTCGGCCGCGGCGACCGATGTTGCCCGATTGATCGCCACCTTCAACGTGGCCGGCGACTCGCCAATCCTGAAGGAAACGACGCGGTCCACCATGCTGCAAAACGCCGCCTACGCCACGGCCCATTACCCCGGGCACGGGTTCTACGGCTTCGATCAGGTAGACGTCATCGATGCCGCCAAAGGCTACTACTCCGCAAACAAAGGTGGCGCCCTCTTCACCAGCGACAATGCCTACTACTTCTGGATGGGTGGCATTTCATTTGTGATCTGTGAGAACGGCCACGGATCAATCGGCGACACCCCGTTGGTGACAGGGCTCGAGGACGCGGCGAATGCACAGAACTGGGGTGACGTCGATCTGTTCCCGGTCTACGGCATGCCGTCGCTGTAGGGTCGCCGAGAAAGCCCGCCGACATTGCCCTTGGAACGCGTCTCGTCTGCGAATCGCGTTGTCGGACTGACGATTTGAATCTGCGAGCACTTAACTGCCGGTAATCGCGGTAACACATTTCCGCAGTTCGGCGCGGGTGGTCAGCCGTGGTAGCCTGGGAGTCAGAGATTGGTCGGTTCGTTCAGTGGCGGCTCTGCGGTCCGCCCGCCGGAACCGTACTCGGCAAGTCCCCTAGCCCGACTTCCAGTCGATATCAACGTAGTTCGGGTTGAAGCCCCGCTCTCCGCGTTTACCCGGTAGGACGGTGACCACAGCGACCTCGGCGATGATCTCGCCGCGAATTGCCTGCGTCCACTCCGCCTACCGTTGCCGCAGCTTCTTACCCCTACCAGGCGGCGACCACCAGTCGCGTTTGTGGTTGGCGCGTGGCGAACCTTGGGTTGCCAGCCGAGCCGCCGTGTGCGGAAGCGGAGCTTTCTCGTTAACTTGTGTCGGGCTGACAGGATTGGTCCGAATCTGCGGAAGTCTGCCAGCAGGTGCCTCATCCCACCGTGGACGAATTGTGTTTGGCGCCAGATGCGCTGCGGCTTAGCTATGCCATCACCAGCTTCGTTCTCGCGCAACCCGAGCATGCCTTAGTTGGCGTAACGAAGCGGACGGTGACATCTCGATTACCTCAGCCTCCGGCGAGCCATTCCCCATAGGTGTCGTGGCGGAACTGGTAGGCGATACCGGTCACACGCAGCAGTCCGGCATTACGCGCCCACTCCAGAAATGTGGCCGGTCGGCGCGGAAAGGTTCGGGTGAAGCGGAACATAACGGAGGCAATCGCATAGCGCGCGCTAGCACCTGCCGTGAGCGACGCGACCACGATGGCCAATACCAGCCCGGCCGAGAGACCGAGTACCACGCCCGGCAGTACCCAGGCCGGCCAGTCCTGCAACGCAGCGCTGGGGGGAAGCCCCGGGAGGTGGGCCATTTTGTAGGACCCGTCCGGAGCCCGGTAAGTCGTGTCGTCGGGCTGGGTCGCTAATTGGAGCCAGCGTGCTAAGCCGAGCAGTGGCCCGATGGTCAGGCACACAGCGAGCCAGACAAGAGCGACGATCATCCAGTTGAAGAGGTCGTCGTGGATTAGTCGTCCTGCGTCCTGTCCGAGGCTGAGACGTTCCTCTGGTGTTGTTCCGAGTCCGGACATCAATCCGAACCCCAAGCCGAGCGCAAGGACAATGGAAAGCATGAAGGGACTGCCTTCGGAGTGAATGCCGCCGTGCGCATAGTCGCGCGCGGCGAAGTGCGCAAGTAGCAAGCCGGCAATGATGCCGACAACCAACCCGCGAATCAGTCCTCTGCGCCATCTTGATCGGCCTGGAATGCGCCACGCAGAACGTTTGGAAACTTCCCGGCCGCGCGTAGCAAGGCGATCGGCAGTCCTTCGATTCCGCGCTAAGCGCGCGTACGCGCTGGGAAGGTCTAACGCGGTCCCCAAGGCAAACATCAGACCGAAGAACGAGCCCGCGGCGAGACCCATGGAGAGGTCAATAGGAAATTGTCCGTGCCAATACCCTCTCCAGTCCCAGTCGAGTGAGTACCAAGGGACCGCCAGTTCCGTCTGACGGTCTAATCTCGCGACTTCCCTGGCTGAATCAGCGATCCACCAGGCCAGTATCCCACTGGTCACAGCTAACCCAGTCCCTAGCGCGATCACCACGGCACCGACCAGGGCGTGTAGCGCTCGGCATGTACGTGTTCCGGCTAGCTGCCATATTCCGTCGAGAGCAATTTGCGTGCCGCCGGAGTGCTGCCGGCGACGCCGTTGGAGAAATAGAGCCAAGGCACACAACCACCGCTGGACATCTTCCTCGGTGTAGTTCGGGGCGGAATCGCTTTCCGGTATGGCGTCAACGGCTGCTGGAATGAGGGACGCAAAGAGTCGTTCGCGGAACTTTTCGGTATCGCGACACGCCGCAAACTCAACGGCGGTCTCATGCCCGCCGCGTTTTAGGGCCGTTGCCGCCAAGCTGAGCAACCACGGCGTGCGCAAGGCCGTCGCCAGAACCCCATCGGCCTGATCAAGCTGGTCAGTAACCGGTGCCCACTCTATGTCGGCACGACCAAGCTCATCGCGATACTGCTCGAGATAGAAATAGACGTCCTCCGCCGATAACGGCTGCAGGGTGACGGTTGTTGCGAACTGAAGGCCCGCATCGGGTTTGAATTCGCGGATCGCGTCGTACACGGTGCTGCGGCAGGCGATGACAACAGCCCTGTCCAGCCAGGGTGACTTATTCAACCGATCTAATGCCGAGCACGCCAGTACCGGTACGGCGTCGGATGGGTCCATCTCGTCGAGCCCATCCAGAACGGGAAGTATCTGGTCTGCTTTGACCATTGCGCGAGCAACCCGGGGGTTGAGCCCGTAGTCAATGCTTAACTGGTGGGTGAGCCACGAGGTGAAATCGCGGCCACCGTCCCACCCGGCTGCGTTGACGCGGACCGGTACCGGTTCGTCGGCCCGCACCGCGTCTGGGAGCGTCTTACGATATTGCAGTTGGTCGAGTAAGAGCTGAACCACTGCGACGGTTTTTCCGGCACCAGGCTCCCCTAGCACGACCAACCGCTGTGTCTTTTGGTGCCGGAAATTAGGGCCGATCTCGGCGAGCGTGCCGGTCCCGTCACCAGCGGTGAACCAGCGGGACTCGGGACGATATTCAAGGTCGTCAACAATCATGTTTCGGCCGCCACAGAGCTGGCCGAGAAGATCATTTTCCCGTTCAGTAACTCTGCGAGCGAGCTCGTTGGCGGCACCGATCAGAGCAGCGTGTGATGTGTCGGGTCGCATTCTTTGCCAAAGCCGAGCGCCGACGTACTTGGCGGCAGTTTCGCCGATCTTAACGGCGATACCCTCTACACCCGTCACAGTCCTAAGCTTTCCACCGATATGGCCCCCTACGTCGCATCTTGAAGCCGGATGCCCGCGGAGTTTTACGCTTCAAAGCTTCTGCGACCTCACCATCAGTCGCGCATTGCCGCCTTCGGGACGATCGCCCACGTACGTAACACAAACGCGCCACGACGGTCCGCCGCGGCGCCTGTGAGAAGACTGCCTATCGCACGGATCACTGGACGATCCAATCTGCCCGGAGGGATAGTTAACGGGGGCGTAAGTCGTCGTTTGTGTGTCATGACAATTGGACAGGCCGAGGTCGCGAGCATTCACTGATGGATTCGGGGGAGAATTCCACGGCGAATGTCGGGGGCACGCAGCCTGCGGCATTCACGGCGCCGGTGATCTCACTGCCTAAAGGCGGCGGGTCACTGAGGGGCATCGGCGAGAAATTCGCGGCGAATCCGTTCACCGGGACCGGCGCCGTCACTGTGCCCGTCTATCCGAGCCCAGGCCGGTGGGGATTCGGTCCCCAACTCACGTTGAGTTATGACTCCAACCGTGAGATCACAAAGAATGCACGCGCTTCTCGATAGAGGGTTGATCGCCCCGAATCCCCCTGCCACCCCCGACGCGGAGTTTGCCACCCTTCAGGAGGCCTACGGAATTACCGCCAAAGGCCGTCGATACCTCGACCTAATCGCCAAACTGCGCGACGACAACTGGTGAATTGGGCGGCGAACCTTGCTGCCTGGGCCCGGCAGCTACCTCAGCGCTGTCCGGTCGACCTTGAATCCGGCCGCTTCCATTTCGCGCGTGAGGTCGATCTTCCAAGCACCGCGGGCGTCGACCTCGACGTAGACAAGGCCGTCGAGGTCCGATGGTGTCTCCACGCCGTCGTCATAGAGCATCACCACTCGATCGCGGCCAAGCAGCGCGAAAAAGTAGCCCATCTCGAAGACGACGTTCTGCCGCGCTCGCGGCCGATCATCCTTTTCTGTGGCTGCGCGCCCGATATCGTCGCCTGTCGCCAAAACAATCGCAAACCTGCTGTTGCAGCGTACCTTTCGAGTTTCTCGAGCACGGTTGATCCGCCGCTGACCTGTTCATGAAGGATGATTGGCTCGATGCCGATAAGGTTGCGAACGAAGCGCGCGACCGTCTCCTTCCGCTCACTATTACGACCGTGGACGATGAACACGTCGGTCTTTTCGTTCGGCTCGCTCACGGCCACCTCGAACGGTGTCTCCGGTGCGTCATCTTCCTGCATCTCCACTTCGGTGATCGCACTGCGGAGGTATCCGATTCCGCGCTTGATACCCCGCCGCCTGGCCTCGTCGAACGAACTCTGTGGTGTGCCACCGGGGCCGATAGAGTACGCGCTCAGCGAGTAGGTGTTATCGCGAAATTCGACAAGGGCTGTAGTTGTCTCACCAACGGTGTGGCGCAGCACTGTCTCCGTCGTGGTTCTCCACTCGCTGAAGTCGTCTGGATCGCCGTCCTTGGCGGCGGCGATCTGCTTTTCGAGGAGTTCGACCTTGCGAGCCTTGGTGAGGGGCACGGCGGTCAGCTTTTCACAGCGGCAAACGAATCGGAGCACGGCATCGGGGTCACCGTCACGCGCCATAGCGCGCTTGTAAGTAGCGCTGCGCCCGCTCGGCCTGCTGTTCGGCTCTGGGCTGGTACCGGTCGGCCGCTTACTGGGCAACACGGGCGCGACGTGCCGAGAGCACCGCCCAGCCCGCCGAAAAGACCGAGACTACTACCCCGGCCAGACTGATCACATCGCTCAAGTACACGTCGATCACGTTACGAGACCGCACGCGATCGCCTGCGCCATCGGGGATCAGCTCTGCGGTTGTCGCAGCCGAGGGGGCTGATTCAGTCGGCGCCGTCATTCGCCGGCCACTGCGCACGTTCCCAATCATTAGCGACGCGAATGTTCCCAAAAGTGTTCCCATCGGGCATGAAAACGGCCCCCGGAGTGATCTCCGAGGGCCGTTTTCGTCTACTAGCGGGGACAGGATTCGAACCTGCGACCTCTGGGTTATGAGCCAACCGAGGGCTGTTGCATCTCAGCGCATTGAGTCGCAAAACCGCAATTCAGCATGCCAGTTGCGCGTGCGCCGTCCCTCACTGTCCCTCTCAGTCCCGAGCGTTACGCGGCGTGTGGTTCACAAATCCGTTCACACACATGCCCGCCACGGTTCGAGGTCATGAGCGCTAGTCAAGCGGGGTCGACGAAGACCGGTGGCTCTCCCAACATTCCAGCGACCACGGCGGCGAGCTGATTGGGCTTGCCGATCAGCCCGAGCTGCAAGTCGGATTCGCGTTTGAGGGAGGCGGCGGCGTCGTCGCTGACCCACGTCTCGTCGTAGAGGCGCTTGGCGGCACGTACGGCATCGGGAGACTTCTGCGCGATCTCCTCTGCGAGTGTCAGCGCCGAAGCCAGCGGATCATCACTGTTTCGCGTGACCAACCCGAGCGCCAAAGCCTCGCTC
>Ga0302326_10015308_pt1 | contig 16150 bp, 15 predicted proteins | sample Palsa_T0_3_FD_202264 | JGI IMG/M metagenome (GOLD analysis project Ga0302326, IMG submission 202264) | Peat permafrost microbial communities from Stordalen Mire near Abisko, Sweden - Palsa_T0_3 | ecosystem: Environmental > Terrestrial > Soil > Palsa > Peat permafrost | place: Sweden: Abisko... | reverse complement strand
GCGGTAATGATCGCTTGCACTTCGGTATTTTTCAAAACCCGGTCGATGCGGGCCTTCTCGACGTTGATGATCTTGCCGCGCAGTGGAAGGATCGCCTGGAACATCGAGTCGCGGCCGCTCTTTGCGGAGCCGCCGGCCGAATCACCCTCCACCACATATACTTCCGATCGGCGCGGATCGGTGGAACGGCAGTCGGCGAGCTTGCCGGGCAGCCCACCGAGGTCGGTGGCGCTCTTGCGACGCACCAACTCTCGGGCCTTACGGGCGGCGAGGCGCGCCTGCGCCGACGACACCGCCTTGTTCACCACGGTCTTGGCATCAGCGGGGTTGGCCTCAAACCAGTGGGACAGCTTGTCGTTGCACGCCTTCTGCACGAACGACTTGACCTCGGTGTTGCCCAATTTCGTCTTGGTCTGGCCCTCGAACTGCGGCTCGCTGACCTTGACCGAGATGACCGCGGCCAGGCCCTCACGGATGTCGTCGCCGGTGAGGTTGGCGTCCTTCTCTTTCAACAGCTTCTTGTCTTTGGCATATTTATTCACCACCGTCGTCAGCGCCGCGCGGAAGCCCTCCTCGTGGGTACCGCCCTCGTGGGTGTTGATGGTGTTGGCGAAGGTGTGCACCGACTCCGAATAGCCTGCGTTCCACTGCATCGCGATCTCGACCTCGTGGCCGGGACCCTTGTCGGAGAAGTCCACGATGCTGGCGTGGATCGGGTTCTTGGTCCGATTGATGTGCTTGACATAGTCGACCAGACCGCCCGGGTAGTGGAAGGAGCGGTGCTTGACCTTATGCGGCGCAACGGATTCGGCGGCGATTTCTTCCGCGGACTTCGGCGCCTCGGCGGTATCGCTGACAACTTCGTCGACAACCTGTTCAGCGACGACCCGCTCGTCGACCAAATCGATGGTCAACCCCTTATTGAGGAACGCCATCTCCTGAAGCCGGCGAGCCACCGTCTCGAAGTCGTAGTTCGTCGTCTCGAAGATGCCCGGGTCGGCCCAGAATCGGATCGTGGTCCCGGTCTTTTTGGTCTTGTCCCCTTGCTTGAGAGTGCCCGGCACCGAGCGGTCGTACGACTGGTACCACTCGTAGCCGTCGCGCGAGATCTCTGCCTCGAGTCGAGTGGACAATGCGTTGACCACCGAGACGCCCACCCCGTGCAGACCACCCGATACCGCGTAGGCGCCGTCGTCGCCGCCGAACTTGCCGCCGGCGTGCAGTTGGGTCATCACGACGTCGACGGTGGGAACGCCGGTGGAGTGCGTGGCCACCGGGATGCCGCGGCCGTTGTCGGTGACCTGAACGCCGCCGTTCTCCAGGATCTTCACGTCGACGGTGTCGGCGTAGCCCGCCATCGCTTCGTCGACCGCGTTGTCGACGACCTCCCAGATCAAGTGGTGCAATCCGCGCTCACCGGTGGAGCCGATGTACATGCCGGGGCGTTTACGGACCGCTTCCAACCCCTCGAGGATGGTGATGGAGTCGGCGCCGTACTCTTTCGGATTCTTCTTTTGGGCAGCCACGATCGGAAGGCTCTCCTTGGGTACACGCGCAGGCAGCCCGATGACTGTGCGCTGGTTCGTTGTCACTCTACCGTCAAACGGGTTTAGGACCGATCCTGCAAGGGCGTTTCTGCACAGCTATTTGCGCCGTGTGAGGAATTTTTCGGTCTCCTCCCCGTCTTGACGCTTGACGAAGCGATTTGCAGCCTTGTGACGGCGTTCAGCCGATTGCCGGTGGATCACCCGTAGGTGTCCCGGGGCCCCCGCCCGGCGATGTGCAACCGGCCCTTCCGCCAGGACGGCGCGACCGGGCCGGTGATCCGCAGGCCGGTCACGACGCCGTCGCCGACCTCCGCAGCGATTTTGGCCAGCACTTGACTCTGGATCAGCCGAAGTTGGGTCGCCCAGGCCGTCGATTCCGCCGTCACACTGAGCACCCCGTCACGCAGTGCGGTGGGTTTCGCATGATCGGCGATCTCGTGGCCGACCACCGTCGTCCACCGACCGAACACCGCGCCCTCGGCGACCCGCCCTGACCAGCCCTGCTTCTTGGCCACGTCGCGCGTCACGCTGGCCAAGGGTTGCGGATCGCGAGCATCAGGTCCCGGACCAGACCAACGGCGTCGGCGTGAGTTGCCGGCAACGCCGCGGGTGGGTGGCAGCCGTCGACCGCGTCCGACGTCTTTGCCTTGCATCCGGGCGGCCCCGCGAGCCTCTTCCAGCGCTCGCCGCACCAGGTCCATGCCCGCCATCGCGTTCACGTGTTTCGGTGGCCCGGCGGTGGCGTCCAGCTCGTCGCTGGGCTCGGGTGTGTTGTCTTCTGAGCTCACTGCTCACCCTCCTCATCGACCTGATGGCCGCCCAGCGCGGACGCCGGCCCGCTGTCGTCGTCGTTCAGGGTGATGTTCACCCGTTCGGCATCCCAATCCCGGGGTATGTCGTCGATGACCGCCGCTGTGACCAAGACCTGTTCCGCAGAGGCGGCCGCCGCGGCCAGCGCCGCGCGCCGCGCGGAGTCGAGTTCAGCGAAGACGTCGTCGAGTAACAACACCGGGTCGCTGCCCTCTGCGCGCAGGAGTTCGTAGGACGCCAGTCGCAGCGCCAACGCCATCGACCACGACTCCCCATGGCTGGCAAAGCCTTTCGCCAGCTGTCCACCGAGTCGCAGCTCCAGGTCGTCACGGTGGGGACCCACCAGACACACGCCCCGCTCCAGTTCGGCGTCGCGACGGGCTGCCATCCGATCCAGTAGCGCCGTCCGCAGCAATTCCAGATCGGGGTTGTCGGGTTGAACATCGACGCTGGCGTGGTAGCTGATCGACGCCGGGCGTGAGGCCGGCGCCAAGAGTTGATAACTCTTCTGAACCTCGGGCGCCAACTCGTTGACCAGGTTCATCCGAGCGGCCATCAACTCCGCACCGTGGTTGGCGAGATGCCCATCCCATACATCAAGGGTGTCCAACGCCGCGCGGTCGCCGCGGAACCTCGCGCCCAACGCAGACTTGAGCAATGCCGTCCGCTGACGGAGGACCTTGTCGTAATCGGCTCGTACTGCGGCTATCCGCGGACGGCGCAGCACCGCCAGCTCGTCCAGGTAGCGCCGTCGATCCGCCGGGTCACCTCGGACCAGAGCGAGGTCTTCCGGTGCGAACAACACCGCGCGCAGCACCCCGAGCACCTCCCGTGGACTGCGTACCGGCGACCGATTCAACCGCGCCTTATTGCCCCGACCGGCTGCGATCTCCAGATCGACCGCGCATTCGCGACCCTCGTTGACCACGATCGTCGACACCACTGCCCGCTGCGCGCCGACACGAACCAGCGGAGCATCGGTGGCGACCCGGTGTGATCCCAGTGTGGACGAATACCACAGAGCCTCAACGAGATTCGTTTTCCCGTAGCCGTTGGGCCCGACGAAAACCGTCCTCCCGGGCGTGAGTTCGAGTTCGACGTTCGCCCAGGACCGGAAGTCCCGCAAGCCGAGATGACGCACGTACACCTATTCACTAACCGGGCAGTCGAACCGGCATCAGCAAGTAGACGTAATCCGTCTGAACCGCCGGGAACGGTCCGCTGTCGGTGGGCTGCGGGCTGTCGCCAGCCGGCCGCAGCACCGCTGGGCGGCTTGGTGTGGTGAACCCGAACGAAACCCGCTCCGAGTGCAGTGACCCGAGCCCGTCGGTCAGGTAAGTCGGGTTGAAGGCAATGGTGAGCGGTTCACCGGCGAAGTCGACTGGGACGTCCTCCTCGGCGCGGCCCACGTCATCGGCACCCGCGGAGAGCCGCAGCACGTCGCTGGAGAATTCCATCCGGACCTGGGCTCCGCGATCCGCCACCAGCGCAACGCGCTTGATGGCCTCGGTCAGCTCGGCCACACTCACACTGGCCACCGCTGTGTGCTCGGTCGGCAACAGTTGGCGGAATTTAGGGAACTCCGCATCCAGCAGTCGAGTTGTGCTGCGTTTCCCGTTTCCACTGATACCAAGCAATCCGTCCTTGCCCAGACTAGATCCGGCGCCTAACGACAGATGCACCTCGGCACCGTCAGTCGCGCTCTTGGCAGCCTCGGCCAGCGTCTTCGCCGGCACCAGCACAGCGGCCTCGACACCGGGTTCGGCCGCTGACCACGTCAGCTCGCGAACCGCCAATCGAAACCGGTCGGTGGCAGCCAAAACCACCGACTGACCGGATATTTCGACTCGAATCCCCGTCAGCATCGGCAAGGTGTCATCACGGCCGGCCGCGACGGCGACCTGGCTGATCGCTTCGGCGAACACGTCCACCGGGAGCGCTCCGGTCTCGTCCGGCAAGGTGGGCAACGTCGGATAGTCCTCGACCGCCATCGTCGGCAGCGAGAACTTCGCGCTTCCGCAGGCCAAGGAGACCCGCGTTCCCTCCACCTGGACATCGACCGGCTTATTCGGCAATGCCTTGGTAATGTCAGACAGCAGTCGGCCTGACACCAAAGCTGTTCCCGGAGAGGCTATTTCAGCTGCCAACCGAACTTCGGCAGAAACTTCGTAATCGAAACCGGAGATCGTCAACCCGTCGTCGGAGCCGGTCAGCAGCACGCCGGCCAGTACCGGCACCGTGGGCCTGGACGGCAGGTTCCGCGCCACCCACGCCACTGCGTCAGCGAAGTCATCCCGCACCAAGCGAAACTTCAAGTCGGTCAGGCCGACTGTGGTCGTCGCCACGTTTATTGCGTCCCTTCATCACCAAGAACAGCAAGGCCTGCTCCAGCGGCTCCACCCCCGGGTGAGGTGCGGTAATCCCCGCCGACGGACGCCCGTGCCCCTAATCCGTTTCGAACCGGCTGTCGAACCACAACGGTAGAGCGTCGGACGCCATCTTGAAAGCTAATCGAAGACAGCGACATCTGGGTCCTCGGGAGCCGCGCCCGGCTTGTGGAAGGCGCTGTCCCCAGGGCCTTCTTTGAAAGAAGAAACTATGGAGAGATTTCAGTAACAGTATTAGGTCCTGTGCATGCTGGGGATAGCCGGCGGTCTGTGCTGTTGGGGATGTCGGCCCGGTTGTGGATGACGACGCGCCAGGTTGTGGGTTTGTGTGCAGCGGCTGGGGATCGGCTGCCGTTGTGCACGTGCGGAGTGGCGGAGTCGTTGGTGCGAGCAGTCTGCACACAGCCGTATCCACAGCCGGAGCTGTGACGGATGTGGCGAAAGTTTTTCGAAATTCGGCTGGAGATCAGCGCTTCGAGCGCTGCCGAATCCGAGTGGTGAGCTCTTTGACGTGATCGAAGATCTCCCGTCGCTCGGTCATCTCCGACAGAATCTTCTTCTGCGCGTACATCACGGTCGTGTGGTCGCGCCCGAACGCCTGTCCGATCTTGGGCAGCGACAGGTCGGTCAGTTCACGACATAAGTACATCGCGATCTGTCGTGACTGCGCCAAGGCTCTGGTCTTTCCGGGTCCACGCAATTCCTCGACCGTGGTGTCGAAATACTCCGCGGTGGCCGCCATGATGGTCGCGGCGCTGATCTGGATGGTGCTGGCGTCGGCGATCAGATCACGCAGAACAATTTCGGCCAAGGCCTTGTCGATCGGCGCCTTGTTGAGTGAGGCGAAGGCCGTGACGCGAATGAGCGCGCCCTCCAGCTCGCGGATGTTGCGCTCGATGCTGCTGGCGATCAGCTCGAGAACGTCGTCGGGAACGGCGAGCCGCTCCACCTGTGCTTTTTTGCGCAGGATAGCGATCCGGGTCTCTAACTCGGGGGGCTGAACGTCGGTGATCAGTCCCCATTCGAACCTGGTTCGCAGCCGATCTTCAAGTGTTGCAAGCTGTTTGGGCGGTCGGTCGGAGGAGATGACGATCTGCTTGTTGGCGTTGTGCAGCGTGTTGAAGGTGTGGAAGAACTCTTCCTGAATACCTTCTTTGCCCTCGATGAATTGGATGTCGTCGACCAACAGAACGTCGACGTCGCGATAGCTGCGCTTGAAGGCGACCCTGCGGTCGTCGCGCAGGGAGTTGATGAAGTCGTTGGTGAATTCTTCGGTGGAGACGTACTTGACCCGCATGCCGGGAAAGAGTCGTTGGGCGTAGTTGCCGGCCGCGTGCAGCAGGTGGGTCTTGCCGAGACCCGACTCACCCCAGATGAAAAGTGGATTGTAGGCCCGGGCCGGCGCTTCGGCGATCGCCAGCGCTGCGGCATGAGCGAAGCGGTTCGAGGCACCGATGACGAAGGTGTCGAACGTGTAGCGCCGGTTCAAGCTGGTGCCGGCGGCGGAATCCGCGGCGCCGATGCGGGGTCGTTCGGTGAAATAGTTCGGCCAGTTCTGGTGTGCGCTGGCCAGGGCCTCGCCGTCTTCATCGATCTCATCGTTGTCGGGGTTTTGGTCATCGAGCGCCGCGGCGGGACCGTCCGCCGCTTCGTCGGCTGTCAGGGGGGAGATGCGCACGCCGAGTTCGATGTGTTGGCCGAGGCGTCGACTCAACGCGTCGGTGATCTGGGTGCGCAGGTGACGCTCGATCTCGTTCTGCACGAAGCTGCTCGGTACCGAGAGTAGGGCGAAACCTTCGACGATCTGTAACGGTTGAACGAGGTTCAGCCACGCTCGTTGCTGCGGTGTCAGAGGCGGGACGTACGGTTGCCCGTGGGAGGAGATGCCGTCCGTTGGGGTCTCACCATTGAGTTCGGAGACGACTGCGTTCCAGACGGTCGCGAAACTGGATTCGGGGGCCTCGCTCAACGACGGATCCCCCTGGTGTGACTTTGAAGTACAGCTGTCGGTTGCGACGACAAACTGTCCACATGGTTATCCACAGGTGTGGACAGGACAAGCGTCGCTGAGCCGCAGCTTACCGCCGGCACGCGGGATCGGTGCTCCGAGCTGTCAACAAAGCCCAGTTGACCAGGTTGCCGATCTGCCATTCTTGCTTTGTGGTCGAACGCCGTTCCGGTCTGAAACGGCACTGCCCGAAGCTAACAGTTTTCGTCGACTGTGCCAACCGTTCTGCAACATCGGCGAAGGCTTTTTCGAGATTGTTCAGAGCACCGGTGGCGGGTGTGGTAGCAGTGAAATATCTGAGCCGGGCGAACGATCTTTCAGGCGTGGTTTGACCAGGCGAACACCGGTCAGTACCCTCGTACAGTCGCCCGAAAGTAGGCGATTCGGCTGCGATCCGAGCTTCTGCCCGGGGGCCGCGCCGGATACCAGCGAGACACAAAGCTTTAGCGGGCTTGGTGAGGGCAATCGTGAGCCGCCGGCATGCAGTGCCGGTTGGAACACGATGCCAGATGCAACGAGGAGAGAGTCGTGGCCAAGGGCAAGCGGACCTTTCAGCCGAATAACCGGCGCCGTTCGCGCGTGCACGGGTTCCGGCTGCGGATGCGTACCAGGGCGGGCCGGGAAATCGTGTCGGATCGGCGTCGTAAGGGACGCCGCTCGCTGACTGCTTGATCTTCAAGCCCGGTGTCACAGCGGTGCTTTCCGCGCGGAACCGCATGACGCGGTCAACCGACTTCGATGCCACGGTCAAGCATGGGACTAGAGCTGTGCAGCCAGACCTGGTGATGTATGTGCGGCGCGGCAATGGCACGACGGCAGATGCCCCGAAGGTGGGGCTGATCGTGTCTCGGTCAATTGGATCGGCCGTGCAACGACATCGGGTCGCTCGTCGGTTGAGGCACGCCGCCCGCGATGTCATGGACGGATTGAACGGTGTGGACTACGTGGTGATCCGCGCGCTGCCGAGTGGTCGCGATGTCGGTTCCCCTCGACTCGCCGAAGAATTGCGCGCCGGCCTGCTGCGGGTCAGGTCCGCGAGGTCCGTCCGGTGAGCGAGATCTGGTTGCGGTGCGCGCGCCTGCTGCGCGCCGGTGAGATGACCGTCGTGCGCGGATCGATTTTTGCCATCCAGCTGTACCGGCACATGGTGTCACCGCTGCGACCGCCGACGTGCCGCTTCACCCCAACCTGTAGTCAGTACGCCGTGGACGCCTTGACGGAGTACGGGTTGGTACGGGGGAGTGGGATGGCAGCGATCCGGCTGGCGAAGTGTGGTCCGTGGCATCGGGGAGGATGGGACCCGGTACCGGAGCGCCGGGGAGCCGGTGCCGAAGTCTGGGTGACCCCAGCGACGCTAGGGAAGAGTGATTCTGTTGTCGTTTGATTGGTTCAGCCTCGACTACTTTTACTACCCGGTCTCGGCGATCATGTGGCTTTGGTACAAGGCGTTTTCCGCCGTGCCGTTTCTAGGCCCGACGAGCTTCTTCTCATGGACGCTGTCGGTGGTGTTCCTGGTGTTCAGCTTGCGCGCGATTCTGTACAGCCCGTTCGTCCGGCAGATCCGCACTACCCGCCAGATGCAGGAGTTGCAGCCACAAATCAAGGCGCTGCAGAAGAAGTACGGCAAGGATCGCCAGCGGATGGCGCTGGAAATGCAGAAGCTGCAGCGCGAGCACGGATTCAATCCGATTCTGGGCTGCCTGCCGATGCTCGCGCAGATCCCGGTGTTCCTTGGCCTCTATCACGTACTGCGGTGCTTCAACCGAACCAGTACCGGTATCGGCCAGTTGGGCCTCACACCCGAGCACAACCGCGCGTTGGGGAACTACGTTTTCAGCGCCGCCGACGTCGGCCACTTCCTGGACGCTAACCTGTTCGGCGCACCGCTCGGCGCCAGCATGACGCAGCGCGGAGCCAGCCTCGCGGCGTTCCAAGGCTTCGAATTCAGCCGGCTCGGCGTCGTGGCGGTCGGGGTCCCGGTGATGATCCTGGCCGGCGTCGCGACGTACTTCAACAGCCGGGCGTCGGTGGCGCGGCAGAGTGTGGAGGCGGCGGCCAACCCGCAGACCGCGATGATGAACAAGCTGGCGCTCTACGTCTTTCCATTGGGGGTGGTGGTCGGCGGGCCGTTCCTGCCGTTGGCGATCATCTTCTACTGGTTCGCGAACAACATCTGGACATTCGGTCAGCAGCACTACGTGTTCGGGATGATCGAGAAAGAGGACGAGGAAAAGAAGCGCGAAGCGATGGAGCGCCGGTCGGCGAACGCGCCGGTGCCAGGTGCCAGGCCCAAGCGATCGACGCGGAACGTGGCGACAAACGGGAGCCCCGACGGGGATGCCTCGGCTGTGGAGGCACCAGACGCCGGCACTGTCCAAGGGCCGCACGTCGGCAATCCAGGGAGCCGCGCACCGCGAGCGGGCGCTAAGCCAAAAAAGCGCAAACGTTAAAACCAAGATGGGTCCGGTGCTGAAACCCGGACCCCAGTGCCAACCGGGGAAGACCCGGATGACGGGAAGGAACAGACTGACATGACGGATCTCGACACCTACGGACACGACCCACACGACACGTCGACGGAAGCGGTTCCGGGCGACGGTGACGCGCAGGCCGAGGCCGCGGAGGGCGAGGGCAATCAGGAAGAGCGGTTGGTCGCGGAGGGAGAAATCGCGGGCGACTATCTGGAGGAACTGCTCGACCTACTCGATTTCGACGGCGACATCGATCTGGACGTCGAAGGCAGCCGCGCGATAGTGAGCATCGACGGTAGCGACGATCTGAGCAAGTTGGTCGGCCGCAAGGGCGAGGTTCTCGACGCCTTGCAGGAGCTGACGCGCCTTGCGGTTCACCAGAAGACCGGCGTGCGTAGCCGGCTGATGCTCGACATCGCGGGCTGGCGTCGCGGCCGCCGCGACGAGTTGGCGGCGTTAGGCGACAAGGTCGCCAGGAAGGTGCTCGAAAGCGGCGAGCGCGAGGAACTCGCGCCGATGACTCCGTTTGAGCGCAAGATTGTCCATGACGCCGTGGCCGCGGTGAGTGGCGTTCACAGCGAGAGCGAGGGTGTCGAGCCGTCGCGCCGAGTTGTCGTATTGGTCGACTGAGTCGGCGAAGAGTCACACCGGTGTAATTCATGCGGCGCGGACGGGAGGGATGTTTCACGTGAAACATGCCATCCCCGGCAAGGAGCCGGCGCCGCGGATACCCGCGGCGCCCGCGGAAGCGGCAATGATCTTTGGCGATCGGCTCGATTTGGCTCAGCGCTACGCGGAGCTACTGGCGGGCAAAGGCGTTGAATGGGGACTCCTCGGTCCGCACGAAGTCGATCGGCTGTGGGATCGCCACCTGATGAACTGCGGGGCCGTGGCAGAGCTTGTCGTATCGGGCGAACGGATCACCGACATCGGAAGCGGGGCCGGCTTGCCGGGATTGGCGCTGGCAATCGCTAAGCCGGGGCTGAGCGTGGTCCTGGTCGAATCGCTGCTACGCCGGACAGAGTTCCTCCGGATCGTCGTTGCCGAGCTCGGACTCGATGTCGAGGTAATCCGTGGGAGGGCGGAAGATCGGCCAGTGCGCGACATCGTTGCGGAAGGTGACGTCGTTGCGTCGCGCGCGGTAGCGTCGCTGGACAAGCTGACCCGCTGGAGCATTCCGCTGCTGCGACCGGGCGGCCGGATGCTGGCGATCAAAGGGGAGCGTGCGCCCGATGAACTACGCGAGCACAGGCGGCTGATGACCAGGTTAGGCGCAGTGGATGCCAGGGTGGTGGAATGTGGCGTGAGCTATCTGTCGCCGCCGACAACTGTGGTGGTGGCGCGACGCGCGAATCCGGAATCAGGTCGGGATCCGGTGCGCCGACGCTCGAACAGGGAGGCCCTATGAGTGCGCCACACGACCCGTTCGTCCCCGGAGCAAGAGCGCATGTTTCACGTGAAACATCAGAGTTCGATACCCCGATAGGAGCTGCGGCCGAGCGCGCGATGCAAGTCCTACACACCACCTACAAGCCACTGGACCGACCGCGGCACCGCCGACTCTTCACCATCGCCAACCAGAAGGGCGGGGTGGGCAAGACAACAACAGCGGTGAATCTGGCGGCGGCGCTGGCTATCCAGGGACTCAAGACGCTCGTCATCGATCTGGATCCACAAGGCAACGCCAGCACCGCGCTGGGCATCACCGAACGCCATTCCGGGACGCCGTCATCGTACGAAGTGCTGATCGGAGAGATACCGTTGCACACCGCACTGCGGGAGAGCCCCCACAGCGACAAGCTGTTTTGTGTCCCGGCCACTATCGACTTAGCCGGTGCGGAGATCGAATTGGTGAGCATGGTGGCACGAGAGAACCGGTTACGCACCGCGCTGGCCGAACTCGAGAGGGCCGACTTCGACTACGTGTTCATCGACTGCCCGCCATCGCTGGGCTTGCTGACGATCAATGCATTGGTCGCCGCGCCCGAGGTACTGATCCCCATCCAGTGCGAGTACTACGCGCTGGAGGGGGTGTCGCAGTTGATGAGCAACATCCAAATGGTGAAGGCCCATCTGAATCCTGGTCTAGACGTCAGCACCGTGATCCTCACCATGTACGACGGTCGGACCAAGCTGGCCGACCAGGTGGCCGACGAAGTCCGCCGCTACTTCGGGCCCAAGGTACTGCGCACGGTGATCCCACGCAGCGTCAAGATCTCGGAAGCGCCCGGTTACAGCATGACCATCATCGACTACGATCCCGGATCGCGCGGAGCGATGAGTTACCTCGACGCCAGTCGCGAACTCGCCGAGCGCGGCCGACCAGCACTCGATCAGAGGGACAGAAGATGAGCCAACCGGCGCGGCGCAAGGGTGGACTCGGGCGAGGCCTCGCTTCGTTGATCCCCACCGGACCTCCCGACGGTGACACCGACCCATCGCGGATGGGGCCGCTGCTGGGCGACGCAGCCGCCGATGTCGTGTTAGGCGGCGCGGCGGGCGGCCCGGCAACGGACATCGGTGCCGTATACCGCGAGCTCGACCCGGCGAGCATCGAGCCGAACCCACGGCAACCCCGACAGGTGTTCGACGACGAAGCACTGGCCGAACTCGTGCACTCGATTCGTGAGTTCGGGCTCATGCAGCCGATCGTGGTCCGCGCGCTGGACGGCGCCGCGGGAAATACGGGCGGTCCTCGCTACCAGTTGGTGATGGGGGAGCGGCGGTGGCGCGCGGCCCAAGCGGCCGGTATGGCCGCCATCCCCGCGATCGTGCGGGAGACCGCCGAGGACAACCTGCTGCGCGATGCTCTGCTGGAGAATATCCACCGCGTGCAATTGAACCCCCTGGAAGAGGCGGCGGCCTACCAACAACTACTCGAGGAATTCGGCGTCACCCACGAGGAGCTGGCCACCCGGATCGGCCGCTCTCGTCCGCTGATCAGCAACATGATCCGGTTGCTACGCTTGCCGATCCCCGTCCAGCGCCGCGTCGCGGCGGGCGTGCTGTCGGCCGGCCACGCCCGGGCGCTGCTGTCGCTGGAAGGCGGACCGGAAGCCCAGGAGAGTTTGGCCGCCCGGATCATCGCCGAGGGATTGTCGGTGCGGGCCACCGAGGAGGCGGTCACTCTCGCCAATCGCAGCGAACCCAGTCAGCCGGCGGCGCCGCGGCGCAAGCCGATCCAGATGCCCGGGCTTCAGGATGTCGCCGAGCGGCTCTCCAGCGCCTTCGATACCCGCGTCACGGTCAGCTTGGGCAAGCGCAAAGGCAAGATCGTGGTCGAGTTCGGTTCGGTGGACGATTTGCAGCGCATCGTCGACTTGATGAACTCGTCGACGGCCGACCAGGTATAACGGCTGATTACGTCACTGTGACAGATACGCCACGATCGATCGAATCCCTTTGTACACCAGGCTATTTCGTTGTCGACACGGTGTCAGACCCGGTTTGCCTCGGCGATGAGGGTCTGATGGCCGGCAATGCGGTTCACCGAAGGCCGGAAGCGGATTCACGCGGGGATCGCCGCGGGTACCGTCCGGGAGGTACGCTCGGCTGCGGGGTGGCGCAGAGCGAAATAGCAGCGCCCCACGGAGGCCCAGGAGTCTAGTGTCTGCCCGAATCACACCGCTGCGACTCGAAGGCTTCGATCAGCTTCCCAAGCATGCTCGTCGCTGCGTCTTCTGGGAAGTGGACCCCGCAACCCTCGGCCACAACGACCAGCTCGCCGATCCGGAATTTGAGAAAGAAGCGTGGCTGTCCATGGTCATGCTGGAGTGGGGATCATGCGGGCAGGTCGCCACGGCGGCGCCGACCGAAGCCGGCCAAAGCGAACCGCCCTGCCTTGGCTACGCGTTCTACGCGCCGCCGCGCACCGTACCGCGGGCACACCGCTTCCCCACCGCGCCGGTGTCGCCCGATGCCGTGCTGCTGACGTCGATGCGGGTGGAGCCCGGACCAACCGCCGACGAACTGCCGTACGGCCTTCTCGCGCGGGTGGTCGACGACCTGGTCCGTCGGGGTGTGCGGGCCTTGGAGGCGTTCGGTCGTACCGAGAACGTCGCCGAGTTGGCCGGCCTGCAGAGCGCAGATCCCGAGCTCCAGCCGGTGCTCGAGGTACTGGGTGACTGTTCGGCCGAGCACTGCGTGATCGATGCCGACTTCTTGCTCGGCGCGGGATTCGTCGTAGTGGCGCCCCACCCGTACTTCCCGCGACTGCGGCTTGAGCTGGACAAGGGCCTGGGCTGGAAGGCCGCGGTCGAAGAGGCACTGGAGCGGCTGCTGGAGAGCGCGTCGCTAGAACGGCAACCGGTCGCGGCGGGAGCGTCGGTTAAGAGCCGCTGAGCCGGCCGGCCTGCTCGACAGCCAACTCGTGAGCAAGAAGCTCGGCGAAGGTGAATGTTCCGGTCGGCCGGTCGTTCTTCCCGAGCAGGTATAGCCGCTTGACCGCCGCCAGGATCCCTTCGGCGATCGCGTCGCGGGTCTGCGTGGTGATCAACAGCCCACGATCACTCGGGTTGGTGATGTAGCCGACGTCGACCTGAACAGAGGGCATCCGGGTCAGCCGCAGCAGGTCCCAAGTGCGACCGTGGGTGCGGCAGTCTCGCAAACCGGTGCGCGCCACAACTTCTCGTTGGACGAAGTCGGCCAGATTACGTCCGATGGTCGACACCGAACCATGGGAGTTGCCGAAGTGGAAAGAGGCGACCCCGTTGGCCGACGGGCTGGAGTGGGTCGCGGAGCGCAGGCTGATCATCAGGTCGGCGCCGACGGAATTAGCCGTCGCGGCGCGTTCGGCGTCCGATGGGCTGCGGTTGGTCGGCCGGGACAGGAACGTTTCCATGCCGATGGCGGTCATCCGACCCTCGAGACGACTTCCTAAGTCCCACAGCACGTCTGATTCACTGATCGGTCCAGCTGGTCCGTGCGCGATGAGACCGTGGTCGGTGCCGCCGCGGCCGGGGTCGATGATGATCCGCTTACCCGACAGCTTCGGTCCGGAACGGCGGACCTGTTCCTCTTCGCGAATGGCGTGCAGGGAACCACCGGTTACCCGCGAACCGAGAAAGTACAAGGAGCGCAACGTCTCCGGGCCGCAGATACCATCCGCGTAAAGCCCGTACTCGCGTTGCCAGGACATCAGGCCGTTGTGGGTCTGCAAGCCGAAATAGCCGTCGACCAGGCCGGTGTAGAAACCGAGATCCTGCAATCTCGCCTGCAGCGTGGCGACGTCGTCGCCGTACATCGGCGCACCGAACTGGTGGTTCAGCGTGCGGGCGCCGAGCCGGTACGACGCCTCTTTGAGCGCCCGGTAGGTGGCTTCGCCGACGATGCCGTCCACCAACAGCCCGCGGTGCTGCTGAAACGCCCGCACCGCATGGTCGAGCTCCTCGTCGAACACGTCGACCGCGACGTGCCTTCCGGTGCTGAGGTCGGCGTCCGCGGCATCCAGATGACCAAGCGCGGTGAGCGAGGCCCGGATCTCGGTGACCGCTGCATTACGGTCACCGCAGCGCAATGCTTCGCCCGCGCCGCGGTGCGGTCTCGACATTCCAGGGCCTCCGGTGAGCCGGTAGGGGCACCCTGCCGCTTATTGACAGGTTTGGCCGTATTGTCGCAGACACTCGGCGATTTATGGAAAACGGCAGGCAAACCGTGCCGATCTTCAGCGAACTAACTGACGTCGGGGACGGCGTCGGATAGCTCTCGCAACAGCGCCGCCTTGCCCTTGGCCCCGACGATCCGTTTGACCGGCTGACCGTCCTTGAACAAGATCAGCGTGGGGATCGAAACCACCTGGAAGTTGCGGGCTGTCTCCGGATTTGCGTCGACGTCGAGTTTCGCGACGGTCAGCTTTCCCGCCGTCTCGGCGGCGATCTCCGCCAACACCGGTGCGACCATCTTGCACGGTCCGCACCAGGTCGCCCAAAAGTCAACCAGCACAGGCGTACTACTGCTCAGCACATCGCCCTCGAAGGACGCGTCAGAGACATCCACGGGTGCCCCCGCGGACTCGGTTTGTGTCATCCCAAAACTCCTATCAAAGTGTTGCTGCCGCCGGGGTCTCAGTGGCTTTGGTCTGGGTATGCTCGCCGCGCTCCGCCTGCTCGGTCAACCAGCGTTCGGCGTCGATCGCCGCGGCACAACCTGTGCCCGCCGCCGTGATCGCCTGCCGGTAGGTGTGATCGACCAAGTCGCCGGCGGCAAACACGCCTTCGACGGATGTGTAGGTGGTGTCGTCCTTGACAAGAACGTAGCCCTCGGGGTCGAGATCCACTGCGCCGCGCACTAATTCCGAACGCGGGTCGTGGCCGATTGCGACGAACACCCCGGTCACCGGCAGCGAGGATTCCTCGCCGGTGACCGTGTCACGCAGCCGCAAGCCGGTCACCGTGGTATCGCCTTCCACGGCGAGCACGGCGCTGTTGGTGACGAACGTGATCTTGTCGTTGTCGCGGGCTCGGTCGAGCATGATCTTCGATGCCCGGAACTCCTCACGGCGGTGCACGACGGTGACACTACGGGCGAACTTGGTCAGGAAGGTGGCTTCTTCCATGGCCGAGTCGCCACCGCCGATCACGGCGATGTCCTGGCCGCGGAAGAAGAAGCCGTCGCAGGTGGCGCACGAGCTCACGCCGCGGCCGAGCAGTTCTTGCTCACCCGGTACCTGCAGGTAACGCGCCGCGGCGCCCATCGCCAGGATGACGGCCCGCGCGCGCAGTGTCTCACCCTCGGCCGTGGTGACCGACTTGACCGGGCCGTCCAGCGAGACCGATTCGACGTCTTCCATACGCAGGTCGGCACCGAACCGCAGCGCCTGTTCGCGCATCTGGTCCATCAACTCGGGTCCGAGGATTCCCTCACGGAAACCGGGATAGTTCTCCACCTCGGTGGTGGTCATCAGCGCACCGCCGAACGCAGTCCCCTCGA
>Ga0302326_10015307_pt1 | contig 16151 bp, 9 predicted proteins | sample Palsa_T0_3_FD_202264 | JGI IMG/M metagenome (GOLD analysis project Ga0302326, IMG submission 202264) | Peat permafrost microbial communities from Stordalen Mire near Abisko, Sweden - Palsa_T0_3 | ecosystem: Environmental > Terrestrial > Soil > Palsa > Peat permafrost | place: Sweden: Abisko... | reverse complement strand
CTCGGTCTGCGAGCCAGTGTCGATCGTGACCACCGCGCGTAGGTTGTCGCCGGCGCCCGCAAGGGCCTGGGCTAGCAAACGAAGACGGTCGGACAGCGGGAGGCCCGTGGTGTCGCGGCCAAGCAGGCGCAGCAGGTCAAACGCGTGGTACTCGACCCGCGTCGTGGGGTCCCGGCGTTGCAGCAAGGCGAAGCTGGTCCTCTCACCGTCGAACGCCACCAGTTCCCCGTCGATGGTGAAGTTGTCCGCCGGGAGGGCGGCGATGGTAGTCACGACCTCCGGGAAGCGGGCGGTAAATGGCAGGTGGTTGCGTGACCACAGTTCGACCTGGGCGCCGTTGCGGACGGCCAGGCAGCGCAGCCCGTCCAGCTTGCGCTCGTAGAGCCAGCCGGGTTGGTCCAGGATGCGCCCGTCCAGTGGCATCCGCAGCGGCTGAGCGAGCATCGGGGGACGCCATGTGGCTTGGCCGGCGTTCCACTCGCGGCTGCTCTGGTCGGAATTCACCTGCTCGAGATCGCGACCGGTGGTCGCCGAGTTCGGCGCCTCGGTGATGATGTCGCGGGTGCGGTCGGCGTGCTCGTCGTTGCGCTTCACCATGATCCACGCCTCTTTCGCGCCCGCGGGACTGGTCCGGGTCAGAGACCAGCCGCCTCGCAGTTTGGTGCCTTCCAGCCAAACCGACAGGTGACCCGCGGCGACGGCAACGGCGACGCCCACCGGCTTGCCGTTCTTCTCGGTCATGTTCCGGTAGGTGCCTTCGTCCCACACCATGACGGTTCCCGCCCCGTACTCCCGGGAAGGGATCGTCCCCTCGAAGGTGGCGTAGTCGAGCGGATGGTCCTCGACGTGGACCGCCAGCCGTTTGACGGCGGGGTCGTAGGATGGCCCTTTTGGCACGGCCCAGGAGATGAGGACCCCGTCGGCCTCGAAGCGGACGTCATAGTGGAGCCGGCGCGCCGCGTGCTTCTGGACAACAAACCTGGGTGCGTCCCCGCCGCTGGCTGGTTCGGCCGGCGAGCTCGATGGTTCGACCGGCGCTCCCGAGGGTTCAGCGGTGCGCTCGAAGTTCCGCTTGCCGCGATAGGCCCCAAGGGGATCGGTCTCGGCTTGCCCGCCGGCCCCACCCGCCGGCATTTCAGCTGCGCCCGCCGAGGCGGCGGTCGGCGATCAGATCGAGGACCAGTCCGGTCCAGCCCGTCTGGTGGGAGGCCCCGAGTCCGGCGCCGGTGTCGCCATGGAAGTACTCGTGGAACCACAGCTGGTCCCGCCAGGCCGGGTCCTGCTGGAACAGCGCGTAGTTGCCGAACACCGGCCGCCGGCTGTCAGGACCGGTGAGGAAGAGGGACACCAGCCGCCGAGCCAGGTCGTCGGCGACGGACCGGAGGTCGCGGGCGACTCCGGACCCGGTCGGGTGCTCGACCGTGAAGGTGTCGCCGAAGTAGCTGTGGTAACGGTCGAGGGCCTCGATGAGCAGGTAGTTGAGCGGGAACCACACTGGGCCCCGCCAGTTGGAGTTGCCCCCGAACAGGAAGTTGGTGGATTCCGCCGGCTCGTAGTCGAGGATCGAGGTCATCCCCCCGAGGTCGAGGGAGAAGGGATGGTCACGCAGCTCCTGCGACAACGATCGGATCCCGTGGTCCGACAGCAGCTCCCCCGGATCCAGGACGCGCGCCAGGACCCGGACCAGCCGATCCCGGTTCACGATGGACAGGAGCTGCCGGTCGCCGACTCCCGGCACCACCATGTGGGCGACGTGGCAGGCGTACTCCGGCTTGTTCTCGCAGAACCATTCCATGCGGCGGGCGAACGACGGCAGCCGCGCGATCACCGCCGGGTCGAGCACCGTCACCGCGAACAGGGCTACCACCCCGACCATGGAACGGACCCGGACCGGAATCTGCCCACCGTCCTCGAACTGGATCACGTCGTAGAAGAAGCCGTCGTCGTCGTCCCAGAGCCCTTGGGACTCCATGGCGGACGCGATGTAGGTGAAGTGCTCGAAGAACTTGGTGGCCACGTCCTCGTACACCGGATCGTGGGCTGCCAGCGCCAACGCCATCTCGAGCAGGTTGAGCGAGTACATCGCCATCCACGCCGTGCCGTCGGACTGCTCCAGCCGGCCCGGCACGGGCAACGGCTTGGACCGGTCGAAGAGTCCGATGTTGTCGAGGCCCAGGAACCCGCCCTCGAACACGTTGTTGCCCAGCTGATCCTTCCGGTTGACCCACCACGTGAAGTTGAGCATCAGCTTGTGGAAGATGCGCTCCAGGAAGGCGTAGTCCGGGGTGGTGTCCTCGCCTCGGGCCGCCCGGGCGTCCCGGTCGATCTTGAACACTCGCAACGCCGCCCAGGCGTGCACCGGAGGGTTGACGTCGCTGAAGTTCCACTCATAGGCGGGCAGCTGGCCGTTTGGGTGCATGTACCACTCCCGACCCAGAAGGATGAGCTGTCGCTTGGCGAACTCCACGTCGAGGTGGGCGAGCGCCACGGTGTGGAAGGCCAGGTCCCAGGCGGCGAACCAGGGGTACTCCCACGGGTCCGGCATCGACAACACATCCACGTTGTTGAGGTGCGTCCAGTCGCCGTTGCGAATCGCCCCCCGCCCGGGTGGGGGAGGGGGCTGGGTGGGATCGCCGGAGAGCCAGCGCTCCACCTCGTAGTGGAAGAACTGCTTCGACCACAGCATTCCGGCGGCCGCCTGCCGCAGCACCTGGGCCTCCTCGGCCGTGGCCCCTGAGGGCGTGAGCGCGGCGTAGAAGTGGTCGGCCTCCGACTGGCGCTCCGCCAGGACCCGGCGCCAGCCGAAATCGAGATCGCCCTCGGCCGCGCTGGGGACGGGCCGGGCACCTTCGCCGACCCGCCAGAAGCGCAGTCGCAGCTCGGCGGTCTGGCCCGCCGCGACGGTCAGGTGGTAGTGGAGGGCGGCCTTGGACCCAGTGTGGGCTGGGTTGACGGTGGGGGCGCCACTGATGATGTGATCAGCGATGCCGTCCTTGGGAAAAAGGGGGCCCTCGACGCCATAGAGCTTGCGGGTATTGGTGACGTTGTCGCAGAACAGCGGTTCTGGACTCTGCTGGTGGCCTCCGGAGCCGGCCGGGCTCGCTGCTCCGGTCAGCAACCAGTGCCCGATCGAGGGATGGTCGACGGCGATGGTCGTGGGGTCGTGGAGGTGCAGCGCCGGAGCTTCCACCCCGGCGTCCCAGCTCCAGTCGTTGCGGAACCATATGGTGGGGACGACGTCGATGGTGGCCTCGTCGGGGCCGGCGTTGCGTATCTCCAGGCGCCACACCAGGTCCTCGGGACCGCCCTTCGCCCAGGTGGCGGTCACTACCCAGTAACGGTCCTCGGCGAAGACGCCGGTGTCCACCAGCTCGTACTCCGGCTCGAGCCGGGTGCGGGCTCGGTTGGTTTCGAGCAGGTCCGCGTACGGGAACGCCTGCTGCGGGTAATGGTAGCGCCACTGCAGCCAGGAGGAGGTGGGAGTGGCGTCGAGGTACCACCAGTAGTCCTTCACGTCCTCCCCGTGGTTGCCCTGGGGGCCGGTGAGGCCGTACGGCCGTTCCTTGAGGACCGGGTCCTTGCCGTTCCACAACGCCACCGCCAGGCAGAGCTGCTGTTCCTGGTCGCAGATTCCGCCCATCCCGTCCTCGCTCCAGCGGAAGGCCCGGGAACCGGCGTGCTCGAACGGAAAATAGGACCAGGCGTCACCGTCGGCGGAGTAGTCCTCCCTTACCGTGCCCCACGCCCGCTCGGAGAGGTATGGGCCCCACCGCCGCCAGGGCAGGTCGCCACGGTTGGCCTGGGCCAGCCGCTCCTGTTCATCGTCCATGCGGCCATGCTGTCAGGTCGGCTCAGCCGGCGGCGCCGGCGGAGGCCAGCTCACCTTCGATGTCGACGATGCAGGCCGCCGCCGGCGACCCGGCGAGTTGTTGGGCGTAGGGGGCGAGGACGCCGGCCAGTTGCACCTCCGCATCGAGGAACTGCTGGCGGTACGGCGTGTACAACGGCGCCAGCACCGCGTACCCCGAGTTGACCAGGCTGTCCCACTGGGTGAGAAGCGGACCCAGCACGGGCTGGAGCTGTGTGTACAGACTCGGGAACTGGGCCAGGAGTGGCCCGAAGAGCTGGAGGAACGGTTGGAACGCCGGCGCCATGGCGAAGGCCTCGGCGGAGAACGGCCCGAACGCCGGGGCCAAGCCGATCAGCGACTCGAGGCCGCCGATCGCGGTAGGCGCGGGCAATCCGGCCGGGCAGGTCGCCGACGGGACGGTCGGTATGGACGTCGCATGCTGGGAAGGCGCGGTGGTGGGTGGAGTGGTGTGGTGCGGGGCCGGCAGCGTGGTGGGAGGAACCGTCACCGCGGTCGGGTCTGGCGAGGCTGCCGGCGGGACGGGCGTCTTGACCGGGACTTGCGCTTGCGACGTCAATTGCGCCGGCGTCGAAGTTGGGAGGGCCGGTGCGAGCGTGGTCGTCGGGGTGGTGGTCGGCGGGGTGGTGGGAGCGGCCACCGGCGCTTCGGCCGAGGTCGGGAGGGGAGTCACGCTCGCCACGATGACCGTAGCGGTCAGGAAAGCCATCACGGCCAGCGCGATCAACGCCAGCGCCACCACGACCGCGGCCGCGGTGCGCGCCGTGCGAATCGAAAGCCGGCGGGTCACGAGTCGACGCTCGCTTTGCGGATCCGCTGGTCAAGCAGCAGTAGGGCTACCAATCCCAGCAAGCCGATGGCGGTGATGGTCGCGACCAGCCAGGCAGGGGACCGCCAGCCGCGCCGGGTGGTGGTAGTGGTCGACGCCAGCCCGGGCCCGGCCTCCGATCCCGGAGCTGCTTCGGCAGGCAGAGACGCGCCCCGGCTGGCCACTTGCTGTTTCGTGGTGGCCGCCTGCTTGGTGGCGGGGGCACTTCGGCCAGGGGCGGAGCTCGCCGTCCCGTTGCCGGTGGAGACGGCACCCGTCGTCGCCTGGCCGCTGGCGGAGCCGGAGCCGGTGCCGGTGGCACCCGGGCCAGGTGCCGACGAGGGGTTGGCGCTGCCTGCCGCTGGGGTGTCGGCGGAGGGGGCGGTTACGGCTGTCGTGGTGGCGGTGGACCCGGCGCCCGACGGTGACGACTTGGTGGCCGACACGAAATGGCCGGTCAGGTGCCACTCGCCGGCGAAGTCGTTGAAGGGTCCCCCGACGACTTGGCTGATCCAGCCCAGGGTGAACGCCCCGGTGGATGCGTCATAGGTCCCCGTCAGCGGGGAGGTGGCGCCGGTGTAGGCGCCCCCCGGCTTGGGCGAGCCTTGGTTGAAGTTCTGGTTGTTCCAGGCCACGCTGAGGCTGCTGACGTTGCCCGAGAGCGTGTCCCCGGACACGCTCACTGTCGGGGCGGGTACCGCCTGCCCCGTCTGCGGATCGACGGGATTGGTCGACATCGCGAAGTTGCTTCCTTCGAAGGACTGCGACGCGGTGATGCCGTCGGCCCGGGCGCTCCCGGACGAGGTGAAGGCCGGAGTGGGATTCGGCTGGTAGGACCCGGTGACGAGACCCCCGTCGGTGCCCGCCGCCATCAGCGTGTAGGTCTGATCGTTAGTGGTTGAACCGCACGTCGAGTCGCTGTTGGAGAAAAAGGGACCGTTGGCGTTGCCGCTGGGAAGAATCATGCGGATGTAGCTCCCGGTGGCGGCGCCGCCTGCGCAAGAGCCCGGAGTCAGGTTGAACGTGCCGGTGAGGGGTGCGGTTGCGGTGGAGGCGACGGCCGCACCAGGAACCCACGCGACCGCGAGGACCGCGACGGCGAGAACGCCCGCTTTTGTCCCTCGGACACCCCATCTATAGTATTTCCATCGCATTTGTGTGGAATACTACCTGAGACGAATCGACCTGGGCGATGACTTCACTCAAAAAGGATGAAATGACGAGGCTGTCCCCCACGGCCGCGGCCGTGTCCGAGTTGCAGATGGCCGGCTCGGTGAGCGCCCGCGTGCCCGATCGCCGCCGCTGGCCGTTGTACGTCGCCGCGGTCATCGGGGTGGCCCTCATCGTCATGCCGCTGGTCTTCAACATGTTCGACCGTGCCCCCAAAGGGGCCACGATGCTCGAGGAGTTCCGGCCCTTCATGACCACCGCCCGTCTCGACGGGTTCCAGGCCGATATCCGGCAGGTCTCGGCCGCGGTCGCCGAGACCAACGGGCCGGTATCACAGCGGTTGCGTAGCTCGGCTGGATCCGGGGCTGGGTCCAGTTCGTTTCCGTCGTCGTACACCAGCCTCTCCTCTCAATGGCCGGTGATCGACGCGACCATGACCAACCTGCTCGACAAGGTGCAGGGCAACCTGGGCAACTACCGGGCCGTCGCGGCCTTGCCCAGCTTCACCTTGTTCCCCTGGTTCTTCGTGCTGCCTGGTGTCATCACCTTGGGATTGGCGGGGGCCGGACTGCTATGGCCGCGGCGGCGGGGCCGGGTTCGAGTGGCGCTCGTTGTTCTCGGGGTCGGTCTGATCCTGGCGCCGGCAGTGTTCCAGATGTGGCAACGAGCGCCGGAGGGCGGTCGCATGATGTCGGCGTTCCGCACCATCGAGACGACGAGCAACGTCGAGCGCATCCAGGGTTACTTCTCCACCATGGCCAGCGGCCAGGGGGCCATCCGCCTCGACATCGTGCCGGCGCTCGAGCGCTCTGGTCTCACTACTGCGGAGATCGAATCGCAGTTCCCGGCCGTGGCCACGTTGGACAGTAACTGGGTGCACATCCTCAACGACATGACGCCGATGATCGGAGCCATGAGCGACGGCGTTCCTGATTATCAGGCCATCTCCAGCCTGCCGGCGTTTCCTCTTTTTCCGTGGTTCTTCGTCCTGCCCGGCGTCGTGCTGGGTGGGCTGGCACTGCTGATCCGTCCCCAAGGAGCTTCATGATGCTGCGAGTTCTGCCCGGTGCTGCGTTGGCCATGTTGGCGGTGGTCGCCCTGGCCGGGTGCGGTAGCAGTTCGAGCCACACCGCCACCTCCGGTACGCCCCTGGTGGGCACGTTCCACCTGACCGCCGGCAGCTGTTCCGGTCCTTCGGTCACCGGCACCTACTTCCAGATGATCCAGCCGGGCGGAACCATCGCGGCGGGGAAGTACTTCGAGAATCCCGATTCGCCGTGCGTCAACAAGTCGTATACATCGGGGACCCCCGGCCGCGACGGTGGGCTGGTGACCGGTCGTTATCAGCCGAACCCGGTCCCTGCTTTCAACCGGCTTCAGAGCGCGTTGGCGGACGAGATTCTGGCTCCCCAGTCCTTCACCGAGATCGACTTCGCCATATCCACGAACGCGCTCGATCCGCAGACCGGCCTGAAGGTCCCCGCGCCCGAGGTCTATGACAACAACGGCCGCCTCTCGGGTCAGATCGAAGCGTGGTCGGCCGCCTGGAACGACCAGTACTTCAACCAAGGCTCTCCCAAGCCGAACGGGACGTCACCCGGGCTCACCAGCCCCCTGACGGGTACCTACGACGCCTCCACTCACGCGTTCCTGTTGACGTGGGCCAGCCAAGTCGTGGGCGGCCCGTTCAATGGGTTCACCGGCTACTGGCACCTGCAAGGCACGTTCGCACCGTCGCCCGCGTAGGCGACGACAAGGCTACGGCGCCGGGACCTCTTCGGCGGCCCGCGCCAAGTTGGCCAGGGTCGCCTCCATGCCCTCTCTGTTGTGGCCGGCACGATCGGGTACGCCCATGACGACGGGTGAGATCCGGACCATCCACGCCTGACGCAAGTCGGTCCACGTTTCGGTCAATCGGCATCTGTCGCCTTCGGGGACGAAGTCGTAGGACCAGCGGGAGATCGGAAACGGGCCGAGGGTGACCTCGAACGCGAACTGGTGTCCCGGTTCGGCTGACACGACCGTGGAGGTAGTGGACCAGCGTCGCCATCCTTGGCGGTTGGCACCCCGGAATCGGGCGCCCACGGCCGGGCCGGTCGCCGCACCCAGCCAACGACACGAGGTCGTTTCTGGACTCCAGGATCCCATCTTGGTGACGTCGCTCACCAACTCGTACAGCACCTCTGCGGGAGCCGCCACGATTCTGTCGACCACCGCCTTCTCTCCTACCGTGGCTGAGTCCATCGAACCGGTCACCCTAGCCAACGCGCCGGGGCGGTCATCTGTACGCGCTGGCCACGGCTGCCTTGGGCAGTCCGGCTGCGTCTGCCGCGGCCCAGGCGTCGTCAATGGCGACTACCTCGAGACCGTTTCGCTGGAGCAGCGACGCGCCCAGCACGGCGCGGTAGCCGGCGGCGCAGTGCAGCCAGATCGGACCGTCCGGCACCACCGCGTCCGCGAGTTGGTGCACAGGTACGTGTTGGGCGCCTTCGAGATGGCCTGAGTCCCATTCGTCTCGGCGCCGCACGTCGATGACGGTGATGTCATCGGTCCACTCGGTCGCCAGTTCCGCGAAGGTCGCTCTACGCAGACGAGCCGACTGGACGTCAGGTGGGGGGATGGCAATGCCGGCCGGCCGGTCAATGCCGATATGGGCGAGGGCGCGGCGGGCCCTCGACAGCTCGGCCTCGTCGGCTCCGACCAGGGCGAATCTGGACTCCCACGGCATCGTCCAGCCCAGGTAGACAGCGAAGGGGCCGTCCACCCCGACGTTGATGGCACCCGCAACGTGGGCGGCTGCGAACGGGGCCCGCGGCCGGACGTCGACGATCCACATGTGGCGGGCCAGATCGGCCAGATCGCCGGCGGGCAACACGGGCACCGGATCGCGGTAGTCGGTTGCCGAGCAGCCTGTCCGGTTGCGGGCGGCCATGTAGGTGTAATAGCTCGGATATTCACCGAATCCGGCAAGCAGGGTCGTGACAAATGTGTCGCAATCCAGTTGGGCCGCGGGGTTGACCTGGCGCTCGGCCCCGATCGTGGTCTCGGTGCCCTGAGATACGGTCGCCGAGCAGAAGCTGCCGAAGCCGTGGGTGGGATGGACGACGGCGTCGCCGGGCAGGCCGTCGAGCAACCGGCGCACCGAGGCCCACTGCTCCGCAGCCAGTCCGGCAGCCAGATCGGCGCCCAGGAGGTCGGTGCGCCCGACCGTGCCGACGAGGAGCGATCCACCCGTGAATACCGCACAGTCGTCGCCTTCGCTCACGACAAAGGACTGGTGGTGGCGGGTGTGACCGGGGGTGGCTACCACCTCAACGCACAGGGCACCGACCCAGAACGTCTCGCCGGCGACCAGGCCGTGAGCTCCGTGGACGTGTTCGTCGGCGCACACGGCGTGTATGGCGCCGGTCGCCGCGGCCAACTCGGGTGCCCCGCTCACGTGATCGTTGTGGAGGTGGGTCTCGACGATCACCTCCAGGGTCAGCGAGCGGGACCGGACGGCGTCGAGGGCGCCGCTGGCCGGGCGGGGCGGATCGATGGCGATGGCGCGTACGCCGTCGGTGACGACGTAGGAACGGTTGCCGAGGTCGGACGCGTCCACGGGGATGATCTGCATCAGGCTCCAATCGTCGAGCGTTGCTGCCAGAGGGAGTGGGGTAAGGCGGCGGCTTGGGTTCGTATTTCGGGGATGGCGGTGGTTTCCCAGCGATGGCCGCGGCGCAGAGGGCCGACGAGCCACAGGGCGCTGTCGGTGTCGGGTAGGCAGCCGTCGGCGTCAGTGTCGAGACCGAGGGCGAGAGGGCCGGGTCGGACTATTCGGTGATCGAGCAGCCGTTGAATCAGCGGATTTGTCGAGTGTCGAACGTCAGCAGTCGGCCCGGTGCAGTTGATCACCGCGCCGAAGCGGAGGCGACGATCGGCGAGCTCGACGTGGATGCCCCGCCGGTCGGTCTTGGCGGATCGGATGCCTCCCGGCGCGATGCTCAGCTCCCCGAGTTCGCGCATGGCGTCGATACGATCCGCCACGGGCGGGGCCATGCGGTGACGGTGTATTTCCCAGCGGCGGTGGATGTGGCGGAGCAACCGGGCTCGTTCGGTCGTGGTCATCGCCCCCCACAGGTTGTCGGTGTGGGGGCGGAGGGCCTCGACGACCGCTCCCCAGTCGCCGGCCTCGGCGCGGGCCTCCCGGGCCCAGGCCAGCAGCGAGCGGGCGGTGGGGTGCCGGGGCGGGACCAGCCGCAGCGGCGGGTGGGGTTGCTCGGGATGCGAGGACGGCAGCAGCCCCCGCCGGGAAGTGGCGACCACTTGACGATGTCCGGCCGCGTGCAGGCTGAGGGCGACGTCGACGGCGGTCAAGCCGGTGCCGACCAGGAGCACCGGCTTGCCCGGGGTCACCTCGCTCAGCGCACCCGGTCGCCAGGGATCGCCGATCCAGCGCCGATCGGCGCCGCGAAGCGGGGCGGGCCATTGGGGCGGGGACGAGCCCGGGGCCAGCACCACCCGGTCGGCACTGCGGTGAGTCCCGTTCGACAGCACGATCTGGACCCGCCCTCCGACAGGGATGGCATGGCGGACATGGGCCCGAATGTGCTCGACCGGCCCCAGCAATGAGCGCAGATAGTTGCCGTACAACGACCGGGGCAAGAAGGACTCACCGTGAGCGGCCGTGTGCTGACGGGCCCACTGGGTGAAATGCCCGGGTTGGTCCGGCCGAGCGCTCAAACAACCGGCCCGCACATTGAGGAGGTGACCGGGATCGCTGGTCCCGTAGGCGATGCCATAGCCCAACTCGCCCCTCGGTTCGATGAACACCACCCGCACCCGCTCGGGTGTCGCCCATAGCAGATGAAGGGCGCTCAGAACCCCAGAAGCGCCTCCTCCAACGATGACCACGGTCTCCTGGCGGTGTGCCACAAACCGATCTTAATCATATCAAAGCGATAGGAAAAGTATGAAATATCAGATCGGATTTGTCAACATTCGACTTCCGGGCTGGTATCGGGCGCAGCCCCTCCCGGCGGGCCCAGCCTGCAGCCGCTCCCGGCGAGCCCAGCCCGAAAGTCGATCGGGCGCGGCTGGCGGCTCGGACAGTGGCCGTCTCATCCCTCGTTCAGGTCGTTCTTCGGGAATCCTTAGTGACATTTGTCACACCGAGGGTTTTTCCCTTGCATTCGTATTGTCCTATTTGTCAGGATAGATCACTAAGTCAATAGGAAAAGTCGAAAAGCTAGGAGCCAACGTGCAAGTTCGACATCGAGGACGGTTCGGCCGGAAGGTCGCCATGATCGGGACTTCGGTAATGGTCTTGGCTGGGCTGGTGGAGGTGGTACCGAACGCGGTGCCCGCACAGGCTTCCGCAAGTCTACCGACAGTTAGCAAGACGGTCTTCAAATCCGCGCTGGGCAACGGGCAGACGGCAGAGTCGATCAACTACACCGTCAACGTGAAACCCAAGCCGGTGCAGGCGGCGGACACCAGCGCCAATAGCGAGACTGCTTCGAACCTGGCATCAGACGCCGGAACGATGTCGTCCGCGCTACCGGCCACAGTCCCGTCGACGACCAGCACCACCTCGGGAACCGGTTCCGCGCCCGGTACCAACGTGCCCTACGACAACCCGTTGTCGGGCCTCAACCTGCAGGGCGCCCCGAACATCCCCGGTGTCGGTTCGGCCGTGCCCGGGATCGGCAGCAGCGTCAACCCCGACCTCGACAACGAGCCCCCAGGTGGGACCGACTGCCCGCCGCCGGGAAAGGGCCATGAGTACATGATCGTCTGGGCAGGCAAGATGAACGCCGCAGACATCACCGGATCGGACATCGTCGACGTCCTGAACGCAGGTGAGGTCAACCCCGAGGGCCTGCTGGACGTCGCTCCCGACGAGTTCCTGCCAACCGGCAGCGACATGATGGCCACCATTGACGCCGAACCCGGCTGCGACACCTACGGCAAGGTCGTCAACGTCGCGGCCATCAGCGGTCCCGATGGCATCGAGAACGAACCGCATCACATGCAGTACACGTGGTACCCGAACCAGTCAGTGTGGGCCGGCGGGCTGTTCAGCTCTCGACTGTTCACCTGGAACGTGTCGGACCTTCCCAAGATCTCCCTGGTCTCGACGGACGAGCCTTGGGCGACTCCTAGTGGCAGCATCTGGGACGCCTTCGCCACCCTCCCCAATGGTGACGCCTACGGGACCCTCATGGGCGGCCCCCTCTACGCCTACGGCACCACCCCAGGGGCGGTCGTCGAGATCGCCGGCGCTCAGCATCCGGGTATGACACCTGGGCAGATCATCGGGGAGTGGCCGGCGAGCGCTCCCGAATCGCTGGTCCACCTGGACAACAGCAACGGGAGTGTCGTGAGCGCCCTGACCCAGGACGTGGGTGACACCGTCGGCAACCTTCCCAATCTGGTGCTCCCCACGAACTGCCCGCCAGCCGGCGCCAGTTCCGGCCAGCAGAAAGCCGGGTGCGAGACCGGCCTCGACCCGTCGACGGACGAGCCACAGTGCCCCGACTTCGGCAGTTGCGCCAACCCGCACGGCATCCAACTGCGAGTCGATCTCGGGATCATGGTCACCTCCGACTATGCCGAGCCGGCGGAGATCATCCTGGACCCGGTCAAACCGGTGGACCTCTACGAGTTCCGACGAACCGTCCGGGTCTGGTCCCTTTCGCCCAGAGGATGCTCCGGTAAGGCGACTCCCACCGCCACGATCAACAATCCGGAGATCTGTGAGGTCGACGTCATGCCCGAGGGGCCCGGGGACCCGAGCAATCCGGCCCACGCCTCGAACGTCGGCATTATGGAGAACGGGTCCACCTGGGACTACCCGTTGCCCGATGGCAAGATTCCCAAGGGCTGGTTCGCCGAGAGCATGTGCGGCGGCGCTATCTTCTACACGCCCGATGTCACCGACACGGTCAAATACCCGTGGACCGAGGTGTTTGACTCGACTGCCGCGGTTGACGCCCTCGACACCCCGTCGCCGGGAGGCCGGCAAGCGGGCGGCGGTGACGGCGGCGCCAACGAGCTCAACGAGCCGGACGGCTGCGACGGGGCGGCGTGGGACGTGGTCAGTCCCGACAACCGGTTCCTCGGCCACGCGGTCAACGGTCGTTTCATCCTCCAGGACAACTACGACGACGCCGGTACCCCGAAGATGGTGTACACGCTCAACATCACCAAGCTGCTCGAGGCTGGGGACAGCTACCAGTGCAACATCGACCTCAACATTCGAGCTGTTGCCGATCCGAGCGTTGGAGGAGCCGACTGCCCCACCGTCGCCGGTGTGGTACCCATCAACGACCCCACTTCAGGCGGTCCCCACTGGGCGGAGTACGACAACTTCCGGCTGGCGGCGATCAAGATCACCGACCCCCTCACCGGTAAGCAGGTGATCGACTATCACGCCCCGACTCGCATCGCCGAAGCCAACTACTTCGTGGCTCGTACCGGCGTCGACGGCAACCACACCATCTGCATGATCAACATGAACCCCTACACCGGTGCGCTCTCGCTCGACACCAACTTCGTGGACGAGACCGAGGGAACCCCGTGCGTCCAGTTCAACCGGGACGACTGGCCCGACCCCTTGATCAAGGGCTTCTACAAACCGCACTCGATGCTCTTCGTCGAGAACGACCCGCCGCTCACGGGGTTCACACCGTGGGGCACCAGTTACGGCCCGAACTGCGTCTTCGGATCGGTCGTCAACGGCGTGTGCCACGGCTACTGGGGCGAGCCGATCGACATGGGAGCCGACACCGCCGGTCTGCCCTACCAGGAATGAGCCCGACCGGCTGAGGACCCTGGTCTTGACGAGGGTGGGGAGAGGCAACTCTCCCCACCCTCGGTCCCGTTTCGCTGCACCGCCTTCTCCCTTCTCTGGAACCGAGCGTGGCCATCCGCAACCTCCCGACAATCTCCTACCCGCGGGCCTTGGCCGTGACTGGCGCGCTGTGGCTGGGCATCGTGGTTGCAGCCGTCGCCATGGCCAGCCCGGCGTCCGCCCACCCCTACTTCTTGCACAGCGTTCCGTCGCCGAGCTCGGTCGTACCGCCCGGGTTGGCGCAGATCGAGATCACCTACACCGAGGGCCTCGATCTCTCTTACTGCAAGGTGACTCTGGTCGCCCCTGACGGGACCACGATCCCGACGCAGCAGCTGTCTGCCTCGGGAGGCAGCGAGCTGGTGGTCGCGCCCGCCCAGCCCCTCCAAACCAGCGGCACCTACGCAGTCGAGTGGACCGCGGTTGGGCAGGACGGGCACACCATCTTTGGCGAGTTCCCCCTGAGCGTCGGACACGTGTCCTCCAACCCCGACGTGGTCGCCGGCGTCGGTCCTAGCACCGGTTCAACCGCTCACCAGAGCGTGCTCGACGAGGTGCTCCGGGCCATCTTGCCGGCCGCCACAGTCCTGCTGTCGGGCCTCCTCCTCCTCGCGCCCACGATGAGCGATGTGGTGGCCACAGAAGGCGACGACCGCCGCCGCGCCCTTATCGGGCGGCGGCTGGTGCGCGTGCGCTGGTCGGCGTGGGGCGTCCTGGTCGTCGACGTCGCCATCCTGTCCCGCCGGGCCCTGGGACCGGGCGGCGTGCACGCCTTCGTCACCTCCGACATCGGCCGTCTCCTACTGGCTCAGCTGGTCCTTGCCGGTGTGGCCGCCCTGGTGCTCTTCGACGACGGCGCCCTGGGCCGAGGACAGCGCCCCGAGGCCCTCCGCCGCTGGGGCGGCGCCCTGGTCGCGGCCGGGCTGATCTTGGACCTGGCCGACTCCGGGCATGGCGGCGCCGCGCCAACCTCGCGCCATGCGCTGTCGCTGATCGTCTACGCCGTGCACCTGACCGCAGTCAGCGTGTGGATCGGTGCCATCGCCGCCCTGGTCATTCCCGTGTCCCGCGCCGGTGTGAGCACCCAACTGGTCGACCGGGGCCAACGCCTCAGGGGCCTGGTGGGGATCTCCATGCTCGCCGTCCTCGGCACCGGGATCGCCACCACTGCCTGGGGTCTGCGGTCGTTCGGTGAGCTCATCCACACCGCCTACGGCGGGATTATCACCACCAAGATCGCCCTGTTCGCGGTCATGGTCTTGATCGGAGCCGCGGCCGCGTTCGCGGCGCGCCGGCACGCCCGCCGGCTAGTCCTGGCCGAGGCGGGAGCGGCCACCGTCGTCTTGGTCCTGGCTGGAATCCTGGGCCAACTGCCGCAACCGATCGACATCCCTTTGTCCTCGCAGGTGTACGCCAGCGCGGTTGGCCTACCAGTACAGGTCGATTCGGTGGCGAACAACCTGCTTGTGGGGGTCGTTTCCCCCGGAGTGGTGGGCCAGAACACCATCGTCGTCCAGCTCGACACGTCCGACGAGAATGATTTTCTTCAGCCTGTTGCCGGGGTCGTCGGCGTCACCGTTCGCGTGTCGTGCGGCTGCGCTACCCCGGCCCGCCAGGTCGTCTTGCGTCCCTCTGCCGGGACCTCGTGGTGGACGGGACAGACGGACCTTCCCGTCGCCACCACCTGGTCGCTCAACGCGGAAGTGCAGCAGGCGGACCCACCCCATGCGCCCGCCCCCGGACCCATTGCTGTCGCATTGTCGGCGCAGGTACTTCCAGCCGACCTGCCTCACCAGGTCGTGATCGGGGCGGCCGCCGACCTGTCCGGCCCCGAAGGGCAGGCTTGCCAAGACGAGATCGTCGGATTGCAGACGGCGCTTGTCGACGCCAACACCCAGGGTTTTGACCATGGCGACCTCCTTCGGGTGGTCACGGTGGACACCCATGCGAGCGTTGGGGCTGCCATGAAGAGGCTCCAAGTGCTCCGCCCCGCCGTCGTGATCCCCTGCGGCGACCCCTCCACTGTCGACGCCGTGGTCGCCGAGGCGCGGCAATGGCACGTACCGGTCGTCGCCCCTGTCCTGCCCTCCGCTACGGTCGCCGGTGTCTGGTCCTTGAGCCCCAATTGGACATCAGAGGGGCGAGCGATCGCCGACCAAGCCCAGCAACAGGGGGCGTCGACGCTCACGGTCATCAGTGGCACCAATCCGATCGACCGCGAAGAGCTGGCGGGCGTTACTGCGGAGCTCGACCGCCTCGGCATCAGCTATCGGGTACTCGGCATCAGCTCAGACCCCGACGCCGAGGCGAACGAGGTCATCTCCGCCGGGAGCGATGCTGTCGTGACCCTCGCCGACCCGACGGAGATCCTGCCTCTCGTAAAAGCGCTCTCCAACATCTCGGCTTCCACCGGATGGCAGCCGTCCCGCGGCATCCTGGCTTCCGATCAGTTGATGGACACCGATTTCATC
>Ga0302326_10015306_pt1 | contig 16151 bp, 7 predicted proteins | sample Palsa_T0_3_FD_202264 | JGI IMG/M metagenome (GOLD analysis project Ga0302326, IMG submission 202264) | Peat permafrost microbial communities from Stordalen Mire near Abisko, Sweden - Palsa_T0_3 | ecosystem: Environmental > Terrestrial > Soil > Palsa > Peat permafrost | place: Sweden: Abisko... | reverse complement strand
CGCTGATGTACGTCGAAATCGGCGACGGCGCGGTCGAGCCGGGGATCGAGCGGATCGGTGTAGGTGGATGATCTCGATCGAAAGCCCGAAGTGAGGTCGATCGTTTTTCCGAGCGTGTAAGCTCCACGCAAGGCGAAGTGCTGGCTGAACCGCTTGTCGACGGTGACCTGCAGTTGATCGCTATCCGAAAGCCCGTTGCTAAAGTTTGTGTATATCTGGGTGACGCCGGTTGGCGAGCCATTAGGGTCAATCGGAGAAACGCCGCCCGTGCAAGCCGCCATGGGACGGGCGCAATCCTCATTTATGAACCCAAAGGTGTTGAGCTGTTCGATTTCAACGGACGGAACCGGAAAATTCGTTTCGGCAGTTGAAATCAGCCGTCTGCCAAGACTGCCCACGTAAACGGCCTCAACCATCGTGTCCTTGGTTGCTTGCCACTGGAATCCAAAGTTAAAGTTTTCCGAGTAGGGCGTCCGGAAATGAGGATACGTCGTGTATCCGTAAGAGATAGCCGGAACGCCGAAAGTTCCAATCTCGCTGGGCGGGAATGGAAACACGTTTGTATAGCCGAATGTTCCGAACGGATCGGCAATTGGATCTCCGGTGGTGCCGGCGAAAGAGTTTGGCGAGGTGTTGTACTCGTTTGCAACCCCGGCAAACGGCGGCAGTCCGCCAAACTGCAAATTGAGCGCGCCATCTTCGATATCGTAAAAAATGCCATAGCCGCCGCGCATGACCAGCTTGGAATCGCCGAACATGTCCCAGGCAAACCCGAAACGCGGGGCGAAATTCTTATAGTCCGGATACACGAGTGCGCGATTTGGCGTCCCCGGGTCTCCCGGGTACAAAATTCCCGGCGGAGCATTGGGAAACACCGTGGACTGCTCGCCGGGGAAGAGGCCAAGAATCTCATTGTGTATGTCGTATTGAGGAACGTAGTAATCCCAACGAAGGCCGTAATCCACAGTGAGGCGCGAGAAGATTTTCCAGGTATCTTGCGCGTACAGACCGACCGAGCCGGTGCGAATCCCGTAAGTCGACTGTGAGTTCTGATAATAGTTGTCCCAGAAACCGCCCACGAAATCGGCAAGGTAGCTTCCGGTGAAGGGATCCGCATACGTGCCAAAGTCGAATCCCCCGTTGTTGTAGTAATCGTAATGGAAATTCAACTGCAGGCGCGTGAGGTCGGTGCCGAATTTAAGTTCGTGCTTGCCGCGCGTCCAGGTCAGGTTGTCCGCCCACTGAAACGTATTGTCGTTCAGGGTCGTGGGGCCTTGAGGAGAAGATCCAAGGTTAAAATTGGGCGTAAAGATCAGTGGAGGCGAAACACCTGCCGGGTCGTCAGCATTCAAATTCGTAAATCCAAGCGCCGCGGGCGACGTGGTGTCCGAAGGGATTGCCTGGTGCGTCGAAGTGCGGTTGGCGCCAAACCGAAACTCGTTAACCAGCGTGCCAGAAAACGTGTGATTCCAGGTGAGCGTGCCGATTTGATCCCGGAAGTCCGTGGCGTTTGCGCCGCCCAACGGAGAGGATGTCTGGGTCGGAAGCGGAAACAGTTCACGGGCATCGTCGACCAAATAGACGAAGGAAAGCGTGTCGTGAGGACCGAAATTATGATCGATGTGCAGGATGCCCTGGTCTTCGTCGATCGCCTGGGTCGGTGAGCCAATGAATCCGTTGGTACCCACGTTCGGCAACGGTAAATATTTCGTGATGTAATTTTGGATGACGGGATTGACGAGCGATCCGTTCGGCCCCAGGTTTGGCGCTGTCAGATCGTTATTTGGAATATTGGCCCCGTTGTAAGGATTGACCAGTTGCGTGCCGCCGGCCGCAATTGCCGCAGGCGTGCAATTTCCCCCGGCATCGTAAGCTGAACAAAGATCCCCGAAATTTCCGGTTCGCTCCGAGGGAGTCAAAACCGTCAATTGCTGGGAGGTATCGCCTTCGCGGCGCCTCGCCCCTTGGTACGCGAGAAAGAAAAAAGTCTTGTCTTTCTTGATGGGGCCGCCGATCGTTCCGCCGAAGACGTTACGCTTGAACGATTGTTTGGGCAGCGAACTCGGAAGAAACCAGTCGCGCGCGTTCAGCACGTCGTTTCTGAGAAACTCGAAGAGATCGCCGTGAAAATCATTTGTGCCGGAGCGTGTGATCTGGTTAACGATGCCGCCCGAGGTGCGTCCGTACTGCGCGTCATAATTATTGGTGAGGATCTTGAATTCTTCGACCGCGTCCGGATTCGGGCTGACCACGATATTGTTGCCGAGGAAATCTGTGTTGTTCCCGCCGTCGAGCAGGAACGTCAACGATTCGGACCGCTGGCCGCTGACCGAGAATGGGTTGCCCGACGTATCGTCCGGGTCAGGGTTGAATACTCCCGCTTGGAGAAGCCCCAATTGCAACGTATCGCGGTCTACCAGCGGCAGATCGACGATCATGCGCTGGTTTTCGACTTTCCCAAGGACGGCGCTCGTCGTGTCAACCTGCGCGACGTTGCCGGTGACTTCGATGGTCTGGGCGGCTTGCCCGATTTTCAAGGCTACGTCGAGGCGCCCGTTCTGGTTGATCTCCAGGACGATTCCTTCCTGGGCGAATGTCGTAAACCCTTGTTTCTCGACCGTGATTTTGTACTTGCCGACATGCACCAGGTCGAACAGGTAGAGCCCATCCGGCCCGGTTGTCAGCGTGCGGGAGATGTCTGTGTCGACATTGGTCAGCGTGACCTTGGCGCCGCCTACCAGTCCGCCAGATTGGTCAGTGACCGTGCCACGCATGGATGCGTTGGTTTGTCCCCATGCCGGGGCGCTGAAGATAGCGATAATTGCCAGCAAAACCGCGACGGAAAACAGCGCTCGAATGATTTTCACGCCACACCCCCGTGGGAGAGCGCGTGCCCAGGCACGCATCGGCTCCAATGATCAGCGGAAAGGAAAAGAAAAAGGCCCTGAGCACACACCCTGCGGTACATCATCCCCGTTCTCTCAACCCACCCCGCCACACAACCCCGATGGTGGAGTCTATAGAACCGAGCCGCGGAGAAGTCAAGAAAGAATCGTTTATGGAACGCATTGGCCCGGCGGACGACCGTAAAGTCTTCGTGCCCGTCAGTCGGGCGCGGCCCTAGCCGGGCTTCGAAAAATACGGGGACACCCGAAGTGGAAAAGCAAGAGGCCAAACCGATCAACACGGTTGAGCCTCTCAACCTGGCGAAGCCGTGTCCGGTCAGAAATGGCCGAGGGCATCGCGACTTGCGCGAAATGGTGAAGGGCTCGTCGCGACAAATCGACGCCATTCACAAAAGCGTGTTGACTTCACGCCGAGGAACAAACTATACATGGCGGCAAGATTTTTGCGTTGGGGTGGGTCGAACGAGGAAGCGTCCTCGACACGCCACCGGAATGTTTTCAGGTGTTCTTTCGCACGCTCGCCTTGCCTGGCGCGGCGTCGCGGTTGCAATTTACGACTATCAACGGGGGTTCGCGTGGATCGTTCAATCGCTCTTGCGTTGGCGTTTTTCATTTCGTTAGTTGCCGCGGTTCCGGCGCTGGCGCAAAACACAGGTGGACGAGTGGTAGGAGTTGTATCGGATGAGCAGGGCGGGCTGGTCCCAGGCGCGAAGGTATCGGTGACGAACACCGGCACGCAGGTCGGCTACGTGGCGACGACGGGCAAGGACGGATATTTCGAACTTCTCGATTTGCCGATCGGGAATTATCGCGTAACCGTCGAGCACCAGGGTTTCACCACCACGGTGACCCAGGAAAAAAAGCTCGAAATTAACCAGTCATTGCGATTCGAGATCACCATCAAGGTGGGCACGCAAGCCCAGACGGTCACGGTCGAAGCGAATGTGGCGGGTGTGGAAACCGTAAGCCCGACGATCGGGCAGACGGTAAGCGGCAGCCAGGTTTCGAACACCCCGCTCAACGGCCGTAACGTGCTCGATTTGGCATTGCTTCAGCCGGGCGTGACCGAAGCCGACCCTGATTACGGCGGCGCGGGAAACTACAGCGTGGGTGGGGGACGCCCCGACTCGGTGACATTCTTGCTGGATGGCGGGCTGAACAACAATTTGCTCGATAACAGCATCGTGCTAAATCCAAATCCGGATACGATTGCGGAGTTTCGGATATTGACGAGCGATTACACGGCCGAATATGGGCGGAATTCAGCAGGTGTCATCAGCATCGTGACGAAATCGGGCACAAATAATTTCCATGGCAGCGCGTTTGAGTTTCTGCGCAACGATGCTTTCAACGCCAACGATTATTTCAACAAACTGAATGGCATCCCCCGGAACGATGAAAAGCGTAATCAATACGGCGGCACGTTCGGAGGCCCGCTGGGCGTTCCGCACGTATTCAGCGGAAAAGACCGTTTCTTCTTCTTCGTCGCGTATCAGGGCCAACGGTTAGTGCAGGCCGAGACGCAAAACCAAATTAGTACCTTTACGCCGGCCGAACTCGGTGGCAATTTTTCGCAGGCTGGCCCCACTGGTGGCCCCGACCCAGGCGTCGCGGCGTTCCTGCAGGCCAATCCCTACTTCCAGTCAAACGCGGCGCTTGCCGCAAATGCCATTATTGACCCGACGAAAATCGATCCGATTGCCGCAAAGTACATCGCGGCCGGTTTCATCCCGACGTCACCCACTGGCTTGCTCACATCCGCCGCAGGTTTTCAAAACAACAACAACGAATTGACGGGAAAGTTGGATTTTCTTATATCTTCAAAAGACAAGCTTTCCGTGACCTTGGGAGGATTTCGGAACCCGCAACTGAATCCCTACCAATTCGCGAGCGTGAATGGATTTCCCAACACCAGCAAAATAAACAACTATTTCGGGAATATTGCTTATATCCGCACGTTTAGCCCGAACCTGCTGAACGAACTCCGTTTCACGGCGCAACGAAACAACGACCTTCAGGACCAGCCTGCGGCGACCCTGCCAACCGCCGCGACTCTGGGAATCAATACCTTTCCTGATAATCCGACTGGGCCGCCGAATTTGTATTTCGATACCGGACTTTATGTTGGATTCAGCGAGCAGGGGCCGACGAAACTGATCAACAACACGTATAGCTATTCGGACACCGTCACTTGGGTGAAAGGCCACAACACATGGAAGTTCGGGGGCGGGTTCTCGGCGTATCAGAACAACACCCTTTACGACTTTTACATCAATGGAGAATTCGATTTTTACGGCCCAGGAGGCAATGGAACGCAAAACAGCTACGCCGACTTTCTGTTGGGGATTGTGAACAGCTATTTTCAGTATCCTCAGGCTCCGTCCAACATCCGCAGCAAAGCGACGTACGGATTTTTCCAGGATGAATGGCGGGTCCGTCCGAATCTGACTTTGTCGATGGGGCTCCGCTACGAATACAACACGCCGAAACTGGACACGCAAGGCCGCACTTTCTCCTTGATCCCGGGAGAGCAATCCACGGTTTTCCCCAATGCCCCGGTCAGCCTAGTATTTCCGGGCGACGCGGGAGCACCGCGGGGCGTGAATTTCCCGCAGACCAAGAATTTCGGGCCCCGATTCGGTTTCGCCTGGGATCCTAGAGGCGACGGCAAGACGAGTATTCGGGGAGGCGGCGGTATCTTCTACGACGTGTTGAAGGGCGAAGACAACTTGCAGTTTAACGGACAACCACCTTTCTTCAGTTCCGCGGGACTTTTCTTCAATCAAGTCGGCCCGGGGCAAACTGGTCCGGTCGGCTCATTTGCCGATCCGTTCGGAGTAGCCGGCGTACCCGATCCATTTCCGTCAACGCCTCCTAGCCATAACCTGGATTTTGCGGCCGCAGGATTTCTTCCGCTCAATAGCGGCGGATCGGTGTACTACGTAAATCCGCGCCTTACGACGCCCTATACCTACCAGTATAATTTGAGCCTGCAGCACCAATTCGCCACGAACCTGGTGGCGGAAGTGAACTACGTCGGCAGCAGTTCGAAAGGGTTAACGGCCCTGGAAGACGTAAACCCCTTCATCCTCGGCACCGATACGCGAGTACTGAACGCAATCCCCCAATCGAATCCTGGTATCCAAGCCTATTGCGCGGGCGACGCTGCGGAGTGCCCGTTTGCAACCGCACCGGAATTTAATAACGTGGGATTTGCGAACTACAACAGCCTGGAAACGTCACTCACGCGCCAGGCGATCGAAAACCGCGTAATCGGCACCACGTACTTCACCCTGGCATACACCTACGGACGGGGCATCGACACTTCGTCGGGTTTTCGAAATCGTAACTCTCAGGTGCCGTTCTATAACATCCAGCAATTCCGCGCGGTTTCGGACTCGAACGTGACGCACCGCGTGACCTTGAGCGGCGGTTGGGATCTACCGTTCGACAAAAAATGGGAAAACGGTCCGCAGCGGCTGACCAAGGGCTGGAGCCTGTACCCGATTTTCACATGGAGGACAGGCTTCCCCCTGGACCTGCCCGCAGATTTTGCCGACCGGTACGATCCCACAAATCCTGGGCCTTCTGGCGCCGGCGATCCTTACATCGTGAACGCATTGTTCGCCCCGGGATATACCCACATACAACTCGAGAATCCAAGGGCGCCCGGCAATTACTACTTCAATCCCGCGGGAATCGACGTCAACGAAGCTGATTACGCGACCGCTCCGGCGCAATTCGCGAAGTACGGCCTGCCGAGAAATTTCTTCTATGGTCCGGGCCGCGTGAATCTCGACCTGGCACTGGCGAAGAAGACGGATATCACAGAAAGACTAAATCTGGAGTTCCGCGTCGAAGCGTTCAATCTGATGAACCACGCGGAATTTTCGAATCCTGATGTCAACCCGAACAGCCCGACCTACGGGCAAATCACGAGCGATATTCTGGATTCAGCCCGAGTCGTGCAACTCGCGCTGCGTTTGGCGTTTTAGCTCGCGAGGCATCAGGCCGTCAGGGGAGGTTCTGCCTCTTTCCCAACCTACCCTGATGCGAAGCGCATTGGCGATTCTGATCGCAAACCCCGCGCCATTCATCCCCATTTTTCCAGCCCGAGACAAGACACCTGAAGTGGATTCGAGTGAATGACTTGGAGTCAAGAAAATCGGATGCGGAAAAGAAGAGCGGCCGGTGGGGGTTCCGGCCGCTCGTGGGCATGGGGTGATGGAGGTGCAGACATTCGAAGCGCTTGGGGGCAGCCTCGAATACAAAGGCAGAGTGCCTGTGGGCTTTGGCTGGGTCGATAGGCCAGTCGGTTCATTTGGTCCCCGTACGAAGGTACCTGCGGGGCGCTTCGCGGCATTTTCGCTGCACTCGGGCCGGCTCTCAACCGATTGAATGACCAAGGCTGGGGTGTTAGTCTCGCGGAAGTAATCACCCTATGGTGGGCGGACGCGCTTGCCGAAGGACTACCTGCCCAACCTTGAACGCCACCGGAACAAAACTCGAACGCAGAACGGCCGTTGCAGCACACTCCTTGTCCGCGGTGCGGCAGCTCTTGAACGAATTGGGCAGCGCGCGAGGATTGGAGGAGCTGGCGGCACGAGGGCCGAAGGCCCACTTGGAGCGGGAACTGGGCCTCGGCAGCCTGGAGCGAGTCGAATTGATGCTGCGCCTGGGCGATGCCTGTGGAGTGCGTTTGCCGGATCGCGTGGTCGCCGAAGCGGACACCATTCAGGATTTGATCGACGCGATCCTGGCGCAAAATTCTGGCGGCCATGGTCGCGCCCACGATAACAGCTCTCCGGCGCACATCGCGTCCCCTGGCGCGGATTCTCCGGCCGCTCCCTCCCTGCCTCGCCCTGAAATTCAAGAACAGATTCACAGTGCGACCACGCTCACGGAAATTATCCGGCTGCGGGGCAAGGGGGAACCAAATCGCGTACACGTTCAGGTGTACGAGGAAGACGATCAGCTTCGGACCATTACGTTCGGAGATTTGTACGAGCGAGCCTCGATCGTTGCCGCCGAACTCCGGAAGCGCGGGCTGGAGTCCGGCCAAACCGTTGCCATCATGCTCCCGACGTGCGCGGACTTTTTTTATACGTTTGCCGGAATTTTGCTGGCCGGCGGTATTCCCGTGCCGATTTACCCGCCGTTTCGCGCGGACCGCATCGCGGAATACGCCACACGCCAGGCAAACATTCTGCGGAATGCCGAGACGCGGTTCTTGGTGACTTGGCGGCAAGCCGAGAATCTCGCGAAACTCCTGCAGCCGCGCGTGCCGAGCCTACGCGAAGTGTTGAACGCGCAGAAACTGGCCACCGCGCCCACGTCCGCTTCTCCAGACGGCGCACCAATAACGCAATGGCGGCCCGTGGAACATTTGTCACATCAAGCTCGTGGCGAGGATATCGCGTTCCTGCAGTACACATCCGGTTCGACGGGCGATCCTAAAGGCGTAGTGCTCACGCACGCAAATCTGCTCGCCAACATTCGATCGATTGTCTCGGGCCTGGAAATACGCCCCGACGACGCCTGCGTTTCCTGGCTGCCGCTATACCACGACATGGGATTGATCGGCGCGTGGTTCGTGCCTCTGTTTATCGGTATTCCGCTGATCGTGATGTCGCCTCTGGCGTTTCTCAGCCGGCCGGAACGCTGGCTGCGCGCGATTCAGAAGCATCGCGCGACGATCGCGCCCGCGCCGAATTTTGCTTATGAATTGTGTGTGCGCAAAATCGCGGATAAAGATTTGGAAGGGCTCGATCTGACTTCTTGGCGCGCTGCGACGAACGGCGCGGAACCCGTGCGTGCCGAGACATTGCAACGGTTTGCGAAACGCTTCGCGCCCTATGGGTTCAATCCCAAGGCGCTGATGGCAGTCTACGGGCTGGCGGAAGCTTCGCTGGCGATTTCGGTGCCTCGCCTTGGCGACGGTTACAAGGTGGACCGCATCGAGCGTGCAGCGTTCGAATCCGAAGGCCGCGCCATTCCGGCAGGCGCCAGCGACTCCGCGCCACTGGAATTCGTGAATGCCGGCAAGCCGCTGCCCTCGGTCGAAGTGCGCATCGTGGATCCTGCTGGGCGCGATTTGGGCGAACGCCAGGAAGGGCAGTTGTGGTTCCGGGGCCCCTCGGCGACGAGCGGCTATTATCGCAATTCCGAGGCGACCCGCGAACTGATGCGTGATGGAGATTGGCTCAATTCCGGCGATCTGGCGTATTGGGGCGAAGGCGAACTTTACCTGACGGGCCGCGCGAAGGACGTCATCATCAAAGCCGGACGCAACCTGTACCCACACGAAATCGAGGAAATTGCGGGACGTGTGAAAGGCGTGCGCGCCGGCTGTGTCGTCGCGTTTGGCGCACCCGATGAGCGGACCGGCACCGAGCGGCTGATCGTTGCGGCGGAAATTCGCGACCTCGGCAACGCGAAACAGATCGAATCCGACATTTCGCGTGCGGTTGACGAAGCGTTGGGTTTGCCGCCGGATGTGATCGCGCTGCTCAGGCCGCAATCCATTCCCAAAACTTCCAGCGGGAAATTGCGCCGGAGCGATACACGGCAGTTGTACTTGGACGGAAAGCTCGGCAAGAAACAGCCATCCGCCTCGATGCAAATTGCGAAGTTGGCCGCGCGTGGCGCCGGGCCACGCGCTTGGACGCTGGCAAAGGACACACTCAATCGCGGAGTGGAGGCTCTGTATGGGGTCTACGCGCTCGCTGCGTTTTCCGTCGTGCTGATTCCTCTGTGGATTCTGGTTCTGTTGACACGCGATCCGCAACGAGTCGGGCGGTTCGTGCATACTGGAGCGCGTTGGATGCTGAAGGCTGCCCGCGTCCCGATTCAAGTTGTCGGCGGTGAAATTCTAAGCGAACGAGTGAAGACGGGGCCGTGGATTTTCGCGCCCAATCATTCCAGTTTCGTGGACATCTTGGTATCGCTCGCCTATCTGCCCGCGGATGTGAAGTTCGTAATGAAAGGCGAGGTGCGCGATATGCCATTCATCAGCACCTTGGCGGCGCGCAGCGGACAGTTTTCATTCGATCGCAACGACCCGCAGGCGCGCATCCGGCAATCGGAACAGGTGAACACCGCGCTGAGACATGGCGAATCGGTCGTAATTTATCCGGAGGGTACCTTCACGGCGATGCCCGGAATCCGTCCATTTCAATTGGGCGCGTTCAAAGCGGCCGTCGATACGAAGCGTCCGATATGCCCCGTATCCGTGCGCGGCGCGCGCCAGATCCTCCGCGACAAAACCCTGCTGCCACGCCTGGGAAGAATTACAGTTACGTTCAGCCCTCTCATTTTCCCGGATGCCTCGGCTGGGGATGACTGGCACGAGATCGTGCGCTTACGTGACACGACGCGGGAAACAATTGCACGAAATTCCGGTGAGCCGCTGCTTTAGGAAGTCATGGTTGGTCCGGAACGAAGTTCACGGTGATCAGCGGCTCTACTGACACCGACGGTTCGAGCAGGTTCCCGTCTCGTGCGCAAAAACCACGGAAGAACCCCGATACCCGCCAATTCCCGGAGCTTAACTGGCCTCGTTTTCTACACTTACGAACTCGTGCGGAAAATGCATCGCTTTACGCGTGTCCCGCGTCTAAAGAAATGTGATTTTAGAGGTTGCGGGGTCTGTTTAGGTAAGTCGGAGGCATCATGAGCAGAAATTCTATCGAAACGATTGGCGTGCGTTACACCGCCTGGGCTGCGCTGAATCGCGATCCGCTCGAAGACCGTGTTGAATTCACCTGTCCCCAATGCGGAGCGAAAGGCACAAAAACGGCCCGGCGCCCCCGCGCGGCCTATCACTTCACCGATGGGTTCGTGCAGGACCTCGAGGGCGAAGCAGCGACTTGCCGCGATTGCAAACATTCACTTCGCGTTGCTCCGGTCGTGATGTTGCACGATCAGGATGAGACGCGACGGTTCAAGGCGGTTTTTGAACTCGAGCCAGTGTCCAACAACTAAACGTAAACACATAACGCGCTGTCACTCATTGCCATCGGTGTTCGTCCCGAGCAACGAAAACAAAAGGCGGAAGGAGACCATCTCCCTCCGCCTTTTTCATTTCGTGTCCGTCCCCGCGCGCCCTTGTTAGGTTACCGCCAGCGATCGCGATAACCACATTCGTATCGGACGCGGGCGAGTTCGCGACGCTCGAAATTGGCCTGGCCACTGTAAAAGCCATGGCGCGCGACGGCGCGATTCAGTTCAAATCGTTCCTGGGCGATGCGGCAGCGGTACGGCGCGCCCGCTGCCTGCGCGGCGCCGGTGCTGCCCAGCAACATCAAACCGCCCAGTGCAATTCCCCAAAACACGTTCTTGAATGAAAACGTGCTGAATAATTTCCCAACCATGACGACCTCCGCGGCAGCACGGAAACCTGCTTTTTCCGTGTGGCTGCCCGCATCGGCTGCGGATTCTTTCTTAATCCGCCACCTGCCAAAGAAACACTTGGCCAGTTGTAAAGTTGCTAGGGGCGCATCACGTTTGGAATCAGCTGATGGGGATGTTTTGGCGGCTCGCCTTCGGAATCGAGAATCAGGTGGTGCGCTTCAAGATCTCTGCGCACGTGCGCGAACGCTTCATCGACCGTGTCGGCAAACTGCAGCAGCTTGTATTCTTTCTCGTTGATCATTCCGGTGCGAACCATGTGACGCCAGTTCAATACTTGGTCCCAATATTTCTTGCCGTAAATCAAGATCAGGTGGTGCGACGACAGTTTGTTGGTCTGCAGCAGCGTGAGCATTTCCCACAATTCATCCATCGTGCCGAAGCCCCCGGGGAAAACGATCAATGCCTTCGCCATTTGCGCGAACCATAGCTTACGCATGAAAAAGTAGTGAAAATAGAAATTCAGATCGGGCGAAATATAGGGATTCGACGATTGTTCGTGCGGAAGTTGAATGCTCAGGCCGACCGATGGGCCGCCGGCCTCGGATGCGCCGCGGTTTGCTGCTTCCATGATGCCCGGACCGCCGCCGGAGCAAATCACGAACCTGCGCGGCTCGGTTCCGAGAGTCATGGCCCAGGAGGTAATGCGATTCGAGAGCTCGCGCGCTTCCTCGTAATAGCGCGACATGTGTACCAAAGAACGCGCTGCCGAAATTTTGGTGCGCCATTCCGGCGTTCGTTTCTTGGGCGCGTTGGTCTGTACAGCTCGCAAATGCGCGAGCGCTTTTTCGCGCGACTGCACGCGCGCCGAGCCGAACATCACGATCGTGTCGCCAATATTTTCTTGCCGCAGGCGCGCCAATGGGTCGAGATACTCAGCCAAAATTCGCAAGGGCCTTGCCTGCAGACTTTCCATGAACGACGGGTCTTGGTACATCAAGTCGGGCACCAGGGGGCCTTTGGCTGGCGTCCTTCGTCGCTTTGCTGATTGTTTTCTCACTCGCTTCCTCTTTTCCACTTCGTCTCCTCACCTGTATACGAAGCTAGCATTTTAGGAGAAGGGGTCAGTGGAACGCTAGCGGGCCGCGCGGTTACTAGTGCGGCCTAAGCAACGCCCGTGTACCCCGCCGAATCAGATACACTGCCGCCGTTCCCGGTTTATGAGCATCGTATGAAAATCGCATTGCGAAAGAGCTATCTTGCGGGGGAGACCCCGGGTTTTTCGCGCCTGGCCGTCGCGCTGTCTTTCGCCGGCGTGCTGGTTGCTTCTTTCGCCGCGAATGCGCCGTCCGCGTTGTGCCAGGAATCGCCGGCCGGTCCTTTGCACGCCAAACCCGGCGTGCAACCGGAGCCGATGCCTCCTGCCGAGCAATTGAAACATGCGATTCGCGTGCGGGTGAACCAAGTGACCACGCCCGTAATTGTGCGCGACGCTTCCGGGGAGATGGTGTTCGATTTGAAAGAGCCGAATTTTAAGGTGTACGACAACGGAACCGAACAGAAGATCGATCATTTCGACGTCGGCGGCGATCCGCTTTCGATCGTTCTGGTGATGGAGGCCAGCTCGCACATCGCTCCCATGTTTCCAACCATGAAACGCGCCGGAATTATTTTCTCGGAAACCGTCATGGCCCAAACATCGGAAGCCGCCGTCATCAGTTACGACAGCACGGTCGATCTACGCTCGAAATTCTCCACCGATACGGACGCCGTGCGCGACGTGATCGAGCACCTGCCCATTGGAGTGGACGACTCGTTGCTCTACGATGCCATGGCACGCGGGATTTCGATGCTCAGCGAGCGGCCCGCGGTCCGGCGACGGATCATGCTGGTGGTGGGCGAGGCCCAGGATTCTGGCAGCGAGGCGCGCTTAGGCGAAGTACTGCGGCAAGCGCAGCTCGCCAACGTCACGATTTATTCCATTGGTTTAAGTAGCACAATGGCCGATCTGCGCGCCAAGCCCGACCACGTGAATGACAATCCGGATTTGCTGGCGCTCGCGATCTGGCTGGTAAAGACCGGCAAGAACGCATTGACGCCCAATTCGCTCGCAGTGGCGAGCAAAGCCACCGGCGGCTTGCATATGAATCCGGTGAGGGACCGCTCCATCGAGAAAGGAATGGATGCCATTGGCGGGGAGCTGCACGCCCAGTACACGATCAGCTACCAGCCGTCCGGTGAGGACCCCGAGGGCTACCACGAAATCAATGTGCTGGTGGACCGCCCAAACGTGACCGTTCGCGCAAGACCAGGCTATTACATCGCCCCGGCGGAGTGATCCGAATCTATTTCGAGCCAACGCTCGGGTGCGCGCCTTCCGACTCGACAAACTGCGCAAGGGCGCCGCCAAAATCCATTCCTCGGCCTACTTTTTTTCGGGTTCGGGTTTTTCGCCGCCCGCGACGGAGACGGCTTCCTCTTCTTCCAGAATGGACGCGGCGGCGGCGATGCGGTCGCCTTCATCGAGGCGCAACAGCCGCACCCCCTGCGTGGAGCGGCCAGCCTCGCGGATCTCGCCGGAGTGGACGCGGATGACCTTTCCGTGGCCGGTGATGATCATCACGTCGGAATCTTCGCGTACCTGCAGCGCCGCGACGACGGGGCCGGTGCGGTCGGTAGACTTGAGGTTGATCACGCCTTTGCCGCCGCGCGATGTAACCCGATACTCGGCGAGTGGGGTGCGCTTGCCGTAGCCTTTTTCGGCCACCGTAAGCATCAGGGACGTGAGCGATTCGCGAATCTGGTCGCTTTCGAGTTCATCGAGGTTTCGCGTCTGCGTTTTGAATTCCTTCTCGATGATTCCGAAATCAGGCTGAACCGCGTCCATGCTGACCACGTAATCGTCTTTCGCGAGATCCATGCCGTTCACCCCGCCGGCATTTCGGCCCATCGAGCGCACTTCGGTTTCGCGGAACAGAACGGCCTGGCCATCGTGACTGGCCAGGAAGATCATCTGCATGCCGTCGGTAAGTTTCGCGCCGATCAGCTCGTCCGCGCCGTCCAGATTGATCGCTATGATTCCGGAGGGTCGCGGATTTGAAAATTCCGCGAGGCCGGTTTTCTTTACCGTGCCGTTTTTCGTGGCGAGGAAGACGTAGCGGTCGGCTTGCTCCAGATCGCGCGCCGGAACCACCGCCGTGAGTTTCTCATTTTCCTGGAAACGCACCAGGTTGCCGATGGCTTTTCCCCGCGTGGCGGCGGCCGCCTCCGGAATTTCGTAAACCTTCAGCCAGTACACGCGCCCCTTCGAAGTGAATAGCAAAATGTAGCTGTGCGCCGAAGCGATGAAGAGGTGCTCGACGAAATCCTCGTCGCGCGTCTTCGCCCCGATGCGGCCTTTGCCTCCGCGCGATTGATGGCGATAGACATCCACCGAAGTCCGCTTGATGTAACCCGAGTGGCTGACCGTGATCGCCATTTCCTCGTCTTTGATCAGGTCTTCGAGCTTGATTTCCTCCACGCGATCCACGATCTGCGTGCGGCGCTCGTCGCCATAATCCTTCAGAATTTCGCGCAGCTCGGCAACGATGACGGCCTTCAATTTCTTCTCGCTGGCCAGAATCTCGCGCAGCTCGGCGATACGGTCGCGAATCTGCTTCAACTCGTTGAGGATGTCGTCGATCGAAAGCCGTGTGAGCCGGTGCAGTTGCAATTCGAGAATAGCGTCGATCTGAGGAAAGCTGAGTCCGACGACTTCCGCGGCTAAGCCGTACTTCTTGTTGCTGAGTTTTACACCCGCAATACTTTTTGCTTTGCCGTCTTCGGAAATCGAAATCTGCTTATTGGCGAAGAAATTGTGCAGGTTTTCGCGGGCGTTCGCGCGGCTGGACGATCCGCGGATCACTCGAATTACTTCGTCCAAATAATCGAGCGCGATCTGATAGCCGAGCAGAATGTGTTCGCGTTCTTCCGCTTTGCGCAATTCGTACTGCGTGCGCCGGCGCACCACATCCATGCGGTGCTCGATGAACAGGCGCAGCATGTCGAGCAGGCCCAGCTCGCGCGGTTGCCCCGCCACGATGGACAGCAGAATCATGCTGAAGGATTCCTGCATCTGCGTTTGCTTGAAGAGGTGCGCGAGAATAATTTGGGGCTCTTCATCGCGTTTCACTTCGATGACGATGCGCATGCCCTGGCGGTCGCTCTCGTCGCGAATATCCGCCACGCCTTCAATTTTTTTGTTATTGATCAGTTCCGCGATGTGCGTGATCAGGCGCGCCTTGTTGACTTGGTAGGGCAGTTCGGTAACGACGATGTCCTGGCGGTCTTTGCCACGCTGCTCGACGGCCACCTTGGCACGAACCTGGAAAGACCCGCGGCCGGTCTTATAAGCCTGCTCGATCCCATCGCGGCCATAAATGTAGCCAGCCGTCGGAAAATCAGGGCCCGGAACGAGCTTCATCACCTTTTTCAGCGTGGCGTCGGGTTCTTCGATCAACAGGATCGCGGCTTCCACCACTTCCTTCAGATTATGCGGCGGAATATTCGTGGCCATGCCGACGGCGATGCCTGACGAACCATTGACCAGAAGATTCGGTATACGAGTGGGAAGAACGACGGGTTCTTTTTCGCTCTCATCGAAATTGGGAACGAAATCGACGGTTTCCTTTTCGATGTCGGCCAGCATCTCCTCGGCGATTTTCGAAAGCCGTGCTTCCGTGTACCGCATCGCGGCCGGAGGATCGCCATCGACCGAGCCAAAGTTTCCTTGGCCGTCCACGAGTGGGTAGCGCATGTTGAAATCCTGCGCGAGCCGCACGAGCGCGTCGTACACCGGCGTGTCGCCGTGCGGATGGAATTTGCCGAGGACTTCGCCGACGATCTTGGCGCATTTGC
>Ga0302326_10015304_pt1 | contig 16152 bp, 10 predicted proteins | sample Palsa_T0_3_FD_202264 | JGI IMG/M metagenome (GOLD analysis project Ga0302326, IMG submission 202264) | Peat permafrost microbial communities from Stordalen Mire near Abisko, Sweden - Palsa_T0_3 | ecosystem: Environmental > Terrestrial > Soil > Palsa > Peat permafrost | place: Sweden: Abisko... | reverse complement strand
TGGAGAAGTGGTCCTGACAGACACGGCGACCGCCTCCTTGATCGGGATCAATACGTTGAACTTCGCAGCGGATTCAAAGAAGCTCCGGCAGGTTCTTTCCGAGCAGTTCCTGATCTCCGCCGCCTACACGGCGAGCACCGTAATCGAAGGGCCTCCCGGTTTGCTTGCGCAGCAAAGCTACTTCAATGTCGTCTCCAACATGAACCGCACCGACATACGGAACGATCTTCTGCTGGGGGTCGCCTTCCAATTGATTGCGCAGACCGACGCCCTCGGCAAGCTTCCCGCAGGGGTCGAGCACTTCGGTGCGACGACTGTTTTGGCCGAGATCGCCTATGACAATTCGGCAGTGGAGGCGCTGTTTCTCAACAACAATCAGACCCGCGACACGGCGGATTACGAAAGAGCCGGAAGAGACGCAATTACGTACCTGGTTCAACAGGGGGACGATGACGATTTCCGGCTGCTTCCTGTCACAAACGACGACCTTTGGTCCAAAATGAAACAGATCGGCAACGTGGGTTCTCCCCAGTTTGCCGAGTTGATTCGGAATTACACGCCGGCCGCACTGGCGCCGAACGTCATGGGCGTCGACTATCTCAACATCGTATGGTGGACCGGAGCCATGCGATCCTGTGCCCAAAAGCTGGTGGAGATCCGCACCTTCATCGGTCAGAATCCGGGTGTCGATCCGAACAACCACGACTTCCTGGCGCGAAAGAGAGACTTGGCCAAACGCTTGAAAGGTGTAGCGGCGACCACACGCCAGGATTTCGGCGGCCCCTGGGGGTTAATTGCAATGTGTCGCCTTGCTGCCAAGGTAGCGAGTGTGGCGCCGAGCCTGTTGATTACCAATCAGTACCTCAGTGTGGACTTGGAAGGTCCGCAGTCTCAGAACCCTGCATTGACTGCCGCGGCGACGCAGCGTTAACGGCTGATGGGGAGTCCGAAATCCTGCCCGTGGGGGGCGAGAGATCGGACTTCCCTTTTTTACATCGATCATGAGCTAACCGAATACGGCCACGCTAATCCCGGAAACGAACATCCTCTTCAACGAGTGACGCTGCGTCGCAAAGACTTACCATACTCTCGAAAGCGGACTCACAATTGCAATCTCACCCGACCATGAATCCGCGTGCCACCCTCGATACCTCCTGGCGGGACCTGCTGTACGCCGCGCGTGGGCTGCGCAGACATCCCGAGCTTCTGGTAATCACCGCGCTCTCTCTCGGCCTCGGAATCGGCGTGAACACCACCCTATTCAACATATTCAACATCGTCGTGCTCCAGAAGCCGACCGCCGTCGATTCTGACCGGATAGTGCGTATCGAACCCGGTAACAGCAACGGCATCTCCTATCTGAACTACCGCGATATCCAGGGCAGCACGGCCTTTGCGGGAACAGCCATCACCTCCACTACCACCCTGAACGTGCGTACCGGCAGCGACATTCAGCAGGTGCTGGGCCTCGAAGTATCCGGCAACTTCTTCCAACTCCTCGGAGTGAACCCTTTCCTCGGCCGGACCTTCAACACCGAAGAGTCGATACCGGAGCGCGACCCGCGCGTGGCCGTGCTGAGCTATGACTTCTGGCAGCGGCACCTGCACGGCGACGGCGGCGATCTTGGAAAAACGCTCACCCTGAACGGCCGGCCCTTTACCGTGATCGGTATTCTTGCCCGTGACTATCGGGCAGGCATGGGCTTTCAGGTGCCGGAGATCTACGTACCTGTCAGCCCAATGCTTGCCCCCAACTTTGGCGAGCGCGGCCATCCCTCGTTCCAACTGATCGCCAGGCTCGCGCCGGGTGTCACTCGTCAACAGGCTGAAGCCTCCTTTACCTCGGCGGCACGGGCGCTCGAAGCTGCCTGGCCTATCGAGAATAAGGAATTCGGCCGCCCGGCATGGGCCATCCCCGCGTTCGGGCCCGCGAGTCTCCAGAGCCGGGCCAGCCCTCCGGAATTCTTCATCGTTCTGGCCGCGCCGTTCGTCATCCTGGGGTTGCTGCTGTTGATCGCATGCGCGAATGTGGCGGGAGTGCTGTTGGCTAGAGGTGCCGGACGCCGGCACGAGCTTGCAGTTCGTTTGGCCTTGGGCGCCAGCAGAGGACGCCTCGTACGTACGCTCCTGGCGGAAAGCCTGTTGCTCTCCGCGTTCGGGGCGGCGGGCGGTCTGCTGCTCACCGCCTGGGCGGGGCCCCTGCTGACTCAGATCCGAATTCCGAACGCGCCGCCTCTGCCGCGCCTTCCCCTTCTGGCGGATCTCAATCTGGTCTGCTACACCCTGGGTATCGCGCTGCTGACCTGCCTGATGTGCGGTCTGATTCCGGCTCTGCAATCCACCCGCCTGAGCATTACCCCAGGATTAAAGCAGAATCCCCTGATACGCGGCCGCAGACGCCTGCGCAGTCTTATGGTAGTAGGGCAGGTGGCTGCTTCGGCGCTGCTGCTGGTCACTTGCCTGCTGTTTCTCCGGAGCCTTCTGTACATTGGGACGGTTAACCCGGGCTTCGATGTGCAGCACCTGTTGACCGCGAAGATCACCCCGGCGCAGAGTGGTTTATCCGAGGCGCGGAATGACCAGCTTGCCGCGAAGATGACCGAACGCCTCGAAGCAATTCCTGGAATCGTATCGGTGAGTTATGCCAGTCTGATCCCGCTGGGGGGAGACAATGTAGGCAGCCAGGCGAAGCTCAAGAACCGCCCGGACTGGAGGAGCCCCATGATCATGCTAAGTAACGTCGGTCCGCGCTACTTTGGCACCATGGGAATCCCACTGCTCAGGGGTCGCGAGTTTCTAACCACCGATCGCCGGGGAAGTCCGCCGGTTGTGATTGTCAATGAGACTTTTGCGAAACTGGCGTTTCCAGATGGTGAGGCGCTAGGCCAATTGGTGCTCGCACCCACATCAAACAGTCCCGAACCCTGGCGCGAGATTGTCGGTATCGTCGCGGATAACAAGTACGGGTTCCTCGGGGAACAGCCCCGGCCGCAGTTCTTCCTGCCATTTCTGCAGATGGGCGGACGCCTGATCCTGCAGGCTCGCACGGCCGGCCCACCCGCGCTCAGCATCGCCGCGGTGAAGCGCGCGATCGCCGAACAGGATGGGAGCGCTTTGGTGGACGTACAAACGACCAAAGACGCGACCAATCTCGAATTCGTACTGCGCAGGATTTCCACCATCATGCTGGCGTCGATGGGCGCGCTGGGCGTCCTGCTCGCGATGATCGGTCTTTATGGCGTACTGTCGTGGGACGTGAGCCGCCGCACGGCGGAGATCGGGATTCGCATGGCACTCGGCGCTTCCCAACCCGCGGTGCGCCGCATGGTTCTGCGCGATGGACTGGTGCTCACAGGGGCGGGCGTAACCCTGGGTATCGCGGCGGCCATGCTGCTGCTCCTGCCCATCAAGTCTTTTCTGGCGGGCGTGGGCACCGCGGACCCGGTCACTATCGCGGCTGTAGCGGTGCTCCTGATGCTGATAAGCGTAGCGGCCAGCTGGTTCCCGGTGCGGCGAGCCACCCGCATCGACCCGATCACAGCTCTTCGCTACGATTGACGCGCCGGCCCCTCCCTCGCCCGCTGTGCGAGAATTATAGTAGTGGCTCAAAGAAAGTCTGACCGGAAGAGAAAAGTCAGAGTCCGGGTACCTAAGAACGCCCGCCTGGTTCGCTTCTTCTTGCATCCGGCGGGCAGGATCCTGGTAACTTCCGTCACTTTGGGCTTCATCCTGGCGCTCGGAGTTTCAGTCCACTACTACGCCAAGTACGCACGCCTGATCGATCAGAAGCTGCGCGCCGGTCCCTTTGCCAACACTTCGAAGATCTTCGCGGCGCCGCGTCTGGTGGCGGTAGGCGATGCCATCACCTCCGAAGAGATCGCCGAACACTTGCGCCATTGCGGGTACGACGAATCCCGTGGCAACGCCATGGGACGTTTCCACACGCGGCCGGACGGCGGCATCGAGATCTTCCCGGGTCCTGACTCGTACTTCGGGCGGGAAGCCGGAGTCATCAAGTTCGCGCGAGGCCGTATTTCGGAGATCGTATCGCTCGACGACAACACCGAGCGGGGCCAGTACCAGCTCGAGCCCCAGTTGATCACCAGTCTGTTCGACCGCAACCGCGAAAAGCGGCGTCTGGTAAAGTTCGCCGATATCCCCCGCGTATTGATCGACGCGGTGACCTCCGCTGAGGACAAGCGCTTCTTCCAGCACCAGGGCTTCGATCCTCTGCGCATCGTGAAGGCGGCCTACGTAGACCTGAAGCAGGGCCGTAAGGAGCAGGGCGCGTCCACCCTGAGCCAGCAGCTCGCGCGCGGCCTCTGGCTCGAACCCGAGAAGCGCTGGACCCGCAAACTGGCCGAGCTTCTCATCACCCTGCGCCTGGAGCAGACCCTCTCCAAGCAACAGATCTTTGAAGATTACGCCAACCAGATTTATCTGGGCCGGCGCGGCAGCTTCAGCATCGATGGTTTTGGTGAGGCCGCCGAAGCTTATTTCGGGAAAGATATACGGCAAATCTCGCTGCCCGAGGCCGCCATGCTGGCCGGCATCATCCAGCGGCCGGGCTACTATAACGCGTACCGTTATCCCGATCGTGTGAGGGAGCGCCGCAACCTGGTGCTGACCCTCATGCGCCAGAACGGCGACATTGGCGATCGCGAGTACGCGCTGGCCGTCGAGTCGCCCCTCAACCTGGCCAAGGAAGCTACCCAGTCTCTGGACGCTCCCTATTTTGTCGACATGGTGAACGAGGACCTTCAAAACAAGTTTCAAGATATCGATTTCCAGACCAACTCATTCCGCGTGTATACCACGCTCGATCTGGACTTGCAGCGCGCCGCCGGCGAGGCGATCCGTGTGGGCATGCAAGGCGTGGACGAGCAGATCCGCAAGCAGAAGCGGTTCAAAGGCGAGGTTCCGCCGGAAGCGCAATGCGCGCTGATTGCGCTCGATCCGCACACCGGCGAGATCAAGGCGCTCTCCGGCGGACGCAACTACGGCGCCAGCCAGTTGAACCATATCACGGCCAAACGCCAGCCTGGCTCCATTTTTAAGCCTTTCGTTTATACCGCGGCTCTCAACACCGCCATCGAAGGCGGCTCCCGTATCCTGACAGCGGGCACTACCGTGGTCGACGAACCCAGCACTTTTTGGTACGACAACAAGCCTTACGAGCCCAGCAATTTCAAACACGAGTTTTACGGCACGGTCACCTTCCGCCAGGCGCTGGCGAAGTCCATGAACGTGGCCACCGTCAAAGTGGCGGAAATGGTGGGCTACGATGCCGTGGTGGCAATGGCCAAAAAGGCCGGTCTGAATTACGACATTCAACCCACCCCGGCCGTGGCGCTGGGCGCTTATGAGGTAACTCCACTGGAGATGGCCGGAGCCTACACCATTTTCGCTAATGAGGGCGTGTTCGTGAAGCCCAGCTTCATCTCTGCGGTGCGCTCCCAGAAGGGCCGCACCATCTTCACCAATAAGGCCGAAGAGCGTAACGTGCTTGACCCGCGAGTGGCCTACCTGCTGACCAATCTTATGGAAGAGGTGATGCGCAGCGGCACGGCGGCCGGAGTGCGTGCGCGGGGCTTCACGGTGCCCGCCGCGGGCAAAACAGGCACTTCCCACGACGGTTGGTTTGCGGGCTACACGTCCGACCTGCTGTGCATCGTCTGGGTGGGTTTTGACGATAACCGCGAGCTCGATCTGGAGGGCGCCCACTCCGCGCTTCCGATCTGGACCGACTTCATGAAGCGCGCCATGGGATACCGCGCCTATCGCAACGCCCGGCCTTTTGAGGCGCCGGACGGCATCGTCTCGGTGCAGATCGATCCGCAATCCGGAATGCAGGCTACGCCCTACTGCCCCACCACGATCACGGAAGTTTACATCTCCGGGACTCAGCCCGTCGGATCGTGCCCCCTGCACGGCGGAGGGCAGCCCAGCGTGACGCATGTGGCCGGATGGGAGATCCCGGGCAATCCGCCGGCAGTCCAGGCGCCGCCGCGCGTGGATGCTCCGCCCGCCGCCATCGCCGCGCGCCGGGCGCCATCCTCGGACCCGCAAGCGCCAGCCGCGCAAACCGCCCAGGTGCCTGAAAAGCCGAAAGAGAAAAAAGGCCTTTTCCACCGGCTGCTGGGTGTGTTTAAATAAGTAGAAGCTCTAAAGGGAGGCCGCTTATGGTTTCCGCTTGTAATCTGATCGTACCGCTAGCCGTGTCGCTGGCTTCCTGCGCAGCCTTTGCACAGGAAACCAAGGTTGCCCTCAGCTCTAAGCCGTTTTCCGCCAGCCCGGCCGTTTCCGATATTTCTAACCCGCCACTCACACCCGAGCGCCGCGGAGACATACTCATGGCACGCAAAATGTATCGCGAAGCCATCGAGCTTTACGCAGAGGCGCCCCAGGATTCCGCCGTCGTGTGGAACAAGATGGGCATCGCCTACCACCAGATGATGCAGCTGGACGCGGCCATGAAGCGTTACCAGCGCTCCATCCGCCTCGATCCGAAGTATCCCGAGGCCATCAATAACCTGGGCACCATCTACTACGCCGAGAAGCGCTACAGCAAAGCCACGCAATACTACAAGCGCGCGCTGAAACTGGCGCCCGATTCAGCGTCTATCTACAGCAACCTGGGCACTGCGTACTTCGCCCGCAAGAAATACAAGGAAGCTGCCGAAACCTACGACACGGCTGTGAAGCTCGATCCCGAGATTTTCGAGCACCACAGCACTTATGGCGTACTGCTGCAGGAGAGCAGCGTCGCGGAGCGCGCCAAGTTTCACTTCTACCTGGCCAAGACCTATGCCAAGGCCGGGCAGAACGACCGGGCGCTGCAATATATACGGAAGGCCCTCGAAGAAGGCTTCGCTGAGCGTAAGCGGCTGATGGAAGATCCCGAGTTTACCAGCTTGCGCGACCTGCCCGCGTTTAAGGAGCTGCTCGCGCTGGAGCCGCGTGTTCTATAGGATTGGTTCTCGATGAGAACCTGCAGGCAATTGGCCCTCGCCTGCCTGCTTGTCTTTCTGACCAGCTGCACGCGCCAGAGCCGTCTCTCGCCGCGGTTGGCTGTCTTACGTTTTGAAAACCTTTCCGGCGATCCCACGCTCGACTGGATGGGCCGGGGCTTCTCCGAAATCCTCTCCGGCGAGCTGGAAGGTTCCCCCCAACGCTACGTAGTCCAGTGGCGCGCTTTGCATTCGCTCGATGCCTCGCTCGGCAAGCGACCGGCCGCCGCACCCGGAATTTCCGCCGAGCGAACCGAAGCGTTGATGGCCGATGCCGATGAGATACTCTACGGAGATTTCTCCGTAGTGCGGGGCCGGCTGCGCGTCACCGTTACCCAGGAAGATACGGTCACCCGGAAAACGGTGCGTATTATTTCGGCCAGCGGCCCGTTGGGCGACGGCATCTTTCCTGTGGCCGGCGCACTGGCGCGGCAGTTGGGCCAGACGCGTACATTCGGTACGCAAAATCCGGAAGCGCTGCGCGTCTATGTGGCCGCCCTGGAATCGCCCGATCCGGGCACGGCATTGGAGGATTTCGCGCAAGCCACCACGGCCGATCCCGATTTCGGACAAGCGTATGTGTTCTGGCTGGATACCGCGCTGGGCCAGCGCAATCGCTCCGAGGCCGACCGCGCACTCGGCCAGGCGCGCGCACATTTCGATCGACTCCCAGAGCTCGACCGCGCACGCCTCAATTTGGGCGGGGCTGTTCTAAGCGGCGACTTCCAGGCTCGCGCGCAGGCTCTTACCGAGATTGTCCGGCTCGATCCGGGCGATCCAAACGACCATCGCGCGCTGGCCGAAACGCTGATGAGCACCCGCCACTACGACGGCGCGATAGCGGAGTTCCGCCACGCCCTCTCGCTCCGTCCGGACGATATCCAATCGCTCAACACGATGGGCTATGCGGCGGCTTACTCCGGCGACCTGCCGACCGCCATACGGGTGCTGCGCGGCTACGAGGAGCTGCGGCCGGGTGAGCCCAATCCGCTCGATTCGCTGGGCGATGTGCATTTCGTTCTCGGCCATTACGGCGAAGCGGAGCAGTTCTATCTGGCCGCGCGCGCCAAGGCTCCGGGCTTCCTCAACGGCGGCGAATGGCTAAAGGCCGCGCAGGCCCGCCTGATGACCGGCGATGTAGCGGGAGCCACGGCGCTGTTCAGCCATTTCCTCGCCGAGCGGCAGGCGGCACATGATTCGTTCGCCGAATATCATGCGGCGGCCTGGTCATGGCAGACTGGCGGACGCCGCGCCGCGATTGAGCGCATGAACCGCTTGGCGCGCACCGCGCAAGCGGGCCCGCTACGCGAAGTGGCCTCCCGCGCCGATGCTCAGGCGGCGCTCTGGCTGCTCGAGTTGGGAGATGGCGCGGCGGCCGCCGAAAGTGCTCGCAAAGCTGTGGCGGAGGGCGGCCCCGCAACCTCTGGTTCCACGGCGCTGATAGCGTTCCTGGCGCAGCCGGAAAATGCAACTTTTCCTGAAACTGCACAGCCTGTTCTCCCACTTCTGAAAGATTACGCGCGGGCCTACGCGCTGCTATTCTCCAAGAGCTTTCAACCGGCCGTGCCGGTGCTCGAAGAGATCTACAGGCGCCCCACGTTGGATCTCGACGACGGCTTGGGCGTGCTGCTGGCCTGGGCCTATGAGCAGACCGGCCAATGGCAAAAGGCCGAACCGCTGCTGCGTCTCAACCCGCTGCCGCAAGCGCCGGCCCTGGGTACTTTCTCCTCGCTCTACTTCCCGCGGTTGTTTTTTCTGCGGGGCGCGCTGCTCGATCAAGAAAAGCAATCGGGCGAAGCGCTGCGCAATTACCGCCTGTTCGTGGCGCTGTCGGGGGCGGACGCAGGGATCTGGGGTGAGGAACGGCGGGCACGGCAAGGAAGTTGAGTCTGGCTGCCCGTTGTTAATCCGTTCACAGATCTAAAGTCCGAGCTCTGACCTGTTTCGTAATCACCAGAGAGACGCACCCACACCGGTCTGCGTCCGAGGAAAGCATTCACGGAAATAAATCACAACAGCACGGTCTCGAAACTTGCCCGTCGGGCATTTCAGAAAAGAACGAGCCTCATCTGTCCGCGGACACGCCGGCGGCAGGCACTCCGAACGGTGTGCCCGATACTCCCGCGGACATCTTCAGCGCCGCACTGGGTGTGGAGGCCGAGCATCGCGTGCTGGGCCGTGTGATCGCGAGTGTCAACCCGGCAAACCACAGGAACCACGAATCGACCGACGGACTGAGATCCGTCTACAATGGGCCGCATTCTGCAGTCCCTCCGGCGTTCCGTCAGTTTATCTGATCACCAGCGGCAGCCCGCCTCCACACATGTAGCAGGAGTGGCGATCCTGGCCTGGAGGTTGCATCGATGGACCTCCAGGCGGTTCAATCGCGCGTCAGGCCGCGATAATGAAATACCCAGACGGCGAGCAAAAAGCAGACCAGAGCATAATCCAGGCCGTACGCCAGAGCAGTCACGTGATCGAGCCATACGTTCGGATTCAGCGGCGCCTGTGTGAGCGTTAGAAACCGTGTTTCCGAAAGCAGATTCGTCGAGGGCAGGAGGACGTAGAGCGGAGTTCGGATCGATTCGGGAATTGCCGAGTGTCCTGAGGAAGGCGCGACAACGTTGGCCGCCACCGCGATCAGCAGCACGATGGCGATAGTCACAATCGGGTTCAACGCGGTCACCAACAGCATGGCCATGGCGCTGTACACCGCATAGCGCACCATCGGATACAGGACCAGCAGCCACCAGGATGAGTGAATGCGCTCGCCGCCCAGCCACGCGAGGAAGTAGCCGAGCAGCAGCATCGCCGCGATGTAGACTACCATCAACAGCTGCACTCCTAAATATTTGCCCAGCAGAAACTCCCACCTGCGGACCGGCCTGGCCATCACGGCGAGGATAGTCCCGGAGCGCATCTCACTGGCAATCGCATCCGTTGCCGCCCAGGCGGCCAGCAGACTGCCGAAACCGCTGGCCAAAAACGTGATCCCGGTCACAATGCTCAGCACCATCGTTTGCGTCTGCTGTGTATTGCCCGCGGCGCTCATGGCTCTGGCGAAAAGCAGCGGAGTCATCATTAGCAGAATCATGCCCACAAACAGCGCGCAGAATAGAATGATCAGCCGGTCCCGCAGAAACCCGCCGAACGTGTTTAGGGCAATCACGCGAATGTTCATGGCTGGCTCCCCTCGCCGACGAGCTTCAGGAACAGATCCTCGAGTGTGTTACGCACACGGTTGAGGCTGATCACGTCGCACCCCGCCTCCCACAGCATCGCGGCGACCTCGCGTTTCAGCGCTGCGTCCACGGTCAGCCGTACAACTTGCAAATCGTGCACAACCGAAACGCCGCGATCGATCAGCAACTGCTCCATAGTTGTGGGCAGATGATCGACCACGATCTCAACCCGATCGTCGCGACCCAGCAGCTCATCCAGCCGTCCCGCCCGTACCACCCGCCCGCGATCGATGATGATCACCCGATCGCAGGTCTGCTCCACCTCCGCTAACAGATGGGAGCTGAGGAAGATCGTCTTTCCGGCAGCCTTCAACGACAGAATCAGATCGCGAACCTCCTTGCGGCCGGCCGGATCGAGCCCCGATGTAGGTTCGTCGAGGACCAGTAACTGCGGATCGCTCAGAAGCGCCTGCGCAATGCCGAGTCGCTGCACCATGCCGCGCGAGTACTTCCCGATCTTCAGCTCCTCATACCCCAATAGCTTCACCTTCCTTAGTAACTCGGGAATCAGAGTATCGCCCGCCGCCTCCAATCCCGCCAGTTGCAGGTGAAATCGCAACAACTGCGGCGCACTCAGATGTTTGTAAAACGCGAAGTTCTCGGGCAGGAATCCGATCTGCCGTTTGGCCCGCACATCGCCGGGCAATTGTCCCAACACCACGACTTCGCCCGAGTCCGCATACAGAAATCCCATCAGCACATTGATGCTGGTGGTTTTGCCGGCCCCGTTCGGACCAAGGAAAGCGCATACTTCTCCGTGCGCTACCTCGAAGGAGATCCCCGAGAGCGCCGGGATGGTCCGAAAGCTCTTCGAAACATTACGGAACTCAATGGCCGGGCCGGTCAATGCTGGCCTCCTCGAACTGTGACGCTATTGCCGACTTCCAGTTCTCGCTTCAGCGTGTCCTGCAGGACCATGTCGGCACCGACGTGGCTGTACACTACGTTGCCGCTCTTGTCGACCACAAATAAGGTCGGGATACTGTCCACGGCATATGCATCGGCAATCCGGTGAAGCGGGTCCAGAAGGATCGGGAACGGCAGCTTCTCAGTATTGGCGTAGGATTCCGCCTCAGATCGCTCGGCGTCGATACTGATGGCCAGAATCTCAAACTGGCTGCCGGCTACCTGCCGATTCTGTTGATAGAACGAACGCAAAGCGGGCAGCTCCAACTTGCAGGGACCGCACCAGCTCGCCCAAAAGGCTATCACCAGCTTCTGTTTGCCGCGGAAGTCGGCCGGCGATACGGTATGTCCATCGAGCGCCGCCAGCGAGAAATCCGGCGCCGGCTTGTTCACCAGATGCGTCTGGTTCCCGTGCCCTTGGAGGGTGATCTCAAGCGTCTTGGCCCGCCATGTAATCCACACGGTAAACGCCGCCAGAGCGACCAGACCGGCAATAGCGGCTTTGTGCGGCGGGGAATGCACCCCTATATTCTATTCTTGCCGCAGCGCGCTCACTGGATCGACCCGCGTTGCGCGCCGCGCCGGAATATAGCAGGCTGCCAGCGAAACCAGGCCAAGCAGAACCGCGACAGCCGCATAGGTCGGCGGATCGCCAGGCTTAACCCCGAAGAGCATGCTGGCCACCAGGCGCGTTGCGGCAACGGAGGCAATCAACCCAACCGCCAAGCCGGCGCCCGTCAACGCCATGCCCTGCCGGAGGATCAGCCGCAACACGCCGCCCGGGCTTGCGCCGAGCGCCATGCGCAAGCCGATCTCACTCGCGCGCTGGCTCACCGCATAGGCCATCACGCCGTAAACGCCGGCCATCGCCAGACATACCGCGATCCCCGCGAAGATCCCGAGCAGCAGAGCGCGGAACCGCGGCGCAGCCGTGTTTTCCGAAAGCAGCTCTTGCATACTGCTGAACTTCACGGGAACCTCCGCCGAGCGCGCGCGCACAATCCGCTGGATCGCCGCCGAGAGAGTGCCCGCATCGGTCGACGCGCGCACTATGACATTGAGCGCAGTGGCGGGGCGCGGATGCTGTTCGTAAGGCATGTAAATCTCGGGCGAGGGCTCCTGCGCCGGCCCATGCCGTATGTCGCCCACCACCCCTACGATCTTCATGGGCTTCATCGAATCGAGACCGCAGTAAATCGCGCGGCCGAGCGGGTCCTGGCCCGGGAACGCTTTGCGGGCCAGCGTTTCACTGATGACGGCCGTGAAGGGCGCATCGTAGCCGTCCGCCTCGTTAAAATCGCGGCCACCCTTAAGCGGGATTCCGAGCGCGGTGAACGCGCCGGGAGTGACTACAGAATATACGGCATCCGGCCCCGTGACGTTAAACGCACTGGGGAGATGGTCGATCCAGTAGCCGCCGCTGGATTCGATGTTCCCAGGTAGCGTGCGCGTCGCGCCGGTTGCGGAAACGCCGGGGAGCGTCGCCAGGCCGGCCAACAGATCCTTATAGAGGCGGGTGGCGCGGCGCGCACCGGCGAGGTCGGCTGCCGGCACGCTGGATTCCATCACCAGGATGTGTTCGGGACGAAAGCCCAGCGTCACATTTTCGAGCGCAATAAAGCTGCGGATGAGCAGACCGGCGCCGGAAAGCAGCACTACCGCCAGCGCCACCTCGACAACCACGAGCGCCCCGCGCATACGCCCCCCGTGACCGCCCGCCACAGCGCGCGCCGCGCCCTGCTTCAGCGCTTCGCTCAAATCGACCCGCGAAACCTGCAGCGCCGGGGCAAGTCCGAACAACAAACTGGCCGCCACTGAAAGGCCCAGCGTAAATGCCAGCACCCACCCATCGATGCCGCTTTCGGCGAGACGCGGAACGTTGCCTGGCGCGAGCGCCACCAGGGCGTCCGAGCCCCACTTGGCGAAGAGCAGCCCGGCCGCACCGGACACCATGGCCAGCACCAGGCTTTCAGTGATCAACTGGCGCACGATGCGGCCGCGGCTGGCGCCTACCGCCGATCGGATAGCGATTTCCCGCGTTCGCGCGGTGGCTTTTGCCAGCAGCAGATTCGCCACGTTGGCGCAGGCGATCAACAGCACCAGCGCCACCGCGCCCAACAACAGGTAGAGCGTCAGCCGGACATTGCCGACCAAATCGTCGCGCATACGGGACACGGCCACCGACTTGCCGGTATTGCTATCCGGATAGCGCTGCTCGAGACGCGCGCCGATCGCCGCCATCTGGGCTTGCGCCTGCTCCAGACTGGTTCCCGGTTTCAGCCGCGCGACCACACGGTAGTTATGCCCGGAGCGCGATTCCGTCTCGGAAAAAATCGTATTGGCCGGAAACCAGATATCCGTCTGGTCCGGGAAATGAAAACCGGGAGGCAGCACGCCGGCGATACTCAGAGTCTTATCGAACATGCGCAGCGTCTGCCCCGGCGCGCCGGTGTTCCCGCCGAAGTGACTTTGCCAGTACGCATAGCTGATGACCACAGCACCCGCGCTGCCGGGCTTCTCCTCCTCGGGAATGAACAGGCGGCCCACCACAGGTTCCACGGCGAATACCTGGAAGAATTCCGGCGTCGCTACCGCCACGTGCATATACTCGGCCGCACGCCCGGCCATCACGGCCGTGGAATCGTTTTGGTAGTACGCCATGGCCGCGAACGCCGTGCTCTGGTTGTGCCAATCATGGAAATCCGGGCCGGAAACCGGACCGTGTCCGCCGCTATTCTTCCAGAGCGACGCGAGGGTGACAATGCGGTCGGGATCGCGATAAGCGAGCGGCTTCAGGAGCACCGCATTCACCACGCTGAATACCGCCGTATTGGCGCCGATTCCCAGTGCCATCACCAGTACGGCGAGCAGGGTAAAGCCCAGGTTCTTACGCAGGGAGCGGAAGGCGAATTTCAGGTCCATCCTGGAAATGCGGGCAGTTGCGTTGCCATCCGCCGCCACTGCGTAGTAATGGGCTTACGTCCGCCGCAGCCCCGGACGCTGTCCGGTTGTGGGACGCGACTGACCCGCATCGCGCACGCGCTTCAGTTGGACTTGTCGCCTTCGTGGTGATCGAGGAAGTCCTGATCGATCGCTTTGCGTCCGGCGAAGCCTTCATCCACGCCGTGCCAGAACTGGATGGCAGTCTCGCCCAGTCGCCAGCACAGATAAACCTCCTGGCCGCGCAAAAGTGTGGGAAAGTCCACCAGGCCCTTGTCGAGATCTTTCACCAGGCACCCGCTCTCCTGAATACTCTCGAGGATGGACTTGAGATGCAGCCCCGTATTCTCGCGGCGGGCCTTGTCTTCGGCCGCGCGCTTGCTATCGACAACGATTCCGCCCATCACCATGATTCGCTCGGCAAGGGCTCGCACGGCATGGTCCGCTTCGTCGTATCGCGATTTCAGCGAAACCGCCTCACGCATCCAGTCGCGGATTTGCGGAATCATTTGCTCGGCTTCCCGGAGCGTGAAACGTTTGGACATGGCGCCCTCAGCCGCTGTAGTGCGCGGTCACGTAGTCGTCGACCATGCCGATGAACTCGGCCACGATGTGGTCGCCCTTAAGCGTGGTAATCAGGCGGCCGTCCACAAAAACGGGCGCCTTAGGCTCCTCGAAAGTGCCCGGTAGCGAAATGCCCAGATTGGCGTGCTTGGATTCGCCCGGGCCGTTCACCACGCAGCCCATCACCGCTACCTTCATGCTCTCGACACCGGGGTGTTTCGCCTTCCAGACCGGCATCTGGTCGCGCAGGTAGGTTTGGATCTGGTCCGCCATCTCCTGGAAAAAGGTGCTGGTGGTGCGGCCGCACCCCGGGCAGGCGGTGACTTGCGGCGTGAAACTGCGAATGCCCAGCGACTGCAGGATCTGTTGCGAAACGATCACCTCTTCGGTGCGGTCGCCGTTGGGCAGCGGCGTAAGCGAAGTCCGTATGGTATCGCCGATGCCTTCCTGCAGCAGAATGGCAAGTCCAGCGGTGGTAGCGACGATGCCCTTGGAGCCCAGGCCGGCTTCCGTCAGGCCGAGGTGCAGCGGGTAATCGCAGCGGGCCGCGAGCGCCCGGTAGACATCCACTAAATCCTGCACGCCGCTGACCTTGGCGCTCAGAATGATGCGGTCGTGCGGCAGCCCGTGCCGTTCCGCGGCGGCCCCGGATTCGACCGCGCTCTCGACGATGGCGTCCAGGGTGACTTCGCGCGCGTCCTTCGGCTCTGCCAAGCGCGAGTTTTCGTCCATCATGCGGGTGAGCAGGGCCTGGTCGAGCGAGCCCCAATTCACGCCGATGCGCACTGGACGTTCATATTCGATGGCCGCCTCGATCATGGTGCGGAAATTATCGTCGTGCTTCTTACCGATATTGACGTTGCCTGGATTGATGCGGTACTTGGAGAGCGCCCGCGCGCACTCCGGATACTTCTTCAGCAGCAGGTGTCCGTTGTAGTGGAAGTCGCCGATGATAGGCACGGGCACGCCGAACTGGCGCAGGCAGTCGACAATCTTCGGAACCGCTGCGGCCGCCTGCTCGGTATTCACCGTGACGCGCACCAGCTCCGAGCCGGCCCGTGCCAGCGCCATCACCTGGTTCACGGTGCCGGCCACATCGGCCGTGTCGGTGTTGGTCATCGACTGGACCACAATCGGGTGATTTCCACCCACCTTCACGCCTGCCACGTCCACCACTGCCGCCGCGCGGCGGGGCTTTACTGCCATCGATCCTCCGGGGAAAGTCTAATTTTACCATTGGGGTGCGGCGGCCCGTGCCCACCTTGGCTGCGGGGGCTATTTGATCGGCATCATGGCCGGTGACACAAAGACTTCGGCACACATAGCCTGGTATCGTAGGTGTGTCGAGCCATGGTGTACACACTCACCGGGGCGCTGCGGCCAACTCTCCCTTGGTCTGCGCGGGTCATAGCGCAGGCTCAGCTCACCTAGACTGTTCCGATAATTCAATGATTCGGAACAGCTCGTGTGTTGAACTTTGACACGTCTGC
>Ga0302326_10015303_pt1 | contig 16153 bp, 9 predicted proteins | sample Palsa_T0_3_FD_202264 | JGI IMG/M metagenome (GOLD analysis project Ga0302326, IMG submission 202264) | Peat permafrost microbial communities from Stordalen Mire near Abisko, Sweden - Palsa_T0_3 | ecosystem: Environmental > Terrestrial > Soil > Palsa > Peat permafrost | place: Sweden: Abisko... | reverse complement strand
GCCGCCGAGACCTACTTCGGCACGACCGCGTCGAAGCTGACCGTGACTCAGGCCGCCACGCTGGCCGGCATCGTGGAGAACCCGACGGAGTACGACCCGATCCTGCATCCCGGGGTGTCCCTCGAGCGGCGCAACACCGTGCTGGCCCGGATGGCGTCCACCAGTAACGGGCTCACCGTCGCTCAGGCCAAGGTCGACGAGGCCAAGCCGCTCGGACTGAAGGGGTCGGAGCCGGAGAGCGGCTGCGAGTCCAGTTCCGTGGGCACGGCCGGCTTCTTCTGCCAGTACGTAGAGGAAGTCTTCCTGCACGACTCGGCCTACGGCAAGACGCCGATGGCCCGGGCCAAGCTGCTCTCCACCGGCGGCCTGCGGATCTACACCACGCTGAACCAGCGGGACCAGCAGGCCGCTACCAACGCGGTGAACTACGTCGTGCCGGCCAACAGCAGCTTCTACAATCCCGGTCACAACGCGGACGCCGAGGCCATGGTGAAGCCGGGCACCGGCCAGATCGAGGCAATCGCCGAGGACAGACCGTACGGGACGAGCCGCGGCCAGACCGAGATCGACTATGCGGTCAACACCGAGTACGGCGGCAGCTCCGGGGTCCAGACCGGCTCGTCGTCGAAGCTGTTCACGCTCATCACCGCGCTGAATCAGGGCACGCCGTTCGGCTTCACGCAGACCGTTCCCGGCAGCACCACCATCAGCGGCTACACCAACTGCGAAGACGACCCGACCCAGCCCTACAACGTGTCGAACGCGGAAGGGCCGGGCAAATCAACCGATTCGCTCTATACCGGGACGACTAACTCGATCAACGTTTTTTACGCCGAGCTCGAGAAGAAGGTCGGTCTGTGCAACGTCGTCCACACCGCGGTGGACCTGGGCATGACCAGGGCCGACGGGACATCGCTGCTCAGCGCGGACGGCGGACAGGCCTCCGCGGACAACTTCCCGTCCTTCACCCTGGGCTCGGTCAACGTCGCTCCGCTTTCGATGGCAGCCGCGTATGCGACCGTCGCGGGCCGGGGGATGTACTGCTCACCGATCGCGATCAACAAGATCGTCACCGATACCGGAAGCGCCATGGCGGTGCCGTCGGCCAACTGCCACCGGGCGATATCCTCCGATGTCGCCGACGCCGTGAACTACATCCTGCAGGGCGTCCTGACCACCGGCACCGCGGGGAACATCGGCGGTCTGGTCGGCCGCGAGGCGGCCGGCAAGACCGGCACCTCCAACGTGGCCAACAACAACGGCACCCCGTACGCCGCCTTCGCGGGCTACACGCCGACCCTGGTGGGGTACGTCTCGGTGTTCAACCCGGTCTCCCCGACCAACGACACCATGGGCGGGGAGAGCGCCTGCTACCGGCTCGAAAGCGGCATCCAGAGCTGCCCGGGTGAGATGTTCGGGGCGGACGCGCCCGGCTCCACCTGGCACATATCGTTCGATCACGCCGACCTCGGCCCGGTCACCGACTTCGTGCCGGTCGCATCCGACAGCCCGTTCAACAGCCTCGGCAACGGCCAGGTCGTCGTCCAGCCCAAATCGCCGACCAAGGGCAAGGGCAAGGGCGGTAACGGCGGAGGCGGTAACGGCGGCGGCGGAGGCGGTAACGGCGGAGGCGGTAACGGCGGGACCGGCGGCGGCGGAGGCAAGGGCGGCACGCCGACCCCCGCCCTCCTCCGCAGGACCGGGAAGTCCATTACCTAGAGCGGCCTGTCGAATCCGGGAAAGTTGACCGGCATACGAGGCCGAGGGGCTGGGCCTGCTGCCGCTCAGCTGGCGGACAAGCGGCGGCGGACCTCGGCGGCGACACGCGCCCCGTCGGCCCGGCCCGCGATCCTGGGGGTCAGCGTCTTCATGACCTGACCCATGCCTGGCATGCCGCTGGCTCCGGTCTCAGCAATCGCCGCAACGACCAGGGCGGACAGCTCGTCGTCGCTGAGCTGCGCTGGAAGATAGCCGGCCAGGACTTCTCCCTCGGCTCGCTCGGCGGCGGCGTGGTCATCGCGGCCCGCGGCGCCGAACGCCTTGGCGGCTTCCCTGCGCTTCCTGGCCTCACGGGTGAGGACCTTCATGACCTCGTCGTCGCTGAGCTGGCGAGCCGAGGCACCAGCCACCTCCTCGTTCGTGATAGAGCTAAGTGCCATCCGCAGGGTGCGCATCCGCACCTGATCACGCGCCCGCATGGCGGTGTTCAGGTCCGCGCGCAGCCGCTCTTTGAGTTCAGCCACAATGCCTATCCTAGGAAGCGGCTACCGGCCGCGTGTGGTCGGCGGCACGCCTGTGGTCATGGCACCATGGATCAGTGAGATTGCGAACCCTAATCCCAATCACTGCTGCCTTTGGCGCTGCGGTTGTCGGCTACGCGACGGTGATCGAGCGGAACTGGTTCGCTCTGCGCCGCTTTGAGCTTCCCGTCCTGCCGCCAGGCTCGGAGCCGCTACGCGTCCTGCATATCTCCGACGCGCATCTCACCCCCGGCCGCAAGCGGCTGATGTCCTGGATGCGGGCGCTCGACGACCTGGACCCGCATCTGGTCGTCAACACCGGAGACTGCATCGCGCATCCTGAGGCCGTCCCGTATTTCCTCGATTCGCTCGGACCGCTGCTCGACCGGCCTGGCGTCTTTGTTTTCGGCTCCAATGACCTGCACGGACCCAAGCCACGGAACCCGCTGCGGTACCTGCAGGCGGACGGCTCCCGCGAGCTGGACAAGAAATCCATCGAGCTACCCTGGGAAAAGCTCCGCGACCGGATGCTCGCGGCCGGCTGGCTGGACCTGAACAACCAGCGCGGCCAGCTGACGGTCGGCGGCCTCGACGTCGCGTTCGGCGGCGTGCATGACGCGCACATCTACCGGGACCGCTACGAGCGGGTAGCAGGGCGCGCCGATCCGGCCGCCGCCCTCCGCGTCGCGGTCATGCACACACCCGAGCCGCGGCTACTCGACCAGTTCACGGCCGACGGCTATGAGCTTCTGCTGGCCGGGCACACTCACGGCGGCCAGCTGTGCCTGCCGGTCTACGGGACGCTGGTGACCAACTGCGGGCTGGACCGCGAGCGGGCCCGCGGGCTGCACCGGCATCCCATCGACGGCCAGGCCTGGCTGCACGTTTCCGCCGGGCTCGGCACCTCGCCGTGGGCTCCGGCCAGGTTCGCGTGCCGCCCGGAGGCCAGCCTGCTCACCCTGGTACCGCGCGATTCGGACTGACCGGCCCGGCTTTACCCGCGCCCCGCTGGCGCTGTACGCAGCCGGGCCCGAGCGGGTCGACGTTTCCGCTAGACTATCCACGTCTCGCGCGGCACCGGGCAGGTGCCGTGCGGGCGGGGTGTGGCGCAGCTTGGCAGCGCGCTTCGTTCGGGACGAAGAGGCCGGGAGTTCAAATCTCCCCACCCCGACCAGGTCAGAGGGCATATGGCTTATATCAGACCGGTTCCCGGCGGCCGCCGAGTGACAAACTGAGTGACTATGCATCCAGGTTCACTTGCCCTGGGAAGATCCTGTCCATGACATCAGCACCGTGCACGATCACAAGGCGATGACATTCACTGCTGGAGGGAACTGAGCGGGTGCCCGTAGACCTATCCCGCAGTCGAGACGTATCTTGTGGGTTATGGTTGAGCGTAAACGGCGCCAGATTGCCGTCCCTCTCTGGGTACCTTTCGCGGTGGCCTGGTTTGTTACCCGTTGGGTGCTCCTCCGTCGCCACCGCCAAGCTCCGGTGTCAACTGACGCTTGACGGCTATCCCGGCGGCCAGATACCTCCCTGTACAGCAGCGAGGTACAGCAACCCGTTCAGCCTGCGGCTGTCCTGAGCAGACACCGCATACCGGTACGCCGCAACGTTTGACCACGAGCAGGGACACACCGGTAATTTGCATCCAGTTGCTCAGCCTTGCTCCTTCGGGTCACACTGCCGTTGGCATCATCCCCGGAGGACGCGGTTGCCCCACGTACTGGTGGGGGTCACCCGGATGAAGTGCGCGGGCACCCCCTCGATCCACGGCTCAAGCCCGGCGCCGATGATCGGCGCGCGCTCGGCCTCGGTATCCAGATGATGCGCCGCTCCCCGCACCAGCACGATCCATCCCTCGCGCGCCTCCAGATCGAGCTGGTCTGCCTCCACGGCGACCTGGTACTCGGCGTGCGCGATACCAGTACGCAGGTCTTCGTCAAAGAGGGCGGGGTCCCACGTGCCCAAGACAACCGATTCGCCATCGATCCTGTACACGGTCGGCAGCGCCGTGGGCCCATACCGGCTGTTGTAGACCAGACGCCCCAGACCGCCGTCGGCGAGCAGCTGCATGCATTCGGCCTCACTCAAGGGCTCCAGCACACGCCGGGTACTCATTCCGGAGTCGGACGAAGCAGAACCGCTGGGAGAACTGAGATCGACTTCATCGTCTGGCATAGCTCCAAACCCTAGTCGCCCTGCCCGCCGATAGCACGAGGACTCGGCACGTCGGTCGAGACAGTCAACCCTCCTGCCGTCATCGAATATCAGCAGGGTGGTCAGGCCCTGCTAGCCCGCGCCGCAACGTGGCTTGGAGACGAAGAGGCCGCCGTTCAAATCCGGCCACCCCGACCAGACCAAAGAGCATCCAATCCTCGGACCGGCTCACGGCCCGGGATTTGAGTAACGAGGCTGACGCCGCGCGTACGATCCGGCTGTGGGCGAACGGTGGGACCCCTCAGCGCCAGGCATAGTGCAGCTCCCCTCGGGTCGGCTGGTCCGAGGCCGCGGCCTCGCGCGCCCGCTCCCGGCCGGACCCAGCCCAACCTTCGCCGTCTATCTGCTCGGCCGGCCGCCGCCTGCCGTCCCGTGGGAATCGCGATGGCTCCGATGGCCCGACTTCCGCCTGCCCGCCGACGGGGCTGAGGTGCTGCCTATCCTGACCGAAGCCTGGCGGCGCGCCGCCGGTGAGCGGGTTGAAATCGCCTGCACGGGCGGCCACGGGCGCACCGGCACCGCGCTGGCCTGTCTGGCCATCCTTGATGGGGTGCCTCCCGCCTCGGCCGTGGTGTTCGTGCGTACGCATTATGATCAGCATGCCGTCGAGACATTCCGGCAGCGCCGTTATGTCGCCCGGTGGCATGGGCCAGTAGACGAGTGAGAACGAGGACACCGACGGCAGGAATATGTGTCATGGTTATCGACGGTCCCTCCGACCCTCCGGACGCAGGTTACGAGCCTCCGGATCAACGGCCAGAACGCCGTCATTCCGCCGTCGGCCGACCGTAATGTATCGCCGCAGAATCCACCCGAAACTCGCTCTCGGCATCAGTATTACGGCGAGCTCGTTTCAGCTCGCCCTTATGAAATAGCGACCTTCGCATCACTGGTGGCGGCAATAGCCTCGGTGGAGCGTTCCGAAGGGCAGGCCCCGCTGAGCCGAGGTGAGGTCGATCGCTGCGGACGTGGTGTGATCGACGAACGCGGGAAGAGGTTCTCGCCTGCGGAGCGCCGCATTGCCGAATACCTCGCCGGACACGGGTCAGCGGTAGTTTCAATTGGAGGCGAACCGGCTAGCCATGTCACGGCGGACATTCATCTTCGTCGGCGCTCCGGCCCTGGATGCCGACTTGTTGCACCTCATTGAGCAGGCACTTGGCAGGCAGTTCACCCGTGCGGAGGTAGCGATCCCTACATCCGAGCCGGCACTGTCGCAGTTTACGTCGGCGGCCACGAGTTCGATGATGATGACATCGCCTGGCCATAGGGTTCGGACATCCCAGATCACCAGCGATATCTTCGCCGCTTTGTGGTCAGCAGGCCACTATCGGGCTGTATACATCGACGATATGCAGAAGGTCCTGGGCAGCTATAACCCGGAGGAATAACTTATCCAACCAGGCGAGAATTAGGCGCCACGGCACGCCTCACCCATTCTCAACGGCTCGGCACGGTGGCCACAAATGCCTGACCACAGCCAGTTGCGCGCTTTCCCGCTCACCTTGATGCGTATGGATGTTACATCCTGCCCATTCTTCCGGGTGAGCTGCCATTTTCTCGCGGGGATCGCGCGTCTTGCCTGGGGTGCGGGTGCCACCGGCCCCATTTGCCAGGCTCGGGTGCTGCATGCCCCGGGCTGCGGTGCCCGGCGCGATCGCAGGGCGGGCTTTTATCCCTTTTGCCGCTTACAGACGCGGATTATCGTGGTGGATCCGGGCTTCATGGTTGATCCGGGGTATTCCCGGCCCCGGATCCACCGCGGAGCCTGGATCCACCACGGTAACCGGAGAACCCCTCCGCCTGGCGTTGCGGCAGCGGGCCCTGTGGCGGCTGTGACGTCCAGAGCGGGGACGGGGCGATCACGCGCTCACCGTGACCTCGATGGACAGCGGGCGGGCAGGCCGGACCGCTGCACGCAGCTGGCACGCTCCCTCCGCCGGGCCTGTGTGCGGCAAGGCCGGGTGGCCACGCCTCCCGGCCCCTGCCCGCAGCGAGGAGTCACGTCGTGAACGTGGCCTCGATCACCAGACGGCGCGCTGGACTGGCCGGACGGTTGGGGGAGTTATCCAAGATGGCTCTATTGCGCAGGGTGCCATACAAATAATGGCAGCACACAGCCAGAAAATTATGTACCTATTTTTCCGGATATACCCATTTGGCCAGTGCAGGGAACCGTCAGCCGGGCTGGCCGGGGGCGCCAGGACCGCGGGTAACAGCCCTGGACGCGGTTATCCGGCGGTGATCTGCTTGCGGCCGCTGCTGGCGCCGCCAACCAGGCCGGTACGCCGCTGGGGGGCGGGAATGGACACCGGAGCGGTGCGGGTCGGGGCGGGGGCGGCGCTGGTCAGGCGCAGGGCCAGTTCGGGGCACATGTGCACCGCCTGCTCGGCGTCCTTCTCCAGCCAGCTGGGTACCGGGATGTTGAGGATGACCGGATAGCCCTGGCCGTCGACGTGAATGAGTTCCGGGATGAGGTGCCCGCAGAGCCCGTGCCCGTGGCAACGTGTCCAGTCCACCACGAGCCGCTGCTGCTCTTCTTGCTCGGGTCCGGTCGGCAACGGCAGCACGCCGCGGACCGGCCGGCCGCAGGACGAGTGGAAGACGTGCGCCGCCAGGTCTTCGGTGAAGACGTCGAGCGCGGAGAGCACGAACCTGGTCACGCCGTCGGGGTGGGAACAGGCGCCCCGGCCGGCCACAGCCGCCGCGGAGCGCCTGGCCACATCGAGGGCCTCGATGCCACCGGAGCCGTCGATCAGTGCGGCCAGGGCCCGCGCGATGGAGGGCAGGCCGAGCTTGCAGGGACCGCACTGTCCCGCCGACTCGCCGGCCAGGTAGCTCGCGATCCGCGAAACCTCGCCCAGCGGGCAGGTTCCGTCGCCGAGAGGCAGCACGATACCTGAACCGAGAGTGCCGCCCACGGCGGCGAGGCCCTCGCGGGAGACCGGCACGGCGTACGCGGTGGCGGCGGGAAGCCACATGCCGTGATAGCCGCCGACCAGGACGCCGTCGCCGGCCGGGGCCTGGCAGATGTCCAGCACCGCGGCCAGCGGAACACCCGTGGGTGCCTCGATCACGGCTGGACGTACCGCGGATCCGCCGACGCTCAACAGGACGGTGCCAGGCTCCTCAGGCGTACCCACCGCGGCGAAGCGCTCCGGCCCGAGCAAGGCGAGCACGGCCAGCTGAGCGAACGTGGATGCGTTCGACAGCAGTGTCGGCAGGTCATCCACACCGAAATCGCTGGCCAGGACCTTGCGGCCGGGGGGAACGGCCCGTTTGCCGTTGATGCCCCGGACCAGCGCGCCAGACTCGCCGGAGATGAACCGGTCCGGCAGCTGGACCACGCGAGCCATCTTGCGCAGGCCGGGTTCGGCCGTGATAGCCGCCTCAAGAGACCTGTTCGCCAGCTCGTTACCCGCGACGCCGACCACGATCTCCTCGGCGCCGATAGCTTCAGCCACCAGCGCGGCTCCGCTGAGGATGAGGTACGGCGAGCGGATCATGAGCATCTTGTCTTTGATGCTGCCCGGTTCGCCTTCGGTGGCGTTGACGACCACGACTGTCGGGCACTCATTCGTCTCAGCGGCCTGCATCACCGCGCTGAGCTTGCGTGCGAAGGGGAACGCCGCCCCGCCCTGGCCCCGGAGGTCAACCTGCTCGGCCATCGAAATCAGCTCGTCGGCGGAGAGCCGGGGCAGCGGGCCGAAAATGTCGCGGTGCGCTTCGAGGTCAAGCCGCGGCATCCGGTCGAGGCCCGCCGTCAGCCTGGCCGCACCGATCCTCATGATCGCGGGCGCCCCCAGATCCTTGGTCGAGCTTATCGCCACTCGTCACTCCCAGTAGGCCGGGATACCTCGCGATACCCAGGGTCGGCAGAATCCGTTCGGCGTGACCGGCGGCCAGTCGCCCCGGACGCCGGGCCGCCGCGCGGCGCAGGATCCGGGTCGGCAGGCGGCGTCTGCGAGCCCGCCCGGGGCATGGCACCCGTCCCGGCTGGCTGCGTCGGGCCGGTGTCAGAACGTGACCCCGGGCCCGGGCCCATACGAGCCGCGGGACCGGAGCCGACACGCGGGATCGGGCCAGTGTCGGGGCGCGCTACCGGCCCCTTCCCTGCCCCTGGCAGCGGAGCTCTGGCCCCGCTGGGCATCGAAACCGTCCCAGCCCGCGGCACCGGGCCAGCACCCACCCGCGGTATCGGGCCGGTGTCGGGACGAGACATCGGACTGGTATCGGGACGGGGCATCGAACCCGGTCCGGCGCTTGGCGTGGGATCCGTCCCAGCCCGCGGTCCCTGGCCTCTTCCGGCACGCGGTGCCGGACCTGTGCCCGTCCGCAGCCGCGGACCGCCAGCATGCGGTATGGGTCCGGTGTCAGAGCGAGATGCCGGACCAGCCTCAGGACGGGGCATCGGCCCGGTCCCAACCCACGGCATCGGACCGGAGTTGACGCGCGGCATCGGGCCCGTACCCGCACGACGAATGGGACCCGTATCTTGGCGGGGCATGGGACCCTTAGCGGCCCGAGGCATCGGGCCCGAATCAGCTCGGGACATCGACCCCGAATCAGCCTGGGGCATCGGACCCGTCCCAGGCCTGGACATCGGACCGGTACCAGCGCGCGGCATCGGGCCCGTACCCGCCCGAGGAATGGGACCCGAATCAGCTCGTGGCATGGGACCGGTACCAGCCCAGGGCATCGGACCGGTACCGCCGCGTGGGAGCTGGCCCGTACCGATACGCGGAATCGGGCCGGTATCAGGGCGGGGCACCGGACCGGTGCCTGGCCGCGGGATCGAGCCGGTGTTCCGGTCGCCTTGGCCCTGGCGGGTCTGACCGGAGTTTGCCGGTCCTGGATCGGAGGGCTCGATCGCCCGCTGATGGCGCGGGCGGCTGCGTCGGCCCGGTTCCTCGCGGTCCGGGTACCCGGCGCCCGATGGCCGGTTACCGGGCACGCCATACGGGTACGACGACAGCTCGTCCTGCGGCACATGTCCCCTGGGCGCTCCCGCGAACCGCGGTGGCCCGTCGTACCCGGGCTCGTAAAGCGGTTGCCGGGTCACGCTTCCCGGACCGGTTGCCCCGGACGGGCCGGCCTGCGCCTCCATCGGCGAATCCATCGCCACGTACGGACGGCCGCGGAGGGTCGCCGCCCTATCGTCGTTGTACGGAGGGGCACCGAGTGGCGCGAACCCAAGCTCGCGGTAGGGATCGGGCGACCGGTAAGGATCGGCGGAGGGATCGGCGGGATAGGAGAGGTAAGCCCCGGTTGAGGCGTCCGCGGCGGCGTAGGCCGGGGCGGGCCCCAGAGCCGGAATCGGGCCAGAGGCGGATGACCACCCGGACGCGGCGGGAAGCGCGGGCCATGAGTCCGAATTTCGCATGCCGGTGGTCGCGCTCCCCACGGCCATCCCGGCGGGCAGGACCTGAACAGGCCCGCCGAGCTGAGCCTGGGCCAGGCTGAGCGCCGCGGCTTGCAGCGGCTCTGAGCTCGTGGATCTGGCGCGATCGGCACCGGGTGCCGCGCCCACGTTCTCTTTCGGCCGCAGCGAGATGGCCAGAAACCTGACCGCAAGGCCGAGGGCCGTCAACGCGATGGCGAACCCGTAGCTCCAGTCGACGTACGGCTTGGCTGCCCGCCCGCCGAGCAGCCCATGCAGGACCCCCAGCACAAACGCCGCGTAAGAGGAATAGTGAATGGCCCGCCAGCGCCAGGCCTTACCGTGCGCAGTGAACCGTTTACGGAGGATGCTCGTTACCACAATCAGGATGATGAGGTCAGACGCGATGGTGCCGAGACCGATGTAGAAAGTCCGGAATGGCGACAGGAAGGGAATGAACGCGTCGATGACGTGTACCCGCTGGGCCAGGATCTCCGTCACGATGTGGATGATGAGAAAAGTCAGTGCGCCGAAGGACATCGCCCGGTGCACGGCTTGAGCCATCACCCGGTGTCCTGGCGTCATTACGATCCGGTCAGTGGCTACGAGGCCGACCAGCACAGAACCGGTCAGGCCGATCAGCGCGAATACCCCGGCGTAAAACAGCATGAAATGCTGAGTGGCAGCATCAATGGTACGGCCGGCCGTGGTCATGACCAGCACGAATATGACAATGACGGCTGCGGCGACCATGGTTGCCATGATCACCCGGGTGTGGTCCCCAGCCGCTCCCCGCGCTCCCGAATGCACACCCTGACGGCCGCGTGAACGGCCACTGGTCGTTGGCACGCTTAACCTCCTCAGGATCGTGATTGACACGAGAAGACCAATTGCGACGCCCAGCACACTGACTGTTATCTCTAGCCGGTAGCCCGTGGACTAGCGACTATAGCAGCGCCGATAACGCTTAGGCGGCGAAATGGTATAGGAACGATTTCAGTCCGGTGAGACGAGTATCGGACCGATTGAGCCAGTGAAGGTTGGCCTGACCCGCAGGCCTGCCACACCGCGGGCCGCCGGTCACCGTAACGTGCCCGGCGTTCTCCGTCACTATGGAGCAGAAGCGGTCGCCAGCTGGAGTCGCCCATGACCCCCGACTGGCCGACCGTCCGGCACAGAAGCAACCGCGGACGAGCAGGAGCACTGCGATGTCCCTGCACTTGCCTCCTTCGCGTTACCCCGCTCCATCACCTGTTATACAGGCCTCAACCGAGGCAGATCTGCAAAATCGGCAAGGTCCCTGCTTACGGAACTCTTCCTTCCGTATCCTCCCGGTCGCCGATAAACGACCATTCCCACCTGCCATAATGCCCTCCCGGAACTGGATATTAAGGGTCAAGCGGGCAGTAACCACGCTGCGGAGTGGTGCGGCTGAAGGCCACGCTGAGAAAACACAAGGGGGGCAGCGCAGACAGCTAGGCGCCGACTGCGAACGGAAGGTACTCGACCGTCACCGGTAGGTGATCGGACGCCGCTCTGGTCTGCTCGGTGTCCAGCACGTCGTGCGCGCACATCGCGTCACCGAGCGGCCCGGTCACGCGAACGCCGTCGATGCGCCGCCGCACGCCGTGCACGCCGTAGACGTCATCCGGGTGATGACCGGTGGTGGGGTGCCAGTCGGCACCGATCAGCGCGGCGGCATCGTGCAGCCCGCCGGCCCACAGCACGTCTCCTGGCCGCCGGTCCGCCCAGTGCCTGCGCCGCCCGCGCTCGTCGTAATCCCACTGGCACTGGTAGATAAGGTCGGCGAACCAGTCGACCCCCGCGTACGGGTCGGCGGGCTCGTAGAGGTCCCAGCTCTCCCCGGACCAGGTCCGGTCCGCGCATTCGGTGTTCCAGTCGGCGCCGACCAGGGCGGGCGGTTCGCCGTCCGGCCGGGTGATCGCGGCCACGAGGCGCTCGTTCTGGTCTGCCCGGAGCGCACGGCCGAAGGGGGTCGCGTGGAAAGCGCCGTGCCGGATCGCGATGCCGCCCACGTCCAGGGTGACCACGGCCAGGCCGTGCCAGAAGAAACTGCCGCCACGGCAGCGCAGCGAGCCAGGGAGGGGCTCGATGCCGTCCCGCCACATCAGTCCCACGTGGTAGCCGTGGCCGCCGACCGCGAGGGCGGGTTCGTGGCTCGCGCCGGGCCCGGATACCTCGCAGCGCAGGCCGACATCGTCCGCGAGCTGGCGCAGGCGCCGCGCGGCCGTTGGCTCATCGGCGGCGAGGATTTCCTGGAGGGCGAGGACGTCGGTGTCGAGGGACCGGATCACCTCGACGATCGTCCGGTAGTGCTCCCGGGCTGCCGGGGAGTCGTCCGCGAACAGGTTGAGCACGTTGTACGTGGTAAAAAACACCGAACCCGGCGATGTCCGCTGCACGTGCCACCGCCCTTCGCAGGTACCGAACGGGCCGCCCGGTAACGAGCGCGGCCCGAACTCGGCCGCCACCAGTTCCGCGATCTGCGCGGTATTCAGCGCCGCGCCCTTGCGCAGGTTGTCACCGCAGACGAACAGCTCAATCGTGCGGGGATCATCGAGCGACTGGCGGACCCGGCCGACCCAGGACGGATCGGTGCCGACCACATCGACCGGGGTGGGGAACTCGCCCCCCGCCGGGTCGTCGGCCACCACGACGCCCGGCGCCGCGCGCAGCACCCGCCACGCGTCCTCGCGCCCGACCGGCTGCGAGAACGTGGCGTGCACCGCGACCGAGTGGGTGGTGACGACGGGCACCCGGACGCAGGTGGCGGAAACGCGCAGCGAGGGCAGGCCCAGGATTTTGCGTGACTCGTTGCGTATCTTCAGCTCTTCGGAGGACCAGCCGTCCTCCTTAAGCGAGCCTGCCCAGGGCACCACGTTCAGGGCCAGCGGAGCGGGGAAGGGCCCGAGATCGCCGATCGCGGCTCGCACGTCACCCGCGCGCTGCCCGAGCGTGCGGGTACCCGCCACCTTGTCGAGCTGGCGGTACAGCGTGTCGATGCCCGCCTGGCCCGCACCGGAGGCGGCCTGGTACGAGGCGACGACCATTTCCTCTAGGCCGAACGCCCGGTGCAGCGCGCCCACGGCCACGATCATGGACAGCGTGGTGCAGTTCGCGTTCGCGATGATCCCCTTGGGCCGGTTCGCGAGCTGTTCCGGATTGATCTCCGGCACCACGAGCGGGACCTCGGGATCCATCCGGAAGGCGCCTGAGTTGTCGACGGCGACCACGCCGCGGCTGGCCGCGGCGGGTGCCCACACCGCCGAGATCTCATCGGGCACGTCGAACATGGCCACGTCGATGCCGTCGAACGCGTCCTGCGAGAGCGCCACCACCTCGGTCTCGCGGCCTCTGACCGTCAGCCGCCTTCCGGCGGACCGCGACGAGGCGATCAGCCTGATCTCGCCCCAGACGTTCGCCCGGGTGGACAGCAGATCAAGCATCACCGTGCCGACCGCACCGGTAGCGCCGACGACGGCCAGCGCGGGCCCGTCCCCTGTTCCCCCTGTTGCCCCGTTACCCGCGGTCCAGCTCACCGGCCGGTCCCGCCGTAAACGGCCGCCTCGACCTGATCGGAGTCGAGCTCGAAGGCCTTGTGAGTCGCGGTCACGGCCTGGTCCACTTCGTCCTGGTCGACCACGACAGAGATCCTGATCTCCGACGTCGAGATCATCTCGATGTTCACCCCGGCGTCCGCCAGCGCGCCGAAGAACCGGGCGGTAACGCCCGGGTGCGAGCGCATCCCGGCCCCGATCAGCGACACCTTGCCGATCCGGTCGTCGTAGAGCAGCGACTCGAAACCCACGGACTCCTGCCGCCGCTGAAGCGTGCTCATCGCGCTCTGGCCGTCGTCCCGGGGCAGGGTGAAGGAGATGTCGGTCCGCCCGGTCGCCACCGCGGAGACGTTCTGCACGATCATGTCGATGTTGATGCCGGCCTCGGCGACGGCCCTGAAGATCTTCGCCGCCTCGCCTATCCGGTCGGGCACGCCCACCACGGTGATCTTTGCCTCGCCCCGGTCGTGCGCGACCCCGGAGATGATCGCCTGTTCCATGCCGGCTTCCTCCGACCTGTCGTTCGCGTGCCCCATGACCCACGTTCCGTTCCGGTTGGTGAAGGACGACCGCACGTGGATGGGCACCCCGTAGCGCCGGGCGTATTCGACGCAGCGCGGCATCAGCACCTTCGCCCCGCAGGCGGCCATCTCGAGCATTTCCTCGTAACTGATCCGCGGGATCTGCCTCGCGGTCCGCACGATGCGCGGGTCGGCGGTGAAGACGCCGTCCACGTCGGTGTAGATCTCGCACGCGTCGGCGGCCAGGGCCGCGGCCAGGGCCACCGCGGTGGTGTCCGACGCGCCTCGGCCCATCGTGGTGACGTCCTTGGTGGTCTGCGACACGCCCTGGAAGCCGGCCACGATGGGGATGGCCCCGTCGGCCAGCGCGTCGGCGATCCGTCCGGGCCTGATGTCGATGATCCGGGCCCGGCCGTGCGCGGCGTCGGTGATCACGCCCGCCTGCGACCCGGTAAACGATCGCGCCTCCAGGCCGAGGGTGGCAATCGCCATCGCCAGCAGCGCCATCGAGATCCGCTCACCCGCGGTCAGCAGCATGTCGAGCTCACGCCCGGGCGGCAGCGGGCTCACCTGACGGGCCAGGTCCATCAGCTCGTCGGTTGAATCACCCATCGCCGACACGACCACCACGACCTGGTCGCCGGCCTTACGGGCGGCCACGATCCGCTGCGCGACCCGCTTGATCCCATCCGCGTCAGCGACCGACGAGCCACCGTATTTCTGCACCACGAGCGCCACGGATGCGCCGCACCTCCCCGGACGTGGATGAACGCTTGAGTCTATCCGCGCCTTTTGCCCCCGCCGAACTTCTTTCCCGCCTCGGAGGTTAAGGAGCTACATCCAGGCTGGCGTGGGCGATCACGGCGTGCAGCGCGCGCAGGGCGGCACCGCCGTGGGTGCCCCAATGATTGAAGTAGGAGTACTGCCACCACCACAGCGCCTCAAGCGACCGGCCGGCCTGATAGTGCTTGAGCCCGTGGATGAGGTCGGCGGCCAACGCCGCGATGTCGTCGGAAATCCGGAACGGCAGGCAGGAGGTGTCCGCGTACGGGTCGAACACCTCGGCATACTCATCGACCGCGGACAGCCGCACGGACAGACCGGTGCGCAGCGCGTCCAGGTCGGGGTCGTCGCCGACTTCCGGCTCCCAGTTCCCCGGCAGGATCACGTCACGGCTGGCGCCGAGCTGCGCTCCGGCCAGCAGGATCTGCGACACCTCCAGGAGCAGCATCGGCACCGTCTCGTCGCCGCCGCCGCGCGCGAGCGCGTCAACCCCGTCGATGAAGTTCTTGACGTTCACCGCGATCTGATCCGCTATCGGCCGCCATTCGCCCCCCTGAGCTGGCGGTTCAGACATCAAGCAGTCTCCGTCCCTCGAATGCGCGACCCAGCGTCACCTCATCGGCGTACTCCAGGTCGCCCCCGACTGGCAAGCCGCTCGCCGGCCTGGTCACCCGCAAGCCCATCGGTTTGACCAGCCTAGCGAGAAAGGTGGCCGTCGCCTCGCCTTCGAGGTTGGGATCGGTGGCAAGTATCAGTTCTGTCACCGTCCCGTCAGCTAGCCGCGTCATCAACTCCTTGATCCGCAGCTCGTCCGGGCCGACTCCGTCGATGGGGCTGATCGCCCCGCCGAGCACGTGATAACGACCACGGAATTCGCGGATCTTCTCCACGGCCGCGACGTCCTTTGGCTCTTCTACGACGCAGATCACCGCCGGGTCGCGCCGCGGGTCGAGGCAGATCCGGCACTCGTCGGCTTCCGCCACGTTCCCGCAGGTGCGGCAGAACCGAACCTTCTCCGTGACCTCGATCAGCGCGTCCGCCAGCCGTCTGACCTCAGCCTGGTCGACGGCCAGCAAATAAAAAGCGATCCGCTGGGCACCCTTAGGACCGACTCCGGGCAGCCGCCCGAGTTCGTCGATGAGGTTCTGGATGACCCCTTCGTACACGTCAGGTCCTAGGCGTCCTCGTCGTCGTCATCATCCGGCACGGGCGGGGCGCCGATGCCGAGGCCGGACAGGTCAAGCCCGCCGGGCAGGTCAAGCCCGCCCGGCATGCCAGGCATCCCGGGCATGCCAGGCATCCCGGGCAGCCCGCCACCCTGCATGGCCGCGGCGAACGGTCCCATCTGCTGCTGCTGGAGATCCTCGGCGGACCGGTAGGCGTCGCGGACCGCCGCGAGGACGAGATCGGCGATGGTCCGCGCCGTCT
>Ga0302326_10015302_pt1 | contig 16154 bp, 19 predicted proteins | sample Palsa_T0_3_FD_202264 | JGI IMG/M metagenome (GOLD analysis project Ga0302326, IMG submission 202264) | Peat permafrost microbial communities from Stordalen Mire near Abisko, Sweden - Palsa_T0_3 | ecosystem: Environmental > Terrestrial > Soil > Palsa > Peat permafrost | place: Sweden: Abisko... | reverse complement strand
TCGGCGCTCATGAAGCTGTCGCGGTCGAGGGTGCGCTCGACCTCTTCGTAGGTGCGGCCGCAGTGCTTGGCGTAGAGCTCGTTGAGGCGGCGCTTGGTCTTGATGATGTCCTCGGCGTGGCGCTCGATGTCGCTGGCCTTGCCCTGGAAGCCGCCGGAGGGCTGGTGCACCATGATGCGGGCGTTGGGCAGGGTGATGCGCAGGCCGGGCTCGCCGGCCATCAGCAGGAACGAGCCCATCGAGGCGGCCATGCCCATGCACACGGTCGAGACCGGGCTCTTGATGTACTGCATGGTGTCGTAGATCGCGAGGCCGCTGGTCACCACGCCGCCGGGCGAGTTGATGTACATGTCGATCTGTTTCTTGGGATTCTCGCTCTCTAGATAGAGCAGCTGGGCGCAGATCAGCGCGGCCATGCCGTCCTCGACCGGGCCGTTGAGGAAGATCACCCGCTCGCGCAGCAGGCGCGAAAAGATGTCGAACGCCCGCTCGCCGCGGCTGGATTGCTCGACCACCATGGGGACGAGATTGGCGGTGGTGGGATTGGAAAAAACGTCGCCGGTCGGGATGGAGTCATCGCGCCAGGAATCACGCATGCGAATAGCCCTTCAGATGAATGCGGGTCCGGCCGTTCAAGCGCGGCCGCTGTAGTCCTCGATATCGCGTCGCGGGCAGGGCGATGCAACCTTTGGACCGGGGCGCAAAAAAGATCGGCGTTACTCCGGCTTGGCCTTGGCCGCACGCTTCGGCTTGGCGGGGGCGGCGTCCGGCTCGGCGGCCGCTTTGGCTTCCGTCTTCGGCTTGCCAGCGGCCTTCTTCTTCGGCGCAGCTTCGGCGGCAGGGGCTTCCTCGGCCGGCTCGGCGGCTTTGGCCTTGGCCTTTGCCGCCGGCTTCTTGGCCTTGGCCTTCGGTTCGGCGTCGCCGTAGCCCTCGGGCAGGTCGTCGTCGGCCATCAGCTCGTCCTTGGTCACCTGTTTGTCGGTGACGGCGGCCTGGCCGAGGATCAGGTCGACCACCTTCTCCTCGAAGATCGGCGCGCGCATCTGCGCCTGGGCGTTGGGGTTGTCCTTCATCAGGTCGAAGATCTGCTGCGCCTGGGCGCCGTAGCGCATCGCCTCCTGGCGCATCGCCTCGTTGAGTTCCTGCTCGTTGACCGTGACGTTGGCGCGCCGGCCGATCTCGGCCAGGATCAGGCCCAGGCGCACGCGGCGCGCGGCGATCTTGCGGTATTCGGCCTTCAGCTCGTCGTCGGACTTGCCCGCGTCCTCCGGGGCCAGTTCGCCGCGTTCCTTCTCGGCCTCGACCTGGCTCCAGATGCCGGCGAACTCGGCCTCGACCATGCGCGGCGGCAGCGGGAAGTCATGGGCGCTGTCCAGCTGGTCCAGAAGGGCGCGCTTGACCTTCATCCGCGTGGCGCCGGCGTACTGGCTCTCCAAATTGACCTTCAGCGCGTTCTTCAGCGCATCCAGGTCGCCCATGCCGAGGCGCTCGGCCAGGGCGTTGTCGGCGACGGCCTCGATCGGCGCCTTCACTTCCTTGACCTGGGTGGTGAATTCGGCCGCGGCGCCCTTCAGCCGCTCGACGCTGTACGCCTGCGGGAAGGTCACCCTGACCAGCACCTCGTCGCCCGCCTTATGGCCGACCAGCTGTTCTTCGAAGCCGGGGATGAACTGGCCCGAGCCCAGCACCAGCTGGGCGTCCGTCGCCGCGCCGCCCTCGAACGGCTCGCCGTCGATGCGGCCGATGAAGTCGATCGTCACCTGGTCTCCATCCTGCGCCTTGGCGGCCTTGCCGGCGCGCGGCTCGTAGGTGCGGCTTTGCTTGGCCAGCTCGTCCAGCGCCTCGGTGACCTCGGCTTCGGAGGGGGTGTAGACCGGACGCTCCAGCTTCAGGCCGGCAGGGTCGACCGGCTCGAAGTCCGGCATCACCTCGACGTTGAGCTCGTAGGACAGGTCCTCGTGGCCGGCGATCACCTCGTCCATGTTGGACTGCGGCTTGAGGTCGGGCTGGGCGGCGATGCGCAGGCCGTTGTCCTCCAGCACCTGCTTGCTGGTCTCGTCCAGGGTCTGCTCGACCACCTCGCCCATCAGCGCCTTGCCGTAGATGCGCCGCACGTGCGCCGGCGGCACCTTGCCGGGGCGGAAGCCGCGCAGGTTCATACGCGGCGCGATCTCCAGGATCTTGGCCTCCAGCTTCGCGCCCAGCTCGTCGGCGCCGACCTTGATCCCGTAGACCCGGCTGAGGCCCTCGCCCGAAATCTGCGTTACCTGCATCGCTTTGAACCTCGGCGCGGTCCGCGAGCGCGCGGACCTGCAAAAAAGACAACGCCGCCGCCAAGAAGCGTCCTGGCCGGCGGCGCGAAACGAGCGGCCCTTATGTCACGCGGCTCTGACAGCCTCAAGAGGCGCGGCGCCGGCCAAGGCGCAAGCCGGGCTGGTGCGGATGAGAGGACTCGAACCTCCACGCCTTACGGCGCTGGAACCTAAATCCAGTGCGTCTACCAGTTCCGCCACATCCGCCCGAGCACCCTCGGTTGGCGGGACGCCTAGCAGGCCCTGCGAGGGCGCGCTAGGCGCGCCGCTACTGCCCGGGGAAGTGGCAGCGCTGCACCCATTCGCCGTGGATGCGGACCGACTTGCACATGCCGTTGTCGCCAGCGGTGTCGGCGGGCGGGGCGGCGACGCTGGCGACGTGGCGGCGATGGCGCGTCTCGACGATCGCCCGGCAGTGGCGATGGTGACGCCCGCAGACCAGCTTAGGCGACGTCGATGTCGTCACCGGGTGGCAGTGCCGGTGATGCCGGCCGCAGACGATCTTGGTCGCTGGCCCTGTCGCCACGGGATGGCAGTGGCGATGGTGGCGATCGCAGACCTGGGTGGTCGGGGCCGTCGCCGGGTGGCAATGTCGGTGATGGCGGTCGCAGACCTGCGCGGTCGCGGCCGTCGACTTCACCGGGTGACAATGCCGGTGATGGCGCCCGCACACTTCGGCCGGCGCGGTGGTGGCGAGGGTGTGATGGTGGCGGTGATGGACGCGCGCCTCAGCCGCGCCGCCGGCGAAGGCGAGCGCGGCGGCGATGAGGGCGGCGGCCAAGGCGTGGATGGGTCGGATCATGCGATCTCCTGAAGCGGCTCTGGCGGCGCGCCGCCGGCCTCTAGTGTCCCCGAAGGCCCCGAATCTTGGGACTCACCCCTTTGAGCGATTCAGTAGGTCGGCAAGCACCCTTGGCGCAAGTCCGGGCAGGTCCTCGGCGATCAGCCCGGGACCGAAGGCCGCGCCGGCTTCGGCGTGGATCCAGACCCCGGCGCAGGCGGCTTCGAAGCTGTCCATGCCCTGCGCCAGCAGGCCGCCGATGAAGCCCGCGAGGGTGTCGCCGGAGCCGGCGGTCGCCAGCCAGGGCGCGCCGTTGAGGTTGACTGCCGCGCGTCCGTCCGGGGCGGCGATCACGGTGTCGGCGCCCTTGACGAGCACCACGGCCCCGGCGCGCCGGGACGCCTCGCGCGCCGCCTCGACCTTGTTGAGCGCGCCCTTCAGCAGGCCCGGAAACACCCGCTCGAACTCGCCGGGATGCGGGGTGAGCACATCGTCGCGGTCGAGCACGCTGAACAGCTCGTCCGGGTCGTCGCGAAATACGGTCAGCGCGTCGGCGTCGATCACCAGCGCCGCGCCGGTGCTGGCCAGCGCCAGCACATTGGCCAGGGTCTCGTCGTTGACCCCGGCCGCCGGCCCGATCACCGCCGCTTCGGCCGCCTCCGCCGCCTCGGCCAGCTCCTGGTCGGTCTCGAACGGCGCCAGCATGACCGCCTCGAGGTGCGCGGCGTTCACCGCCAGCGCCTCGGGCGGCGAGAGCACGGTGACCAGCCCCGCGCCGATGCGCAGCCCCGCCCGCGCCGCCAGCCGCGCCGCGCCGGTTCTCCAGGCCTCGCCGCTGACCACGATCAGCCGGCCGCGCGACTGCTTGTAGGCGGCGACCTTGGGCCAGGGAAATTTCGCGCCCCAGAAGTCGGGCGTGTTCTCGAACAGGGTGGCGGCGGTGCGGCCAAGGCCGATGTCGGCGACCACCACCTCGCCGCAGTAGTCCCGGCCCGGCTGCAGCACATGGCCGAGCTTGCGGCGATGGAAGGTGACGGTCAGGCCCGCATGGAACGCAGCCTCCCCCACCGGCCTGCCGGTGTCGCCCGAGAGGCCGCTCGGCAGATCGATCGCGACGATGCGCTCCGGATGGCGCTGCGAGAGCCGGGCCAGCCGCAGGGCTTCGCCGGTCAGCGGCCGATCGAGGCCGGCGCCGAACAGGCCGACGACGACCAATTCGGCGTCGCCGAAGCCGCCGCGCAAGGGATGGGTCTCGCCGTCCCAGGCGGCCACGGCGGCCTTGGCGTCATCGGTCTTGGGCGGCGCCAGCGCCTCCAGCCGCACCTCGAAGCCGGCGCCCTTGAGCAGCCGAGCGACCACATAGGCGTCGCCGCCATTGTTGCCGGGGCCGGCCAGCACCAAGGTGCGGCAGGGCTTGAAGCGCTGGCCGATCGCGCGGGCCACCGCCTCGCCGGCATGCTCCATCAGGATGGTCCCAGGCGTTCCGGCCGCGATCGCCGCCTTGTCCGCGGCGGCCATCTCGCCCACCGTCAGGATGGAGACCGGGCCCGACATGCGGCTCAGAGCACCTGCGTCTGGGCCTCGGGGCCGCGTTCGATCAGCGTCAGGACGCCGCCCTCTAGCTCGAACACCGAGATCGAGGCGTGGTCGGGGCGCAACGTAATGACCTGTGGCTCGCCGGACAGCGCCGTCAGCGCCGCGTTGATGGCGACGAAATGGCTGAACACCGCCGCATGTTCCCGCGAGGCGACCGCCTTCAGCACGTCCTTCCGCCAGGCGTCGTAGTCCAGGTCCCCTTCGATGTCGGCCCAGCGGCCGCCAAAGGCGTTGCGCAGCCAGGGGCCGCGCTCATCTAATGAGAGGCCCGACGGCGTTGGGACCTCGCCGACGGCTGGGTCTATCTCCAAGGTCGCGCCGATCGCCTCCGCGAACGGCCTGGCGGTCTCCTGGCAGCGGCGCAGGGGCGAGGAGACCACCCGGGTCGGCCGCTGCTCCGGCGGCAGCGCCAGCAGCGTCGCAGCAGCCGTGCGCGCCTGCGCCTGGCCCTGTTCGTCCAGACCTGGATCGTCGTCGTCCCCACCCCAGGTCGCGGACGGCTTGGCGTGACGGATCAGGTAGACGCGGCTCATGGGCGGGTCCGGATGACGAGGCGGCTGGCGCCTTTGGCAATGCCCGCTTCGGCGCGCGCCTTCAACCCCGCGGCGGCGTCCACTCCGCGCATGACGCACGGTGGTTTCGCCGCAATCTTAATCACGCCGCAAGCGCGCCCGCGCCAAAGCTTGCCGACAAATTCGACGGTTTTGACACAAATCACGGCAAATTCGCCTAGTTCCTGGCCACTTCGCGAGCCATCGGCCCGAAATGACCCGCCAAACATCGCTCAGGGGTCGCATGCGGCCTCACTTGCCCCGCTTGCCTAGTTTCGCATCGTCCGCAGCCCAAGAAGCAGGCGCCTGCTGCGGCACTGCGCGATTGCCGCCCGAGCCCCCTCGCCCGCCCTTGCCGGGCCCCAGCCGCTGATGTTGGGACCGGGGAACGACCCGGCCGGGCCCCGCGAGACGCCCGGCGGTCCCAGTTGTCGCGTCCGGATCGGGGTGGATGAAGAAGATCGAAGCGGTGATCAAGCCGTTCAAGCTCGACGAAGTGAAAGAGGCGCTGCAGGAGATGGGCGTGCAGGGCATGACCGTGCTCGAAGCCAAGGGCTACGGGCGCCAGAAGGGCCACACCGAGCTCTATCGCGGCGCCGAGTACGTCGTGGACTTCCTGCCCAAGATCAAGATCGAGGTGGTGATCAGCGACGACCAGCTGGCGCAGGCGCTCGAAGCCATCCAGGCCGCAGCCCGCACCGGGCGCATCGGCGACGGCAAGATCTTCATCTCAGAAATTACCGACGTCGTGCGCATCCGCACCGGCGAAACCGGGGCTGCCGCCGTATGAGCGCGCCTAGCCAAGACCTCCCATCGTCATCATCGCGTTCAAGCAAGGGGATCGTTTGAAACCATGACCACACCCAAGGAAATCCAAGCCCTCATCAAGGACAAGGAAGTCAAATACGTCGACGTGCGCTTCACCGACATGCGCGGGAAGCTGCAGCACGTCTCGTTCGACCTTGGCCTTGTCGACGAGGACTTCCTCACCGACGGCACCATGTTCGACGGTTCGTCGATCGCCGGCTGGAAAGCGATCAACGAAAGCGACATGAAGCTGCGGCCGGACCTCTCGACCGCCTACATCGACCCGTTCTACCAGCAGACCACGCTGTGCCTGACCTGCGACGTGCTGAACCCGGACACCAACACCCCCTACAACCGCGATCCGCGCTCGGTCGCCAGGAAGGCGCTGGCCTTCATGTCGGCCAGCGGTGTCGGCGACACCTGCTTCTTCGGCCCGGAAGCCGAGTTCTTCATCTTCGACGACGTGAAGTGGTCCACCGCGCCGCACAACACCGGCTACTCCTACGACAGCGTCGAGCTGCCGGTCTCGTCGGCCAAGGATTATCCGGAAGGCAACCTCGGCCACCGGCCCGGCCCCAAGGGCGGCTACTTCCCGGTCAATCCGATCGACAGCGGCCAGGACATCCGCTCCGAGATGCTGTCGGTGATGGCCGAGATCGGCGTCGAAACTGAGAAGCACCACCACGAAGTGGCGCCGGCCCAGCACGAACTGGGCATGAAGTTCGCCGACCTGATCACCATGGCCGACCGCCTGCAGCTCTATAAGTACGTGGTCCAGAACGTCGCCGCCGCCTACGGCAAGACCGCGACCTTCATGGCCAAGCCGATGTTCGCCGACAACGGTTCGGGCATGCACGTGCACCAGTCGATCTGGTCCAAGGGCAAGCCGCTGTTCGCCGGCGACAAGTACGCTGGGCTCTCGCAGATGTGCCTCTACTACATCGGCGGCATCATCAAGCACGCCAAGGCGATCAACGCCTTCACCAACTCGACCACCAACTCCTACAAGCGCCTGGTGCCCGGCTACGAAGCCCCGGTGAAGCTGGCCTACTCGGCCCGCAACCGCTCGGCCTCGATCCGCATCCCGCACACCGACAGCCCGAAGGGCAAGCGGATCGAGGTGCGGTTCCCCGACCCGATGGGCAACCCCTACCTCGGCTTCACCGCCATGCTGATGGCCGGGCTCGACGGCATCGAGAACAAGATCGATCCGGGCGGCCCCGCCGACAAGAACCTCTACGACCTGCCGCCGCGCGAGCAGAAGAAGGTGCCGGAAGTCTGCGGCAGCCTGAAGGAAGCCCTCGACGCGCTGGATAAGGACCGCGCCTTCCTAAAGAAGGGCGCGGTGATGGATGACGACTTCATCGACGCCTACATCGAGCTGAAGATGGAAGAGGTAATGCGCCTGGCGCTACACCCGCACCCGGTGGAATTCGACATGTATTACAAGTGCTAGTGATCGCGACTTGACGTGACGCCTGAAGGGCTGGAGAGCAATCTCCTGCCCTTCTCTTTTTCCCGGCCACGGACGGAGACTCCGCGCGCCGAGCGGAACGCGCCTTCCCTGACTGCTAGGACCGGTCGACGGTCAGGGGCTCAGAGCTGCCGGCCGGAAGCGGAGGTGAGGTGGGAGCTGCCACTCAGTCAGCCCCGGTCTCTCTGCTGCCCTCAAAGGTCAAGGCGCCGTGGGGACCGTTGGCCAGATGAGCGAATTTGGACTTGAAGCCGTCGAACTCCATCGCCAAGCCCTCGGTAGGTTCGATGCCGACGGCGGGCGACAAGTGGGTGATAAGTATTTCCGTCATGGTGAGCATGATGAGGTCGTTTCCGATATCGGTCAGTCTCCCCTGACGGATTAGTGAGCCGGTGATCACATAGTTCATCAGCAGGGGTGAGGTGCGGTCCAGCGTCTTGACTCAGGTTATACCGCCGGTGAAATCACCCCTGCACCTGAGCACTTTGATCAAAGCAATCGCGGTCCTTGGCCACCTTCAGGTGGCTCCAACTCCAACTCAGAAGCTCGATCTTGGGGAGTCGATCCAGTTCGAGAACTGCCACGTGCATGATGAACCCTTTCGCCCATGGTTGGTGTTACGCGCCCGTGGGGCGTCCGCATCATTAAGATTGATGAGACAAAGCGACTTTGGGGGGCGACACTCCGCCGAGCGGAGCGGTCATCCCGCGCGGTTCTAGCCTCCCGAGAACGCTCGGGCGACACTTGCGAGAGGTTGCGCTTCGCGTCATTGGCGCGTGATGTCGAGGCGACGACAGCCTGGAAAGAACCATGACCCGCCAAGCCCCGCCCAATCTCGTCGGCTTCGACGCCGAGCAGCGCACCGAGTACGAGCGCTTCGCCAAGACCCGCAAGCCGGCGCCAAACGGCGCGCTGGGCGGGCCGTTCGATCCGTGGCTCACCAATGCCGAGCTGTTCCATCGGCTGACCGGCCTTGGCGGCATGCTGTGGGCGCGCACCAGCCTCGACCGAGGGCTGGTGGAGTTGGCGATATGCGTCACCGGCAGGTTCTGGGAGGCCAATGTCGAGTGGGCCGCGCATGCGCCGCGTGCGATCGAATACGGCGTTGCGGCCTCGGTGCTGGACGATGTGCTGGCCGGACGCCGGCCCAGCGGACGCCATGAGGACGAGCTGGTCTACGACCTGTGCCAGACCATGCACGAGACCCACGCCCTGCCCCGCGAGCTCTTCGACGCCGGCGTCACCGCCTTCGGCGACCGTGGGGTCGCCGAGCTGATGGCGGTGATCGGTTACTACACCCTGGTGTCGATGACCCTGAACGCGTTCGAGGTGCAGGTCGGCCACGGCATGGTCGCACCGTTCGCCCGAGAGCTTTGAACAGCCGGGGATCAGCCCTTCAGCCGCACCGTCACCGTGGTCGAGAGCCCGGGCCGCAGCCGCGCCAGGTCCGGCTGGCCGGCATCCGCACCGGCACGCGCTGGACGATCTTGGTGAAGTTGCCCGTCCCCGCCTACCTCGCCCTCGGCGGCGGCTGGACGCCGGAGGAAACCCGGCTCACCCAGCGCTAGGGGCGCGCGCCTTCAACTGCGTACTCCGCCACCGCCTGCTGGATCTCCGCGTCGTCGACCCGGCCGCGCCACGGGTATTTCGCGCCGGTCTCGGCCCAGGGAAAACCCTCATCGCGGAAGAAATCCACGAACGGCCGCACCCAGGCGTGGTCATCCAGCATGGTCGGACGAAGGTTGACCAGCCAGGGCATCGACGAGGGCTTGGTGAACATCCAGCTCTTGCAGGCCGGGCAGTGGTAGTGCTTCGGCTCCTGCCGCAGGCCGCCCAGCACCGGCTCGCCCTTGGTCACCTCGAAGGCGGCGACGTTCAGGCTCAGCGTCAAGGCAAAGGCGCTCGCGGTCATCCGCTGACACCCGGCGCAGTGGCACGCCGCACTGAGCAGCGGCGGCGCGGTGACGCGGAAACGCACCTCGCCGCAGCGGCATCCGCCTTCCCACGGCAGTTTCCAGTCATCCATGCTGATCTCCTCTCGGCGCGATCATGCCGCGTCTCGTGACAGGCAATGGCGGGAGCGTGCCGCCGCAAACCGTTGTTCTCCGCCGTCCGCACGCCTGATACAGCTCTGAAACACCAGATTCGCGCAGGAGAGACGATCCGATGAGACTGACGCCAATCGCCGCCGTGGTCCTTGCCGGGCTCTCGCTCCTCGCCGCTTGCGGGCCGAAAGGTGGCGGCAACGCCGCCGCCTCCGGAGGCGCCGGCGGCGCGCCCGCCAGCGGCCCCGACGTTCAAATCAACCTCTCGGACCTGCCGCATCCCAGGGCCGGACTCTGGCAGAATGTGATCGACGACGGCGACGGCAAGCCCGACACGACGACCACCTGCCTCTCCGGGAAGACGCCGACCATGCCAAAGATGCCGGCCGGCTGCAGCCAGTTCAGCATCAAGCGCACCTTCCTCGGCCATATCGTCATGGACATGAACTGCGCGACGCCGGAGTTCACGATGGTCATGCACTCCGAGGCGACCGGCGACTTCCAGAACAACATGTCCTCCGACGCCACCATGACCATGTCGACCAAGCAGATGGCGGCGCGGACCACCAAGATGCACTCCGAGGCGCACTACCTCGGTCCCTGCGCGCCGGGCCAAACGCCAGACGACGCGGACAGCTCGAACGCAACGGGCTGATCGACGGCGGCGACCAGGCGCGGTTAGCCCCTCGCCCGCTCCACCGTCTCGACCGATGGACAGGCCCGCAGCGCCGCGGCGATGTGGGTGAGGTGGCGGGCGTCCTTCACCTCGATGTCGATATCGGCGTCGAAGAAGGACGAGTGCCGGTGGTGCATCGACAGGCCGATGATGTTGCCGCCGGCCTCGCCGATGATCGCGCAGGCCTGGCCGAGTACGCCTGGCGCATCGAGGATGGTGGCGTGCAGCCGCGTGGCGGAGATGGTGTCGCGCTCGGCCTCGGGCGTCCACTGCAGGTCGCGCCAGAGTTCCTCGCGGTCCTCGTACTTGGCCAGTTCCGGGCAGTCGATGGCGTGGACCATCAGCGTCTTGCCCTGCGCGGCGATGCCAACGATCCGCTCGCCCGGCACCGGCTTGCAGCAGGGGTCGAACTTCAGGTCGACACCGGGCGTGAGCCCCGCGCCGCGGACATAGAAGCGCGCCGTCGGCCCATCCTCGATCTTGCGCCGCGCGGTCGCCACCGCCCGCTCGGTTTCCTTCAGGCCCGGGAACACCGCCTCCAGCACCTGACCGGGCGTGACCCGGCCGCGGCCGACCGCATCGTATAGCTCGGCCTCGGTGGCCGCGGCGAAACGCTCAAGCGCCGGGCGCAGCGACACCTCGCTCTTGCCCTTGCCGGCTCGCTCCATCGTCCGCTCCAGCGAGGCGCGGCCGAGGCGGGCGAACTCCTCCTTCTCCGCCTGGCGGATATGACGGCGGATGGCTGAACGTGCGCGGCCGGTGACGGCGAGCGAGCGCCAGTCGACCGGCGCCTGGGGCTTCGGCCCGCGCACCACCTCCACCACGTCGCCGTTGGTAAGCTCGGTGCGCAGCGCCCGCAGCTCGCCATTGATCTTGACGCCCACACAGGTGTCGCCGACGTCGGTGTGGACGGCGTAGGCGAAGTCGAGCGGCATCGCCCCGCGCGGCAGGCTGACCAGCCGACCCTTCGGCGTGAACACGAACACCTGGTCGAGGAACATCTCCAGCTTGGCGTGCTCGATCAGTTCCTCGGAGTCGCCGCCGTGTTCCAGCACCTGCACCAGCTGGCGCAGGTTGGCGAGCGGGTCGCGCCCGCCGGCGGCCTCGGCCGCCTCGGGGTCGAAGCCGTAGCTCTGGTCCTTGTAGCGCCAGTGGGCGGCGACGCCCTCCTCGGCGACCAGGTCCATCGACTCGGTGCGGATCTGCATCTCGATGCGCATCCCGCGCGGCCCGACCACGGTGGTGTGGATCGACCGGTAGTTGTTGCGCTTGGGTGTCGAGATGAAGTCCTTGAACCGTTCGGGCACGCAGGGCCAGGTGCGGTGAATGACGCCGAGCGCGCGGTAGCTGTCCGCTTCGGCCGCCACGATCACGCGGAAGGCGAAGATATCGGAGAGCTGGGAAAAACCGATCGATTTGCGCTGCAGCTTGCGCCAGATCGAATAGGGATGCTTCTCGCGGCCGAACACGCGGGCGCCGACGCCGGCCTCCTCCAGCTTGGCCGAGACCTCGCGGCTGACCATCGCCACCGCCTCGCCCTGGCCGGCGCGCAGCGTGTCCAGCCTGCGCACGATCGCGTCGCGCGCTACCGGATTGAGGTGCGAGAACGCCAGCTCCTCCAGCTCGATACAGATGCGGTGGCAGCCGATCGAGCGGGCGAGCGGGGCGTAGATCTCCAGCGTCTCACGGGCGATCCGCTCACGTTTGGCCGCACTCTTGATGAAATGCAGGGTACGCATGTTGTGCAGCCGGTCGGCGAGCTTGACCAGCAGCACACGGACGTCCTTGGAGATCGCCAGGATGAATTTGCGCAGGTTCTCGGCCTGCCGCTTGTATTCGGCGGTCAGCGCGAGACGCGAAAGCTTAGTGACGCCCTCGACCAGCTCGGCGATCTCCTCGCCGAACACCCGGGCGATCTCGTCACGGGTGACCTCGGTGTCCTCGATCACGTCGTGCAGCAGCGCGGTGACGATGGTCGCGGTGTCCATCCGGTAGTCGGTGAGGATGCCGGCGACTTCGATCGGATGGGCGAAATAGGGGTCGCCCGAGGCGCGCATCTGCGAGCCGTGCGCGCGCATGGCGTAGACGTAGGCGCGATTCAGCAGCGCCTCGTCCGCGGTCGGATCATAGGCCTTGACCCGATCGGTCAGCTCGTACTGGCGCAGGAACTTGCGCGGGCCGGGCGTAGTCGTCCTGGCCGAAGCGGTGGGGGGCGGGCCGTCCGGAAGCGGGACGGCCGCCGTGAGGGTCGTCTGGGAGGTTAGCGGTTCTGCGCCTTCCGGGCTCAGTACCGCTCCTCCTGGCCGCCATCGCGGTCGCTCTGCAGGGCGCGGACGAGTTCTTGTTCGCTCATCTGCATATGCGTCGGGTCGGCCAGCAGCGCCAGCGTCTCGGCCTCTTCCTCGGCCTCGGAATGCTCGTCGACGCGCTGCAGCGTTCCGATCAGGGCTTCCTTCAGCTCATCGGCGTCGACGACGTCGTCCGCTACTTCGCGCAGGGCCACGACGGGATTCTTGTCGTTGTCGCGATCGACCAGGATCTGGCCGCCGGCCGAGATGGCCCGCGCCCGATGCGCCGCCAGCAGCACGAGGCCGAAGCGGTTGGGAACCTTGTCAATGCAGTCTTCGACGGTGACGCGCGCCATTCAGGTCTCTCACGGAGGTGGAACCGGTCAATGTAGAGGCGCGGAGTGATTTGTGCAACGCCGTGAACTTCGCCGCGGCGTCGCAGTCATTCCCGCGGGAACATTTTGAAGTAGGGTTCGGCCTCTTCGAGCACGCGGGCGAACGACGGCCGCGCCTTCAGGCGGTCGAGATAGGCTCGCACCGCCGCCTGCCCAGGGCCGAACGGCTGCACCTTGTCCGCGTAGAAAAGCGCCGGCGCCGCGGCGCAGTCGGCCAGGCCGAAGTCGTCGCCGGAAAACCAGGTCCGCTTGGCCGCTTCGGACTCGGCGACCTGATAGGCGTTGGCCAGCTTGCGACGAGCCTCTTCCACGCCGAACGGATCCTTACTGGCCGGCGGCCGGTTGCGATCGGCGACAATCCTCTGCGTCGGGTCGTGGATGTGAAGGTCGAAGAACCGGTCCCACAGCCGGGTCCGCCAAGCGTTGTCGGGGTCGGCCGGGGTGAAGCGGACCGGTCCTGGCTGGTAGCGATCAAGATAGTCGATGATCGCGCTCGACTCCGGCACGGTCTCGCCGCGCGCATCATCGACCAGGACCGGAAACTTCCCCATCGGCCAGGCCTGCAGGAAGGCGGCGTGGGTGGTCCCATCGACGATCACGGGCTCGAAGGCAGTCCCGTTGTCGTAAAGCGGGATCAACACCTTCCAGGAATAGGACGACAGCGGGTGATAGTAGAGCCTCAGCGACATGACCCTCACCCGAGCCCGCCGACGTAGTCGGCGAGGCGCCCGACGGTCTGCTGGCCACCCTCGACCGCGCCGTATTCGCGGGCGATGCGGTCGCGCTCGGCAATGCTGACGAACACCACCTGCCAGGTAAGCCGGGTCTTGTCGCCCTCGGGCTCGAGCGTGACGCGGGTCTCGTGGCTGGCCAGCTCCAGGCCATCATCGTCGCCCCCGTGCCGGAACAGGATGCGCGCCGGCGGCTCGATCGTCTCGAACACCAGCCGGTTCTGATAGTCGCGCCCATCCGGCCCGTGCATCACAAAGCGCCAGACCCCGCCGACCTGGAACTCGAAGGCGAAAGTGGTGATCGAAAAGCCGGTCGGTCCCCACCAGTGGGCGAGGTGCTCGGCCGTAGTGAAGGCGCTGAACACCAGCTCGCGCGGAGCGCTGATCAGGCGTTCGATGACGATCGAGCGGGCCTCTTCGGGCTCGGCGGCGGTTTGGGCGGCGAGGGTCATCAAGCTAGTCCTTCTTCTGAAGCTCTTGCAGGTAGTCTTCCAGGCGATCGAGGCTGCCTTCGAAAAACTGGCGGAAACCAACGAGATATTCGGCCGCCTCCTTCAGGCGCGCGGCTTCCAGCCGGCAGGGTCGGCGCTGGGCGTCGCGGCCGCGGCGGATGAGACCCGCCTTCTCCAACACGTTGAGGTGCTTGGTCACCGCCGGGCCGGACATGGCGAACGGCCGGGCCAGCTCTCCCACCGTCGCCTCGCCCAGCGCCAGCCGCGCCAGGATCGCCCGGCGGGTCGGATCGGCCAGCGCCGAAAGGGTGACTGAAAGATGATCGGGCATCTCGAACCAGGCAGTTATCTAACTTATTAGTTAGCTAGCCGGCGAGCCTCTGGCGCGTCAAGCCCGTCTTGCGCCGCGGCGCTTAACCATGAGAATTTGGCCGGCATGACGGACGCCGCTCCTCCCCTCGCGCAGCGTATCATGCTGGTCACGGACGCCTGGGCGCCGCAGGTGAACGGCGTAGTCCGCACGCTGGAGCGTCTGGTGACGGAGCTGCGGGCGCTCGGCTGCGAGGTCGAGGTGGTCTCGCCGGCGGACGGCTACCGCACCATCCCCCTGGTGACCTACAGCGAGATCCGGCTGGCGATCGGTGCGCGCGAAGACATCGAGGCCCGCTTCACTCGCTTCGCCCCCGACGCCGTGCACCTGGCGACAGAAGGCCCGCTCGGCTGGGAGGCGCGCGCGGTCTGCCTCAAGCACGGCTTTCCGTTCTCGAGCTGCTACCACACCCAGTGGCCGGAATACGTGACCGCGCGCTTCCCGTTCGTGCCGCTGGCCGCCGGGTACGGCTTCGTGCGCACCTTCCATAGCCGCAGCGGCCGGGTGATGGTCTCGCTGGGCTCGATGCGCGAGCGGCTGGAGCGGCGCGGCTTCCACAATCTGGCGCACTGGCTGCGCGCGGTGGACACCGACCTGTTCCACCCGGCGCGGCGCGGGGTCGATGGCGGCATGTTCGCGGGACTGCCGCGGCCGATCTTCGTCAACATCGGGCGCGTGGCGGTGGAGAAGAATCTCGAAGCGTTCCTGTCGCTCGACCTGCCCGGCAGCAAGGTGGTCGTCGGCGACGGGCCGGACCGGGACCTGCTGCAGGCGCGCCACCCCGAGGTGCTGTTCACCGGCTATAAGAGCGGCGAGGACTTGGCCCGCGCCTACGCCGACGCCGACGTGTTCGTGTTCCCGAGCCTGACCGAGACCTGGGGCGGGGTGATGGTCGAAGCGCTAGCAGCCGGCACGCCGGTGGCCGGCTTCGACGCGCCGGGGCCGAAGGACCTCGATCCGACCGTGGCCGCTGTCAGCGGTGACCTTCGCGCGGCCTGCCTGAAGGCGCTGACCCTGGATCGCGCCACGGCCCGCGCCTACGCCGAGCGCTTCTCCTGGCGCGCCTGCGCCGAGGACTTCCGCCGCAACCTGGCGCCTTTGCCGCCACCGCAGCGACGGCGCCTGTTCGCGCGGCTGCGTTTGCTGCGCCGGCGGCGCTGGCCGGTCGCGGCCTGAGGCCTAGCGGTCCCCGGTGTACGGCTTCGGCCGGTCAACGACGGCGCTGGCGAGGCCGGTCACCGACTTGACCACCACGAACCCTGCCAGCGGCTTCAGCTGATCGCCGTCAACGCTGTAGATCGCCAGCAGGGAGCCGCCGATCATGCGCCAGCCGACCCCGCCGTAGCCGATCGCGGCGACGTAGGTGACGCCCATCAGCTTCAGCGGGAATAGCGCCAGATAGTTATACGAGAAGCTGTCGAACGCGGTCTTGGCCTTCTCACCGAAGGTCGGGAACGGTGGCGTCGCGAACTCGTCCGGCTTGTCGCCCCCCACGGCGGCCAGCAGCGCCAGGTCGGCCGCCGACGGCGGCGTCGGCCCATAGCGGAACGGCGTCCGGCCGCGCCTTGCCGTGGGCGGCGGCGATGTTGGCGGCGAACGGCGTGGCGGCGGCGCAGATATCACCGTCGCCGCAGAAGCGCTCGGTGACGGCGAAATCGATCTTGTAGGTCAGCGTC
>Ga0302326_10015299_pt1 | contig 16156 bp, 14 predicted proteins | sample Palsa_T0_3_FD_202264 | JGI IMG/M metagenome (GOLD analysis project Ga0302326, IMG submission 202264) | Peat permafrost microbial communities from Stordalen Mire near Abisko, Sweden - Palsa_T0_3 | ecosystem: Environmental > Terrestrial > Soil > Palsa > Peat permafrost | place: Sweden: Abisko... | reverse complement strand
CCCTATGGGCTAAGCAGGGCCTGAACGGCACCTGGTACGACGAGTACGGCCCCGTCAACGCCGCGGTGTTCACCGATACCGGGAATATCGTGGTGCGCAGCGGGTCGACGCTGCTGGCCAAGAACGGGGTGACAGGCAGCTGGGTGACCGAGGCCGGGAGGCTGACGTCGGCGACGAAGATCCTCGCCTACGACGACATGATCGGCTACATCGAGGACAACTCCAGCGGCGTGCCGACCCTATGGGCTAAGCAGGGCCTGAACGGCACCTGGTACGACGAGTACGGCCCCGTCAACGCCGCGGTGTTCACCGATACCGGGAATATCGTGGTGCGCAGCGGGTCGACGCTGCTGGCCAAGAACGGAGTGACCGGGACGTGGGTGACCGAGGCGGGCGGGCTGACGTCGGCGACGAAGATCCTGGCCGTCGGGGACATGATCGGCTACATCGAGGACAACTCCAGCGGCGTGCCGACCCTATGGGCTAAGCAGGGCCTGAACGGCACCTGGTACGACGAGTACGGCCCCGTCAACGCCGCCATATTCGCCGACTGACCAGCCAAGTAGCTATGCACGTAGCTTGTAGGGTCGGTTTCGGAGAGCAGGCGCGAACCGCGATCATGGATAAGGCTGAATGCCTCCAAGACTTTGACGCCGCTCAAGATCTCGGATCAGTACCCACTGTCGGTCGCGCGTTGAACCGGATGGAGCAGCAGATCACTGCAGTTGAACGCGCTGCCAGGGAGTTTAATGAGGTTCCTACCTCGTAGCTGCCTGCCCTTGGCCGAGGCCCGCCGTGTCCAACCTCGCGAAGCGACCGCGTGGCGCCTGCTGGAAGACCAAACTTCTCAGCCAAGGACTGGATCGAGGTTTTCGACATCGACATCGACCCTAAGCGGGCGGCCTGCCCCAGCCGCTACCTGCCAGGAATCACGTAACTCATTCGGCCTGAACTCTTTATTTTCAGAGTGGGGCATGCTCGCTGGCGACCCAGTGGAGTGCCTTTTGACCTAAATCACGTGCTACTCAGATCGGCGCCACAATAGCGACACACGACGGCTGCAGCCTTGATCGTCTCCGCGCACTTCGGACACTTCTTCTCTGGCTCACGTTGTTGCGGGACTTGTACCTGGTAATGAGCAGTATATTTCCACTCGTCATAAGAAGTTCCGTAACATTGAGACCCATATCGAGTAAGACCTGTTGTCCCGCCTCTTGCATAGCGTAAATCTTGCGCGCCGCTATGCCGTCCGCCATGCAGTAAACTGAAACTACAAATTGCTGATGCCCAGCCGCGATGTGCTCCTGCACCGTTTGCTGAAGTTTGGCAAGTTCCTGATCGCCTCGTCTACCCACAGCGCCCCCTCAAATCTGCTATCGACCCGTCGCCGATCCTACCGCCGCAAGTGCTTCAAAAGCAATGTTCCGAACATAACGGCTAGTTCGCAGAGCAACCAGTCATGGGGGATCTGATGACTGCTGGTCTTTGGGCAGTTTCGAGCACCTTTATCCGGTTTTCCTGAAAACCGGAACCTTCCCCGTCATCCTAATAACTCCCGGTAGAGGTTGAGGAAGCGACATCCCCCTCGTCAGGGTACGGATTGCCGTTCCTGACCCGAGACCGATTAGGTTCGTCAGGATGTTGCCGATGCCGCTGGGGATGCTCGTGCTTGGGTGAGATAACCACTCGGCGATCGCCACCCCTCATGCGTCAGTTTTGTAGCAGAGAGCAGCGAGGTTCCTGCGGGATGACCGTTGACGAGTGTCCGCAAGGTGCTGTGGTCCACATACCGGTAGCTACACGGGGGCTGGAAATCGGCCGATTCTCGCATGTCATCGAGGGTCAGCGGGCTAATAAGGCGACTGGCGCCGCTGAGCAGGAGGAGATACGCCGTGGGGATTCCGCTGAGGTACTGCTCGAATTCATCCTGGGTCACACCCATCTCCTGGTGGTACTGATTCCACAGATCCGCCGGGGTTCCTTCGCAGACTCGGTCGATAATCGCTGTGCCGATCACGGCCCCGAGCGGCTTGGTCGCGTAGATGATCACCGGTGTCCCGGGCGCGATGCCGGGGCGCTGCCGCCGGATCTCGGCCCGTTTTGCGCCGGCCAGGATCGACTCTGCGTAGCGAGGACGGACTGACAGCAGCATGGCGCGATCATGATCCGTCACGTGGCTGGATGTCCTTCCTGGTAGATGGCCTCGAATAGGCCTGCGGTGATCTTCTGCGGTGATCTTAGCGCGAGAGGGCGCTGCGGCCAGGAGAGGTTGAGGTTGTCATCTACTGGCGGCCCGACTGCACGTTCTGCTTCGACCGCTGCTGCGCTGGAAATTCACTCGGAAGGTGCACGGGAACCAGTCAGTGATGTACCCGTCGCCAGTCCGCCTCTCACTGAGATACGAGAGATGCTCGGTTCACCTCGCCCCAGTAATTCGCCGCCTCTACGGAAGGTCGGCTGAGGCCGCTCTTCCTGCCCGGTTACTCACCCGAGCTGAATCCCGGTGAGCGCGCTGTAGGCGGGGCCGGAGCATAATGGTGTGCATCACACTGGTGTCAGGCGAGGCGGAGCGGTGCAGCGAATGGTTGAGGGTGATGTCGGCAGCTTCGACACCCGGTATGAGCGCCTGACCGAGCATTACCGTGATCTGATCCTGCGCGGGAAGCTCAAGCCGGGTGACCGGTTCCCGTCCGCCCGTGAGCTGAGCGAGAAGCATGGCGTTGGCCGGACTACGTCGGGCCGGGTGCACGGCACGCTCATCTCCGTAGGCCTGATCGAGCACCGGCCCGGGGTCGGAACGTTCGTGCTCGGGCCGCCGCCGGATGGCGGGCAGGAGACTCCCGCGCTTGCCGCAGCCGCCCAGGAGGTCGTGGACGCGTTCGACGGGTGGCGAGCCCGGGCGAAGCCGCAGGCGCTGGCCGACGCCGTGAGCAAGCTGCGGGACGCGCTGCGCTGATCCGCCGTGGTCATCCGGCGAGGCGGACACGGCCCGCGCTGATGATCCGCTGCATGTAGGGCGGCCAGTCAGCAGCGAGCTTGTCTGTGATCGCCTGGCGGACGAGCTGGCGCTCGGTTTCGGCTGTTTCTTGAACGTCACCTGGCCCGCTGAGCAGAGTGCCGGTCGACGGGTCGCAGACGATGAGGTGGGCGCGTTCGGAGATCGTCAGGAGCAGCCTGGGGAACGGGCCGTCCTGTAGTTCCCTTAACGCGTTCTCCCAGTCGACGCCGAGTTGTGCCCAGGACGTTCCGGCGGCGGTGAACATGCGGGTCAGGTCGGAGAAGAAGACGACGCACGATCCGTGCTTGCGGGCGTACAGGTCGGCGCAGCCGAGGACCTGGACTGCGTAGCGGCTGAGCGCCTCGCGGGGGATCATCCCCGGCGCGATCGCCATCGCGGCCTCGGCCATTTCGCCGTCGCCGTCGCCGTGCCAGGGCAGTCCGTGAACGAGCCAGTACGCAGGCTGCAGCAGGTCATCGGCCCGGCGGGTGTCGTCTCGCCGCGGGTCTGGCTGCATCGCGGTCACCTTCTGTCAGTTCCGCTCACCATGATGCACCAGTCCCCGGACATCAGCGGGCTGCCTCCCGTTCTGAATCTGCTTGTGCCGCCCTCTCGGCGACCGCTGGTGCGGGCTGCATCTGGGGCCGGGGCGGCTGGAGGATCGCGTCGCGGTCACGCTCGGCCCAGGACGGCCAGGCCTCGCCTTCGTCTTCATAATCGGGGTCGGCGCTGGGCACCCGGACTCCCTTGCGCTCGTCCAGCCGTTCCCTGACCGCGCGCCGCTCATCAGCCAGGCGGGTGATCCACTCGGGCGTCTCGTAGGACTCCGCGCCGGGGGCGAGCTCAAGCTGGTCTCGCTCCTGCTCCGTCACGACCGGCTCCTCCGATCGCAGCGGCTCGAACCGCTGGCCGGGATGACGGCGGCGGAGCTCGGAGTCCGCTGCCACGGCCAGGTGCCGGGTCTGCTCGGTCGCCTGCTCCCATTCCCGCCGGGCCGCCATCGTCTGCTCCAGCTCGGTTTCCTGTTCGCGGTAAAAGCTCTCCATCGCGGCGCAGGACCGGGCCAGCACGCCATGCCGGCCGGCGCGCTCCTCCTGGCCACGCTCGCGGGCTACGCGTTCCTCGGCCCTGGCCCGGATCGCGGCCAGGTTCGCGTCGTCGGCGCTGATCCTGATCCGCTGCAGCTCGCGGCCGACGTGCCGGGGCGCCCAGGCGGTCTCCGCGGCGTAGGTGCCGCGCATGTGCAGCAGCGACCCGTCGGGCAGGGCGCGCAGATCGACGTCGTCGACCGGTCCGAGCGCGGCGAACGCGCAGTGCCAGGCGGCGCGTTTCTCCGGGCTGTCCCCGGCCGGTTCCGGGCCGATCGGCTCGGTCGCGTGGTCGTAGCCGTACAGCTCGCGGTAGGCGCCGATGTCGGCAGCGCGGTGCTGCCATTCGAGCCGGTCCAGCGGATGATCGGGTACCGGGCCGAGCGCGCGGACCGCCCATCCCGGCGCGTGCTCCGCGGCGTGCTCGCCGATCCGTTCCTTGCGGGCGTCCATCGCGGCGGCGAGTTCGACGAGGAACCTGCGGCGCTCCGGGTCGGCGACCTCGGGCACCTGGCCGGACCAGGGCAGCTGCGGCCGGGGGACCAGTGGGTCGACCTGGCGGCGGATCCGGGCGTCGATCACGCTCGCCAGGTCTCTGGCCCCGGCCAGCGACCGTGAGCCGATCGCCTCCCGGGCCACGTCACCGGCGTCCAGCCCGGCGGCCTCCGCCGCGCGGAGCGTCCGCCACAGCCAGCTGGCCTGGGGCGAGGTCAGCCCGTCCGCCGCGTACTCCGACGGCAGCGCGTCCCGGACGATCCGCCGGTACCGCCCGGCCTGGTAACCGGCTGTCTCGCCCTGCCACATCGCGTTCAGGACCGCCAGGTGATCAGCGCTGGCCAGCGCCCGGCTCCGGGTCTCCAGCGCTGATTCCTGCGAGCCGTCGTGCTCCAGGATGTCCGCCGCCACCGCGATCGCGTCACGCGGCTCCGGGTCGCCGCTGGGCCCGGTGGGCCCGGCTGGCTGGCCGTCGCGCTCACGTTCGGTCCGCTGATGGCGGTCCAGCTCGGGCGCTGGCCTGGTGCCCGCCTCGGCGTCCGCGATCCTCGCCGAGCGGGTGAACGCGATCATGGTGTTCGCGTCGGTTCCCCGCGTCATCGCCACGTACAGCCACTGCCGTTCCTCGGTGCCGGTCACCACCGGGATGCCGACCCGGACCGTGCGTCCCTGGGCGGAGTGACCGGTCACGGCGTAGGCCAGGTCAGCGGTGCCGAACCCGGCGTAGGCGAACGCGCGGCTGGTCCACCGCCGGGCGCCGGTGCCCGGGTCGCTGTCCAGCGCCCGCCGGACCATGACCGTGCCGTCGTCACGGATCGACTCGATCCGGAGCGTGTCCCCGTTGGCCAGCGTCCGCCCGGGCTCCCCGGCTGGCAGATCGTGGTCGTTCTGCCGGCAGATGATCAGGTCCCCCGCTGACGCCCGCGCCCCTCCGGCAAGCTCGACTTCCCGGCCGTCGTCGACGATGCCGAGGTGGATCAGGTCATCGCGGATCCGCCGTGACGCCTCCCGGCACCGCTCGCGGTCGTGGATCATCAGCAGCGTGTCCCGGCCCGCCAGGTAATGAGCCACGTACCGGCGGACGGCGTCGTCCATCGACTGCTCGGGGTCGGCGCCGCGTATCCGGCCGTGCTCGTGGTAGTCATCCAGCACCGACGTGTCCCCGGTGCGCAGCCGCAGCGACGCGTCCCGCTCCCACCGGGCGGTGAACCGGACCGCCTCCGCAAGCTGGACGTAGCCCAGCCGCCGGGCGAGCAGCATCATGCCGCCGCCGGACTCGACCGCCGCGAGCTGCTCCTGGTCCCCGGCGATGATCACCTTCGCGCCGCGGGCGGCCGCATGCCGGACGATCTCCAGCAGGTCCGGCATCGACATCATCGATGCCTCGTCGATCACCAGCAGCGTGCCCGGCCCGATGTCCCGGATGCCGCGGGCGCCCCGCCGGCCGGGCAGGTGCCCCAGGAACACGGCGCTGTTGTCGGCTGCGTGGACGCCAGCCGACGCGAGGACGTTGCGCGCGGCCTGCGCGGTGGCGATGCCGAGCACCTGCCCCATGCCCGCGTCAATCCACGCACGCGAGGCCTCGGCCAGGGTCCGCGTCTTGCCGCTGCCTGCCGGTCCGGTGATCACCTCGACCGTCCGCGCCGACGTCAGCGCGTGATACAGCGCCGCGCCCTGGTCAAGGCGCAGGCCCGCGTCCGTCGTCTCGGCGCGCGATTCCTGCGCCCGCTCGCGCAGTTGCGCTTCCAACGTGTCCGCGTCCGCGCCCAGCAGCGCCGCGGCACGCTCGGGGGCCAGGTGCGGCGCGCCCTGCCGCTGGGCTTCCTGGAGCAGCTGCTCCTCCATGGCGAGCTGGACCCTCGTGGCATAACGGATGGTCCCTGGCCGGGTGTACACGCTGCGGCCATCAAGTTCCCGGCGGAGGTAGCCCGGCAGCGGCGGCCACTCCGGCGCCTCCAGGCAGACCACCTCCTCCACCCCGCCCGCTAACGCCTCGTCGGCCAGCTCATGCAGCAGCGCCACCGCTGCCTCGGGCGTCATCTTGCGTGTCCCGGGCGGCAGGACCAGCGCGAGCTGCTTGAGGAAGTCCGCCCGCGTCCACGTGGAGCACGCCGCCTGCGTCAGTGCCAGCGCGCGCTGTACTGCCTGCGTCAGTTCCGCTCGCGCGGGTCTTGCGTGCGGTCCCGCGTCAGGTCCTGCGCCTTCCGGTGTCGGGTGCGCTGCGTCGCCGGGGCCGCGCAAGCACGACACGCGCGGCGCGACGGACGCGAGCTCACCGCCGAGCTGCGCGTCCCACCGGGCGGTGAGTGCGTCCCAGTCGATCGCGCCGTCCTCCTTGCCGTCGCGCGACGCTATGGTGACCTCCTGGCGGATGTACAGCAGCTCGCGCTTGTTCGGCGCGCGCCCGTACTTGGCCGTCCACGACTCCACCGCGTCGGGCATCCGGTCCGTGATCGAGACGGTCCGCGAGGAGTAAGTGTCCATCTGCTCCTGCGTGATGCCCGCGATCTCGTTGCCGTTGCCGTCCTTGCGCGTGGTCCACTCGACGCCGAACTCGCGCGTCAGGCCGCACTCCGCGTGGGTCGCTACGATCGCCTGAACCGCTCCCAGGACCTGGCGGAGGCACATGGTGTCCAGCGCCCGGTGCTTCCCGTCCCGCGCCGTCTTGACCAGCCGCGCGATCTGGTTGTGGATATGGTCCTGCGGGTCCCCGTCCCGGCTCGTGCCCTGCAGCCAGGACGACACCGTGATCAGTGCCTCCTCGAATCGGCCCGGCTCCTGGCCGTCGACCCGCGCCCCGTGGTACCCGGTCCGCGTCATCCCGGCCCACTCCTGCACGTACTCCAGGCCCGCCCGGTTGGCGGCCTGCAGCACCTCCTGATACCGCTGCCCGGCGCCGGCCCACCACGCCGCCGCCGCCTCGTCGCCGGCCAGGCGCGCCCGGCGCTCGTTCTCCCGGATCGAGGCATGGAACACCGAGATCGACTTCGACAGCGACACTGTCATGTCCGTGTAGACCGGCGCCTGCCTTGTCGCCTGGGCGGCCTCGCGCTCCAGCTCCAGTAGGCGCTCTGCGGTCGCGTGCGGCTCGGCGGCCTGAAGCCGGACCAGGTGATCGGCGAACTTCGCGTAGTTCCCCCGCGACCGGCCCAGCTTCTCCCCTGTCCGCGGGTCAACCTGCCGGTAGACCAGCTCGTACGGCCCGCGCTCCACTAGCTGGCCCGTGCTGAACCCCAGCGCCTCGGCACCAGGACCCCACCACCGGCCCGGCGGCTCACCGGCCTGAGCCGCGTTGATGTAATAGCCGCCAGCGGACCGCTCGGGCTCCGCCTGCCCTGCCTGGTTCTTCCAGACGTAGCCGAGGTCAAAGCCCGACGCGGCGGTGACGACGACAGCCATCCGGACCTCCTCGGTGCTGATCCTGACTTGTGCTCTTGATCCTGAACTGACCATGATCATTGGTAATGCAATGGTCTGTTCAAGTTGAGGATCTAGATCGAGGATGGCATCGGGCAGCAGGATTGTGCTGACAGCAAGATCATCAACAGGTCACGGCAAAGGCGAAATGAGGCACGTAATACGGGATCGGGGCATGGGACAGTGGGGGGCAGCACACCGCGGGGCACCTATCGCGCCGACCTGCGCACCGCCGTGGTCGTCGGGCTGATAGTCAGCCTGGCGGCCGGTCTTAAGTTCGAGCCTGCATTCGGGTTCGAGGCCAACGTGGTCCTCAGGCTTGGCGCCGGCCTTGGGATCGGGCTCCTGGTTGCGCAGGTTCCCCGGCTGAGACTCACCGAACTGGTCTGCCAGCGCGGCTGGCAATGTCCGTGGACAGGTCCGGTTTTTCACATATCTTGCTCGGGGCCGGCCAGCAGGGCCGCTGCGCCGGCGGATACGGCCGCGCTTGTGGCGGGCTTGCGGAGCTTGTAGAAGAAGCCGGGTACCCGGGGCCCGTGCCGTCGCAGGAGGTATGCGGTGTCCTGGATGTCGCGGCATGCGGCGGGGTCGATGCCTGCCGGGTCGGCGTGGTGGGCGTCCCAGATGTCCTGGATGTCCTGCTCGGCGTTCTCGCGTCTGGTGGCGTGCCGCCAGTGGGACCGGGCGAGTTCGGTGCAGTCCAGGAGCGCCGGGGAGCTGGGCAGAAAAATCTTGATCAGGTAGGCGGCGAGGCTGAGATCACGTGCGAGCGCGACGGTCACGCCGAGGGCGAACCATACGATGCCGGTGATCAGGATGGTGGTGCCGTAGGCGCGGTGGTCGCGGCGGCTCCAGATCATGCTCATTCGCTGGCACAGCAGGACGTCGCCGGGCCAGGGGGTGTCGCCCAAGTCGATGCTGTACCAGTTGCGGTAGCTGGTGTCGTCATGGATGTGGGCCGCCGCGGCGGCGACGTCCTCGGGGGCGGGCTGGCGGCCGACGAGCGCGGTGTTCCAGGGCAGCTTGCACAGCCTGGTGTCGTATAGCTCCTGGACGCTGACGGCGTGCAGGGTGCCGTGTTCTTCGAGCCAGGACAAGATGGTGCGGCCGGCGACCAGCCATCCCGCGGCAATCGCCGCGAGGATGTCGCTGGTGGACGGGACGAGTAGCGAGACGATGGGCGCGACGGTGGCCAGGACGAACGTCCCGAAGGCCCGGGAGCGGTGCCAGCGCTGCGCGACGCGGTACAGGTGGCTGTAGGCCAGCAGTCTCTGCAGGTGCTCGGCCTGGTCTTGGCGTTGCTTGATCCGGGCGGAGGATCCAGCCGGGACCGGCCGGGACATGGTGGTCATGACGCGGGGAACAACTCTCCGAACAGGGACCGCCATGCGGCGATGGCCTCGCTGGTGCGGCCCTGGCGGTCCAGCAGGATGGCCTTCGTGCAGGTCGCCTCGGCAGCGCGGAGGGCGTTGCGGGCGTGACTCATCTTGGCCGGGTCGGCGTCGAGGACGTCGGAGATGTCAGGGCCGACGCGGGCCGGGTCAGGCCAGCCGTCGGCGATCCGGTCGGCGGCGCTGGCGAAGAACTGCCGTACCTCGTAGGCGTGTGAGCCGGTCCACGTGCCGGTGATCAGTTCGAGCGCCATCACCTCGATGAGGAACGAGGGCTCGACCGGGGAGTCGTGGACCTGGTTCCACTTCTTGATCATTTTGACGAGGGGCTTCCACTGCCCGTCGAAGTTCTTGTTCGCCGTGGTCGCCAGCTCAGCGTGGATCTTCGGGTTGGTGGGCACCCAGATTCCGAGTCGGTCGTCGGGGATCAGGTAGTGGTCGCCTTCCTCGAACGCGGGCACCACGTCGAAGGAGATCACCTCCCCGGTGAGGTCATCGACGTGCTCGACGCCGAAATCCACCCGGACTGCACGCCGGTCGGTGCACACCCTGGCGGTGCCGTAATGGACCGCGAGGGCCTTCCGTACCTCCTCAAGAATCTCGCGGGGGTGCATGTCGAGGTAGGAGGCGTCCCGCAGGACGATAATGATATCGACGTCGCGCAGCGGCTTGGTCTTGGTGTGCCGCCGGTAGGCGCCGGTCAAGAAGTCCGCGACGATGGCGAAAGCTACGTCGAGCTGGCCGCGCAGCTTCTGCTGCCGCCGGCTCGCGGTGGCGTCTTCGGTATCAGTGGTTTCCAGGCGCCCGCGGAATTTCCAGAACGCATCGCTGACGGTGATCACGTGCCGCTCCTGATGTAGTACGCCAGGGCCGCGCCCAGGTTGCCGCCCCCGATAGCAGTTCCGACGGCATGGCGGGTGAACCCCGTGGTAGACCGGTAGGCGGTCGTCGTCCACCCGGGAACCTCCGCGCGGCCAGGTGCGGTATCGGCGACGATCCGGTACTCACAGCGGGCCGGGAAGCCGCCGTTCTTGCGGATCGTGTACGCGACAGTTTCCGGGTCCAGCCACAAGTCGCCGTCCCCGCCGGAGTAGTAGCCGTAGTCGATGGTGAAGTCGAACCGGCCGACCAGGTCATCCCCGCCCTTGCGGGGGTCATAGACCTCCAGGGTCACGGACTTCAGGTGCCGCGAGGCGAGCCAGATAGCGATGCCGGCTTCCAGGATGTCCCAGCTCTCACGGATCCGGCCCGGGTCCAGGCCGCTGCCCTTGATGATGGAGCGGATGCTGCTGAGCATGTTGGTGGCCACGTGGGTGGCCGCGTAGGTGATGGTGTTGACGTGGACGGCGGTGTTCACGGGCGCTCCATCTCCTCGTAGTCGATCGACCATCCCCCGGCAGCAGCGCTCTCGACGGGCTCATCGACGGTGATGCCGTCAGTGACGTCACGGGCCTCGATGCCGGGGTGGCCGGCCAGGGCGGTGCGGATCTCGTCGATGTCGTCGATCCCGCAGGGCAGCGACATGGTCCAGCCAGTCTCGGCGGACGGGCGCACCGCCAGCGGGATCTCCACGGCCAGGGCTTCCGGGGCATCCGGGCCGTGGGCGGTGCGGATCCTGATACGGGGACCGCTGGCGGGAATGACGACGATGGGCGCCTGCCGGGTGTACTCGGCGGTGATCAGGATCGCCGCAATGTTGGTGACCGCTTCCAGGCGGTCTCGACCGGCTGAGCCCGCCGGTGCCAGGAGATCGGTGACCGCATTCCATGTCGCGACGGAGGTGCGGACCGGGATCGCCGCGACCGTGCGGCTGACCACGCTCACCGCTGGCCGCCCATCTGCGCGAGCGCGGCAAGCAGGTCATCGGCGGATACCCGGTCAGGGTCGCCATGCCCCTGCGGGGATACTGCGCACGCGGCGGCCACGGCCTTGCGCAGCCGGCGTCCGTCGAGCCCTGCGGCCGCCTGGGCGGCGCCGTCCAAGACGGGGGGTTCGAGGAGGCGCCGCGCACCTGGGAAGGCCGCAGCGACGGCCGCGATGGTCTTCTCCAGGATCGTCCGGCGCGCCTCGATGCCCGGCAGCGGCACCTCGACTATCGTGTCGGCGCGGGACGCCAGCGCAGGGTCGATGGCGTCCGGGTAGTTGCTGGTAGCGATGATCAGTACCTCCGGGTAGCGGCGGGCGAGCTGGTCCAGGCCAACCAGCGCCGCGTCGACCGCCCGGTGGACGTCGACCGGGTTCGCCTCCAAGGACAGCGCCCGCCGGTCGGTGAACACCGTCTCCACCTCATCGAACAGGACGATCAGCGGACCGGCAGCGGCGTACTCCTGCAGCGCGGATCCGAACAGCTGGCTGACACCGCGCTGGCTGCGGCCAAGGGACGAGCTGGCCAGCTCATGCGGGTCGATCTCGACATATGTCCATGGCCTAGGCCCGCGGGCCGTGCGCGCCACCTTGTCAGCCAGGCCGCGCGCCAGCGTGGTCTTGCCGACTCCTGGCTGGCCAGTAAGCAGCAGGACGCCGTGCAGCGGCAGCTCGGGGAACGGGACCGCTGGCCGCAGCCGGACGCCCGCGATGACCGCGCGCACCAGGTGCTCCTTCATCCCAGCGGGAAGCACGATCGATGCCCATTCACCGGCAAAGCCCGCATCCGGCAGCGGGCGGGCATCGGCGACCCCGGGCATGCATACGTCCAGAACCTGATTGCCGACAGGATGGGAGTCAGTAAGGCCGGTCATAGGCATCGCACCTCTTCACGAATCGCTCTTGTCGCAGCTCAGAGCCGGTATCGACAGCGACCCGGGTGCCGGGTTACGATCGATCGACTTGAACTCTACGACATGTACCGGAGAAGGTACAACAAGTTCAGGGGAATTTGGCCACCCAGACGTGTTCTCCGGCAAGCCCTCGCGTTACCGTGCCCCCACCAGCACGGCGCCCGGGCGGAAGGAGGCAAGCATGGACGAACCCGTCGACATCAGCGTCCTGAAGACCCGCGTCATGCAACACCGGAAAAAACTCGGCATGAGCCTGCGCGCGGCATCCGCCGACTGCGACGTGCCGTTCAATACCCTGGCCCGCGTCGAGAAAGGCCACCTGCCCGACCTCGCCAACTTCCGGCGAATCGTCATATGGCTCGGCCTGGCACCAGAGCAGTTCTTCCAGCCGCCCAGGATCCGCACCGAAAATACCCCCGAGATCATCGCCCACCACCTGATCCGCGATCCGAACCTCACCGACGCGGCAGCCGGGCACATCGCCGCCCTCGTCCGTGACCTCTACAACAGCCTCGCCCGCCCCCCTCGCGAGGTTCAGGTACGGCTGCGCGCCGCCCCCACCTTCAAACCCGAAGCGTCCCAGCTTCTGGGAGACCTCCTTGAGAAAATGCAGCACAAACTCACCGCCGACATTCAGCCTGATCAAAGCGGCAGGTAGACAACGTGCGACGAGGATTCAAGGCCGAGGCCGAACGACTCGCCGACCGTACCCGGACCCAGATGGGCCTGCGGCCTTGCGACCGGCTTGACATCCGCGACCTAGCCCGCCACCTCGATGTGGAGGTCATCCGGGCTGACCAGCTCGTCGACCGCGCCCGGCTCGAAGAACTCGAACAACTCCAGCCCGGCGCCTTCTCCGCCGCCACCTTCCACCTGCCCGACGGCAGGACCGTCGCCGTCTGCAATCCCTGCAACGATGCCCCCCGCACCAACAGCGACATCGCCCACGAACTCGCCCACATCCTGCTCGACCACGACGTCCGCGACATCCAGCAACTCGCCGGCCACACCTTCTTCACCTGCAACCCCGAGCAAGAGGAAGAAGCCAACTGGCTCGCCGGCTGCCTGCTGCTACCACGGCCGCTGCTGCTCCGCGAGGCACGCGATGGCACCGACCCAGACTCCATCGCCACCAAGTACCAGGTCAGCCTCCCCATGGCTCGCTTTCGCCTGAACACCAGCGGCGTGCTCCTGCAAGCGCGCAGGACACGCGCAGCCAGAGGCGCATAGCGGACGGGACGAAACCTGTCGTCCGCTCCCCGGGCTGAAGCCGGCCAGGGCAGGACGACGCCCTGATCCGCCCGGCCCGGGACGGTGCCCGATACCGGGCACCTGCGAATCCCAAGACCGACTCCGGGATCTGCGCGAGCGCCAGCGGCCAGCACGAACGTGAAGAACGGTGCGAACGAGATCAGCGCGGCACGTCGACTTCATCGCGGCGTGGACACATAGCCGGACCACCTTGCGTCGCCTGGAAGAAAGACAACCCGTCACCTTGCGGGCTACCAGCTTTGTTCTCATACTCAGGTACTAGTATCCTCTAGGTACCGGGAGGTGGAATCTGATGGCTGGCCAGGCGCCGATCAAGGTGAGCGCGCATACGAAGGAGCGCATCCGCTACCTGGCCGCGCTCACCGATGCGACGCAGGCCGAGATCGTCGACCGGGCTGTCGCGGAGTACACCGCCCGGCACGCGGACCGGATCCAGGGCGGGATCGAGCGTGCCCGGCTCGTGCTCGCCGGCGGTGACGCGGCCATCGCCGCGCACCTGCTGGACGTGCCCGCCGAGGAGATCCGGCGCATCGCGGGCGAGCCTCCGACTGGTTAGCGCAGTCCCAGCCGGACCGTCTCCCACCAGCCCGCGGTCCCGCCGGGCCAGTCGCTCCGCACGTCGAACACCGCATCCGGGAAATGAGCCTCCAAGGCGGCAAACAGGATGTCGCGCAGCTCATCGCGGACGTGCGTGCCGTCGGCTGCCCGGGCGCTGAGCGCGCACCAGATCTCCTCGATCGTGCCATCGCCCAGGACGAGCACCCGGCACGGGAGGTAGCCGCCGAGGTCAGCGCCCAGCTCTGACCCTCTATGTGACCGGGCTTCATCGACGAGCCGCAGCATCGCGGTGGTCAGGCCACGCTGCAGCCGGATGACCGCCTCGGCACGGTCACGCAGCCGGTCATCACCAGAGGGGAGCAGCTTCCCGTCGGCGTGCAGTTTCGCGAACCAGGCGTAGGCGTCATCATCGGAGCCTTCCTGCCGACGGTGGACCGCGCACAGCCAGACCACGCCGTGGTCCTCATCGACCCACGTCACCCCGCGCTCCGCGGAGAACCGGAGCCGGTACACCAGCGGACTGCTGATCGAAAGGACGCGTTTTTGGCCCTGCGGCGAGACCGGGGCGATCCTGCGCAACTCACCCAGCCACGGAGCATCAAGCTCCCCCAGATCAGTGTCCAGCCACGGCAGGGTGAGTCCCAGATCCTCCGTGAGGCAGCGGATCGTCGGTCTCGTGCGACGGCTCTCAGCCATAGCGCCGGAATCGTACCGGCCGGTGCCCTCCGGTGCACGTAATAGCCGCTGGGCCGCCGGCAGCTAGTGTCGTGGCAACGTTTGGTTTGCTCGGGTCGAACGGTGCAAAGCCCACGATCCTCCCTGCCGAATCGCCGTCTGTCTCTGATCTCAGCGAAAGGCACCTACGGCGGACAGTCGGGTGGATCACAATGTGGACATGCCCGAGCTAGCCCCGGCAGCTGTCATCGCGGCGGTGACTCGCGACCCCCGCCTGCGGGCGTTCATCGGCCACAGCATGATCGAGACCCTGCCCGCCCGGCAGGCGCGGCGACACCTGCTTCTGGACACGATCGCACAGGGTTTCGAGCCGGGCGTGCGCTACTCAGAGCGCCAGGTCAGCTTGTTCCTCGGTGCCCTGCACGTTGACTATGCAGCGCTGCGCCGCTATCTCGTCGACGAGGACTTCCTGTCCCGCTCCGATGGCCAGTACTGGCGCAGCGGCGGTACTGTGCTCCCGTCCCGGTCAGATGAGCCTTGGGCGCAAGCACTCCCCACCGGGCCGTGATGGCAGGTCGGCGGACAGCCAACGAGGCGGACTGTACAGCATGCGCTGGCCTCGTCATCATCGATCTCACACACCCGCAGCCGTTCCGTTACCCGCCTAGTCTCAGCGATCAAACGTCTGCGAGGAACCACCCAGCCGGGGCAGATTGTGACCTGCCACGGCATTAGCGAGCCTTGCCGAGCACGCGCCCAGGGCCGCTATGGCGGACCGGCGAGCGCCACCTCAATGATGTCCTCCGGTGCCGCGGCTCGGACGGCGGCCGACGGCGCCCGCGTGGGCACGCGGAAGATCATGTCCTGATCAGATCACGCCGTCGTCGCGAAGGCGCCGTAAAGCGCGCTCGCCGGCGCCGATGACAACGCCATTCCGTTCACCAGATCCGTGATCCCCCGGCCTGGGCACCTGCCCGCTGGCGCGGTCGTGGGTGTCAGCCAGCAGGAAGCATCGGGCCGCCCCGCCCGGGTCGTCAGCGGGGTGCACGCCGTCCGCGGAACTGTAGCGCTGGCCATCAGTGGTGATAATGCGATAGCGGTCGGCGCCGAAAATGTGCAGTTCCGGGTCGCCTGGCGTGGGTGGCGGTGCCGGGGCGGCGCCGCGCAGCGTCAGGGAGTGCCTGCCGACGATCACTGACCTGATGTCCCGGGCCGCCAGGGCATCCTGCAGCCGCATCAGCAGAGCAATGCTTGAAACCTGTGGATCCGGCGGGAAGGGCAGGGACGTGAAGGAGGGTGTACCTTCCCGGTGACCGAGTCGTAGAGGTCTCAAGCAATGGCCGGCGCTGGAACGCCGGGCCGGGAAGGTACACCCATGCTCACAGTAATGCCTGACGTGGCTGCCGCGCTGCCGGCCGGGGGGCCGTCGTCGCTGATCGACCAGATCGTGCGGGACGGCGCCCGGCAGATGCTGGCTGCGGCGCT
>Ga0302326_10015298_pt1 | contig 16157 bp, 16 predicted proteins | sample Palsa_T0_3_FD_202264 | JGI IMG/M metagenome (GOLD analysis project Ga0302326, IMG submission 202264) | Peat permafrost microbial communities from Stordalen Mire near Abisko, Sweden - Palsa_T0_3 | ecosystem: Environmental > Terrestrial > Soil > Palsa > Peat permafrost | place: Sweden: Abisko... | reverse complement strand
CGGTCTTCACTGCCGGCGCCTACGGATTTGCGATGAGCAGCAACTACAACAATCGGCCCCGCGCCGCCGAGGTGCTCGTGGACGGGGATTCTTATCGGATCATCCGCCGCCGCGAGACCTACGAAGACCTCGTCGCCGCCGAGCGCGGCTGAGGCCGCCGCCCGCGCAGAAGTTGCGGTCCGTATAAACAGCGTCTGTGATTCACCCGATAAACCTTACGAGAACGCGCGTTCTGCCGTCGGCGCTGCGTGGCACGGGCGTCCCGCCCGTGTTTGCGGCACAGGAGAAGAAGGAATCCGACTGCGAGGGTTCTTCTTAGTCCCCGCGTCGCCAACATGGGCGGGACGCCCATGCCACGGCAATGCGCCGGCAGCGAATCCTCGTGAGGACTACATGCGGGTGGCCAAGGCGATCATTCTGTGGGCGGCGGTCTTGCTGCTGCTGTTATCTGCGATGATCGCGGGGTGGTGGATTCACGGCGAGCGCGAAATGGCGGCGCTTTTGCTCGGCGTGGTCACGATGAGCGTTATTCATGTGTGCTTGCGCCGCTCTTCACAGGGACATCTGGAGGAGTTGAGCCGGCAGATCCAGGAGATTGCCGACCACTGCCAGTACGACCGCCAACTCGACCCGGGGCCGGGACGCGCCGATCTGCAACAAACCGCAAGCGCCATCAACTCGCTTCTGCGGGCCGTCCGTGGGTCGATCCGCAAGCACCTCGACGCGAACGACAACCTTGCGCAGCGCGTCGCCGAGCGCACCGCGGAATTGCAGCGGCGGGCTGCCGAGGAAAAATACCGCAGCATCTTTGAGAACGCGGTTCACGGCATCTACCAGACCACGCCCGATGGGCATTATCTCAGCAGCAATGCGGCGCTGGCGCGGATCTATGGTTATGACTCGGCCCAAGAGCTTCGAGAGACGGTTACCGACATCGCTTCGCAACTCTACGTGGACCCGATGCGGCGGGACGACTTCATCCAGCTGATGAATCAAAAGGGAAGCGTCTCGCAGTTTGAGTCGCAGATTTATCGTAAGGACGGCACGATCCGCTGGATTTCGGAGGAAGCCCGCGCAGTCACCGACGAGAAGGGAAAGTTGCGCTACTTCGAGGGGATGGTGGCTGATGTAACCGACCGCCGCGAAGCGCAGGAGCAACTTCGCCACGCGAAGCTGGACGCCGAAGCCGCCAACCGCGCCAAGAGCGAATTCCTCGCGGCAATGAGTCACGAAATCCGCACGCCGCTCAACGGCGTGATCGGGATGACCGAACTGCTGCTCGACTCGGACATTGCCGCCCATCACCGCCGTTATGCCCAGATTGCCAAAAGCTCGGCAGATGCGCTGCTGGTGGTCATCAACCAGATCCTGGATTTTTCCAAGATCGAGTCCGGAAGGCTGGAACTGGAACAGATCGATTTCGACCTGCGCAACCTGGTGGAGGAAGTGGCGGAAATGCTCGCGGCGCGGGCTTCCGCCAAGGGGGTCGAGCTGTCGTGCCGGATGGATCCCGCACTGCCGGCGCGGCATAACGGCGACCCCGCTCGCCTGCGCCAGGTGCTGGTAAACCTGGCGAACAACGCCGTCAAGTTCACCGATCGAGGGGAAGTGGTCATTTGCGTCGAACCAGCCGGCAAGGTCGATGGCAATTTCATGCTGCGGTTCTCGGTTCGTGACACCGGGGTGGGGATCCCCCGCGATCGGATGGACCGCCTGTTCCTTCCATTCTCGCAGATCGACCCTTCCACCACCCGAAAGTACGGGGGAACCGGCCTGGGTCTGGCGATCAGCAAACAGATCGTCGAGGCAATCGGCGGCACGATCCATGTCCAGAGCGAACCAAACGTCGGCTCCACCTTCTCGTTTACCGTGTTGTTGAAAGCTGCGATCTCCGGCGAGGAGAATCAGTCGCCGCCGGTAGACCTGCGCGGTGTGCGGGTGGTTGTCGCCGACGATAGCGCCGCGCCGCGCGAAGCGCTGTGCGAGCAGCTCACGGCATGGGGAATGCGCGCCACCGCGACCGCAGGCGGCGCGGAGGCGATGCGCCATCTCCGCGAAGCCGCTGCAGCGGGCGATCCGTACCGCCTGGCGATTATTGACATGCTGATGCCTGGAACCGATTCGACGCAGTTCGCCCGCGAGATCCGCTCCGACGTCACGCTGCGCAGCACCGCACTGGTGTTGCTGACCTCACTGGAAACGCCGGTTGAGACCGAACGCGCGCGGGAGGCGGGGTTCGGCGATTTGGTGACCAAGCCGTTACGACAATCGCAGCTGCTGGACACCGTGATGCGCCAGGTCGTTGGGAAAAAGCACGTCGAGCCGCGCACGACTTCCGCCGCTCAACGCAGCCGGCAGCAATCGAACGCGCGCATCCTCCTGGCCGAAGATAACGAGGTCAACCAGTTCGTGGCCCGTGAGCTTTTGGCGCGCGCGGGATATGCCTGCGACGTAGTCGGCGATGGCGAGAAAGCGGTGGAAGCGGTCACAACCAAACCATATGACCTGGTCTTGATGGACTGTCAGATGCCCCTGATGGACGGGTTCGGCGCCACGATGGAGATACGCCGTCGCGAAGCCGAGGCGCCCGCGCCGAAGACCCGCATGCCGATCATCGCGTTGACGGCAAATGCCCTCAAAGGCGATCGTGAACATTGCATCGAATGCGGGATGGACGATTATCTGTCCAAGCCCCTCGATTCCCGCCAGTTGATCGCAGCCATCGAGCGGTTTCTTCATCGGCAGCCACAGCTCGAGACGGGATCCGAGGCGGCGGGAAATTCGCCGGCCCCGATGAGTTCCGCGTCCGAGCCGCCGATTGACATGAAGTCCCTTCAGGACCGCTGCCTGGGAGACCCGGCATTTGCGCTGCACATGCTTTCCCTCTTTGCAGAGCAGGCGCCGCGGCAAATGGCCGCGCTGAGCGCCAGCATTCTCGAGGCCGACGCGACGCGCATCTCGCGCCTGGCGCACGGGCTCAAGGGATCGGCAGCGAATCTCTCCGCCGACATGATGAGCGCGCACGCGTCGAAGCTCGAAGAGATGGGTCGCGCGGCCATGTTCGACGGTGTTCAGCAGACGATGGAAATGCTGCAGGCCGAGATGCAACGATGCATGGATTTCATTCGCACGTGCATCGATTGCCCGCCGGCCGCGGAATCCACGACGGCGTCGAACGGAAAATAAGCGGACAATACCCATGCGAATTCTGATCGTTGACGATGACCCGATGGCCCTGGCGATTCTGCGGCATTTGCTGCAGAAGCTCGGACACGAGGTGCTCAGCGCCGCCAACGGGCGCGAGGCGCTGGAGCTTGTCCGCAGCAGCTGCGTACGGCTGGTGATCTGCGATTGGGAAATGCCCGAGATGAGCGGAGTCGAACTCTGCCGGGCGCTGCGGGCCGGGGGATCGGCGGGATACGTCTACTTCATTCTGCTCAGTTCCCGCGACAGCTCCGCCGACATCGTCGAGGGGCTTGGCGCCGGCGCCGATGACTTCATCACCAAGCCGTTTAATCCCGCCGAGCTGGCGCTTCGCATCGGCATCGGCGAGCGGATTCTGTCGCTCGAGCAGCGCGATCTCACGATCTTCGCATTGGCGAAACTTGCCGAGTCGCGCGATCCGGAGACCGGCGCTCACCTGGAGCGCGTCTGCAATTATTCGCGGGTTCTGGCCCAACACTTGGGAACGCGCCCCGAATTCGCAGCGGAAATCAACGACGGATTTGTCCGCCTCATCTACGAGACCAGCCCGCTGCACGACATCGGCAAAGTCGCTATTCCCGATTGCGTTCTGCTCAAGCCCGGCCGGCTCAGCGACCGCGAGTTTGCGATCATGAAATCCCATGCGATGCGCGGCGCCGAGACGCTGGACGCTGCCCTTCGCCAACACCCCGAAGCCAGGTTTCTGCGCATGGCGCGCGAGATTGCCGCCACGCACCACGAGCGATTCGACGGCACCGGCTACCCCAATGGGCTCAAGGGGACCGATATCCCGCTCAGTGGGAGGATCGTCGCGGTGGCGGACGTGTACGATGCGCTGACAACCAAACGCGTCTATAAGGGCGCATTTGCGCATGACGTGGCACGGTCGATCATCCTGGAGGAGCGCGGAAGCCACTTCGACCCGCAGGTCATCGATTCATTTCTTGCCGTCGAGCAGCAATTTATCGAGATCTCGACTCGTTATGCCGAGAAGCACCCGGAGGCCGCATGAACGCCGCCGGTTCCGCACGAAAGCCAACCGTTTTAGTCGTCGATGACGATCCGCTCACGTTCGCCCTGCTGGAAAGGCAGTTGGCCGCGTCCGGATTTCCGTCGCTCTCGGCACAGAATGGACGCGAAGCGCTTGAGCTTGCCCGCCGGCGCCGGCCGCAGATCGTGATTCTGGACTGGGTCATGCCGGAGTTGCATGGACCGGCTGTCTGCCGGGAACTGCGCACGATGCGGACACCGCCGCCTTATGTCATCATGCTGACGGTCCATTCAGCCACGCAACGAGTCGTTGAAGCACTCGACGCGGGTGCCGATGATTATCTGACCAAACCGTTCAAGTCCGCGGAGCTGTTTGCGCGCTTGCGCGCCGGCGTCCGAACCGTCCACCTGGAGAGATCGCTGGCCGCCCGCGCCCTGGTCGGGCAGCGAATGGCCCGGCAACTGGCAACGCTGAACGGGAAGCTCCAGGAGCTGGCCTCCACGGACGATCTGACCGGCTTGCTGAACCGCCGCAGCGGCATCGCGCGGCTGGACGAGGAATGGCGCATCGCGGTGCGGTATGACCACCCGCTCGCCTGCGCAATGATCGATATCGACAACTTCAAACGCATCAACGACACGCTGGGCCATGTCGGCGGCGACGTGGTACTCCGCAACGTCGGCTCCGTGCTTCGCTCCACCGCGCGGGATACCGACATGGTCATCCGGCACGGCGGCGAAGAGTTTCTGGTCGTCATGCCGCACCAGAGCGAAACCTCCGCGGCGCTGGCCGCGGAGCGCTATCGTGCGGCAGTCGAAGCTGCGTGTGCTGGCACGACGATCAGCGCCGGCGTAGCCGCCCGCTCGGCGGAATCCGCCACCCCGGAGCGAATTCTCCGCCACGCCGATGCCGCTCTCTACGCCGCCAAGCGCCGCGGCAAAAACTGCGTCCAGCAGGCGTCGGAAATTCTCCGCCAACCGAACACGGCGTGATGCGCCAGCCCTGAGACGGCCAAGGGGCCAACGGGTCTACCTTGGGACCGGAGCATCAATCTTTCTCCGGCACTTTCCCGCACTCGGGGCAGCGGTTCGGACTGCCGCGAAGGTCGTACCCACATCGAACGCATCGACTGGCAAAACCAGGACAGTTCGAACCATCTCGCACCCAAGCACGAACGGCAAAAAATGTCATTGGCAGCAATACGATAGCCACCACGATGGAACTGGCGGCACCAGGTTCGCGGAGGGCAAAATCGGGGAAATATTTCGCCCCACATATGCAACAGGATGCGAACGCAACGGCGATCAGAATACAGCCAATGGAGCGGCCTATCACCGTTGACCGCCTCCCGTGCGGTACAACCGTCTGATTCGGAGATACGGGGATCGCGGCTAGCTGAATCACTTCGCAGCCGAGTCCGGCGCATCGGTCTTGAGGAGATCGCGGAGCAACTGAGTGACCCGCGGCGATCCAAGGTCGCGCTTGCCGAAGGCTCCGACGGCGCCGGCCGACGCCGCGGCGCTTTGGGCTTCGGGATAGTTGCTCACCAGGATCGTTTTCAGCTCGGGATACCGCGATCGCAGATTACGGATCAGCGTGACGCCTTCCGTCTCTTCAAAGCCAAAGTCGAGCACGCGATTGACCAGCAGCAGATCTGCCCCGGTCTTGATCGTCTGTTCCAGTTCTGCCGCGTCGTCAACTCCGATCACCTTTGCGCCGGGCAGCGCATTGGCAACGGAGAAGCGAAGATAGCTGCTGTCCGGGCCGCAATGACCGACCAATACAACTCGCTGAGACATTGCAATCCGTCCTTCTCAGAGTGCGCCCGAATCATCCCGATCGCCGGACGGCTCCTGCGCAGCCGGCTTGTTTTTCTCCGACCGGCGGAAGATCGCCAGCACGCGATCGATTCCCACGACGAACAGCCGGTTGTCATGTTCCAATTCGACCGGGATCGCTTCGCGCGGATCGAACAGCACCTTGTCATACTGACGGATGGTCTGATCCTCGTCGTTTTCAATCGCCTTGCTGATCGCAATCACTCGCCCGGTGATCACGGGAATCTCATGGCTGTCGGGCAGCACGATGCCGCTGCGCGTCTGGCGCTTGTTGTCATCCTTGCGAATGACCACACGCTTGCCAGTCGGCTCGATGACATCGTATTCCGCTGGACGGGTTGAGGGCTGCTTGGACATCATGTACCAATGTTAGGAACGGGGGATGGAATTAACCAGCGGGCGAGGTGAGCCGCCCTTCGGAGAAACCAGAATCACGAAACCAGAAACCAGAATCAAACCAGAATGACGAATGACCGAATGAAGATCTCGCCTCTAGGCCGGACTGTTCGACCAAACGTCGCGCGGTGCGCGCGCCTCCTCATTTTGTCATTCGTCATTCTGGCTTGATTCTGGTTTCTGGTTTCGTGATTCTGATTTCCGCCGCCGTCTCATCCCGCCGGCGGCGTCTCCCCCGGCGGGATTTCCGGTTCCGGCTCGGGCTCCACCAGATCTTGCGCCAGCCGGCCGAGGAAAAACTGAATCTGCTCACTGGCGATCGCCGCGGGGATCGCGTCGCGCAGGTCGTACTGGTGCGAATGATCCTCCGCCGAATCATCCCCGCGTTTTTCCCCCTCGGTGATGATGTGGTGCTCGAAGGTTACGCAGTCCTCATGGCTCTGCATGATCACCAGTTCCCCCCAACGCCAGGCGAGATGCACCCGCAGCGAAAGCTGATTTCCCCAGGTCGAGACGCGGTGAACGATATTCGCCTTGGCGAGCACCTGCACCAGATTGTCGACGGCGGGAAAGACGGCAGTCTTCAGGAACTCGGCGTAATTGCGGTTGTAGTCCTCCTGCCGGGCCATCGCCTCGCGCTCGGCAGACAGTTTCTCGTTCGGCACCTCCCGAAAAGGCTGCACCCGGGCCAGCCACCATTTTGTGAACGACTTATCGAGCATGATCGTCATGATAGCGGACACGCGGGTATCCCGCGAAGGGAGAGGGCGCCAAAAGGGACGGGCGGCGACACCCGGCTGCCTCGGGAGATTGCGCCGATCGGCGCAAGCACGTTCAGGTCCCACCTTTAGCCGCCTTTAGCCGGCGAGCTTGCTCGCCGTGTCCAAACAATGTGAGATTTCGCGACGCGCCCGCCAAGGCGGGCGGCTAAAGTGGGAGGAAGCACAATGTTGCCACCAAGACATAAGTCCATGGACACAAGCGTTCCAGCTCCGCCGGAGGCGCCTAGCGAACTGTGCGGCTACAGCGTCGCCGGGACGTTGGCGGAGGGCAAAACCTATCTGGCCATCGGTCCCGCCGGGCGCGGCCTGGTCCTCAAGAAACTCGATGAGGACTGTCTGTTGCACGGCCTGCTGCACCCCAGCATCCGCGAAAGGCTCAGCCGCGTGCGCGAGCTGCCGCATGGCGGCGTGGCCAACCTGCATGGCGTCGGGCGGGACGGCAACCACGCCTATCTCATCTGGGAATTTGTCGACGGCATGCCGTTCGATCAGTTCGCCGCCAAGCCTTCGACCTCCCCGCGCGATCTTGCAATTGCCGCCCGCGACCTTGCCCTGGCGACCGCTTCCCTTCATCTGCAGGGGATCGTTCACGGCGCGCTGGTGGCAGGAAACATCATCGTCGGGCCCGGCGGATGCATCCGCCTGACGCACGTCAGCCCGCTTCTCTTCTCCGATCCGGCGGTCGACGCCCAATCCGTTCTGGCGTTGCTTGCCTATGTGATCGAGCAGCGTGGCGATGTCCAGACTCCGTTGGGCCGAATTGCCCTCTCCGCCCGGGCGGGAAAGGTGAACCTGCGGGAGCTTGCCGGCCAACTGGCCGCGTTTATTGAGTCTCGCGGTCCCGACGAACCCATCGGCGCTCCTGAACCCATTGTGAGCGCGCCCCGCAGGCGTGCGCTGCTCAGCGCTGCGGTTGTGGGGTTCCTCGGTTTGGCGATGGCCGGCAGCATCTGGTTCGTGGTCCAGTCCGGCAGGATCGAGTTGCCCCAGTCACTGCATCTCCCGCCATAAATCTTTTTTCGTCTCTTCCGCTTGTGGCGAGGCAAAAGATGCGGTAAGATGCCCGATTCCCCGTCGTTGTCCGGCGGAACGAGAGGATTTCGATCATGAAGGTGCGCAGCAGCGTCAGGCGGATCTGCGAGAATTGCAAGATCGTGCGCCGAAAGGGAATCGTGCGGGTCATCTGCACGAACACGAAACACAAGCAGAAACAAGGCTAATCTGGAGCGATTCCATGCCCCGTATTGCAGGCGTTGACATCCCGGCCGACAAGCCCATCTGGGTGAGTATCGGCTACATCTACGGCATCGGCCCGACCAACGGGCGGGCCATCCTCAAGGAAGCGGGCATCGATCCGCAGCGCCGGGCCAAGGAACTGAGCGAAGAGGAGCTGGCAAAGATCATCGGAATCCTCGACAAGGGGTTCCTCGTTGAAGGTGCGCTTCGCCGCAACATTCAGCAGAACATCGCCCGCTTGCGCGACATCGGCAGCTATCGTGGGAATCGCCATCGCCGCTCTCTTCCCGTGCGCGGGCAGCGGACGCGTTCCAATGCCCGCACCCGCAAGGGTCCGCGCAAGACGGTTGCAGGCAAGAAGGGCGTCAAGGAACTCGGCAAGTAACCACCCGCGTCTTCACCCGACCCAGCGGCGAAGCGCATCGCGCGATTCGCCGGCAAGAAGCTTGAGACTACTGGATTTCACATGGCAGACACCGCATCAGCATCGACAGGCAAGGCCGCCGCCGGCGCCAAGGCAGCCCAGAAGAAGCGCATCCGCAAGGGAGTGACCCGCGGAATCGCGTATATCAAGGCGACTTTCAACAATACGATGATCACCATCACTGATACCAACGGCGAGACTCTCTCGTGGGCGTCGGCGGGAACCGTTGGCTTCAAGGGCGCTCGCAAGAGCACCCCATTTGCCGCCGGGCGCGCCGCGGAAAACGCGGCGCAGCAGGCACGCAAACACGGCATGCTCGAAATTGAGGTCAAGGTCAAGGGGCCCGGCGCCGGACGCGAGCAGGCGATCATCCAGCTTCAGCATGCGGGGCTGAAGATCACGGGAATCGAGGACGTGACCCCGTTGCCGCACAACGGCTGCCGGCCGCCAAAGAAGCGGCGAGTCTAAACGCGGGAATCGGCCTACTATATTGGTTTCAGAAACGAGCGACCCCAGAACAAGCGACCCCAGAACAACGACCCCAGTCAAATCAAGCGTCTGGCGGCGAGGCGGAAGACAGATGGCCCCCAACGGTGGGGGCGGTAACCTTCCGCAATCCGATTACGACGCAAGGAGATCGAACCCATGAGAATTCGTTGGCGCGGCCTGGAGCTGCCCTCACGCGTAACCCGCGATGACCAAGTCTCCACAGACACCTATGGAAAATTCTTTGCCGAACCGTTTGAACGCGGATTCGGCACCACCGTCGGCAACAGCCTGCGGCGCATCCTTCTCAGCTCGCTGGAAGGCGCGGCCGTCACCCACATTCGCCTGCAGGGCGCCGAGCACGAGTTTTCCAGTCTTCCCGGCGTCACGGAAGACGTCACCGACATCATCCTCAATATCAAGAGCCTCGTCGTGAAGCTGGATGCCGATGAGTCCAAGGAAATGAAGCTCTCGGTCCGCAAGGCCGGAGCCATCACCGCCGGGATGATTGAAGCCGACCCGGCAATTACCATCGTCAACAAGGACCTGGTCATCGCCACGCTCACCGAGGATATGCCCTTCGAGATGACACTGACCGTGGACAAGGGCCGCGGATATGTCACCGCCGCGGAGAACATTGCTGACCAGGAAGAGCAGGAGATCGGCCTGATCGCGGTGGACAGCATTTACTCGCCGGTTACGCGCGTCCGTTATGCAACCGAAGATGCCCGCGTCGGGCAGAAGACCGACTACGACCGTCTGATTCTTGAAATCTGGACCAACGGCACGATCACCCCCGAAATGGGCATGGTCGAGGCCAGCAAGATCCTGCGAAAGCATCTGAACCCGTTCGTGCAATATTTCGAATTGGGTTCTGACACGGTCAGCGACGAGGCGATGAACGCGCTGCGCGACGCCAGCCGCGCCACGATCGATCCGGAGTTGCAGCAGAAGCTGAACATGACCGTGCAGGAACTGGATTTGTCCGTGCGGGCCAACAACTGCCTCGAGTCGGCCAAGATCGGAACCGTGCGCGAATTGGTGAAAAAGACCGACACCGACCTGCTCAAAGTCCGCAGCTTTGGCAAGACCAGCCTGCGCGAAGTGAAGCGCAAGCTCGCCGACATGGGATTGAGCCTCGGCATGGACCTGGACGCGCGAGCGCCCGAGGAAGAAGTCGAGGAGGAGGAGGAAGAAGAGGCCGTCGAGCAGCCCGATGAGGGCGTCGTGGCGGGCACTCCGGAAACCAGCAGCACGGAACAGGGCTGAACGCCGGATGGAACGTAGTTTTCAGTTTTCGGTTTTCACTGGTGTGATAGTTGACCCAACTGAAAACTGAAAACTGAAAACGCGTCCGTTCAAATTGAGAGGTATCTCATGCGACACATGATCCGCGGGCGCCAGCTCAGCCGCGATACGGAGCACCGCAAGGCGATGCGCCGCAATCTGGTGCAGAGTTTATTCGAGCATGGCAAGGTGCGCACCACGCTCCCCAAGGCCAAGGAAGTGCGTGCGATGGCCGAAAAGCTGATCACGCTGGCCCGCACCAACAACGTCAACAACCGCCGGCGCGCCATTGCGCTGCTGCAGGATCGTCGCCTGGTCGACAAAGAGCAGGAGTTCACCGGCCAGACCGTGATCGAAAAGCTCTTCTCCGAGATCGCGCCGACGTTTGTCGACCGCAACGGCGGATATACCCGCATCATCAAGCTTTCCGATTTCCGCATCGGCGATGGCGGCAACATCGTCATCCTGCAGTTGCTCGCCGAGCAGTCCGCCCCAACGGGAACTCCCCGTCGCTCCGCCGGCTTGCGCCGCAAGCGCAACGAGCGCCGGCAGCACTTCTCGTCCCGCGTTTTGAAGCGCGGAGCCAAAACCGAACCTGAAGCCGCGGAAACTGAGAAGCCCGCGACGACTTGAACGATCGGGGTTCTTGCAATCAAACTCAGGGCCGGCATCATCTGTGGTGCCGGCCCGCGTCTTTTCTTTTGGGAACCAATGATGAGGGTGTAACCCCTATTTGCGGCGGAACGCCTCTGGTCCCCTCTCCCGGTACTCCGGGAGAGGGATAGGGTGAGGGTGATTTCGAGTACCAGCGGCGTTCGAAGTTCCAAATCACCCTCACCCCAACCCTCTCCCGGAAGTACCGGGAGAGGGGGCAAAGGCGGCTGCTCGCCAAAACTGAGCGTCACCGCGGGAGCTCAGGTATCAGTCGGCAAGTTAATACTGGAACGACGATGGGAAAACTCGGAACCGCTTTTCGAAGCTTCTTTCGGGCCTTGGGCGACGCGGCGTTCGCCCAGCGGGTCGCCGATCTGCTCGACGGCAAGACGTCCGCTCCCTCGGTGCCTGCTACTGTGCCGCTCGCGCCAATGCCGCCGCCCGCTCCGCTCCGCAGCGAAGCGTTGACTTTGCTGGCCGCCCTGCAACGTGAGGCCCGCCTGGTCGACTTCCTGCAGGAATCCATTTCGCAATACGACGACGCGCAGGTCGGCGCTGCCGTGCGCGAAGTTCATCGCTCCTCGGCTGCCCTGCTGGAACGTCTCTTCGCGTTGCGTCCGATGATGAGCGAAGGTGAAGGAACTGCTGTTACTCTGCCCGCCGGCGCGGATGGCGGGCGCATTCAACTCACCGGAAACGTGACCGGCACTCCTCCTTATCGCGGGACGTTGCGACACGCGGGCTGGCAGGCGACGACGATGAATCTTCCGCAATGGACCGGCGGCGAATCCGCCGCCCGCATCGTTGCGCCGGCGGAAGTGGAATTAAGCTGAGGCTAAGCTAAGTATGTGTGCAAGAGCTCTCCCCCCTCTCCCGGTACTCCGGGAGAGGGTTGGGGTGAGGGTGATTTCGAGCACCAGCGACGTTCGACATTCGAAATCACCCTCACGCCCTCCCGGAGTATCCGGAGAGGGGGCAGCGTCCCGAAAGTTCTGACGCCGCTGCGTCGACAGGAATCGCATGGCCGCCGAGTTTTCAATAGGGATCGATTTAGGGACCACCAACTGTGTGTTGGCGTATGCCGCTCTCAGCGAAGAGCGGCCCAGCGTGCAGGTGCTTTTGGTCCCGCAACTCGTCGCCGCCTCGACGATCGAGGCGCGCGACATGCTTCCATCGTTCTTGTACATCGCCACGGCGGAAGAAAAAGCCGGCGGAGCGTACGACCTGCCATGGGAAAAGAAGCGGGGTGACGCCGTCGGTGCGCTGGCTCATCGCCAGGCCGCGGAGGTGCCGACCCGGACGGTCGTTGCCGCCAAGAGTTGGCTTGCCTACAGCAAGGTGGATCGCCATCAGCCGATTCTCCCCTGGAATGCGCCGGCCGACATCGCCAAGGTGTCGCCTGTGGAAGCATCGCGCCGATACCTTGCTCACCTCGCGGCTGCCTGGAATGCCGCATTCCCCAACGCGCCCCTGGCCGATCAACACGTGGTGCTGACCGTTCCCGCCTCGTTTGACGCCAGCGCCCGGGAACTGACGCGCGCGGCGGCGCTGGAAGCGGGTTTGCCGGAGGATGTGATCCTGCTTGAGGAGCCGCAGGCTGCGCTCTATGCGTGGCTGGCCGACATGGGCGATGGCTGGCGGCGGAAGGTCAAGGCAGGCGACACGCTGCTCGTCTGCGACGTTGGCGGCGGAACCACCGATTTTACGCTCATCGGCGTCAGCGACGAGGGTGGCGAGCTCGCGTTACGCCGCATCGCAGTCGGCAACCACACGCTGGTCGGCGGCGACAACATGGACCTCACGCTCGCACATGTCGCCGGCACAGCCCTGTCGGAGAAGGGTGTGCAACTCGATCCCTGGCAGTCCGTTTCGCTCTGGCACGCCTGCAGGACGGCGAAGGAATCGCTTTTGTCCGAGCACGGAAAGAAGACGTATCCCGTCGCGGTGCTCGGTCGCGGCAGCAAGCTGGTGGGCGGCACGGTCTCGGTCGATCTCGACCGTTCGGCGGTCAAAGACCTGCTCGTGGACGGCTTCTTTCCCGCCTGCTCGCCAGACGACAAGCCCGCGCGCCGACGCGCCTCAGGCTTCCGCGAGCTCGGGTTGCCGTTCGAGAACGACACCGCGATCACCCGCCACCTCGCCGCCTTTCTCGCCCAAAACGCCGACGACGCCGGCCGGCCGATCCGCCCGACGCATCTGCTCTTTAACGGCGGAGTCTTCAAGGCCGCCGCCTTCCGCGATCGGCTCACGCAGGTGATCGGAAGCTGGTTTTCCCCCGGGAAGGGCGGGGCCGCGCCCAAGGCCCTGGAGGGAAACGACGATCTGGACTACGCCGTCGCCCGCGGCGCAGCCTACTATGGTTTCGTCAAGCGCGGACGCGGCGTGCGCATCCGCGGAGGCGCGCCCCGCAGCTATTATGTCGGCGTCGAAACCGCCGGCCTCGCCATCCCGGGCGCTCCCCGCCCCTTGCGCGCCCTCTGCGTCGTTCCCTTCGGCATGGAGGAAGGCTCCGAGGCCGACGTCCCTGGCGAACCGATCGGGCTGGTCGTGGGCGAGCCGGCCGTTTTCCGTTTCTTCTCCTCGTCTGTTCGCAAGCAAGACAGGTCCGGTGATCTGATCCCGCACTGGAGCGAAAGCGAACTGGAGGAAACCGATTCGCTGGAAGCGAATCTCACCAAGCCGGAGAAAATTGAAGAAGACTACGTCCCGGTTCATTTCCATTCGCACATCAGCGAACTGGGCGTTTTCGAACTCTGGTGCGTCAGCGCGCTCAGCGACGAGCGGTGGAAGCTGGAGTTCAGCGTGCGCGAGGATGCGGTCAAGACGTGAGTTCCTCAAGGCCCGGTATTCTTCAGTTCGGTTTCATCATGAGCAGAAAAAAGTCGAAAATTCGGCCCCGCAGCTCGCGGATGGGCCGCGAATTGATCGGTACCATGGAGGAGGAACTGGCGGCGATGCGCCGCGGCGAGCGGCAGAAAATCCGCGTCGTCGAGATCCCCGGTCAACCGGGATACTACGGCAGCCGTTGTAGCATTGGCATCGCTCCGTATGGTAAAGTAGGAAGAGTACTTTGTGTCAACTCAATTGCGCACCGACCGACTCACTCCAACTGGTGACAATTATGAATGTAATCTTGAGCCATGCGGCGGAGATCGCCTTGCGAACGCTGGGTGAAGAAGACCGGCGGAAGATATATGCGTGGGTTGACCATCTAAAGAGGTGGGAGGACGACACCTTCGTCCAATCCCGGGCGCAGAGGTTGGAGTTGCCGCAGGCGGATAATGTCTACGTCCTGAAGACCAGCACCGATTTGCGTATTTTCTTCGTCTTGGAGCAGGACCGCATCGAAGTGATCGACCTGGCCCGGCGCGACTCACTTGAGATTGTGCGCCACGCATCGTAGTGATTCGAACTGGAATCCGCGCGGGAGAGGGGACAAATTGCTTTTGCCTCTCAACCAATTGGGCGCACGAGATGAAGAGTTTTGAGGAAATAGAATTCGTGGCGAAACAATGCGCGGAGGAATTGAGGGAATTCAATCAACTGCTCGTTGGAACTGCTGCCCTGCAGGAGCGAAGGAATCTGAAGCCGTTTTTTTTGCGCGCGAAGCAACTGTGCGCGTTCGTAGGTACGTACGTTCCAGACATCGGCCCCGCCAATATGCTGGCCTACGAGTTTGAGGTAGCGGGGGATTTCGTCGCCGACATCGTCGTCGGCAGCCGGGAGAGCCAGACGTTCTGCATGGTAGAGCTTGAGGACGCGTGCCCGCCGGGGATATTTGTTTCATCAGGGCGAAGGACCACGGCATGGAATCCGCGGTTCGAGCACGGTTTCAGCCAACTCGTGGACTGGTTCTATGCCTTGGATGACCTGAAGGGGACCGAGCGATTTGCGCGGGATTTCGGCTGTGGACACGCCAAGTTCCATGGTCTGCTTGTCATTGGCAGATCGAGCGACGTGGCGACGGAAGATCACAATCGGCTGCGCTGGCGCGGGGAACGGGTGCTGGTCGATTCCCACCCAATACACTGCGTCACCTACGACGAACTGCACCAGCACCTCGAGCGACGCTTAAAGCACTATTCAGCCGCGGTAGTCGACACAGATCCCGGATAGCGATGGAGAAACAGAGTCGGGCCGACGCCCCGCTGTCCCTCGGCGATCGGAACGTTCCTCATCCCCCATATCGTCGTGGGAGACTGGCTGGATGCATTTGACGTCAGAACAACATCGTCAACTTCGAGACGAGGGGTACATTCACCTGCCGAACCTGATCCCGCCACACCGGCTGTGCCGGGCGCTACAGGCGATCAACGCCTCAATCGGCAAGGGGATGAACGTCGCCGACATGGAGACGTTCGTCTCGCAAAGCTTCTGCCCGGAACTTCGCAGCGCTCCGATCATCACGGACCTCTTCAACGCGTCGCCGGCGATGGCGGTCGCGGAGGCGGCGATCGGCCATGGCCGGCTTCAGCCGGTCACGATCGGGCAGGTGGCGTTGCGATTTCCGAGCGATCCATCTTCGATGGCTCCGCTCCCGCCGCCCGCTCACATCGACGGCATGTACACGCCGACCAATGGCGTGCCTGAGGGCACGATCGCCAATTTCACCGCACTGGCCGGCATACTCCTCAGCGATCTTCCCGATGAAAACGCCGGCAACTTCACCGTGTGGCCGGGCTCGCACATGAAGCATGCGGATTACTTTCGCCGACATGGCCCGCAGTCTCTCGCCGGCGGTATGCCAGACATCGACATCGGACCGCCGCGGCAGATCACCAGCTGCGCCGGCGACATGATCCTGGCCCACTACCTGCTGGGCCACAGCGTCGCCGCCAACGTCTCGCCCCACATCCGCT
>Ga0302326_10015296_pt1 | contig 16158 bp, 11 predicted proteins | sample Palsa_T0_3_FD_202264 | JGI IMG/M metagenome (GOLD analysis project Ga0302326, IMG submission 202264) | Peat permafrost microbial communities from Stordalen Mire near Abisko, Sweden - Palsa_T0_3 | ecosystem: Environmental > Terrestrial > Soil > Palsa > Peat permafrost | place: Sweden: Abisko... | reverse complement strand
GACGCAGCGACGGTCGCGCACCCGCAGTCTCAATCCCCCATCTCCAAAATTGCCATGAACGCTTCCTGCGGAATGTCGACCGAGCCGACGCGCTTCATGCGCTTCTTGCCTTCCTTTTGCTTCTCCAGCAGTTTGCGTTTGCGCGTGACGTCGCCGCCGTAGCATTTGGCGGTGACGTTTTTCCCGACGGATTTGATCGTCTCGCGAGCGATCACTTTTCCTCCGATCGCGGCCTGCAGTGGAATCTCAAAGAGATGGCGGTCGATCTCCGCCTTGAGCCGTATCAGCAGGCGCCGGCCGCGGGCCTCTGCATGCTCGCGGTGAACGATCACGCTCAGCGCATCAACGCGGTCTCCGTTGACCAGGATATCCATCTTCACGAGATCGCCGACACGGAACCCGAGCAGCTCGTAGTCCATCGTCCCGTAACCGCGCGTAGCGGATTTCAGGCGGTCGTAGAAATCGTAGATGACTTCCGCCAACGGCATTTCGTAGACGAGAATCACTCGGGTCGCGCCGATGTATTCGGTCTTCTGATAAATCCCGCGGCGGTCTTCGCACAACTTCATCAGAGCGCCGACGCCCTCGGCGGGAAGAATCAGGTTCATCACGATGTATGGCTCGCGAATCTCCGCCACGTGCGTCAGGTCCGGCAATTCACTGGGGGCGTCGATGCGAATGGTCGAGCCATCGTTGAGGAGAATTTCGTACGTTACCGTCGGCGCGGTTTGAACGACTTCGATGTGAAACTCACGCTCGAGCCGTTCCTGGATAATCTCCATGTGCAGCAGACCGAGAAACCCGCAGCGGAAGCCGAAGCCCAGGGCATCGGACGATTCGGGGGCGAAGGTGAAGCTGGAATCATTGAGCTGGAGGCGATCCATCGCGTCGCGCAGCTCATCATATTGCGTGCTGCCGCCGGGATAGAAGTCGCAAAAGACCATCTGCTGAATCGGCTTGTACCCGGGCAACGCCTCGGCCGCGGGATTCTGCGCATCGGTGACCGTGTCGCCGAGGCGCACGTCGTGGAGGTCTTTGATGGCCGCCACGAGAAAACCAACTTCGCTGGTGCCGATGCGATCGACCTGCTTGGGCCGCGGCATCAGCTTGCCGAGATCCGTCACCTGGTATTCGCGATCGGCTCCCATCAGGCGAATCTTCATTCCCTTGCGCAGCTCGCCATCGACGACGCGCACGTAAACGATCACCCCGCGATAATCGTCGTAGATGCTGTCAAAAATCAGTGCCCGCAGCGGCTGATCCGCCAGCCCCCTGGGGGCGGGGAGCTGCTCGCACAGTTTTCCGATCAGGTCGTCGATCCCCTGCCCAGTCTTGGCCGACACCAGAATGCAGTCCTCGGCGCGGAAGCCGAGTACCTGCTCGATCTCCTCGGCCACTTCCACCGGCCGCGAACTGGGCAGGTCGATCTTGTTGATCACCGGGATGATGTCGAGCCCGACTTCGATGGCGGCGTACGCGTTGGCAACCGTCTGCGCCTGCACTCCCTGCGTCGCGTCGACCACCAGGATCGCCCCTTCGCAGGCCTGGAGGGCCTTCTGCACCTCATAATGGAAATCAACGTGCCCCGGCGTGTCGATGAAGTTCAGCATGAACTCCTCGCCCTTGTGCTCGTGAAAGACGGTGACGGCTGACGCCTTGATCGTGATTCCGCGTTCGCGCTCCAGATCCATGTCGTCGAGAATCTGCTCCTTGAACTCCCGCTCGGTGATCGCGCCGGCACGCATGAGCAGCCGATCAGACAACGTGCTCTTGCCGTGATCGATGTGGGCGATGATGGAGAAATTCCGTATCTGCATGCATCCTTCGTTACTACGAATCGGCTGTGAAACTTGAGTTCCTCATCATATGACGGGCGCAGCCGACGAACAACGTGACACACCGCACCGTGGCATGGGCGTCTCGCCCATGTTGAGCATGCGGGACTACAAAAGCTCTCGTTATCAGAATTTTTCTTGAGCCCACACCGCTAACATGGGCGGGACGCCCATGCCACGAGGGTGTGACATCCAGCTTGCGGTCGCGACAATATCGGCAATGCTCGTCGTTCCCCTGTTTCTGGCCGATCCTCCGGGGGGAGCCGATGCTTCGCACCGCATCTGCGCACCAGGCGGCTACGAATTCTGGAACGTCTGCGCCACGGACGAGACAAACCAGATCAAGCTGAAAGTCGGCTTTTTCGATGGGCATCCCTCGTTATATGCGTATCTTCGCCGGTACCGGCAATATCGACGCAACCCGACGTCCAACGCGCCGCCGACGCCGCCGGATTTCCCCGTTATTGAAATCGAAGTGTGCAGTTCGAACGATGGGACCTTTATTCATATAGAGGTTCTTCCAGCTGGCAGCTTGCAAGCGTCGAGCGAGCGGCTGGAGATTTCTGCGGGCTTGCATTCCCTGCGCCAAACCGCCGACCGTTCGCTCAAACTCCGGCTGGCGCATCCGCGCTGCCAGGCGGAGTTGGTCTTCGTGCCGCAGTCAGCGCCAACGCCTGCGGCGGTGAGATGTGAGAATGGAGAGTATGTGTTCCATGCCGATCCGCAATGTACCGTGAGCGGAACGATTCACTTCGAGGCAGCCGAGGCGATGGAGCCGCGCACCGTTCGGTTTAGCGGGCGGGGAAGCCACGAGCACCGCTGGCAGACCGGACCGCGGCAATGACAAATTTCCCCCCTTTCGTCGCGCGGCTCTGATGAGAGTGAGGTGGGTTCTTCCGCTGATGCGTCTATCGTTCTTCGACCCCGGCGCGGTTCGCCGGAGTTGCGGGAGTTTGAGTGACGGGGACGAGGCGGAAAATCTGCCCGCTGCCGGGCGTGACGTGCTCGCGGCCGTCGCGCATCTCCATCTCGCCGAAGTCGAGCACGTAGAGAGACCCGTCGGGGCCGAACTTCACGTCGATCGGGCGCTCCAGCAGCGAGATGCTGCCGCCCGGCGCTCGGCTGCGGGGTTTGCCCGCGGTGTTGCGAATGAATTCTTTTACCTGGTGCATGTCGGGATCGACGCGCACGATCTTGTAGCCGACCGTTTCAACCAGCGCGCGGCCGCTGGTTGCAAACGGAGCACGGTCGCCGCTCATCGCAACGATCACGTTTCCACGAAATTCCTTGAACGGCCCGGAAGCCGGCACGATGTCGATGCGAGCGGCTCCGGACAGCGAGGAGAACGCCGCCTGCAGGAGCGTGTCGCGGTTCGGTGAAATGAGATGGCTCGATTCCTGGTCGATGACGAAACGCAGCTCGGGATATCCGCTGGGAGTCAGCAGTTCCGCGGGAGGTTGATAAGCCGGGGCACTGACGGGCTGCAGATCGGCGGTGTAATCCGGCCATCCATACCACGCCCCCGGAACCAGCCGGAGCAGCGCGTCGGGGTCGTCCTTCACGGGACGGGTTCCGCGCATTTCCATGCCGTCGTTGGTGAAATAGACCCGTCCGAATTCGTTGATCGCGATGCCGCGGGGATTATGAATTCCGTTGGCTTCGACGGTGGCATATCCGCCGTCGGGCGAAACCCAATAGATGGCGCCGTTGGGCTTATGGCTGCCATCCGGTCCGGCAACGCCACGAACGCGAGTCTGGTTGCTTTGATTGAATGGCTGATACGGCGCCGTCACGGCCAGATCGCTTGGCCCGAAGAGCCCAGCCAACGGGTTGGGCGAATCGAACCGATACCCAAGCAGCGCCAAGTCCTCCCACGGCTCATCATGCACCTGCGGATGGTCGCGGACCCACCCGACTTCCCAGTTGTCCAGCCCGACAACACCGCTGTTGGTTGCCGTGGCAACTCCAAAATAGAGCCGGCCGTTGGTTGGCGAGATCGCCAGGTCGGTCACGCCATAGTCCCCCTGCGCGGGGAGATTTCCAACGAGTGTGGTGTGATGCCCGCGGTAATCCAGCGCGCTGATAACGCCCATGTCGTTGGCGTCACGATGGGAAACAAAGACCTTCCCCTGGTAACAGACCATTCCGCCGACCGGGCCGTACATATGCCATCCGCCGGGGTTTATGAGGCTAAGGAGGGGTTGATTGTTCTGGGGATAGACGGCAAAGGGTGTCCCATCAGTGCGAAATCCGATAATCCGCGCCTCTTCGCCGCGCTCCCCCATCGCGACGATCAGCGATCCATCGGCATCGAAGGCGAACGCGGTGGGGGCCGTGAGGTCGGTCACGTACCGGCGAAACTGAAATCCGCTGGGGAATTCAACGAAGCTGCGATCGATCGGCCTCTGTTCCTCGATGGAGAGCAGGCGCGCGTTGGGAAGACACCCGCAAAGACACAGTGACAGCACCAGCGCCGCGCCGGCGGCTGCCTTGCGAGAACCCTGCATGAATCGTCGGCCCCAGACCGCCGCGGTCATAAATCAACTCCCGATCTGCTTTGGCGTACCGCCGCTCCCCGGCAACCTCATTGCAACCTGGCTACAACTTGACCGCGCGAACCAGTTCCTTCACGTGATCCACGCTGCTCTGGAACATTTTGCGTTCGGTCTCGTCGAGTTCCACTTCGATGATGCGCTCCACCCCGCCGGTACCCAGGATGCATGGCACGCCCACGAAATAGCCGCCCACGCCATATTCCTTATCGCAATAGACCGCACAGGGCAAAATTCGCTTCTTGTCGCGGATGATCGACTCAGCCATCTGCACCGTCGCCGCGGCCGGGGCATAGTACGCGCTGCCGGTCTTGAGAAGCCCAACGATCTCCGCCCCGCCGCCGCGAGCGCGTTTCACGATTTCGTCGAGCCGTTCCTTCTTCACCAGCTGCGTGATCGGGATTCCGCCGGCAAACGTGTAGCGCGGCAGCGGCACCATATCGTCGCCATGCCCCCCCATCAGCAGCGCCTGCACATCCTCGACGCTGCAACCAATCTCCATGGCCAGGAAGCTGCGGTACCGGGCCGTATCGAGCACGCCGGCCTGTCCGATGATTTGTTTCGTGGGAAAGCCGGAAGATTTCCAGGCGACGTAGACCATCGCATCCAGCGGATTGCTCACGACGATCATCACCGCGCTCGGCGAGTGTTTCGCCACGCTGGCGGATACGCTTTTGACGATCCCCGTGTTGATGTTGATCAGATCGTCGCGGCTCATCCCCGGCTTGCGGGCGATGCCTGCTGTCACGATCACCACGTCGCTGTCCGTGGTCGCATCGTAGCTGGTCGCCCCGGTGATCTTGCTGTCAAACCCTTCCACCGGCGAGGCTTCGAACAGGTCCAGGGCCTTGCCCTGCGGCATTCCCTCCACCTGCGGAACGTCCACCAGAACGATGTCCCCCAGTTCCTTGCTGGCGGCCCAATGGGCACAGGTCGCCCCAACGTTCCCCGCTCCGATGATGCTGATTTTCGCGCGTCTCATGGCAAACTCCTTTCCCGCCAACACAGCGGCCTGACGACTTCATCGGGGATTATCGGCAATCCACCCCCGGATGCAATTGGCACCGGAAGAAGCGATCAATGTCCAATAATCCGGGGATTTATTCTTGTTCGCGCGGCGACATGGTGCCCGCGTCCCCTCCGGCCCCCTCTCCCGGTACTCCGGGAGAGGGTTGGGGTGAGGGGTGATTTGGTCAGGTACAGAGCGATTGAGAACACCCTGCGATCCCGCTATCGTCTGCACGGAACTGAAAAATGGCCTGGGAAGATCGCGAATATAATCGTGGCGGCGGTTCCGGCGGTGAATACCTCGGCAACCCTGCGCTCTTTTTCGGCTTCACCGTCCCCTTCGGGCGATGGTTCGGCGTCCCCGTCCGACTGAACTTCTTTCTGCTCCTCGTGCTCGCGTTGATGTTCTTCGGGGACATCCACGCGGGTGGGCCGGTCATCTTTGTCATTCAGGCCGCGATGCTCATCGCGCTGCTCCTGGTGCATGACTTTGCCCATCGGTTCTGTGCCCAGCAGGTCGGCGGATCGCTGGATGAATTCATTCTATGGCCCGCAGGCGGGCTGGTTCACCCCACCGTTCCGCCGGCTCCCTGGCCGACGTTCTTCGCCCACGTCGGCGGAATCCTGGCGCACCTTCTCATCGGCGGCGCTTGCGTCGCCGGGCTCTACGCAATGCACTTGGGCTCGCTGCTCGGCGAGATTTCGTGGAATCCCCTCAGCGCGCAGTTCGGGGCCGCCCCCACGACCGCGAATCCCTTCGCGGCGATCACGGCTTATCTCCTGTTTCTATCGCTGCAGTTCAACCTCGGACTGATCCTCATCAACCTGCTCCCCTATTACTGGTATGACGGCGGCTTCCTCCTGGAATCGATCCTCTGGCCCTGGCTCGATCGGCCGCGAGCGATCAATGTCACCTGCATCATCGGCATGATCATCGCGGGGCCGATGTGTCTCTATTCCCTCTACACGCTCAACATCATGGGGCTGATCTATTGGGCACTGCTGTTCGCCAGCAGCTACAACAAACGGCGAGAGGCCGCATTCGGCGGCGGCGAGGAAGCGTATGCCTTCAGCGCCGCGGCGTATGAATCGGCTCAGCCTGCTGGTCGCCGCAAGGCGCGCTGGCCCGCGCGGAAGGCGGTGAAACAGGCCGCCGCGGAGCGGCGCGAGCGGGAAAAGATCGACGCCATTTTGGAGAAGGTGCACGCACAGGGGATGCAGTCGCTGACCTGGCTGGAACGCCGAACCCTCCGCAAAGCCACGGAGCGGCAGCGGGGGAAGTGAGCGGTTCGCCCGACACGCTCTGGCGCAAAGCCGCGAGCAAGCTCGCGGTCCCCCGGTACCCCCCGCTACTCCCCCCGCCACAGGACGCGATAATTCGTTTCAAACGCCGGATGCACGACGGAATTGAACCAATCCCGCGGCACCGACGGGTACCGGCGCTCCACTTCCACCACCAATTCCCGAAAGCCCGGCTCGTCCTCCGACACCTCGGCCCACGAATCCTCCGCAACTTGAAATGCAAGGCAAATGTCGTCGTAGCTCCAGAGATCCCACTTGTATGTGGCGATCGTCCGAACCGTCGACCAACGGACGGAAATCCGGGAAAGTGAGAAACCGTTGTCGTCGATCGAGATGCTCGTGTTCGGCGGATGACGCTCGGGGCTGGTCATTCAACGTGCCCGCCTCGGAAGAACATCACCCAGCCACGGACGGCTAGGACGACGACCGCCACCCCCAGACAGCCGAGCAGTACCTCGCCCGCAACGAGAGCGTAAAGCAACCGGTCCGGATTCTGGCCGGGGAATAATATGGCCACGCCTACGCACACCCTCACCAGCAATGGCACTGAGCAAAGCGCGATCGCCGGCCGTTTCCAGACACCACCGAGCGTTGCGCCGCAAGCCACGGTGAAAAGGAGCGGAATGTAAGCCCAGACAAACCACGATTCCCAACGCAGCACCAACGGTGCCAGCAGCAGGATCGCATCCAAGCTGAGAAGCGCAATCGCCGCAGATCGCGTCGGAATTGCGCGGGAATGTTTTCGCGCCGGTAATGCAATATCTGTCTGCTGCATATCGGAATGGTCAAATTGGCGTTTTGTGGCAGACGGGCGGCGCCAAGGCCGAGCCCGAGGGCCACATCATACCCGACGCGGCCCCTGCCTGAGGCGGGCGTGCGCGAATTTCGGGGCCAGATCAATCGCGGTGATCCACTCTCACCCCCTCCCCTGGTACCCCCCTGGTACCTCCGGGGGAGGGTTGGGGTGGAGGCTCGTCGATCACCGGACCAACCTCAATCCTCCCCCGGCTGCGAGGGAGGCAGGAGAAGGCCTCCCGGATTTTCGCGCACGCCGCTGAAGCCATCGCGCGCAACGCTCCCATAGGTCAACGAGCAACCCGCGGTGCGACCCTGCCATCGCACCGCAGCGTTCCCGCACACAGCTCGCACTCGTACTTATGTTCCACGCACCAATCCGCTCGCTTGGCCAGCAGGTCGAGGATCAGATCGTCGATGCCGAGCGTGGGAGCGACGTGGTACGTCGTCTTTGGGAACGCAGCGGCGGCATCGGCCGTCAATCGAGGGATGTCCTGCGTCCAATGTTTGCCGGGGCCGAGGAAGAAGGGGCAGACAACGACGCGCTGTGCGCCGCGTTCGACGCAACGGGCGTAAGCAGCGGCGATCGACGGCTCGGCGATCTCCATGTGGGCGGGTTCCACGATCTCGAATTTCTGCGCGAAGCGCTGGCCGAAGAGGCGGGCCACCTCTTCGAGCATTTGATTGCTCTCGGAGCGGCGGGAGCCGTGGTCCACGATGATGATGCCGATTTGCATGATTCTCCGACGTAGGGTGGGTGTACTCGCCCACCGTGAGTCCGGGGAGAGAGGTGGGCGAGTACACCCACCCTACAATTGCTCCCGTCTCATCCGCGTCCATCCGCGCGATCCGCGGTTCAATGTCTTTGCTGGCTTCAATCCGCCCTTCTCGCCGCCAAGGTGGCGCGCAGTTCGATTCGCTCTTTGCCTCTTAAAACGCCAAGGATGACCTGGTCGCCGGGCCTGGCTTTGGCGAGCTGGTCGGAGAGATCGTAGAGCGTGTCGATTTTTTCTTTGCCGAACTGGACGATCACATCATCGGCCTTGAGGCCGGCGGCGGCGGCGGGGGAATCGGGGACGGTGCCGGTGATGCGGACGCCTTTGGTCTCGGCGTCGATGCCGTTGCTGTAGTCGGGGACGACGCCGAGGGAAGCGCCCCCGCCGCTTGGCGCGCCGGACATTCTCAGGTGCATGCCGCCCATGGAATCGCTGGCATCGACGTATTTTTCGCGCGGCAAGTTTTCGAGGCCGGTGACGATCCGCTCCGCGAACTGGGCCACCTGGGCCATTCCCTCGAAATTGATCTTCTCGGCTTTGTCGGAGGGGCGGTGGTAGTCGGCGTGCATGCCGCTGAAGAGGAAGAGCACCGGCACTTTCTTGAGGGCGAACGACATGTGGTCGCTGGGCCCGTAGCCGCCTCGGCCGAAAGTCCGCAGATCAAACGGCAACCCGTCGTCGGCCTTTTTCAGCAGCGCGTCGAAGTCAGCGGCGGTGCCGGCGCCGCCGATGTACAGGATGTTGCTGCGAACGCGGCCGACCATGTCAAGATTCAGATCGGCGGCGATTTTATCCACCGGCAGCAGCGGATGATTCATGAAATAGTTCGAACCGATGAGGCCCTCTTCCTCGCCGGTCCACGCCGCAAAGACCAATGTGCGCGGCTGCGGGCCTGCGTGGGCGAAATAGTCGGCCACGGCCAGCATCGTTGTCGTTCCCGATGCGTTGTCGTCGGCGCCGTTGAAGATCGCGTGCGACCCGGGGGCCAGACTTCCCGGGCCGCCGTGGCCGAGGTGATCGTAGTGAGCCCCCACGAAAACATATTCCGACGCGAGCGGCCCGTCACCGGGCAGCATCGCCAGTACATTGCGAAGCTCTTTCTTCGTGCGTTGCAGGGCCACCGTTCCCGTGACGCCCACGTTTACCAGTGCGATGCTGGCGGGTTTTGCGTTGTCGTCAATCTCGGCCTGCAGCGTTTTGAGGTCACTGGCTCCGCCGGCCTTCAGCCAGGCATCGGCGACCTTCTGGCGCACCTGAACGATTGGGATCGGCGCCGCGGTGGCCCGCATTCCGCTGGAGAATCCATACAGCGGATCGCCGCCGGGGTGATACGTCGGCGGATTGACGACGATCAGCGCCACGGCCCCGCGCTTGGCCGCTTCTTTCGCCTTGATCGGAACCGCCGCGTGATCGGACCAATATTCCTTGGCGAAGCGGCTGGTGCCGTCCTTATTGTGCGGCTCAAACCGCAGAACAAGCACGACCTTCCCTTTCACATCGATCCCGGCATAGTCGTCGTATGCGTTCTCGTTGCTGACCACGCCGTAGCCAGCAAAGACCACCGGCCCATCAAACGCCCCCTCGCCCGAATTGCCGGGGACGCCGAAATCGACGTCGGGCTTGTATGTCTCATCGCCCCGCTTCAGAAACGTATTGGGCCCCATCGAGACGCCGGTTGTGTAGGTGAACGGCTGAAAATAGTCGATCTGCCCCGGCAGCGGTTGCAGGCCGAGCTTGCGGAAATCCTGGGCAATCAGATCCCCCGCCAGCGCGATGCCCGGAGTACCGATCATTCGGCCCTCGAGCGCATCGGAGGCGAGATAGTCCAGCGTGGACCTCATGTCCACGTGAAATGCCGGCTGCGTGGCCGCGGGCCCGGTGGTGGGCGAGGTTGTGAGTTCGCCAAGGCAGACTGAGCCGCACACGAGCAGCACGGCGAGCCAGTTGGCATGCATTGGGTGGTTCCTCAAGACGCGGGATTCTAGGGAGCGGAAGTGGGGAATTCGAACGATGAATCCCTGGGAGCGAAATTCGAATGGCGAAGTTCGACTCCGCGAATCAAGTTCGAATGAAGAAATTCGAATGTCGAAACGGGGGAGGCGCCTTTGCTTCTTCATTCGGGCTTCTACATTCGAGCTTGATTCGAGGATTCGAGCTTCGTCATTCGAATTTTTGCGACGTCTCGAGGACAGCCAAATTACCAGGGCTCTGAGACTCACCTATCCCCTATGCGCTGCCCATTCCCACGTACTCAGGCCGCCGGCAACTTAAAAAGTCCCGTTGCAACCCCTCGAACGCATTGCCCAGATTCAACCTAAGCTGTACTATCTGACCGGGGCAACCCGTTCGAGGGGGGACCATCGGAGGAAACTAATCGTATGCGTTTGAACACCCGGACGGCCAGGCCGGCCATCGTAACTCTTGCTGTAGCAGTCGGATCGATTCTGATCCCCGCCTCGGCTCGCGCCGACGAGTCTGAGATTATCCTACCCAATCTACACAGCCAGCAGTTTCTTGGCCTCGATGGGCATTTTCTTCTGTTGGGAGGTCTGATCATCTGCATTCTGGGGATTGTCTTTGGCGGGGTGATGTACGGCCAGCTCAAGCGCCTTCCGGTGCACCAGTCGATGCGGGAAGTTTCCGACCTCATTTACGAAACCTGCAAAACGTATCTCCTGAACCAGGGGAAGTTCATCCTCCTGCTATGGGTCTGCATCGCCGCCGTCATGGTCGCGTACTTCGGCTTTCTGCGCGGCTCCCATGACGACGCCGCCACGCTTGCGAAACTGCAGGCGGACGGGTTGGTGCAATACGGCAAGGCCGCACAGGTTCTCCTGATTCTCATCTTCAGTCTCGTTGGAATCAGCGGCAGCTACTCGGTTGCCTGGTTCGGCATGCGAGTCAACACGTTCGCCAATAGCAGGACGGCAATGGCGTCGCTCTCGGGGAGAGCCCGCCCGGTTTACGCGATTCCTCTCAAGGCCGGCATGTCGATCGGCATGGTGCTGATCAGCGTCGAGCTGTTCATCATGCTCTTCATCCTGCTGTTTGTTCCGCGCAACCTGGCCGGGCCGTGCTTCATTGGCTTTGCGATCGGCGAGTCGCTCGGCGCCGCGGCCCTGCGGGTCGCGGGGGGAATTTTCACGAAAATCGCCGATATTGGCGCCGATCTCATGAAAATCGTCTTCAAGATCAAGGAAGACGATGCCCGCAACCCCGGCGTCATCGCCGACTGCGTCGGCGATAACGCCGGCGACTCCGTCGGCCCCACCGCGGACGGATTTGAAACGTACGGCGTAACCGGCGTCGCCCTGATCGTCTTTATTCTGCTGGCGATCAATCCTTCAGTATTTCTGCTTCCGCTAGGTAAGACAATCAGCTCGGCCACTGCCGCGGAACTCGGTGCCGCGACACAGCAAGCCAGTGCGATCCAGGTCCAACTTCTCGTTTGGATCTTCGTGATGAGGCTCATCATGGTGATCACCAGCGCCCTGGCGTATTTCATCAGCGAGGCAATCTCCGCCGGGAAATATCGCGACGTGAAAACAATGGACTTTGAAGCGCCCCTCACGCTGCTGGTCTGGGTCGCGTCTTTCACGTCGATCATCGGAACCTACATCGCATCGTATCTGCTGATCGGGAGCATCGACATCAACGGCGTCGCGCTAACTTCACTCTGGTGGAAGCTGGCGACGATCATCACCTGCGGCACGCTTGCCGGGGCCATCATTCCGGAAGTGACCAAGATCTTTACCTCGGTTCATTGCCGGCACGTGCGGGAGATCGTGACCGCCAGCAAGGAGGGGGGCGCTTCGCTCAACGTGCTGAGCGGACTGTCGGCCGGCAACTTCTCAGGATTCTGGGTGGCGGGCGTGACCATCGGCGGGTTGATGGCGATTGCCTACGGCATTTCCACCATCGGCGGAACCGGCAGCGGCCTGGCTGCCATCATGCTCTACAAATCGACCGCGATTTTCGCGTTTGGATTGGTCGCCTTCGGATTCCTCGGCATGGGACCGGTCACGATCGCCGTCGATAGCTACGGCCCCGTCACCGACAACGCGCAGAGCGTTTACGAGCTCTCGCTGATCGAAGAGCAGCCGGGTGTGGTGGCGGAGTTGCAGAAGCAATTCGGCATGACGCCGGATTTTGAACATGCCAAGCTATTGCTGGAGGAGAATGACGGGGCCGGCAATACGTTCAAGGCCACCGCAAAACCCGTCCTGATCGGCACGGCGGTGGTCGGCGCGACAACACTGACCTTCTCCATCATCATGCTGCTCACGAACGGTCTCACGCAGAATCTGGACAAACTCTCCGTGCTCCACGCCCCGTTCCTGCTCGGCATCATCGCGGGCGTTTCCGTCATCTATTGGTTCAGCGGCGCGAGCATGCAGGCGGTGATCACCGGCGCTTATCGAGCCGTCGAATTCATCAAGCAGAACATGAAGCTCGAAGGCGCACACAGGGCCAGCACCGAAGACAGCAAACGCGTCGTCGCCATCTGCACGCGCTACGCGCAGGCGGGAATGTTCAACATCTTCCTGACGATCTTCTTCCTCACGCTGGCGGCGGCGTTCGCCGACGAATACCTCTTCATCGGTTATCTCATCGGCATCGCGATCAGCGGCTTGTTCCAGGCCGTTTTCATGGCCAACGCCGGCGGCGCCTGGGACAACGCCAAGAAGATTGTCGAGACCGAGCTGCGTGCCAAAGGGACAGCGCTGCACGACGCGTGCGTCGTCGGCGACACCGTCGGCGACCCGTTCAAGGATACCAGCTCTGTCGCGATGAACCCGATCATCAAGTTCGCAACGCTCTTCGGGCTTCTTGCCGTGGAGCTGGCGATCACGTTAAAAGATGCCAACGGCGAATCGACGCCCTTGCGTTTCTTTCTGGCCGCGTTGTTCTTCGCGATCGGAGCGTTCTTCGTCTATCGCAGTTTCTACGGAATGCGGATCGTGGAGACAAAATCCAGCGCCGGCGAGTCGAGCGGAAGTTCCAACGAGCGCGTGCCGGAAATGGTCGCGAAGTAGTTGGCGGGAATTGCGTTTCTTCCCGGTCTGAACGGTGGTCGTGCGCCCGGGGCGGCCCCCAGGGTGCAAGCACCCTGGGCGTTGGGTCCAGCGGCAACGTGATAGGAAACTTTCCGAACGCCGATCGGTGCTTGCACCATCGGTTCCTCGGTGTCGTTGTCTGCACCACTTGCGCGCGGCAGTTCCTTGACACTCTCCCGGCACACTCTGATACTTGCCGCCGCGATCGATTCCCATGGAAACGAGCAGGAGTTGCAGGTTGAAACGAGTGTTGAGCGGTTGTTGCCTGGCGGGAATTCTTGTGGCCGGTTGCGCGCCGGATGCGGCGCCGCATGAAAATGCGCCCGTGGTGGCAGCGCCGACGGTTGCAAAACCCGCTCCAAGCGTTGTGGCACCGCCGGCGGCGGCCAATCCGCTGGATCGGCCGGTGGCGCATCTGAACGGCGAGCCGTTCACGCTCGGGCAGCTGATGGGGCCCTTGATCGAATCGCACGGGCTGACGGTGCTGGTGAATCTGCTGCAGGTGCAGCAGGCGCGCGAGGACGCCACGAAGGCGGGAATTACCGTCACCGACGCGGATTTCAAGGCCGAGCGCGACATGACGCTCAGCGGGATGTTCAAAGACGCGTCGGATCAATTGCAGGCGCAGATCGACCAGGCGGACGCGAAAGGCGACACTGCCGAGGCCACGCGCCTGCGCGCCGAGTTGGCCCGCGAGCAGAGCCAGTTGCTGGATCAGTTTCTCACGCAGCAGCACATCAGTCCGGCGGAATTCGACATGATCCTGCGGATCAACACGTATCTGCGGAAGATCGCCGAGCCGGCGGTGAACCATTCGATCAACGAATCGTCGATTCAAAACGCGTTCAATCAGATCTACGGGGAGACCGCGCTGGTTCGCTGCATCCAGCTGGCCAACCAGTCGGAGGTTGCCGAAGCGCAGCGGCGGCTGGCGCGCGGCGACAAGTTCGAGGACGTCGCGCGTGATATGAGCCACGATCGCCTGTCGGCGGAGATGGGCGGCGAACTGCCGCGATTCAGCCGGCAGGCGCCGGGGTATCCGAAGAATTTCAAGGAGGTTGCATTCGATTTGAAGCCCGGTGAGGTGTCGGATCCGGTGGAGACCAACGGATCGTTTTATCTGATCAAGATGGAGAACTGCTTTTCGCCGCGCGCCGTTAAATTTGCGACCGTGCATGATGCGGTTCGGCGTCAGCTTTTTGATGCGGCGGTGAAGGCGGCGGTGAAATCGCTGCGCGAGGATTTGGCCCGGCGGGTGCTGAACGGATTGCTGATCGACGATCCGGTGCTCAGCAAGCAGTTCGATCAGCGCGTGACGGATCGCGAATCGCGGGAGAAGGACCGGGAGCGGATTCGGGAAGATCTTGACCGGCAACGCCGCACCACCACCACTGCGCCCGCCACCGCGCCAGCGCCGGCTACGCAGCCCGCCGGAGGACAGTAAACTCGCCGGCGGGCGAAAACTGGTTGCACTGATCCCGGTTCCTGATCGTATCATTCAACCGCGTTACACCGCACGAGTATTCCCATGACCCAAGAACCATTCAAGATCGAAATTTCTCCGCGCATCTCCCGTCTTCCGCCATATCTCTTCGGGCGGATCAACAAGATGAAGTACGAGAAGCGCGTGGCCGGGATCGACATCATCGACCTGGGCATGGGCAATCCGACCGACCCCACGCCCAAGTGCGTAGTCGACAAGCTGGCCGAGGCGGCGCAGGATCCGCGCAACCATCGCTACTCGGTGAGCAACGGCGTCGCGGGGCTGCGCCGGGAAGTGGCGATCAAGTACAAGCACAAATACGGCGTCGAGCTCGACCCGGAAACGGAAGTGATCGCCACCATCGGCAGCAAGGAAGGATTCAGCCATCTCTGCCTGGCGCTGCTGGGGCCGGGGGACACCGCGATCGTTCCCGATCCGGCGTTTCCGATTCACATCTATGCCGTGGCCATGGCCGGCGCGAACGTGATCCGCGTTCCGCTGGGAAACGATCAGGCGTTTCTCGATCGCATCGAGATGATGATCGAGGGGCTGTATCCGACGCCGAAGCTGCTGATCCTCAACTATCCGCACAATCCAACTTCAATGACGATCGATGCCGGTTTCTGGGAGCGGGCAATATCCATGTGTCGCCGGCACGGGATCATGATCATCAGCGACTTCGCCTACGGCGAAGTCTGCTTCGACGGCTACAAGGCCCCGAGCTTTCTGGCGGCGCCGGGCGCCAAGGAGATCGGCGTCGAATTCACGACGATGAGCAAGAGCTACAACATGGCCGGCTGGCGCGTCGGCTTCTGTTCGGGCAACGCCGAGATGGTCAAGGCCCTGGCGACGATCAAAGGTTACTACGACTACGGCATCTTCGCTCCGCTGCAGATCGCCAGCATCATCGCCATGCGCGAGTGCCCCACCACTCCCGAAGATCAGGCGGCGATTTACCAGGAGCGCCGCGACGAAGTCTGCCACGGACTCGACAAACTCGGCTGGACGTATGAGAAGCCGCGGGCCAGCATGTTCGTCTGGGCGAAGATCAAGCCGGAACATCTCAAGGGTCAGGGAACGATCGAATTCTGCCTGCGGATGATGGACGAAGCGGAGGTTTCCCTTTCGCCCGGCCGGGCGTTTGGTGAAAACGGCGAGGGGTTTGTGCGGATCGCGCTGGTCGAGAACGAGCATCGTCTGCGGCAGGCGATGCGGAATTTGGATCGGGTGTTGAATCCGCGGCAACCAAAGCCGAAACGGCAGGCGGCGCAAGAGGTGTGAGAGGGCGGTTGGGAGGAGCCCCCCCGGGGGGCCACCCCCCGGGGGGGGGGGGGGGGGTGCCCTTAGTTT
>Ga0302326_10015292_pt1 | contig 16159 bp, 12 predicted proteins | sample Palsa_T0_3_FD_202264 | JGI IMG/M metagenome (GOLD analysis project Ga0302326, IMG submission 202264) | Peat permafrost microbial communities from Stordalen Mire near Abisko, Sweden - Palsa_T0_3 | ecosystem: Environmental > Terrestrial > Soil > Palsa > Peat permafrost | place: Sweden: Abisko... | reverse complement strand
GACCCTAACGCAAACTTTTCTGTGGAAATGTGGCGGAAGTCAAACCTAAGGAGGGCCGCCACGTCGGCCTTGACTTTTATGACCTTCTCATAGAAGGACTGCTAGAGTCCATCGCACGATACTTGCCAGAAACTTCACACACCTGACGATTGTATTCCCCCTGCAAAACCGAGCCGATAAACTTGCGATCAATATAGTAAGGCGTGGCGCGAAACCGTCGTAATCTCACGATTTCATTCGTTGTGAGTCAATCACTAGGGCCACTGAACAGCCAACGATTCCCTGCTACGCTTCGCGCGGCATGGTGCCCGCGAGCATAAGAACGGTACCGCAAAACATCAGCGTATCCCCCAAATAATTAAGGCCATTGTCGAGGCTGGCGCGGTCCACGATTCCGATCGGGACGTACACGACCAACACCACGAAGAACACGGTTAGGCCCACCCACGTGGCTGCGGCGCGGGGTTTCTTGCCAAGCAGCAACGGGATACCGGCGACCGCGTAAACCGCGGCCGCCAGGTACGTCCAAAGGGCGTGTACGGGGATCCAGTCGGGAGTCACGCGTTCCAGCGGAATGCCGGGAACGTGATCGGCGTGCAGGAACTGCTCGAAGCTGAAAAACAGTACGGGGACGGCAACGAAATACCGCGCAATCGTCGCCAGGACGTGCGTGCCGCGCTCGCGGTCCTGCCCGGCGAGGCTGGCTGCCAGAGCCAGGGGGCCGCCGCTGAAGGATAATTCCCGCAGCGTTAACGCCAGCCCAAACCGATCTCGCGGATTTTGCGCCCAGGCCGGGGCGTCCATGAGCACGACGAAAAGGAAAAAGTTCAAGGCTAGCAAACTCGCCGAGAGACGCACGTGAATGCCCGTGACCAGGCTCAGCGCGGCTGCAATAAAGCAAGCCCCGACGAAGTACGCCCAAAACAGATGCCACGGAATCCACGCCGGTACGAGCGACGCGATGGCCTGGGTCAGCGTGAAATGCTCAGTGCCGAAGGCCGCGATTGGCGCCGCGTAGAAAAGCGGCCCGAACAAAATCAGCTTGTCGAATCCTCGCGCCTTTTGCCAGTCGCCGCGAAGAAACATTGTGACCAGGCCGATTGCAAAAACCACTCCACCCACAAAATACGACCAAATCACCGTGCTGGGAACTGCGAGGAGAGCCATGACCGCCGACGAATTCACTAAGCTGCCGCTCACGACCATTCCCTTCCTCCCCGTTGCGCCCTAGCCCAATACCTACTCTTCTGGGTCGAGCCTGCGGACATATGAAGTAGTATTGCCTTAACACCCACTGACCGGGATTTAGAGATCGCCTGTTAGCGCCACTTGACATTAAGTTCCAAGTGCCCGTTTAGCTTGGAACTATGACTGGATGCCGTCATCGCGTTGGTTGCGATGCCGCGGGCTTGGTGGTCGCGACGCGAGTTTCCTTCCCGCTCACAAACACCTTCATGGAGTTCTCGCTCTCGCCCGACTCATCGGTGTATTCAAAGGAGTCTTTTGAAACAAACTGCATGATGTACCGGGTGTGATAGGGCTTTCCGGCAATAGTGCTCTCGCCAAGCCAGGTCCATGTGTCGCCGCTCACCGTACCACTCTTGTTTTCTATTTCTCCCGAACTGTCAACTGCGTGATATTGGTAAGTCTTGGCAGTCGGATCGTAGTAGATGAAGGAAGTTTCGGTATATTTCCTCGCGCCCATGTGGAGTACTGCCGTGCAGACCACCGCAAATCCGTCGGCCGCCCATCTGCAATCGTCGGTGCCGGCGTATTTCATCGCTGGCGAGTTCGGCCCCATTGCTCCGGCTTTCACTTCGTCTTCGACTGTGAACCTGCCGACCATCACTGCCAGCTTCTGCACTTCCGGGCCACGCGTTGTCTGAGACTGAGCGCCAGCCACGATTACGCTCGAAGCGCACGCCAATACAAATGAGACCCACCTTTGGGAGCCACTCATTTGGATTCTCCTTTCAGAGGTGCCACGGATGCTAGCACAAAACGAACAGGAATCAGGAAATACGAATAGTTGAGGTGAAATCGTCGCGATGGCACTCAACTCCCGATCCACAGGGGAAAGGGGTAGGGTGTAAGTCGAGGTGAAAAGGCGGATGCGACAGCAAACTTTGGCGGCGCAGAGCGGTTTCGAGAAGTACGGACGGAAGACGAGGCGGGAGCGATTTCTCGAAGAGATGGAACAGATCGTGCCGTGGGCGAAGTTACAGGCGCTGGTGGAACCGCACTATCCGAAGGGAGAGAAAGGACGGCCTGTGATAGGTCTGAGCATCATGTTTCCTGGAGAATTCGAAAGGCAGGAGGAAGCCCTGGGTTGCGGGAGTGATGCCGCGGCTTACGGCATTGTTTGGATTGTTGAGAAAAAGCTGAGGGGATACCGAGACCGATAAACCGTCTTCCCCAGCATCGTAAAAACGCCACTTCACACCCGGATTGGATTGATTCATGCCGAATTTCGCGGGCGAGCCCGGATTTTGCACCCTCAGCCAGGCGCTCTCGTAAGTCAACTGAATGCGTTCGCCAACGCCGAAATTGATGTCGACGTCGGGGATGTGAGACAGCGACTGACCGCTGTAATAGAACGGCATGTAACTAAGATTGATTTCCCAGTTGAGATTACCGGGCGTGCCCGGGTCATTCGTGTAATAAGGGGGCCCGCCTTGAGCAAAGGCTACGCTCGCCGCCAGAACCCACCCCGAGCCAACAATAAAATTACGTAACATGTGTGAGGAAGACGAGGATCGGAGAATCTAGCCACGCCATTGCTAAGCTCTGAACAAGACCGGCTTGCTCTTCGCGATTCCCTCAAACCGATTCCTACCGCGCCCCCTCCACCACGAGCACGACGAACGAACCGGGTTCCACTTTTCTCTCCGGCCCCGGAACCACATTTGCGGCTACCGTGAAGAGTCGATGGGTCCGTCGATCGACCGCCATGGTGCGCGCGCTCTTTTGCGTCGTCACCGTCTGCAGCACGCTGAACTCAGCGGCGGCGTCTTCCTTGATCACCGTAATCGTTCCGTCTCCTGCCGAGGCAAAAGCCAGCCCGCGGCCGGCGTCGAACGCGGTGGCATCGCAACCATCTCCTATGGCCGGAGTCGCCAAAACCTTTCCGCTATTGGCATCGACAATCGCCATCTTCTTGTTCCCGCTGCAACCCGCAAACAGGCGGCGGTGTTTCAGGTCGATGGCCAGACCAGTCGGCTCTTCACAGTCGGTGAGCTTCCAGTGCGACTTCACCGCCAGCTTCCGTGGATCGAAGGCCACGATTTCGGATTTGTCTTCCAGATTCACGAACACGGTACCGCTTTCGTCGGTCGCGGCAAACTCCGGCTTTCCGCCCAGTTGAATCGTCCCCACGACCTCGCCCTTGGACGATTCAATGGCTGTCGCTGTCGTTTCCTTGCCTTTTCCGTTGAAGGTGAACACGCGTTTCGAAAAGGGATCGTACAGAATCGCGTCGGGACCGTTGCCCACCTTGATCTTCTTTTCTACCGCCAGCGTTTTCAGATCGAACACGCTCACCGTATCTTCCCGGCCATTGCTGGTAAATCCACGGCCGAGTTCGTAGTCGAGGGCTACTCCGTGTACGCCCGCCGTGTCTGGAATCTCGCCGACCTGCTTGCCCGACTCGGTATCCACCACCATCACGCGAGTGCCTCGGGCAATAAACAAGCGATGTCCGCCGCCATCGGCCGTCAGATAATCCCATCCGCCATCGCCGCCGAGTTTCCACGTCGCAACGACTTTATAGTCCGACCCTTTGTCGCCCGCAGCAATTGCCATAGTCGCAACCGCCAGAGCAGTCGCCAGTACCATCAACGAAATCCCGAATCCCCGCCTTCTCATATCTCGCCCTCCTGTGCGATCTTCTTTTTGCCTGATCGAGCAATTCATGTTGACCCATGTGGACCGCAGTCCTCTAGCGTAGCCTGTACTGCGAAATCCAACGCCGGCGCAGCCTCTCCGACTTCCGTCAGAAAGGCGACCTAAGAGGGCATGGCTAAATGCTGCCTGAGCGTTTCGCTTGGCAATTCACCGTCCCAGCGGGCGAGCACCAAAGTCGCGACCCCATTTCCAATCACGTTAACGACCGCTCTGAACATACTTAAGAAGCGGTCAATGCCGAGTATCAATGCCATGCCTGCAACTGGAATACTGGGGATGACGGAGAGTGTGGCCACCAAAGCAATAAACGACGCACCCTGAACGCCGCTGGCACCCTTGCTGGTGAGAATCGCTACTGCGAGGATGGTCAGTTGTTGGGTCAGCGTCAGATGCGTGTTGGTCGCCTGCGCCACAAAGAGCGCGGCCATCGTCATGTAAAGACTGGAGCCGTCGGTGTTAAAAGTGAAACCGGTCGGTATCACGAGTCCAACCAGGGATTTGGAGCAGCCCAACCTTTCTAGTTTGCTCATCAGAGTCGGGATCGCGATTTCCGACGAACTGACCGCCAGCACCAGCAGGATCTCTTCCTTTATATAGGCCAGGAAACGGAAGAGGCTGAAGCCTGCGGCCCAGGCGATTGGACCAAGAACGATTATGACAAACAGCATCGAGGTGAGCCAGAAGGCTCCAATCAACTTGGCAAGCGGACCGAGCGATGCCAGGCCGAACTTACCGACCGTGTAGGCCATGGCTCCAAACGCTCCCACCGGCGCGAACTTCATGAGAATATTGGTCACCCTGAATACTGCGGAGGTGAGGGATTCGCCGAAGTCGACGAGGGGCTTCGCGCGGGCCCCAAGGCTTGAGAGCGCGAAGCCGAAGAGCAGGGCAACGAAAACCACTTGGAGAATGTCTCCCTTGGCGAAGGCGTCGATCACGGTAGTTGGGATGATGTGAATCAGGAAATCGGGAATGCTCTGCGCTTTGGCCTGTCCGGTGTAGTCGGCTACGGATCTGGCGTCCAGTGTAGCGGTATTCACATTAAAGCCACGGCCGGGCTGCGCGATGTTGGCGACAAGCAGTCCGATGACGAGAGCAATGGTCGAGACGACTTCGAAGTATAAGAGCGCCATGCCACCGATGCGGCCGACCTTTTTCAGGCTTTCCATGCCGGCGATTCCCGTTACGACGGTGCAGAAAATAATCAGCGTGACGATCATGGAAATCGCCCGGATGAAGGCGTCGCCTAAAGGCTTCATGGCGACGGCGCGCGCCGGGTTCAGGGAACCCAGCACGATGGCCAACGCCATGGCCACCAGCACCTGCACCCAGAGCGCGCGGTAAAAAGGCGCTTTTCTGGGACCTCGGGCAGGTCCGGGCTTGGGCAAAAGATCTGCGGAATTCGTCTGGGCGGCGGACGGGATTGTCGTCATCGTCATAGGGAACCGATTGGCTAGTGACCCGGCTCCGGCTCCAGTGTGTGCACCAGCCACGGAATGATCACTTCTTTGAAAATCCTGGGATCGGGCCACACTCCAACCTGTCGGCCGAGATGGCCGCCCTGAGGATTGATCCAGGCCGTCTTCGGAACGTCCCCCCGGTCGAGAAGCAGGTAGATGTCGGAGATGGGCACCTGCGTGTCTTTGACTCCGGCGAGAATGAGCATGGGGGACATCGGCTTGCCGAGCAGGCCCTGTTTGACGAGTGAGATTTTTTCCAGTGCCGCCGCTAGTTCGTCCACGGTGTGCACGTTGTCAAAGATTGCCATGAGCGCGGGAACCTGATCGAAGAGATATTCGCGATTGCCGATCAAGGAATCCATCAGGAAATCTTTCTGGAAGAACTTATCGGTCGGCGGCGACTGTGCACTGGCTCCCTTGATCCGGGTGCGCTCGACGATGGCCATTTTCGTGGCCCAATATGCGCCCCAACTAACGCCGTGCATGGCGACTCGGGCCTTGTCGATCTCGGGCCGGGTGGCAATATAATCGAGCACGCGAGAGAGCATGCGATCCGCATTTTCGCTGACCTTGATCGGATTCTGTCCCGTGCCAGGACCGTCGACGGCGAGATAGCCGACACCGAAGGGCAGAATCGCACTGAAACTCTCGGCCAAATCTTCCTTGCGGCTGTCGAGTCCATTCACGGCCAGCACGAGCGGCACGGGGCCCGTGGGATTTTTCGGCAAGCGCAGATAGCCGATGATTTCTTTTCCTTCGAAGGGAATTCTGACGATCTCCAGGGGAGGGTCCCAGAATTTTGCGTGAGCCCGGAAAGCTTCGAGCGCTTTTTCGTAGGAGCGCTGCTTGCCGGGAGAAGCGGGAATCGGCCACCGTCCGAAGGAATAAAGCCGCCAGGCGCGGATGTAATCGGCGTTCGCTTTCGCGGGATCGGTTTTCTCGAGCGACTCGGCTTCCTTCATGCAGCGGTCGGCCACTCCCATGAAGGCTCGGGCCCACTCGTCTTTATCGCGTGTGTGGATGGAATTGAATGCCTCCTTCACGTCGCCGGGATCGAGTCCGATGAGCGGGTACTGGCCTACTTCGGCGCGGTGGATCGCTTCCGTTCTGATCTCGTCGATGGTGCGCTCGGCATGTTGCTCGGCAAACCCAGAGATGCAGAGCGAGACAATTAGAGCCAGCAACGCTGCCAGCGACGTTGCCCATGACGCGGTCGATATGGACTGTAGAGGATGATGCTCTACGGGTGTCAACACGAGATGGTTCCTTTCCCGTCAAAATACAGTCGAAAATGAGGATCGGGGCCGGAGGAGGAAATTCCGAACCCCGATTTGCCAAGCCTGGAGGGTTCAGAAGGCAAACTTCAGGCCTAGTTGAACCGAACGCGGTCCCCCCGAACCCACAGCCGGGTTAGCGGCCGCTATATCGGGAGTGGCACAGCCGCATCCGAAACCAGGCGCGGACGGATCATTGAAACCGAAACCATTCTGCCCGCCGTAAGGATTGGCGAAGTTGGCATGGTTCAAAATGTTGAAGAACTCCGCCCGGAACTGGGCGTGGAAACGTTCGCCAAAGTGCCAGTTCTTGGCGACCGAGAAATCGAAGTTGCGGAAACCGGAATCGGGGAAGATGTTTCGTCCCATGGTTCCGAAAGTTCCGAGGGCTGGCGGAATCATGACGGAGTTCCCTTTGGCATAACAGCCGAACAGGTTGACCGCGGCGGTTGCAGCGCCGGGAGATCCGCCATCGAGCGCCAAAGCCTTCGCCGTGCAGGCTGTGGGCAATCCGCCTGACGCTACGGTGTACTGCGGAGTTCCGGTTGGACCGGACTTGAAGTCATTGGTGTTGCCAAAGAAATCCCACCGAATGGGACTGTTCGCCGGGGGACTCACGGGCAGGGCACCGATGCCGGCAGCATCGGTTCCCTCATCCATCGCTCCCCAATATTGCGGGCTTTGCAAAGTAACAATCGAGTTGAGCTCCCACCCTTCGAGTGCCTGGGCGTAGCCCTTCTTGCCCGGGATCGCGTAGGTGAGCGAAAGCGTGAAGCGCTGACGAACATCAAAGTCGCTGTTGGCGTATTCTGCGCCCGGGTTATGAGCGTTCTGCGGCAGTCCCGATCCGTAACCGAAATCCCAGTTCGCGCCCACGTCATCGAGAGCGTGGGACCAGGTGTAACCTACGACCATTGACAGCCCGTGATAGTTGCGCGAGTTCAGCGTCGCTTGCAGTCCGTTGTAATTCGAACGGTAGACATTGCCCATCTGGAAGATGTTGCTCAGGTAGGGGAACTTGGTCACGAACGGCTCGGCCGCCGTCTCAGCATTCGTATCCGCGGCGCAGTTGTTGTAGCCGCTGCCCGCGCTGGCTAGACACGCGGCAAGCGGGGCGCCCAGCCAGCCCGATCCTACCGGCGGCTGATTGATGTCGCGAATGCCGGTTAAATTGGCACCGTGGTTGCCGACGTAAGCCAGTTCAAAGGTCAGGTTCGGAGCAAAGGCGTGTTGCACGCTGAGGGCCCAGTTCCAGACGTAGGGCGTGGTGAGATTGCGGTCCACGCTCATGACGGGGCAGGCATTTGGCGGAGTGCAATCGAGTGTGGTGTTGAAAACCGGTGTATTGTCCCAGGTCGCGGTGAACGGGGGGTTGTTCAAAAAATTCTTGGTGAGGACATTTCCCGTTTTGATCGTGCCGCCGGGGTCGATCGGGGCGCCTGCGTAGACACCTCCCGTGGGAACACTGCCGGGGCCAAAGGCGTTGTTGAAAGCGATGAACGACTGCCAGTTCACGGTTTCGTAAATCAGACCGCCGCCGCCGCGGATCACCGTAGTTCCTTTGCCGCTGATATCCCAGGCCAATCCGAGGCGCGGCGCGAAATTCTTGTGATCGGGGTTATAGAGGCTAGGAATCGGATTGGAGCCGGTTTTCACCTGTACTAAGCCGAAGTTCGGATCGAAGTTGCCAAGCAGGTTGTGCTCTTCCTCGAGGACGGTGCTGAACTCGTAGCGCAGGCCGAAGTTCAGCGTCAGATTCTTCGTGGCTCGCCAGTCATCCTGGATAAACGCACCATAAGCCCAGTTGTGCAGATGCAGCGTCGGATTTCCTACTTCGAGGGTTGACTTAAAGGGCAAACCGGCAAAGAAGTCTTCGAGTTGGCTCGATGCGGGAGGAGCGTTCGAGGGAGGAGGGCCCGGACTTAGTACGCCGCCCAGGAAGTTAATGCTGCCGCGTGCATTGCCGTAAGCGGCATTGGTCACGTGATTGTAGTGTAACTCGCCTCCAAACTTGAGGGAATGTTTGCCGGCGACGTACGACACGTGATCGATGAACTGGGTAATGGAATCGGGTCCCTGGAACTTCGGCCACTTGAAGCCGCCCAGGGTCGTGAAGTAGCCGCCAAAGCCGATGCGCGGCTGGCCTCCCGTGAATGGCCCCGAAACACCGGTGTCCAATCCATAGCTAGAACCGGGCGTGGCGAGATCACCTGGCAGGGTGGGCTGGTACAGGCGGTTATATCCGACGCGCGCTTCGTTGACCCAGCGGAGGCCGGGGATCCACGTCCAGCTTCCACCCAACACCTGGGCGCGGGTGTGAATATCCGACCGCCATTTCGACTGCAGTTCGGAAAAGTCCTCGACGGTTCCCGTATTGTTGCCAAAGAAATACATTCCGTTGACATGCTGATTTCGATTCAGGTTGAAGTCGACTTTGCCGACCGCGTTGTAGACCTTTACGTCGTTGGGAAACCCGTTCTGGATATTAATGTTGGGATTGTTGTTGCTGGGAAAGCCGGTTCCGTTGCAAGTGATCGTACCACCGGTGAGCGCGCAGCCAGCGATATTCAAGCTGGCTGGACTCACCGTGATGCCTCCGGCGTTAAGGTCGGCGATCACATTGGGGATGCTGTCGGCGCAGTCTCCTGTCGTCAGGAATACGCAGGTCCCATTGGTCGGCATCGGGACCATGGACGGACTGGTGACGCCGCCATACGAGTTTCCTACGTCGTAGATCTGCCCTTCATAAGCACCAAAGAAAAAGACCTTGTCCTTGACGATCGGTCCGCCCACGCTGCCGCCGTATTGTTCGAGTGTTCTTTGTAGCTTTGGGCTCGGCACAGTATTGAAATAATTTCGCGCGTCGAACACGTCGCCATCGCGGCCAAAAGCAAACGCGGTTCCATGGATGCCGTTCGTGCCGGACTTGAGAGCGACATTGACCACAGCTCCCGGTTTCCACCCAAACTCAGCTGGCGGGAGTTCTTCCGCGTTAAACTCTTGAATGGAGTCGATCGGCAGGATCGTTGCCGAATCGCCGGCAATACCGGCACCGTTGATGATGGCTTGCCCGGAGTACGGTTCGCTGTTGAACAAGCCTTCTACAAAGTAGGCGTTGTCCTCCGCACGCAGCCCGTTCGTGCTCGTGGTCGAGAATCCTCCGCCGGGATAACGTATGACGCCGGGACGTAGCTGCAGCAGGTTCTCATAATTGCGGCCGTTCAACGGCAGATCGTTAATCTCTGCGTTGCTCAGGGTGCCGCCCAGAGTTGAAGATACGCTTTCGATCAGCGGCACTTCGTCAGTCACCACAACTGTTTCGTTGACTGCGCCCGTAGGGAGCGCCAGGTCGACGCGGAGGTCTTGCGCGACTTCGACCACGATGTTGGGGCGCTCAACCGTTTTGAACCCCTTGGCCTCGGCCCTGACCTTGTAGATGCCGGGCTCGAGTTCAGGCACAGCATAGTCTCCGGAGGCACCAGTCGTGGCGGCGCGAGCAGTCCCGTGCTGGGTGTCAGTCACGAAAACTGCGGCTCCCGCGACGGCGGCGGCGGTAGAATCGGTTACAGTGCCGAAAATCTGTCCGGTGGTGGTTTGCGCGGCTAGCGGCAGACAGAGTGCGAATGTGAGCGAAACCAGGCCCAGGATACGGATGCGCGTAGAATGCATGACGACCTCCAAACTGCTTCATACATTGGTTCAGACAACATCAGTTTCAAGCCACCCGAGATTATCCGATCACGGTCGCCAAGCGACCATTGCGATCAAGATCAAAAAGACCGGCGAGTTGAAGATATAGCCTTGACGCGGCCTACCCGTCAAGTAGTATTCTGGTCCGACCGCAAGACAGGTATCGGACGTGGTTCTTCTCCGTGAGTTCGCTTGCTTTCCGGAGTCCGCAGAGTTGCCAAGGCACAAGGGGGAGCCAAAAACATGGCCATCGCCACTACGAATCCAGCCACGGGCGAAGTCATTCGGACTTTCGAACCTCTCACGGCGGCGCAGATCGAGGCAAAACTTCAATTGGCAGCCGATGCCTTCAAAAGGCACCGCCGGACATCGTTTCCAGAGCGCGCCGCAAAAATGACTCGGCTGGCTGAGATCCTGGAAAAGGAGAAGGACGACTGCGCCCACTTGATGACGCTGGAGATGGGCAAGCCGCTGAAGGCAGCCGTAGCCGAAGCGATGAAGTGCGCCACCGGGTGCCGCTACTACGCCGAGAATGCGGAGAAATTTCTCGCCGATGAATGGATCGAGACTGGCGCAAGGCGCAGCTTTGTTCGCTATCTGCCGAGTGGCCCCATCCTGGCGATCATGCCTTGGAATTTTCCCTTCTGGCAAGTGATGCGGTTTCTCGCGCCGGCGCTCATGGCCGGTAATGTGGGACTGTTGAAGCATGCGTCGAACGTCCCGCAGTGTGCACTCAAGATTGAAGAGATGATTCTGCGCGCCGGGTTCGAGGAGGGCGTGTTTCAGACTCTGCTGATCGGCTCTGGGCCAGTCGATGGCATTCTTAATGATCCTCGGGTAGTCGCGGCAACGCTTACCGGCAGTGAGCAGGCGGGCATTCAAGTTGGAATATCCGCCGCCAAACGCATCAAGAAGGTGGTACTGGAACTTGGCGGCAGCGATCCTTTTATCGTGATGCCGAGCGCCGATCTTGAGGCGGCGGTAGCGACGGCAGTGGATGCTCGCATCCAGAACAACGGTCAGTCCTGTATTGCGGCCAAGCGCTTTATCGTCGCGGAGAAGATCGCATCCGAGTTTGAGAAGAAGTTTGTCAAGCGGATGCAGGAACTTCGGGTCGGCGACCCCTTCAAGGAGAGCACCCAGCTCGGGCCTCTCGCCAGTGCGGATGCAGTTACGACACTCGATGCCGACGTAAAGAAGTCGATCGCTGCCGGAGCGCGTCTGTTGACTGGTGGCCAACCTTTGCCCGGGCCGGGATTTTACTACGCCCCCACCGTGCTGGCCGATATACCAAAAGGTTCGCCCGCCTACAGTGAAGAGCTCTTCGGGCCGGTGGCGTCGATATTCCGAGTCAAGAGTATCGATGAAGCGGTCGCGCTAGCCAACGATGTACGGTTCGGCCTCGGTGCCAGCGCCTGGACCAATGACGCGGCTGAAACCGAGCAATTTGTGAATGAACTGCAGTCTGGCATGGTCTTCCTGAACAAAATGGTGGCTTCCGATCCGCGTCTGCCATTTGGAGGGGTCAAATCTTCAGGGCACGGACGTGAGTTGGCAGATATCGGGATTCGCGAATTCATGAATATCAAGACGGTTTCCATGCAATAGAGCCGGAGCGGTCGGTCCGGCGGCTTATGGTATAGTGGTCCGACCATTGGTCGTCTCTGCTGGGCTTGAGGTCTCAATGTCAAACGAAACCGTCGATTCCGTAGCTGCCAAGCCCGTATACCGGGTGGTAAAAACCTCCCGGCTCTACGAGCAGATCGTGAAGCAGGTCGAGGAATCGATTCTCAGCGGCCAACTCAAACCCGGCGACCAGTTGCCTGCGGAGCGGGACTTGGCGCAGAGCTTTGGAGTCAGCCGCACCGCAGTTCGCGAAGCGGTGAAGACACTGCGGGAGAAGGGGCTGGTCGAAGCTTTCTCAGGGCGAGGCACATTCGTCACGAACGGCACCTCGCACGCGATCCGGCAGTCGCTCGACTTGATGATCCGGATCAACCAGCAGGAAGGGTCCGCGCATTTGGCCGAGTTGCGACTGGTTCTCGAACCGGAAATTGCTGGCTTGGCGGCTTCACGGATTGACGGGCAGCTACTGGGGACGATGAGGGAGACGGTTGCCATCATGGAGCGTAATTTGCAGGATTGCGAAGCCTACATTGAAGCCGACCTGGATTTTCATCTGGCGCTGGCGGAGGCGGCGGGAAATCCCCTCATCCTTTCGTTGCTGGACTCGATTGTTGGACTGCTGCGTGAGCAGCGAAGCCGTATTTTTGAAGTGGAAGGTGGGCCCGAGCGCGGCCAGTACCATCACAAACGAATCCTGGCGGCGGTCGAACAGCGCAAACCCGAAGCGGCCCGCAGTGCCATGCGCGAACATCTGCAGCAAGTGCTTTCAGATTCTTCCTCCCCCATTAAAACGGCTTCGAACTCCAAGCCGAACGCATAGGTCCTTAGGAGCAGCCGTGTGGCGAAACTCGGATTTATAGGTCTTGGATTGATGGGCGGCAACATGGTGGCGCGCCTGCTCGAAAAAGGCCATACCGTAAGCGGTTATAACCGGACGCGCTCCAAGGCGCAGTGGCTCATCGACAAAGGTATGAAGTTCGCCGATTCTCCCGCGAGCGTCGCGGCCGAGTCGGAAGTGACCTTCACCATGGTCACCAACGCGGCGGCACTGGTGGCGGTCACCGAAGGAGTGGACGGGCTTCTGGCGGGAATGGGCCCGGGCAAGTTCCTCGTCGATATGAGCACCGTGAGTCCGGACGTGAGTCGCGCTCTAGCCGTGAAGGTGCGAGAAAAGGGCGCGGACATGATCGACGCTCCTGTTTCGGGCAGCGTGATCACCTTGCAGCAGGGCAAGCTCTCAGTGATGGTCGGAGGGCGCAAAGCGACCTTCGACCATCTGAAAGCGCTGCTCTATGATGTCGGCCCGAAGGTCACGCACGTGGGCGACAATGGCGTGGCGCTGTCGATGAAGATCGCGGTGAATCTGCAGTTAGCGGTGCAGATGATGGGCTTCTGCGAGGGCGTTTTGCTGGCGGAGAAAAGCGGAATCCCGCGAGAGGTTGCGGTCGACGTCATGATCCACAGTGCGATCGCCTCGCCCATGATTGTGTATCGTGGCCCTTTCGTTCTGCAACAGCCCGAAGAAGCGTGGTTTGACTGCAACATGATGCAGAAGGACATGTTGTTGGCGATGGAACTCGGGCGCAAACTCAACGTGCCCGTTCCTACCACTGCGATCAGTAATGAGTTCCTGACTGCGGCTCGCGGGATGGGATGGGAGAAATCAGACTTTGCCGTGGTATTTGACGTATTGGCGCGCATGTCGGGCATCACAAAGTGAGGACTTGCCATGGAGCCAAGTGAAGCTTCAGCAAAGATCGAGTTGTGGCTGCGTATGTACCGGCAGATGGTGGCCATCCGCCAATTCGAAGCGCAGGTGAACGAACTCTACACGCGGGCAATGATGCCAGGCCTGGCGCATCTTTACATCGGGGAAGAGGCGGTCGCGGTCGGCATCTGTGAAGCGCTGGAGAAGAACGACTACGTGACCAGCACACACCGTGGTCATGGACATTGTTTGGCGAAAGGCGCTTCTCCGGATCAAATGTTTGCCGAACTGCTGGGTAAGAAGGCCGGATATTGCAAAGGCAAAGGTGGCTCCATGCATATTGCGGACCCGGCCACTGGCAACCTCGGAGCCAATGCTATTGTTTGCGGCAGTGCGGGCATCGCGACGGGAGCCGCGTTTTCCGCCCAGCACTTGGGCAACCGGCGCGTGGCTGTATGTTTCTTCGGCGAAGGCGCACTAGGCCAGGGTGTGCTCTACGAAGTCATGAACCTGGCACAACTCTTCAAGCTTCCCGTCATCTACGTCTGTGAGAACAACCTGTACACGGAGTACACCCACTTCTCCGAAACCACCGCCGGAGATATTTTGTCGCGGGCAACAGCATTTGGAATGGAAGCGGCGAAGGTGGATGGTCAGGATGTGCGCGCGGTCAACGGAGTGGCGCAGCGTCTGGTGGATCGCGCCCGAACCGGAGGTGGACCGGCATTTCTGCTATGCGATACCTATCGCTACCATGGGCACCATGTCGGCGATATCAATCGCGAATATTACCGCTCCAAGCAGGAAGAACAAATGTGGAGGACGGAACGTGATCCCATAGCGAATTTTGGGAATTGGCTCATCGAACAGAAAATCGCCGATCAGGCGGCGCTGGATCAAGTTGAGGTGGAACTTGAAGCGAAGATGAAGAAGGCCGTGGAGTTGGCCGTGATTGCGCCCTATCCGAGTGTCGATGAAGTGGGAGAGGACGTGTATGCCTGAAGTCGCGGTGAGGGAAATCACATTCGCGCATGCGATTCGCGAAGCTCTGGCGGAAGAGATGCGCCGCGATAAGACGGTCTGCATCATGGGCGAAGACGTGGCGGAGGCCGGCACTCCTTTCAAGGTCTTGTCTGGCTTGCTCGAGGAATTCGGCAAAGATCGAGTGCTCGACACGCCCATCTCAGAGGCGGGCTTTACCGGGTTAGCGGTGGGCGCCGCCATGACGGGAATGCGTCCGGTGGTAGATATCATGTTTGGCGACTTCATCACACTCACCATGGATCAGATGGTGAATCAGGCGGCGAAAGTCCATTACATGTCTGGCGGAAAGTGGAAAGTTCCGATGGTGCTGCGCACGACCATGGGGGCGACACGCCGCTCCGCTGCCCAGCATTCGCAATCGCTGCACGCGTGGTATTGCCATGTGCCCGGCTTAAAAGTTGTGTTGCCGTCAACGCCGTATGACGCAAAGGGATTGCTCAAAGCGGCGATTCGCGACGACAACCCTGTGGTTTTTTTCGAAGACAAGATGATGTACAAGCTCAAAGGTGCCGTGCCCGAGGAAGACTACACGGTGAGCCTGGGAGTGGCGGACATCAAGCGCGTCGGCGAAGACATTACTCTGGTTGCCACAAGCAGCATGGTGCAAGTGGCGCTGGGCGCGGCAACCATGCTCGAAGAAATTGGGATCAGTGCTGAAGTCGTCGATCCCCGGACCTTGTGGCCGCTCGACGAGAAAACGCTGATTGAATCGGCCAAGAAGACCTCCCGGGCAATCATTCTCGATGAAGGCTACGAACGCTATGGGGTTACCGCCGAACTTGCCTCGGTGATCGCCACCGGCGCATTCTACGATCTGGATGCACCGGTGAAACGCATGGGCGCGATGCACGTCCCGATACCATTTTCGCCGCCTTTGGAAGATGCAACCGTTCCGACCGAGCAAATGGTGTTTGAGGCCGCCCGCGCACTCTGCGGACGGTAACGAAGTCAAAGGTAAGAGGTCAGATCGCAGAGGCAAGAACCTTCGTGAAGCCCCAATGATTGGGTTCTAACCTATGCAATCTGACCTCTAACCTCTGACCTGCTCCAAGGAGAAACTTATGGCTCTGCCTACATACGGATCGATGGCGGTCGACTGGGAAAATCGCATCGATTTCGATCGTCTGCGCCGCGAGCGGTTGACGCGCGCTAAGGATCTCTTGAAGAAGTCGGAGATGGGTTCGCTCTTGTGCTTCGACATGAACAATGTCCGCTACCTCACCGCGACCCACATTGGGACCTGGGCGCAGGACAAGGCCAACCGCTTTACGCTGCTTCCGCAAAATGACGAGCCCATCCTGTGGGATTTCGGCTCGGCGGCCAGGCATCACCAACTGCACTGCCCATGGCTGGGCGAACGCTCGCGTGCTGGAATCTCCGTGCTGCGCGGCGCCATGACCCCGGAAATGGGGCGTGCCGAAGATGTCGCGAAAAAAATCCGCATCGAGCTCGAA
>Ga0302326_10015291_pt1 | contig 16160 bp, 20 predicted proteins | sample Palsa_T0_3_FD_202264 | JGI IMG/M metagenome (GOLD analysis project Ga0302326, IMG submission 202264) | Peat permafrost microbial communities from Stordalen Mire near Abisko, Sweden - Palsa_T0_3 | ecosystem: Environmental > Terrestrial > Soil > Palsa > Peat permafrost | place: Sweden: Abisko... | reverse complement strand
AAGGACGTGGGGTGACGGAAAGACCCAGAGGCTGGAATCCAAGCTGCCGGACTTTATCGCTGGCCTGAAAATCACATCTGATCACCTGAAAAAGCGTCGATTGCAACAAGAGGCGCGGCACCACCAATGGGAAGAAGAAAAGCGATTACGCGAAGAGCAAGAAGCGCGGATCAAAAGAGAGAAGGAGCTCCGGGACGGCCTGTTCAGCGAAGTAAAGGGCTGGAAGAAGGCCGCGGAAATCAGGGCGCTTGTGGCCGAGTTGAGACAGCGGATGTTGACGGATCCCGCCAGATACGACCGGGAAGCGGTCGCCCTTTGGTCAGATTGGGCCTTGGGCGTGGCATTGACGGCGGACCCCTTTGAGAACGGATACTTCAAAGGCATGGCCCCGCGAAGCCCGGGACCCGTCGATCACCCTGCCCTTTTCAAATCGTAACACCTCTCTTGCTTGAGGGTGCCTCTCGCCCCGCCTTGACAGCGTTCTTCCTTTTCCAGTGGCTCGTAATCGCCTTCGTCGATCGATCCAGCCACTCTCGATTCTCCGTGAACGCCTTGACCTCGATGGCGGCAAAGTATTTCGGTGCGTTCGGTGGGGGCTTGCCCAGAGGCGTGAGCAGCTTGGCAGCGACCAACGGCGCGATGTCATGCTCTTGAAAACCGAGGAAGATCGCTGTCTCGGCCGTATTCAATAATGCCGGTAGACGCCGGCAATTCAGGATTGGAAGCGCCTTTGGTACTGGCATCGTGTCTTCAGATAGGCATTTTTTCGGTCTTGTCGAGTCCAAGAATCCACTGCTTCTTGGCACAAGACTTCACCACCGATCCCATCGACGACAATGTTGCGTTTATCCGCACTTGGTTTGCGGCGTGATCCGCACGGATCTGTGAAGCAGATACACCACGAAGAATTGGAGGACGGAGATAAAGAGCGGCCCAGCGCATTTCCCAAGATCATGCTCAAACAGACCGATTCCGGCATCCAGCAATTGCATGGCGCCGGCGAGAGCACCCAGGATCAGCAACGCAGGCGTCGCCTGCTTGTAGATCGCTCCCAATGCGAACAAAGCCAGAGGGATTGTGCGCGCCGCCGCGTACATCGCCAATAGCAACGAGGCCTCCGTTGGAACGGATTCGGCAGGGACCAGGTATTGCGGACAAATGATCGCCGCGATGGAAAAGCCGCTCGCGACCAAGACATTGGTTGCCGTGACCAGCGAAGCCAGCCGAATCGCCTTTTTGGCTGTCATTGATTCCTCTCTCTGAGTAAGCTCGTCCGAGCGTAGTTGGGTTGATTTGACAACTTGTGTTCGCACCACGCTTGCGCGTAATGCGAACCCTTCGCTAATTGCGGAGCGGATACCTGTTAAGTTTTCCCCCATCAATTGTCGTCAGACTGTAAGAACTACCCTCCCGAAGGGGCGATCTTCAACGAGATAACGCAGAGCCTCAGCCGCTTCGACCAAAGGGAACGTCTTGGCGACGATCGGTTTGACCGCGCCCGATTGAAGCAGAGGGACGATGACGTTCCACGCGTCAGTGATCGCCGCCTGCGGTTGGCGGAACATATTGAGACTCCGGATGCTGGCCTGTGGCACGATGAGATCGGTCACGTCAATGGTCGCCTTACGGCTTGCGGAATATCCCAGTGTTGTAAGGCTTCCTCCGAACGCGAGCGTTTTGAGCGCCTCGCTCAAAATTTCACCACCAATCCCGTCGATGACAATGTCTGCACCGTAGCCGTCCGTGACACGACGTACGCCGTCACTCAATTTCTCCAAGGAGGTGTCGATTACTTCGTTGAATCCGAGCGCCTTCGCCTGCACGGCTTTCGCATTATTGGTCGTGCTTGAAATGGCGTGTTTTGCGCTCAAGGCTCGCGCCAATTGCGTCACTGCATTGCCGATCGATCCTCCGATCGCTGGCGCAAGCACGGTCTTGCCTGCCCGAAAACCAGCCCGGGTAAGAGCCACCTGTGCGGTGAGATACGCGACGGGGATACCCGCGGCACTCACGTCGTCGATATTGTCGGGAATCAGGCAAAGGTCCTCCTTCCTTACGGCAATCCACTCACAATAGGTTCCGTCCTCAAATGCGCCATAGGCGCCAAAGAACATCACGCGTGAGCCGACAGGAAACTCCGTTCCGCCTCCCTCCTCTACCACAGCTGCTCCTTCGTTGCCTAGGACCAGGGGCGCCTTCGAGTGGTGAAATTGGCCGGAGAGAATCGTATAGTCGAGCGGTGTGACACCGGCTGCGCTCATTCGCAGCAGGACTTTTCCGTCCCCGACCACCGGTTTTGGATGATCTACAAGCGTCAACGCTTCATAACCGCTGAATTGTTCCGCTCTCATTGCACGCATATTAGTTTTCATGGTTTGTCGGTTTTTTTAGGTTCTCCAGGCGTGGGCCGGCAGATTTCGGAAATCATATCTCGAGCCGTACGGCTGCCGTTCAACCGGGGAAGCGGTCGCCAAACATTGGCAGGCCGCTCTTCGATTCGGCTTTTGTCGCCTCGTCTTGCAAGACGTCCCAGTGTTCGGCGAGGCGCCCCTCCTCGATCCTGATTACATCGACGGCGATCCAGGCAACGGGACGGCCAATGCCCGAAAAGCGGCCATGAATGATAACGTAGTCGCCTTCCGCGAGGATGAGTTGATGCTCGTAACGCAACGTGTCGGGCGCGCTCCGGATCAGGTTGAACAATCCGTCGCGACCCGGTTCGATGTGCGCGCTGTGCTGAATATAGTTGGGCGGCCAATACCGTTCAGCCGCCTCATAGTCGCGCTTGTTGAGCAGGGTGTCGAAGGCTTCCAGGACGAGGGCCTTGTTTTGCTCGGTGGTGGTGATCTTTGCAGTGGTCATATCTCTCCTTGAGTTACGGGTTTTGATGGTGTTCAGACAGCGGCCGATTCGAGCGCCGGATAGTCGATGTAGCCGGCGGGGCCGGAGGCGTAGACGGTACTCCAGTCCACTTCGGCCAGCGGCGCTCCGGCGGCGAAGCGCTCCGGCAAGTCCGGGTTGGCAATGTAAGGCCGGCCAAACGCAATGGAATCCGCTAGTCCTGCTTTAATCAGGCGGTTTCCACGCTCTTGAGTCATCTCGACATTCGCGATGAGGTGTCCGTGAAAGAGGGGCCGAAAGTGCTGGAACATGCCGTCGCCGGCCAGTTGCTCCAGTGGGCTTCCCATGAAGTCTGTGTTTGCTCCCATGAGCAACAGGTGCGCGAGATCATAGTCGTTCAGCCTTTTTATTACGTACTCCATGTCGGGCAGAGTGTCGGCATTCGCGGCGAAAGGCCCCGATATCTTCACTGAACCGGCCTTGCTTCCGTCGCGTGGTTTGTAACCTGGCGTTAAACTCGGTATGTTCATTGGTCCAATTTTTATGCCGACTCGTCCTGGCTCTAAGTGTTCGAGAACGGTCTCCGTGATTTCAAACAGGAAGCGAGCTCGATTCACAGTGGAGCCGCCATACTCATCTTTACGATGATTCGTTGCGCTGTTCAGGAATTGAGCGATGAGATACAGGTAGTTGGCTTGGATCTGCACACCATCGAATCCCGCTTCCATGGCATTCTTTGCCGCAGTTCCAAAATCAGCCACGGTCTGGCGAATTTCCTCTTTTCTCATCGGGCGGGGAGCTACGGTAGGCTTCCGTCCTGAAGGGGTAACGCTCTCTTGCTCCGGATTCACGTTGGATGCGGACATCGGTGGAGCCCCATCGAAGAAATCGGGATGCAACATCGGGCCGGTGTGCCAGAGCTGGGCGTACATCAAGCCACCTTTTTTGTGAACCGCATTGGTCACCCCACGCCATCCCCGAACTTGCTCCGCACTCCAAAGACCGGGAGTATCCGCCCAACCGTAAGCATCGGGGCTGATCTCAGGCATTCGCCGATGATGAGACCGGCAGAGGCGCGCCGAGCGTAGTATTCGGCGTGCAGTTCGGTCGGCACATGACCGGCATTAGCCGCGCGCATGCGAGTCAGTGGGGCCATAACGATCCTATTCCGCAACTCCAACTTGCCCATGCGAACAGGAGTGAAAAACGGCTGGGAAATGAGGTGATCCATGTTTCCAGTTGGATTCTTCTAAACGGTCCCAAACGGTCACGCCGCCGGCCGCGCCATCATGTCATTGAACAAAGCTCCCTCGGACGGCCCGGCACTGTCGCGAAGCGGCTTCGCACGTTCGACCAACACCTCCTCCGACGCGGTTCCCAGTACCTTGATTGTTTCGTCGATGAATTCAGCCAGCGGCATCGCCCGTGGCTCGTTGTTGCTGTGGAGTAGATCGGTCTGGACCCACGGCGGCGCGATTTCCAATACGCTCACCGAGCTGCGGCGAAGCTTGTACCGGAGCGACAGGCTGTAGGAGTGCATCGCTGCCTTGGTGGAGGAATAAACGGCCGCCATTGCCAGCGGTACGAACCCGAGGACAGACGAAAGGTTGATCACCGCCGCCGATTCCTGTTTCTTCAGGTGTTCGACCAACGCCGCAGTCATGCGGATTGGTCCAAGCAGATTTGTGGTAACCGTCGCCACCGCCGCGTCGTCGTCGATCCCACCCGAGACATCGTCGATATGCATGATCCCCGCGTTATTGATCAGGACGTTCAGATTCGGGTGCTTCGCCGTCAATTCCCGGGCGACCGCAGCAATGCTGGCCGGACTCGCGACATCCAGTTCGACCGATTCCATGCCAGGATTCGCCTGGATTGTCTCGGCAAGGTTCTTCTGCCGCCGTCCCGAAATCACCTTGTTGCCAAGCTTATGAAACGCCTCCGCGAGACCGCGACCGATGCCCGAACCGCCGCCAGTGACGATAATTGTGTTACCAGTAAGTTTCATTTTCCATTGCCGGTTGAAGCTGCGATTCAGGCGTTCATGCCGCCATCGACTGTCAGGTTTGCTCCCGTAATGTAGGACGCTTCCGGGCCGGCGACGAACGCCACCATTGCGGCGATATCGTTAACATGCCCATAGCGGTTGAGTGCTGTGGCGGCCTTTTGCGGCACCGCCCAATCGCCTGTGGCTGGATTTAATTCCGTGTCGATCGGGCCCGGCTGCACGTTGTTGACCGTGATGCCCCGGCTCCCGATTTCCCGGGCCAGCGCCTGGGTGAACATCTTAACCGCTCCCTTCGTGCCCGCGTAGGGCACAAGACCGGGCGCGGCGACACGTTCGCCCACAGCCGACCCGATCATGATAATGCGACCGCCTTCCTTCATGTGCTTCAGCGCCGCCTGCGTCGCGACGAATACGCCGCGGATGTTGATGTCGATCACCCGATCCATCTCTTCCAGAGTCGTCTCCTCGAACGGTTTCGGGATGGCCGTGCCGGCATTGTTTACCAGGACATCCAATCGCCCGAACCTGGCGACGGCCTCTTCGACCGCGGCTTTCACGGCATCGGCATCGGCGGCATCCGCTTGAATTGCAATCGCCTTTCCGCCGGAGAGCTCAATCTCCTTGACGGTCGCTGCGGCTGCATCCGCCCCCTTGGAATAGGTAAGAGCAACGCTTGCTCCGTCTGTGGCCAGGTGCTTGGCGATCGCTGCGCCGATGCCACGCGACCCTCCAGTGACCAGCGCGACCTTGCCGGCCAATTTCTGTCCGTTGTTACTACTCATATGTTTTGCTCCTTCGACCGTTTGTATTTGTTAGTCTTAAAGCTTGGAGCCACCGTCTACCGGGAGGATGACCCCGGTTATCCATCGGGCCTTTTCGGACGCCAGGAATGCAATAACATCGGCTACGTCATCGGCTTGTCCGATGCGTTTCAGCGCCTGCATGCCGAGGGTCAATTGTTGTCCCGCGTCTGTTTTGGTGAAATGCGACATATCCGTTGCGATCACGCCCGGCGCCACCGCATTGACGCGAATTCCCCGTGGCCCCAAGGCAAACGCCCAGTGCTTCACCAAAGTATCCAGCGCTCCTTTTGTCGCCGCGTAAGCCGGGAGCGAAGGAGCGCCAGCCTGCCCCGGGTTGCCGGGCACAAACCTCGCCCCAAGCGACGAGACGAGAATCACGCTGGAGCCTTCGCCGAAGAGCGGCAGCAACTGCTGGAACAGAAAGAAAGGGCTCCGGACATTGGTTGCGAACAGCTTGTCAAAATCTTCAATGCTGTGATCCTCGAATGCCGCGGCCTTGGCGATTCCCGCGTTTAGAACGAGCATATCCAAACGCTCTCCAATGACGGCTCGAACTTGGCGAGCCAGTTGGAGCGGGCCGTCAGAAGTTCCCAGATCGGCCTGAAGGGCCTCCGCATTGCCGCCTCCGGCACGGATTTCATCGACGACTGATCTGGCCTCCGGAGCGGAGTTGCCGTAATGGACAAGAACCCGAGCGCCCTCGCCGGCAAGCGCCAGGGCCGTCGCGCGTCCAATGCCACGCGACGCCCCGGTTACGAGAGCGATTTTTTGAGATGGCGTATTCATAATGGCGTCTGCCCAGATAAACACCCAACCGGGACTCCGGGCTTTTATGAACTGTTCGGTTCAGAATAGGCGCGTGGATGTTTTTCGCAAGAATTATTTTACCCTGCCGCTCCAAACTGCGATGTTGAGGCATTCGTAACGTAGGCAGACCGAAAAAATTCAGCCGAACCAGCCTCCTGAAGAAGGCGGTACCGGTTTTTTGGAAACATGGATTCGCAGACACCGGTGTTCAAGCGCTGGAAAGGGCCACTGGCGTCAACAAGTCAGGCATTTACTCGGAATTCAAAGGCAAGGAGGATCTCTATCTCGCGAGCCTGAAATATTATATCGAGAATCGTCACGGCAAAGAGCTGTTGACCAGGGAACCGCTCGGCTGGGGAAACGTCGACCGCTTTCTCCAAGTTGTGCTGGATTGCCCTGATGGACAGACAGGTTGCTTTGCGATCAACTCAATGCGCGAACTCGCGGTCGTGCCGCCGGAAGCGCAGGAGATGGTAGCAATGAGTTTGGGGCATCTGAAGCGATTGCTCGCAAAAAACATAAACGCCGAGCGGACAAAATTGAACGCAGCCACAATCGCGGAGATGATCGTGACTTTCTTCGTGGGTCTCTCGCTCGAGCAAAATCTCAAGGAAGGGAGAAAAACCGCGCATCGTAAGATCAAAAATCTGATGCGCGTAATCCGCTCGCTTTGAAAGTGATATCCAAGTATCCAGGAACTGTCCGCTCCAATATGAGCCAGGCAAGTCCGGCAGGCTAATTCCGCCCGGGACAAGCCGGCGGCTTCTCGATGCCGGAAACTTCGCCGCCTGGCCCCAAGGCCAACTCGCTCCCTGGTGCGACCGCATCGAAATGCCGGCGACATCGGCGATTTTGCCCTGAAATCTTACGCCGGGATATTCCGAGAGCTCAAGCCAGGCGAGCGTATCGACCCAGCCCGCGCAACTGGCGGATGAAATTAGACCGTTTGTCGCCAAAGGCCGGCAAACAAATGCTTAAAAATCCTTTGAGCCGCCAATCGGGAGCAGGTGCAAGGTCATTCCTTTCGACCGGAACTTTTCGTTCGCGGCGGCGTGGTCAATTTTAATGTGCGGGAACGTATCGTAATGCACACCCATGACGTCTTTGCATTGCAGAAAGCCGGCGGCACGGATGGCGTCGTCGATATCCATGGTCAAAGTCCCGCCTATGCACAGGATGGCAAATTTGAGTTTGGTTGTTTCGCTGATGAGTTTCATATCCAGCATGAGAGCCGTGTCGCCGGAGTAATAAAAACTGCCATCTGCAGACTCGACCACGAAACCGCCGGCGCTGCCGCCGTAGGTTCCATCGGACAAGGAACTGGAATGAATGGCGTTGACACATTTCGCCCGGCCAAAATCTGATGAATAGGTCCCGCCTGGATTCAACGGCTGCGCGTTTTTGACGCCGTTTTTACCGAACCATGAAGCCATTTCATAATTGGAAATCACGGTGGCATTGGTCTGATTGGCGATGGCGACGGCATCTGCCATGTGGTCGAAATGGGCGTGAGACACAAAGATGTAGTCTGCCTTGATTTCTTTGATGTCCACCACTTTTGCGAGAGGATTTTGGGTGATAAATGGGTCAAACAGCAGGTGTTTCCCATTGATTCCGGCGGCGAAGCAGGAGTGGCCGTAGTAGATGATTTTCATGCGGTTCTATTTTTCCTTTTTAAAAATCGAATCCTCCTTTCGGCTTGCGACCTAAATCACGGCGGCAAAATCTCGAACTTCCGATCTTTTTGGCCTCCAGGAGGATTCGGCTTTACTTCCGGCGAAACACACCGGGACGAATTCACGTCGTTGCGGTTAATTTTTGAACGCCTTTTATGGCGGCGCGGATAACATTGATGACGAAAATCGGGGTGAGACAGCATCGGGACGTGACTGCTGTCCACTGCATGAGTGGACGCACCCATGCGCTTCGCTGCGAAGCGTTGCAGTTCCGGGTGAACTGTGCGGTCGTTGTTGGCCACGATGTACCATGACGGCTTGGACTTCCAGGCGACGCCCGGAGCATTACGGCTAAACAGATCCGCAGCGGGCGCATAATGCGTCGCATAGACAAGCTTCTGCTCTTGCTCCGATAAGTCTCCCGCAAAACACGCGACGCCTTCTGGACGCAACCAAACGCGGCCGTCTGCTACCTCGATGTTTTTAAACACGTCGGTCGTGGGAAACTTCGCCTGCTGGCCCTGCGAAGTTTCATCAGAATCAGGCCCAAGCGCGGCGATATAGACGAGCCCTGCAACCCGGTCATCGGTTCCTGCCGCAGTAATGACACTTCCACCGTAAGAGTGGCCGACGAGGATGGCTGGGCTGCTGACGCGCCCCAGCGTCGCTTTTACCATGGCGACATCGCCTTCGGGAGTGTCGAGGCCGTATTGGGCGGCCATCACTTCGTATCCCTGCGCCTGAAGTGGGGGGATTACTTTGCTAAAGCATGAGCCATCTGCCCAAATTCCGTGACAAAAGACGATGCTCGTTTTCATTTGATACGGGATCCTTTCCAAGTTCGTTTATTTTAGCGTGCTATTGATTGACGGGTGCAGAGGTTGCAGCCTCTTCAATGAGCTTGGCTGTTTCCTTCGGGAAAGACATGTAGGCGACATGGCTCGCCTTCACTTCGACCGTCTTGGCCTTGGCGCGCTTTGCCATCATGCGCTCCTGATCCGGGTTGATCGATCTGTCTTCGGTGGCCACCATGTACCAAGTAGGCTTGTGCTTCCAGGCGGGATTTTTAACCGTGTGGGTGAACGAGTCGGTGGAAATTGGCACCTGCGATATAGCCATGAACTCCGCCTCATCCCGTGGAATGTCTGCTGCGAAGTCGGCGGCGAAATGCGCCTCGTCAATCCACCACAGCCCGTTGTTGTCCGGTTTGAACGCCTTGGACGCTTGCGGCACGGCCTGTTCAATCGACGCACAACTTTCACCTTCATCGAGGGCAAAGGCGGCAATATAGACAAGCGCTTTAACGTTTGGATGATTGCCGGCCTCGGTGATGATGGAGCCGCCGTAGCTGTGGCCGACCAGAACCACTGGACCGCCCATGGCGTCGATCGCGGCCTTCGTGTACTTTTGGTCGTCGGCGTACGAAGTCTCGGGAGGCTGCGCCACCGACACCTTGTAGCCATCATTCTTGAGGATGTCAGCGACCCTCTTCCAGCCGGAGCCATCAGCGAAGGCTCCATGCACAAGGACCACGTTCTTAATATGTTGAGTCATAATCATTCTCCTTTTCAGTTAAAGAACCACGTTTTGGGTTTGTTTCCTGACCTGCTCTCGATTGTTGGGTTACGGACTGAGCGGCAGATAATCGGTTTAACAGCCCACTGCATTCGGAACAATTGACCGTTGGAGCAGAACTTCGCTGCACCTACGGACAGGGGTATTCTAGTTCTTTCGAACGAGACCGATTTAGCGCCAATCGGGCCGAATCTCGCGAATATGCATTCGCCGAGGCGGATTTCCGCGACTGCTAAAGTTCGACCAACCCGCGGCGGTTTGCCACGGCGATGGCCTCGGTGCGGCTGAGCACGTTCAGCTTCGTGAAGATATTCCGCAGATGCGCTTTCACCGTTGTCTCGCAGATGAAGAGGTTGGCCCCGATTTCTTTATTACTCCTGCCGCGGGCCAGGAGAGCGAGCACGTCGAGCTCCCGGGCGGTCAGAGGATCGTTCCGCAGGCCCTCGGTGAGTTTCGCCACCAACGGCGATGGAATAAAGGTTTCGCCGGCATGCACCCTTCGGATGCATTCCAATAGCTCCTCCAGCGGCGCGTCCTTGAGTAGATAGCCCCTCGCTCCAGCCTTGATCGCCTTGGAAACATCCGTGTCAGTATCAAAGGTCGTCAGCACCACGATGCGGGCGGATTCATCCTGATGACAGATTTTTCCAATCGCGTCCGCACCGTCCAGTAATGGCATGCGCAGGTCGAGCAATGTGACGTCCGGACTCTGCTTCCGCCACAGATCAACCGCATCCGCGCCGTTGGCGGCCTCTCCGGTGACCATCATGTCAGGCTGGCGGCCAATCATTGCCACCAATCCTTCCCGCACCGCAACGTGATCGTCGGCAATGAGAACCCGGATTATGTTTTCCGGCACGTCCTTGCGAAGAGCTTTGGATGTCGCATTCATGGGTCGATCGGTGCCAAATGATTCTCCAACGGTAGTGAAATCAGGATCGCGGTGCCCCGGGCGATTGTGCTTTGAACAAGTATCTTCCCGCCGATGATCTCCACCCTTTCTTTCATCCCCGTCAAACCAAACCCATCAGATTTGCCTTCCGTATCAAAGCCGCGTCCATTGTCGGAGAAACTCAGGCGAACCTCGCCTGTGGCAAACACTATCCGTCCCTCGAAATGACTGGCCTGCGCGTGCCGTAGGACGTTGGTCAACGCCTCCTGCGCAACCCGCAAAAGGTTATCTTCCCATTCAGCCGGAAACGGCTTGGGTTCGCCCTGCAAAGCCAGGTCAAACCCGAGGTTCGTACCCGTCGTCATCCGCCTGAAAAGCGTGTCCATCGCCCCGTACAAGTCCTCCTGCTCCAACGCGGCCGACCGTAGAGCCTGCACGGATCGTCTTGCCTCGCCCAAGCTTCGCCGGGCGACTTCATTAGCGCGGTCAATATGCTCGCGGGCCTCATCCGGAAGTCCTTTGGACGTAGCATCGGCGGACGCTCCCAACTGCACAATCACCCCGGTTAATCCTTGCGCGAGTATATCGTGAATGTCGCGGGCCATCCGATTGCGCTCGGCGGTCACGGCGGACCGGCGGCTTTCCGCGGAAAGACGCGTCAACTGAATTGCCAGCATCGCCTGATTGGCCAGCGCCTGGGCCAGGTCCACTTCTTCCGCCATGAACACGCGCTTCCGCGCGAACCGGATTTCGATCACGCCCGCCACCTTGCCGGCCACGAGCATTGGAACGGACAACATGGAAAGCACCTCTTTCGCCAACAAGTTGGCACGCCACGGAAAATCCGGACCCTCCCGGATGTCTTCAAGGATGTGGGGGGTTCCATCTCGGTACATTTCCGGACACGGCCATCCCCCTTCGTAACTCGGCGAAGCGCCGATTGCGGTGAGCGCCGCATCGGACTTCGTCTTGAATTCGCCATCCTCCAGCACGAACTCCAAATTCATCAGCCCGCTCGCCTCATCCCACAGCCAGGCACTGCTGCTGTGGGCATCCAACTGCTTGATCATCGTTCGCAAAACAAGCTCGACGATCCGATCGGGGGACGTTTCCCGCGCAATTGCGTCCAGAGCTTGGGAGAGAGCCTCCGCCTGGCCGCGGGCCAATCTCTCCGAGGCGCGCAACGCGTCCGCCGCCTGTTTCTGTTCCGTAACATCCATCACCGATCCGACATACTCAATATTGCCCGATTCGTCTCTTGAGGAATGAGCCACGATCTGAATGTGTTTGATGGAACCATCCGGCATCACCGCGCGAAATTTATGGGTATAATCCTTCCCCTCCCGCGCCGCGCGCTTGCATGTCTCTTCCATGCGGTCAAGGTCGTCCGGATGAACCCTTTGATACACCATCGGGATGATCGGTTTCATCGTTGGCTCGTATTGATAGATTCGATAAGTCTCCTCTGACCAGAATAGTTCGCCCGTGGAAACCTTCCAGCCGTAGCTGCCGGTCTTGCTTAATCGCTGTCCCTCTGCAAGGAACGCTTCTTTGCGGCGCAACTCATCCGCTACGTTCTTGCGCTCGCTAATGTCATTGTAGATCGCGTAAACGCCGACTTTGCCGTCAGGCAGTGGGACACGGACACCAACAAGAGAAACGGTCAATCGTTTGCCGTCCTTGCGCTTTCGCACCGTCTCCTTATCGATCCTTTCGCCGGCTTTGAGGAGCCTCTTGTTTTCTTCGAAGTCCGCCCGCATTTCTTCAGGGACAATCGAGTCAAGGGCATTCATCCCCACCAATTCGTCGGGGGTATAGCCGAACAGGCTCTCGAATTCCAGGTTGATTCGCAGGATTGAGCCGTCCTCATGCAACAACGCGATTGGGGCCGGCGCCAGCTCGAACAGCTCATCGAGATGGGCCTTCTGCCTTCGCATTTCTTCCTCGGCTTGTTTTCGCTCCGCATTTTCCCGCTGCAAATGACCATAGAGACACGCGTTTTCGAGGGAATTCGCGGCCTGGGGGGCGAGCATTTTCAAAACTTCACGCCTGGATGGCGTGAAGACGTCGGCGGCCAGGCGATTCTCGAAATACAACGCCCCGGCCAGATGCGTCTGCTTTACAAGGGGCAGACACAAAACGGAACGGGGATGCTCGCGCTGAATATACTCGTCCTTTGAGAACTCGTTAGGGTTCGATGCGTCGTCAAGGATCAAACGTCGAAGAAAGCAGCGGCATCTTCATTTTCATCGGAGCCAGTCCATGCACTGATTTTCTGGGCGACGCGATTCTAAAAGACGGGAAGGGATTTGTGATTACGGGCTCGGACGTCGTGTCGGCCGGCAAATGGCCGCTCAATAGTCGAAGACCAGAGCCGCTCGAAACTTCGTGCCCCGGCGTTTTCGTCGCTGGTGATTGCCGTTCGCGTACCACCAAACGGGTCGCCTTCGCCGTCGGAGATGGGGCGTTCGCGGTCACTTGTGTTCACGAAATCCTTGGAACCTATCTTTAATTCGCGTCCTGAAGCTTCGCGGTCGCCACGCCGGCCATCCCCCCGAAAAGCTGGGGTTTCAGCGTTCTCTTTCGATGAGCCGGGTTTCCGCGAGGTCCACGTCCCGTTGAACCGAGCGCAGCGTCTCGTCGTTGATCCGGTGTTTGTTACGCAAATCAATGAGCGTATCGTGTTCGACCCGCAAAGCCCGAAGAGCGAATTCGTGGAATGGAGAAGTGGGACGATCCCGTTCGCTGGTTGAGGTGCCGGCGGCGTCTTCGCTGGATTCGAGCTGCGCGAGGCGTTCGCGGTATTGGGCTTGGAGAAGGTTCAGTTGCTCACGGTGTTCCGGATCCGACTTCGCCAGATCTTCGAGATAGGCCACCGCCGCTTGATTCGCGGTCACACGTGCGATGTATTCCTCGCAATCCGCCTTGCCGTCGCCCTTCACGTTCAGCATTCGGATTAGGAAAGGCAGCGTTATACCCTGCGCCACGAGGGTGACAAGGATCACCACAAACGAGATGAAAACGATCGTGTCCCGTCCGGGAAATGGCGCGCCTGCCGCAGTGATGAAGGGCAATGCCAGCGCAGTCGCGAGCGAATCGACCCCGCGCATTCCCGACCAGCCGATGATGACCAGATGACGCCAATCGGGGTAAGGGTCGCGGGTGCGAATCTTCTTGAAGAGAAACCTCGGCAAATAAGCGGAAGGAAACATCCAAAGAAAACGGACTCCGATCACCACGGCGCTTATCACCGCGCCCTCCAAGATCAATCTGCCCCAGGACTTATGCCGCAGGCCCTCCATCACCTGGGGTAACTGAAGGCCGATGAAGATGAAGATAATGCCGTTGAGCAGGTAAAGCAGCATTTGCCAGAACGCAGTCATATCGAGGCGTGTGCGAGCCGTAATCATTTGCGGCAAACGCCATCCGATGAAGAGTCCGGCGGTAACGATTGCGAGGGCTCCCGAGACGCCACAGCGCTCGGCCGGCAAGTAGGCGAAATAGGGAGCCAGCAGCGAAATGGTGACCTGGACCGGCGGATCGTCGATCCTGCGCAGTATCCAATCGACCCCGAGACCGACCAGCCCGCCAATGGCGGCGCCGCCGATCGCGACCAGCGGCAACTCAAGAGCCGCTGCAGAGAGCGAGAACTTCCCTGCAATCACCGCGACGACCCCAAACCGATAGGCAACCAACGCGACCGTGTCATTGACCAGGCTTTCCCCCTCGAGAATCGTGACGATGCGCCGGGGAACTTCCAGGCTCTTGAAGACAGAAGTAGCGGCAATGGAGTCCGGCGTTGAGACTATGGCTCCGAGCACAAAAGCCGCCGGCCAGGAGAGATCGGAGACGAAGGAGGGCGACTCTTTAGGGGGCAACCCAGCGAGCTTTATCGCAGCAGCCAGTTTAGCCCTTTCGGGCAGGAGTCAATCCACCATTTTCGCGGAAGGCTTGCGGCTCCATGATCCGGTATTCAGATTTGAAAAAAAATGCTGTATCACGTAAAATAACCTCATTTCGCCCCGGCTTTATGTTCGGATTGGTAACGGGGAGGAAACCCCACCCCGCCGCCCGCGCTACGAAAAACGATACATCTCCCGTATGACGCCCACAATCCTCCTACGCCTCGTGGCCGACTTCTTCGCCGGCGCGTTCCTGTGCAACGCCATCCCGCACCTCGTTAGCGGATTGCGCGGCGAGCCATTCCCCAGCCCGTTCGCGCGGCCTCCAGGCCGCGGCAACTCCAACCCCGTCGTGAATTTCCTCTGGGGCTTCCTTAACCTCGTCATCGCCCTCGCTCTCCTCGGCTTCGCCCGAATCGAAATCGGCCTCTACACCCCCCTCATTCTTTTCCTCCTCGGCTTTTTTCTCCTCGGCCTCATGTCCGCCCGCCACTTCGGGACGGTTCGGTCGGGCCAGCAGTGACTCGGACCTTCCCTTTGCTTCTATCGGGAAAATGATTCCAGCTCTATTTGCCAGCGGCTCGCCTGCGGCGTTCGGTCATCAAATATACATCCGCCCGCGACTCCAAAAATGGATCGGCTGAAGGCTCGATTCCTTCGACGCGGAGAATGGGATCGAATATAATCCGGAGACCCTCGGGATCATTCTCCGGAACGAGTTCGGTGAGAGTGATGACGCCCAACATCACCTGTGGACGATCCGCCTTGAATGCGGTCTGGGACGTTTAGTGAATCTCCCTTCCTTTGGCAATCAATTCATCAATGCTGTAACGCCCGGCGCCAGCGAGGAAAAGGGCCAGGAACACGCTGATATAAAGAAGGCAGAGTTCGCCATGATCTCCCTGCGGTTTCGCGAAAAATGCGAAATGGTGAACCAGGGTCCACGCCACTCCGATGTTGATCGCCACGAACAGAGCCGCCCAGCGAGTGGCCAAACCCAGCATCACCAAAACCGAACAGATTCCGTCTGCGACGAGAGCAATAGCCAAACTCGGCACAGGACCGATGTGAATCGGATCTGGAAAATGAGCGGACATCATGGAGAAGGTCGTGAGTTTCTCCCACCTATGCTTTATGAACAGGCTGCCCCCCACGAGCAAGCGGACGGCCAACAAGCCTATATCCACGCTCTGCGGCAGGAACCTCAAAAGCAGAAACTTTCCGGGGAAGTCAGTTTTGCTCTGGTTTAAATCTGTTTTTGAATTGTAAGTAATATCTATAAATTCGAGAGCGGGACATCGTCTGGCTGTGGGGCCTTTTTCCCCGCTGGTGAACAGCGCCAGGGTTGATGATCCGAGATGCTGTGAGCTGTTGCCCCCGACTCTTGGAATTTGATCGGGCGCAGGATATCACTCGTCACCGAAACATCTCGCCATCGTGGCCCCACATTTCGCCTCCGTCGGCGTCCAGGATGTATCTGGGATCGCCTCCCGAGACTCGGGACTCGCCCTCTGCGCGGAGTATGGCATAGATTTCTCCCAGCCATGTCCCTGGATCCCGAAGAAGAGCGCCATCTGGAAGCCGCCCAGGGGTTCGCCGACCTTGGCATGTTCCTAGAGGCTGACGGCGAGTTGGACAAGGTCGATCCCCATGTTC